>Ga0307516_10006395_pt1 | contig 13811 bp, 13 predicted proteins | sample 19_EM_MG_FD_203310 | JGI IMG/M metagenome (GOLD analysis project Ga0307516, IMG submission 203310) | Populus trichocarpa ectomycorrhiza microbial communities from riparian zone in the Pacific Northwest, United States - 19_EM | ecosystem: Host-associated > Plants > Roots > Unclassified | place... | reverse complement strand
GCTCTCGGGCGCCTACAAGGGCCACTTCGACCTGACCGTCATCAGCCACGTGGAGCCGCTGGACTTCGGCGTGTACGCCGACCCGGCCTATTATTTCGGCTACGACGCCAAGGCGTACCGCGACCTTTTCGCCGCCTACAACGGCGCCACGCAAGCCAAGGAGCGCACGCGGCTGCTGGGGGACCTGCAACGGCAGCTGGCCAGCGACGCGGTGAACGTCTATCTTTTCCAGCTGCCGCAGTTTGCGGTGGCCAACAAGAAGTTGAAGGGCCTGTGGAGCAGCTCGCCCATCTTCGCCAACGACATGGCGGCGGTGAGCTGGCAATGACCGGACCATGACAGGGCGGCCACAAGAAAGCACGACAACGAAGATCAACGAAGAAAAGCACGACAACGAAGATCAACGAAGCGTTGAGGAAGCTCCCATGACTGCATTGCACTCCTTGAGCGCCATCGAGCTGCTCGCGGCCTACACCAGCAAGGCCTTGTCGCCGGTGGAGGTGACGCGTGCGGTGCTGGCGCAGATCGAGCGCTGCGAGCCGCAGCTGCATGCTACGTATGCGCTCGACCCGGCGGCCGCGCTGGCGCAGGCCGAAGCCTCGCAGGCGCGCTGGCTCCGCGGTGAGCCGCAAGGTGCGCTCGACGGCGTGCCGGTCACCATCAAGGAGAACATCGCAACCCGCGGCGTGCCGGTGCCGTTGGGCACGGCTGCGATGGAGCTCGTGCCGGCCGAGCACGATGCCCCGCCGGCCGCGCGCCTGCGCGAAGCAAATGCCGTGATCCTCGGCAAGACGACGATGCCTGATTACGGCATGTTGTCGTCGGGCCTCTCCAGCTTTCATGCGCTCGCACGCAACCCCTGGGACACGAGCAAGAACCCGGGCGGCAGCAGTGCCGGCGCGGCTGCTGCGGCTGCGGGTGGCTATGGCCCGCTGCACCTGGGCACCGACATCGGCGGCTCGGTGCGCCTGCCCGCCAGTTGGTGCGGCATCTTCGCGTTGAAGCCCAGCCTCGGCCGCATTCCGATCTTCCCGCCGTATGCCGGCCGTGTCGCAGGCCCGATGACGCGCGGCGTGCCGGATGCCGCCTTGATGATGCGTGTGCTCGCGTTGCCTGACGTGCGCGACTCGATGAGCCTGCCTTACCAGCCGATCGCATGGCAGGGGCTGGCGCGCCCGCTGCGCGGCCTGAAGATCGGCCTGCTGCTCGATGCGGGTTGGGGCCTGCCGGTCGACGCCGAAGTCCGCGCTGCCGTCGAGTCTGCGGCCCGGGCCTTCGAGGTGGCTGGGGCCTTCGTCGAGCCGCTCAAGCCCTTCATGACGCGTTCGATGGCCGAGGGCATGGACCGGTTCTGGCGCTGCCGCGCGTGGATGGACATCTCGGCGCTGCCGCCCGAGCGCCGCGCCAAGGTGCTGCCCTTCATCGCGGAGTGGGCGCGCGGGGGCGCCGGCCTCAGCGGCGAGCAGGTGTTCAGCGGCTACAGCCAGATGGCGGCCATGCGTGAGGCGGCCGTCACCGCCTGTCGCCCGTTCGATTTCGTGTTCACGCCCACCGCGCCCATGCCCGCCTTCGCGGCAGAGCTGCCGTGCCCGACCAATGACCCGTCGATGCCCTTCGAGCACATTGCCTTCACGCTGCCCTACAACATGAGCGAGCAGCCGGCCGCCAGCATCAACTGCGGCTATACGGAGAGCGGCCTGCCGATCGGCTTGCAGATCGTCGGCCAACGGCACGACGACCTCGGCGTGCTGCAGATCTCGCATGCGTGGGAGCTGCTGCGGCCGGCATCGCGGCCGTGGCCGATGGGCTGACGCGCTGGTTGATGATGCTTACCCACGTTCCCACACTTTAGGGATAGGCCTTCGCGGTGCCGGCCCTACGCTTCGCCGCATGACGCAAGCTCACTCATCGGAACGCGTGGCCGTGATCGTGGTGCATGGCATCGCGGACCAGCGGCGCGGCGAAACCTCGGCGGCGGTGGCAGTGCAATTGGCGGCTGGCGCGCACGGCGATGTGGTGCGTAGCGACATGCCGATCGAGATCACGCCGCTGAACCCGGCCGTGCCCTTCGAGCGCTGGAACCCAAAGGGGTGGATCGAGCGCATCAACAAGTCGCTGCGCCAATCGTTGCGCAGCGACTTTCTCGACCCGCAGCTGGGGGAGCGGCCTGACAAAGATCCCGATGCGCCGCCGATGCCCAACAGCGCCGTCAGCCAGGACGACGGTGAGGCCGTCGACCATGGCGTGCGATTCACCGACTACCTGCTCGCCAAGGCCTCGTCGGTGCGCCGCAGCGAGGTCACACCGGCGCATTACGAGATGCCGCGCCACCGCGTCGACACGGCCACGCGCCAGTGCGATGTGTTCGAGATGTACTGGGCCGACCTGTCGCGCCTGAGCGGCGGGGCCACGCGCATCCTCACCGAGCTGTTCACGCTGCTGTTCCATCTCTCCAAGCTCGGGGCCGACACCATCTCGCTCGCCGCCGTGGCGCAGGCGCCCAGCGCCGCGCTGCGTGGGCTCGCACGTTTGCACCGCTGGGCCAACTGGGTGTTCTCGCGCCTGCTCGCGCTGCTGTTCCTTCAGCTGCTGGTCTGCGCCATCGTGCTGGTGCCCGTCGCGCTGATGGTGGGCCGCGAGCGCACCGCGGGCCTCATCGGCGCGGTCGTGGCGGCCGTGGCCCTGGCGGTGGTCTGCGTCTACACATTGCGCCTTGCGTGGATCGCGGGCTTCTGGGCCGGCGCGGTGTGCGCAGCCTTGCTGGCCTGGCTCGCAGTCAGCAGCCCAGGCGTGGCGGCCTGGGCCGTGCTGCTCGGCATGCTGCTCTTGCTGCTGTGGGCCTACCGTGCCTTTCTCGGTTATTGCGAAGAGCGCTTTCGAGCGGTCTACGGCGTCGGCCTGCTCTTGATGGCAGTGACGCTGGGTTCGATGGCCTGGGGCGCCGCCACCCACGACGTGCCCGGCGCCGGCGAGCGCATGGTCGCCGGCGTGATGCGTGCGGTCGAGGTGCTGCTGCTGATGCAGCTGAGTGGCTGGGTGCTGATGGCGCTGCTGGTGACGGCCGCAGTCGGCCTGGGCGAATGGGCCTGCACCGGCGGGCAGGATTCGCTGGAACGCCGCCAGAGCATCGTGACCGCACGGCTCGGGCTCTTCGTGTCGATGGGTATCTTCGTCGCCTTCGTGATGACGGTGTGGGCGCTGGTCTCGCAGCCGCTCGAGTCGCTGGTCTCCGGGCTGCACTACGCGCCCTGCTGGTTCCAGGACATGACGCTGAACGGGCAGATGCAGACCAACCGCTTCCTCGCGCTGCGCTTCAACGCCAGCACCGACACCTTCGCGGTCGTGGCCATCATGCTGCTCACCTTGCTGGGCTACGTGGGCTTGATCTACCTGCCCAGCGTGCTGGTGGAGTTGCGCATCGTGGGCTGGCCTCGCGCGGCGCGCCTGGGGCACTGGCTGACGGCGGGCTACCGTGCGCTCGACCGGCTGGTGCGCTGGTGGAGCTGGCTCATCGCGCTGGCGCTTGTCGGTGTGGCCGTGCTGCTCGTGGGCAGCCAGCTCGCGCGGTTGAACATCTCGCTGCCGTGGCTCGGTCTCGTTGCGCTGCCGATGGGCACTTGGTCGGGCGACCTGCTGGCTCGGCTGGTGGTGACGATCGCCGGTGGCGCGGTCGGCCTGGTCGCGGTGGGCGGCATGGCGTTCAAGCAGTTGAAGGCCGTGCGTGCGCCACTCGATGCCGCGCTCGACGTGGACAACCATTTCCGCGAGTTCCCGCGCAAGGCCATTCCGCGGGTGATGATCCTCGAGCGTTATGTGGCGGTGCTGGAGCAGGTGCTGAGCCAGGGCTATGAGCGCATCGTCATCGTCTCGCACAGCCAGGGCACGGTGATCACGGCCGACCTGCTGCGTTACCTGCAGCGGCGCCACCGCTTGAAGCCGGCCGATGCCGCGACTGACCGGCTGGTGCAACTGGGCCAGCGGCTCGCTGCGAAGAACATCCGCCTGCTCACTGCGGGCAGCCCCTTGCGGCAGTTGTACGCGCTGCGCTTCCCGTGCCAGTACGACTGGGTGCTCGGCCCCATAGGTGCGCCCAACGCAACCACGGGGCCCGATCCGCGCGGCGACCTGGGCGTGGCGCACTGGGTCAACGTATGGGGAGCGGGCGACTACGTGGGCCGCTGGTTGTGGACGCAGGCGCGCGACCCCACCATCCCGGCCTTGGCGGTGGACCCACAGGCCTACGAAGGCAAGCCCACACAGCGCGTTCCCGACTACCGCGACCTCTGCCTCGGTGCCGACGCGCACACGCACTACTTCGATCTTGACAACAAAGTCATGCTCGGCGAGTTGCGTGCGCTGGTCTGACGCGGAAACCAGCACCCCCTCGCTTATCCTCCCTCGCAACAACACACAGGGGCCCGCGCCACCGATGCGCGGAGCCCACCCGCGAGGAGGAAATCTTGGAAAGCAGCAACGCAGAAGTGCGCTTAGTGTTCGCCGGCGAAATACTGGCCGGGTTCCAGGCCGACGAGGTGAAGCGCCGCTTTGGCGAAGCCTTCAAGGTGCAGGGCGAGCGGCTCGCCGCCATGTTCTCGGGCGAGCGCACCGTGCTCAAGCGGGCCCTCTCGCGCGAAGACGCGGTGCGCTATGTGATGCAGCTGCAGAAGATGGGCGTGCGGGTGCATGTGGAGTCGCTGAAGGCGCCTGCGCCATCGTCCTCGCCGCCGATGCCCGCCGCCGCAAAGCCGGCGTCGGTCCAGCCGTTGCAGTCCATGGCCCTGCAGCCCACGGTCGCCGCAGCGCCCGCGGCTGCAGCGGCTGAAGAAGAGATCGTCTGCCCGAACTGCGGCACGCGTCAGTCCAAGCGTGTCTTCTGCAAGGAATGCACGACCGACATGCCGCGCGGCATTGCCGCGAAGAAGGAAGACGCGGACCGCGCCCGCGAAGAGCGGCTCGAAGAGGCACGGCTTCGCCGCGGCGGATCAGCGAGCCGGTATGCCCCGCCGTCCTCGGCCGGCGGCGAGGTGTATTCGGGTGCCTTGGTCGAGGCACCGCCCATCATCGGACTCAGCTTCGAGGGGCGCATGGGGCGCATTACCTACCTCAACGCAGGCCTGCTCGCCTGGGTGGGCCTGGCGATGATCGGCATCGGCGCTGCGGTGCTGCTGCCGATGTCGCGCAGCTGGTTGATGTTCATTCCGCTGGCCGTCGCCTTCGTGCTGTTCTTTGTCTGGGCCATCCGCGTCACGGTGCTGCGCCTGCACGACATGAACCGCAGCGGCTGGTGGGTGCTGGTGACCCTCATTCCCTACCTCGGCTGGGTGGCCAGCCTGGTGTTGATGTTCATGCCCGGCACCTCGGAAGACAACGACTACGGCGAGAAGCCGAAGCAAGGCAGCACGGCCGCGGCCATCGCGATCCTGGTCGTGGTCATCGTGGTGGGGGCGGTGGCGACGACGTTTGCTAGCTCGATGATCAAGCGTGGCTCGCGTGGGCAGGAAGCGGCCGAACGCATCGAGGCCCGTTCCGAAGCGGCCGAGCAGGTGGCCGAATACCTGGAGTCACCGGCCGCCCAGGAGGCTTTTGCGACGTATGCGCGAGAGCCCAACCCCAAGGCCTTTGCCGCGTCGGACGACGGCGCCTTTGGCTGGCGCTCCGGCCAGGGCTCTCCGCGACAAGCGGCTGTCGCGGCCATGGCCGCGTGCGAAGAGCACCGCAAGCCCTACACCAAGGAATGCGAGCTGGTGAACGTCAACGGCCTCTGGGCCGGCCAGCAGCGCTGAGCTGCCTCCGCCGTGACCGCTCGTCCGGTGAGGCGGTAACAAGGCTTGTTTTCCACGCAGAGCGGACCACACTTCCACGCTGACCTCGGGCGCACTCAAGAACGCCGTGCGAGGAAGAAGGGAGTGCCATGCTGCGCAGAGCGATTGCCGCCTTTCTGGCCGCCGGCCTGTGGGCTCACGGGCCTTCGCATGCCCAGGCGGTGAGTTCGAGCCCCGCCGGCAGCCGTGTGAGCCGTGGGTTAGGTGACTTTCATCGCTTGTCGCTTGCAGCGGGCTCCTTGCCGCAGGAGGAACGGCTGGGCTTCGTCAACAACAGCATCAACCGCTGTGTCGGCTATGCGGGCGACGATCTGCAGTGGGGCGAGGTCGATCGCTGGCAGACGCCTGCGGAAACCCTGGCGCGGCAGCTCGGCGACTGTGAAGACTTCGCCATCGCGAAGTTCTTCCTCCTGCACGAGTGCGCAGCACCCTGTGCATGCGCGCGGCTGATGTATGCCATTCACACGCCGCCCGACACGCCGGGCCTGGCTCGGGCGCACATCGTGCTGATAGGTGCCGCCGACTCCGACCGCTCAAACGACCCGCTGGTCTTCGACAACCTGAACCCCTTGCTGCTGCCCGTGTCTCGCCGCTCCGACCTGTCCCCGGTGCTCAGCTTCGATGCATCTGCGTTGTGGCGCGGCGTCTCCGGTGAACGGGTGGGCAATGCAGCGATGCTGTTGCGGCCGTGGCGCGAGTTGTTGCTGCGCTGGCGGCAGCAGCAGGAATCCGACCGCCTCGGCTGAGGGCAGTGCGTTGCCGAGCGGTGGCTCAGCTGTGTGCAGCCACGCCGCGGAGTTCTGCTTCCCGCTCGGTCTGGCGGAACAAGTCGGGCAAGGTCTTGCCCGGCTCGTCGCGGAAGACTTCGTCCAGCACGTCGAGCTGCTGGATGCGGTCGACGCGGAAGTTGCGGAACCCGTCGCGTGCTTCGCACCAGGCGGCGAGCGTCCACACCGCGCCCCAGTAGAAGCAGCCGAGCGGGCGCACCGTGCGCTCGCTGTCGCTGTCTTTCAGGTCGCGGTAACGCAGGCTGACCTTGCGGCGCGCCTCGGCAGCCAGCCGCAGCGGCTCCAGGTGCGCGCGCGTGCTGGCGTCGAACTCGATCGGCGGTGCATACACGGCGAGGCTTTCGGCCGCGGCGCGTGCCGCCACGGGCAGCACGGCGAGGATCTTCGACAGCGCGTTTTCAGCCTGCGCTGCCAATGCGGCATCCAGCCGCGGCTGCGCGATGCGCACGGACGCGACCAGGGCCTGGGCTTCTTCGTGGGTGAACATGAGCGGTGGCAGGTCAAACCCCGAACGCATGCGGTAGCCCACGCCGGCCTCGCCTTCGATGGGCACGCCTTGCACCATCAGCTCGGCCACGTCGCGGTACACCGTGCGTTCGGAGACTTCGAGTCGTTGCGCCAGGAACTGGGCGGTGCTCAGGCGCCGCCCGCGGATCAGCTGGACGATCTGGAACAGGCGGTCAGCGCGTCGCATGGTTGTGGGGGTGTGATGGTTCGAGGTGGTGGCCGCAGGTCCTCGACAAGCCCGGGTGACTCGGGACGGGCTTGTGGTCTTGCGCGGAGCCCATGGCGTGGGCGATGGCATCCATGTCGTCATCGGTCACCTTGAGCAGACCGAAGCGGAAGGCGTAGCCCCAGTTGCGGGCCTTGTCACGGGTGAATGACAGCTGCGGTAGCAGCGGGTGGATCGGGGCAGGGTGGGCATGCAGGTCGTAGTCGACGTTCTTGCGAAACGGCTTGAAGCCCTCGAGCATGTCCGACATGTCGGCCTGGTACACCAGTTCGTCACGCACGGTGCCGATGGCGGTGAAGGCCTGGCACGGCTGCTTTTCGCCCAGCGTCTGCACCGGCGAGTAGTAGGCGACGCGGTCGCCGGCGCGGATGCGCTTGAGCGGCGCGCCCTTGCCGTGGCCGACCTGCATGATGCCCAGCTCACGGCCGCGTGCCACATGGTCGGCACAGGCCACGGCGATCCAGTTGTTGCGTTCGTCCATGGCGTTCAGCCTCCGACCGCGGTGCACAGCTCGACCAGCGTGCCGTCGGGGCAGCGCACGTAGGCAACGGTCTGGCCCCAGGGCTTGGTCGCCGGTGGGGCGAGCAGCGTCGCGCCGGCCTTCACGGCTTTCTGGCAGGCCGCGGCGACGTCGGTCGTGACAAGGCCGATCTCCATGCCCAGCGGCTGCGGGGAGCGGCCAGCGTCCACGTAGTCGTGGCCGACGTTGCCGCGCGCGGTGGCGTGCTGTGCGAAGCCCAGCGCGGTGGCGCCGGTCTCCACTTCGCCGTAGGCACCGCTCTCGTCCAGAAAGCGGCGCGGCAGGCCGAAAGCGCGTTCGAAGAAATCGAGCGACGCGGCAACGTCGCTCACGTAGACGATGGTGTAGGCAAGCTTCATGGGCGTGTCTCCCTGCGCTGGAATGCCATGCTAAGCCAGTGCGTGCAGGCCGAGGCGGTTGCCTTCGGTGTCGGTGACGTGTGCGAAGACGCCCATGTCGCCGGGCAACTGCACCTTGGGCGTCGTGATGCGGCCGCCGGCGGCTTCGACCCGAGCGAGCACGGCGTCGAGCGAAGGCTTGGCGTTCAGGTAGACGAGCGCGCCCTGGTTCGACGGCTCGATGCCCGAGCCGGCCATCAGGCAGCCACCGACGGCGTTGTCGTCGTAGGGAAAGACGGCCAGCGTGTGCTCGCCCATGTTCTCGCGGCGCAGCGGGGCGGCGAGCAGCTTTTCGTAGAAGGCCTGGGCGCGGTCGATGTTGCTGACGGGAATCTCGAACCAGTTGACGGCGTGGTGTTGTGTGTGTTGGGCCATGGGAACCTCCGTTGAAGTGAGAGGCACGATGCTGCGCGGGGGATGCTGACAGCGTGGTGTCAGCAGGCTCATCCCACCTAGCCTGGCCGGTGTGCGACTAATTGCACCTCGGGCCAGCGGCAGTTGCCCTGCAGCTCAAGCCCAAAGGCGGCCCGGCCGATAACGACGCAAGCCGTGCCCGAACAGTTCTCGGGCCGCCCGCCATGTTCAACCCCTCTCTTCAGTCACTCAGCCAGCTCGTGCTTGGCAGTGACGCCAGGATGCGCAGGTACCTGAGCCGCTATCTGCTCAGCGCCGCGGTGTACGCCTTCAGCCTGCTGGCTCAGCTTGCCCTGGTGTGGATGGGGCACGCGCCGCCGGCTGCCGGGCTGGCCTACGTTGGCGTGGTGGCGGTCACTGTGAGCGGTTTCTACGTGATGGTCCGCAGCTCGTTCAGCCAGCGCTTTGCCGACCCCTCGCTGACGGCGGTGCAGATGTCAGTGGCGATCACCGCCCTGGCCTTCGCTTACGCCATCAACCCGTCGGTGCGCGGCATGCTGCTGATGATCGTGGCGCTGGTGCTGACTTACGGTGCCTTCACGCTGCCGCCGAGTGGTTGTCGTCGGCTGGGATGGTTCTCGGTGGCCCTTTTCGGGTTCGTCATGGGTGTGTCGTCATGGCGTTCGCCGGAGGTCTTTCCGCCGCAGATCGAAGGCCTGCACTTTCTCTTCAGCCTGGTGGTGTTGCCTGCCATCGCCATCCTGGCCGGCCAGCTGAGCCAGCTGCGCGCCAACATGCACACGCAGAAGGTCGAGTTGCGTGAGGCGCTGGAGCGCATCCGCCTGCTCGCCACCCGCGACGAGCTGACGGGGCTGCCCAACCGCCGGCATGCCCAAGACCTGCTCGACCATGAAGCGCAGCGCACCCGGCAGGAGAAGGCACCCTTGTGCCTGTGCCTGATCGACCTCGATCATTTCAAGCTGGTCAACGACAAGCTGGGCCATGCGGCGGGCGACGAGGTGCTGCGCATGGTCGCCCGCTATGCCGAGCCCTTGCTGCGCGAGACCGACGTGCTTGCGCGCTGGGGCGGCGAAGAGTTCCTGTTGCTGCTGCCAGACACCCAGCCGGCCGATGCCGAGAAGGTGGTGGAGCGCTTGCGAGCCCGCCTGAGCAGCGCCGACACCTGGCGCGAACGGCCCGAACTGCGCGTGACTTTCTCGGGAGGCATCACTGCCCACCTCGAAGGCGAAAGCATGCAGAACACCATCGCCCGCGCGGACGCCGCGTTGTACGAGGCCAAGAGCAACGGCCGCGACCGGGTGTTGATGGCGGCCTGACCGCTGCTTGGCCCTCCGCGTGCCGATGGCGCCCGCCGCCGGCACAATCGGGGCCCGTATCAGCACCGTCAGGAGCCGCCATGCCAGGCGACATCTCCCAGCCCATCTTCCGCAGCGAAGAAGAACTCGCCAAGCTCAGCGCCTCTGATCGCATTCGCTACCGCCTTGTCGGCGCCGAGCGCCGTTATCACGCGAACGACAACATTGCGGCGTTCATCCGCGAAGGTGAAATCGACGAATTGCGCGGCGAGGTCGAGGCCAAGATGCAGGAGGTGCTGAAGGCGCTCGTCATTGACACCGACAGCGACCACAACACCAACGAAACCGCCAAGCGAGTGGCGAAGATGTTCCTGACCGAGGTGTTCCGCGGGCGCTACGTGCCGATGCCGCTGGTCACCGAGTTTCCGAATGTCGAGCGGCTCAACGAGTTGATGATCGTCGGGCCGATCACCGTGCGCAGTGCCTGCTCCCACCACCTTTGCCCGATCATGGGCAAGGTGTGGATCGGCATCCTGCCGAACGAACATTCCAACCTCATCGGCCTGTCGAAATACGCCCGCATCTGTGACTGGATCATGTCGCGCCCGCAAATCCAGGAAGAGGCCGTCACCATGCTCGCCAACGAGCTGCAGTCGCGCGTCAAACCCGATGGCCTGGCCATCGTGATGGAGGCCGACCACTTCTGCATGCATTGGCGTGGCGTGAAAGATACTGAGTCGATGATGACCAACAGCGTGATGCGGGGGGCGTTCCTGAAAGACGCCAACCTGCGGCGCGAATTCCTGTCGTTGCTCAGCAAGAAAACCTGAAGGACACCACCATGCTTGTACGCCTGATGTATGCCAGCCGTGCTGCCGAGTCCGTCAACCAGGAGACCCTGGCTGCCATCCTCAAGAAGGCACGTGCCAACAACCCCGCCGTCGGTGTGACCGGCGTGCTGTGTTTTTCGGAGGGCCTGTTCCTGCAGGTGCTCGAGGGAGGCCGCCTCCCGGTCAGCCTGCTCTACAACCGCATTGCCTGCGACCCTCGGCACCACGATGTGGCCTTGCTCAGCTTCGAGGAAATCGGTGAACGCAAATTCGCCGGCTGGGTCATGGGGCAGGTGAACCTGTCCATGCTGAACCCGGCGCTGCTGCTGAAGTACTCCGACACCGCGACGCTCGACCCGTATGCGGTGTCGGGCACCGTGTCGATGGCCTTGTTCAACGAACTGGTCGCCACCGCGTCGGTGGTGTCGTAGCTCGGGCTCCACAGCCTTCTAGGCTGCGGCCGGCTCCACGTAGTGCCGCGCCAGCTCGGGCGGCAGCGGCGAGTCGAGCAGCTGGCTTGCGAGCCGCAGGGCGTCGGCCGCTTCGGGGGCCAGCGCGTTGGAGTCCTTGTGCAGCAGGGCAGCGTCGAGCCAGGCGCGCACGAGTACCGGCTTCAACATCCAGGGCAGGGCCTGCACGTCTTGCAGCGCATGCACCAGGTGATCTGCATCCGGTGCCTCGCAGGGCGGCAGTGCCGCGTCCTTCAGCCAAGGGTGCATGACGCTCGCGTACCAGGTATCCCCATCGGGCAGCAGGCGCGCCAGGAAGGCGGTCAGCGCCGCGATCTGGCGCAGGGTGTGCAGCGAGAGCTGCGCCATGTCGTTGTGGGCGTCTGTCGAGGGCTTGACGGTCTGCGCCTCGCCCAGGCGCTGGCGCATCAGCAGCAGATGCAGGCGGTCGATCGGGCGCACCTGGCCGTCGGCGGCCATCACGCGGCGGGCCGATTCCATCAGCGTCTGCCGGTCGAGCAGCGGGGCGCGGGCCACGCGCGCCAGCAGGTTCTCGAGCCAGGGCAGCCGCACGGCAGGGCCGAGTTTCTTCACTTCGCTGCGCAGGGCCTGGGCGGTGCTCAGGCCACGGGTTTCGTCTTGCCAGGCGCGGCGCTCGCGCTGGCTGCCGGGTGTCAGCAGCAGGGCCAGGATGGTGGCGCGCAGCTCGCCCGGGCCATTGAGGCGTGAAAGCCGGTCGATGGCTTCGCGCTCTTCATCGCTGGTGACGGCGGCGCGCGGCACGGGGTTGGCGGGCGGGGTGGGAGCGTGTTGATCGGCCATGGGAACAGCATAGGCGACGGCCGAGGCCATCGGGAGGGGAGAAGGTGCGGGGGGCCGGTAGGGTTCATCCACGGCGTCGGAGCTTGCCAGCACGGGCGCCGGCAAGGGCTCCATGCCGCGGCCATACAAGCGGCGCAGCCTGTCGGGCAAGGGCGGATGCGTTGCAAGCCAGCTCGGCGGGGCCTGCAGCAGCATGGCGGCCAGAAGACGGGCCGGCACGCGGGTGAGCTTGTCTTCGCGCTTGAGCAGCTGGTGCCAGACCTTGCGCAGCACGCCGCCCAGCCCATCGCGGCTGCGGGTGAACTGCACCGCACAGGCGTCGGCCAGCAGCTCGCGCTGGCGCGACACGGCGGCCTGCAGGAGCTGGCCCGCGATCCAACCCAGCAGGCCGGCGGCCACAAACACCGGGCCGACCAGCACGCCGAAGGCAGAGCGCCGGTCGGACTCGTCGGGCTCGAGCAGCGACAGGCCGTAGCCATGCACCAGCGACAAACCCCATACCAGCGCGAGCAGCTGCATGTTGAGCCGCAGGTCACCCTGGTGGATGTGGCCGAACTCGTGGGCCACCAATCCTTGCAGCTCGTCGCGGGTCAGGCGCTGCAGCGCGCCGCGCGTCACCGCCACCACCGAGGTCTCGGGCGACCAGCCGGCGGCGAAGGCGTTGATCGCGTCCTCGCGCTCGAGCACGAACACCGCGGGGCGCGGCAGCCCGCTGGCCAGCACCATCTCGTCGACCACGTTGAGCAGGCGGCGTTCGCCCAGGTCGCGCGGGTCGGTGAGCAGCCGCCCGCCGGCCCACTCGGCGACGTGCGAGCCACCACCCTGGCGCAGCCGCCCCAGCTCGACCCACGCACCGCCCAGCACGAACAGCAGCACCACGGCCGTGTTGGTCTCGAAGAACAAGGTCGGCAGGTCGAACGGCAGCCACAAGGCGATCAGCCACCACACGCCCAGCAGCAGGCCGTTGACGGCCACCACCAGGGCGAGCAGCAGCAGGGCGAACAGCGCCAGCAGCTGCTGGGTGGCGCGGCGCGCGTCGTCCTGCTGCTGGCGAAACCTCACGACAGCGGCTTAGTCAGAGCTGCACGCGCACCGCGGCCCGCTCGGCGTCGTTCGCGGTCGACTGCAGCATTGCAGCGGCGCGGAAGCCGAACAGGTTGGCCATCAGGTTGGTGGGGAACTGCTGGGCTGCGTTGTTGTAGTCGAGCGTTGCGTCGTTGAACAGCTGGCGCGAGAAGGCGACCTTGTTCTCGGTGCTGGTGAGTTCTTCGGCCAGCTCGCGCAGGCTCTGGTCGGCCTTCAGCTCGGGGTAGGCCTCGACCAGCGCCATCAGCTTGCCCATCGCGGTGCCGAGCACCTCTTCGGCCATCGTCAGGCTGGTGATGGCGCCCGCTGCGGCCGGCCGGGTGCGTGCCACGTCGGCGGCGGCCTTGGCCTGGTTGCGGGCGGCGGTCACGGCCTCCAGGGTTTCGCGTTCGTGAGCAGCGTACTTGCGCGCCACTTCCACCAGGTTGGGAATCAGGTCGTAGCGCCGCTTGAGCTGCACGTCGATCTGCGCAAACGAGTTGCCGATGACGTTGCGCAGGCGAACCAGGCGGTTGTAGGCGCCGACGCCCCAGAAGACGATGACGGCGAGGACGATCCAGCTCACGATTTGCGTGGTGCTCATGTTTGGCTCCTCCGGTTTGAACCGAGCGGACTCTATACGACGGGGAACAAACACTTCGGTCCAGCCCGAAGCATCCGCCCGCCTCTGGCCGACATGATGTGACTTATGAA
>Ga0307516_10006394_pt1 | contig 13812 bp, 9 predicted proteins | sample 19_EM_MG_FD_203310 | JGI IMG/M metagenome (GOLD analysis project Ga0307516, IMG submission 203310) | Populus trichocarpa ectomycorrhiza microbial communities from riparian zone in the Pacific Northwest, United States - 19_EM | ecosystem: Host-associated > Plants > Roots > Unclassified | place... | reverse complement strand
GCAGGGTCTGCATGACCTCGTTGCGCACCTCCGTCCGCACCTGGATCACCGCGCCGATTTCCTCGGTAAACAGCGCCTTCAGCGTCAGTTCCTGGCGGCGCGCGCCCACCTGCGACGCCCAGTTCTTGCTGTCGCCGCTGTCCATGCGGCTGTCGGAGATGCCGTCGCCTTCAACCAGCAGCATGTCGATGTTGAGCGACACGCCGACGTGGCCGGCGAAAGCCATTTCACAGGCGGTGGCAAACAGGCCGCCGTCGCTGCGGTCGTGGTAGGCCAACAGGCGGCCCTGGCCGCGCAATGCATTGACGGCATTGACCAGGTTCACCAGGTCTTTCGGGTCGTCGAGGTCGGGGACGTCGCCGTCCTCGAGCTCCAGCGTCTGCGCCAGGATGGAGCCGCCCATGCGGTTTTTGCCCCTGCCCAGGTCGATCAGGATCAGCGTGGTGTCGGCCTCGGTGGCATCGAGTTGCGGTGTGAGTGTGCCGCGCACGTCGGCCAGGGTCGCAAAGGCGCTGACGATCAGCGAGACCGGCGAGGTGACCTTTTTGGAAGCGCCGCCCTCGGACCAGACCGTGCGCATGGACAGGGAATCCTTGCCGACCGGGATGGACACGCCCAGCGCCGGGCACAGCTCCATGCCGACGGCTTTCACGGTTTCGTACAGCGCGGCGTCCTGGCCGGATTCGCCGCAGGCGGCCATCCAGTTGGCCGAGAGCTTGACGCGTGGCAGTTCAATCGGTGCGGCCAGCAAATTGGTGATGGCTTCGGCCACCGCCATGCGGCCGGAGGCGGCCGCATTGACGGCTGCCAGCGGTGTGCGTTCGCCCATGCTCATGGCTTCGCCGGCAAACCCGGCGTAGTCGGCCAGGGTGACAGCGCAATCGGCCACCGGCACCTGCCAGGGGCCGACCATCTGGTCGCGATGGCTCAGCCCGCCCACCGTGCGGTCGCCGATGGTGATCAGGAAACGTTTGGACGCGACGGTCGGGTGGCTCAGCACAGCAATAGCGCTTGTTTGCAGGTCTACGCCGGTCAGGTCGATGGGCTTGATGTCGTTACGGAAGGACTTGACGTCGCGCTGCATCTTGGGCGGCTTGCCGAGCAGCACGTTCATGGGCATATCCACTGGGGCCGCGGCGTCCTTGTCAGACAAAACGAGTTGCTTTTCTTCCGTCGCCGTACCAATGACGGCAAACGGGCAGCGCTCGCGCTCGCAAAAAGCCTGGAACACCGGCAGCGATTCCGGCGCAACCGCCATCACATACCGTTCCTGGCTTTCGTTGCTCCAGATTTCCTTGGGCGACAGGCCGCTTTCTTCCAGCGGCACGGCGCGCAGGTCGAAACGCGCGCCACGGCCGGCGTCGTTGACCAGCTCGGGGAAGGCGTTGGACAGGCCGCCGGCGCCCACATCGTGGATCGCCAGGATGGGGTTGCTCTTGCCGAGCTGGGCGCACTGGTTGATGACCTCCTGCGCCCGGCGTTCGATCTCGGGGTTGCCGCGCTGGACGGAGTCAAAGTCGAGCTGGGCCGCGTTGGCCCCCGAGGCCATGGAACTGGCCGCGCTGCCGCCCATGCCGATGCGCATGCCGGGCCCGCCCAGCTGGATCAGGAGCGTGCCGGCGGGAAACAGGATTTTTTGGGTGAGTTCGGCGGCGATGGTGCCAACGCCGCCGGCGATCATGATGGGCTTGTGATAACCCCAGCGCTGGCCGCCCACGGTCTGTTCGTACTCGCGGAAATAGCCCGCCAGGTTGGGACGGCCGAACTCGTTGTTGAAGGCGGCGCCGCCCAGCGGGCCTTCAGTCATGATCTGCAGCGGGCTGGCGATGTGTTCGGGCTTGCCGAAACCGTTGTCGAACAGCCGCGACACGGTGAAACCGGTCAGGCCGGCCTTGGGGCGGGAGCCGCGCCCGGTGGCGCCTTCGTCGCGGATCTCGCCACCCGCGCCGGTGGACGCGCCGGGGAAAGGCGAGATCGCTGTCGGGTGGTTGTGGGTTTCGACCTTCATCAGCACATGCGTCAGCACGCCTTCCGAGGCGCTATAACTTTGATAGCTGGTAGCCCCCGCCGGTTGGGGGCTGGAGGCCGGTTTGGCATAAAACTTCTGGATGGCCCCGCCTTCCATGACCGACGCGTTGTCCGAATAGGCCACGACGGTGTGCTGCGGGTTCAGCTTTTCGGTGTTGCGGATCATCGCGAACAGGCTTTTGTCCTGCGGCACGCCGTCGATGACGAAGTCGGCGTTGAAGATCTTGTGGCGGCAGTGCTCGCTGTTGGCCTGGGCGAACATCATCAGTTCGACATCGGTCGGGTTGCGCTTGAGCTGGGTGAAGGCATGGACCAGGTAGTCGATCTCGTCGGCGGCCAGGGCCAGGCCGAACTCGCTGTTGGCGGCTTCCAGCGCGGCCTTGCCGCCGGCCAGCACGTCAATCGTCTGCATGGGCGCGCCCTGCAGCTCGGTGAACAGGCCGGCGGCCTGGGCCCGGTCGGGCATCACGCTTTCCACCATGCGGTCGTGCAGCAAGGCGGCGACCTGCTCGCGCTCGGCGCCGGTCAAGGCGTCCTTGCTGAAAAGGCCCGACGCCAGGCTCAGGCGGTACTCGGTGATGCGTTCGATGCGCTTGACGGCCAGCCCGCAGTTGTGGGCGATGTCGGTGGCCTTGGACGCCCAGGGCGAGACCGTGCCAAAACGCGGGGAGACGATGAACACCAGGCTGTTGTCGCCATCGGCCGCCGCCGCCGCAGGCTCGCCGTAACTGAGGAGCGCCGCCAGCTGGCGCCTGAGCGCGTCGGCAGGCGGGGTTTCGGTGGCCACCAGGTGCACAAAGCGGGCGCTGATGCCCTTGATCTTGCCGTTGACGGCTTGCAGGCGCGGGAGGAGTTGCTGGACGCGGAAGTCGCTGAGGGCATTGATCCCGGTGGGGTCGCCCTCGAAAGTCGTCAGGTGCAGGGTCACGGTGGCGGTGGCCTTGTGGTTGTTGGCGGGCCGCAGGGGGCCGCCGGGGTGCTCGTTAACCCTGAATTTTATCAGTGATGTCCGGCCTGCCTGCCTTGACGAAGCCCAAGTGGGATAATCGCTGCATGAGTATTACGTACAAAGATGCGGCGGGCATTGAAGGCATGCGTATCGCCTGCAGGTTGGCTTCCGAGGTGCTGGACTACCTCACCCCCTTCGTGAAAGCCGGTGTCACGACACGCGAAATCGACAAGCTGGCCAACGACTACATGGTCAACGTGCAGGGCACGGTCTCCGCCACGCTGGGTTACCAGCCGGCGGGCTACCCGCCCTACCCGGCCTCGCTGTGCACCTCGCTGAACCACGTGGTCTGCCACGGCATCCCGAACGACAAGCCCCTGAAAAAGGGCGACATCATGAACATCGATGTCACCGTCATCACCAAGGACGGCTGGTTCGGCGACAACAGCCGCATGTACATGATCGGCGAGGTTTCCATCGCCGCCAAGCGGCTGTGCCGGGTGACCTTCGAGGCCATGTGGCAGGGCATCATGCATGTCAAGCCGGGCGTGCGCCTGGGCGACATCGGTTTTGCCGTCCAGACCTTTGCCGAAAAGCAGGGCTTCTCGGTGGTGCGCGAGTTCTGCGGCCACGGCATCGGCAAGCGTTTCCATGAAGAGCCGCAGGTGCTGCATTACGGCCGCCCCGGCACGCTGGAGATTCTCAAGCCCGGCATGACCTTCACGATCGAGCCCATGATCAACGCCGGCAAACGCGACATCAAGGACGGTCCCGAAAAAGACGGCTGGACCATCGTGACGCGTGACCACTCCCTGTCGGCGCAGTGGGAGCACACCGTGCTGGTGACGGAAACCGGCTACGAGGTGCTGACGATGTCGGCGGGCAGCCCGCCCACCCCGGACTTCGTCCCGGCCGCCGCTTCACCAGCCGCGCTGGCGCCCTCCACGGCCGACTCGGCGGCCTGAGCGGCGCGCCGCCGCATCAAGCCTGCCGCAGATGCTTGCCGCGCTGCCCTCCTCACCTGCCGCAAGCGAATCGGCTCTCCTGCGCGAGTAATACCGCGCCGGTAAAAACGCCCTGCTGGCTTCGCTGGCCGGCAGCGGCTCCGCTACTCGCGGCATCCACAGCCTGCTGCGCCAGCTGACGCGGCACACCGATGCCACCCTGCGCCAGCTCTGGCAACGCGCCGACTTCCCGGCCGGCTGCGCGCTGGTGGCGGTCGGCGGCTTCGGCCGCGGCGAGCTGTTTCCCAATTCGGATGTCGACGTCCTGCTGTTGCTGGGCGACGAGGTCCAGCTCGATGCCAACCCCGCGCTCAAGGGCAAGATTGAAAGTTTCATAGGCGCCTGCTGGGACAGCGGACTCGAAATCGGCTCCAGCGTGCGTACCGTCGCCGACTGCACCGAGGAAGCGGCCAAGGACGTGACGGTGCAGACCTCGCTGCTGGAGGCCCGGCTGGTGGCGGGCGCCAAGACCATTTTCGCCAGCCTGATCGCGCAGCTCGACGCCGTGATGGACCCGCAGGCCTTTTTTGTCGCCAAGACGCTGGAGATGCGCCAGCGCCACAACAAGTTCGAGAACACACCCTATGCGCTGGAGCCCAACTGCAAGGAGTCGCCGGGTGGCCTGCGCGACCTGCAGGTCCTGCTGTGGGTGGCGCGGGCCGCCGGGCTGGGCAAGTCCTGGGACGAACTGGCGCGCAACGGCCTGGCCACGCCCTTCGAGGTGCGCCAGATCAAGGCCAACGAAGCCCTGCTGAGCCTGATCCGCGCGCGCCTGCACCTGATCTCGGGGCGGCGCGAAGACCGCCTGGTGTTCGATCTGCAGACCGCCGTGGCCGAGTCTTTCGGTTACTCCGCCCAGGCCGAGGACGGCAGCAAGCTGCCGCGCCGCGCCAGCGAGGCGCTGATGAAGCGTTATTACTGGGCCGCCAAGGCGGTGACCCAGCTCAACCAGATCCTGCTGCTCAACATCGAGGAGCGCATCAACCCGCCGACCGCGCCGCGCCAGCCCATCAACGAACGCTTCTTCGACAAGGGCGGCATGATCGACGTCGCCAGCGACGACCTGTACCAGCGCGAACCGCACGCCATCCTGGAAACCTTTTTGCTGTTCCAGACCACGCCGGGCATCCAGGGCCTGTCGGCACGCACCCTGCGCGCGCTGTACAACACGCGCGGCATCATGAACGCCGGTTTCCGCAGCGACCCGGTCAACCGCGACACCTTCCGCCAGATCCTGCAGCAGCCCTCGGGCATCACCCACGCCATGCGCCTGATGAACCAGACCTCGGTGCTGGGGCGTTACCTGTGGGTGTTCCGCAAAATCGTCGGGCAGATGCAGCACGACCTGTTTCACGTCTACACGGTGGACCAGCACATCCTGATGGTGCTGCGCAATGTGCGGCGCTTTTTCATGGCCGAACACGCGCATGAATACCCGTCCTGCTCACAACTGGCCGCCGGCTGGGACAAGCCCTGGATTCTTTACGTTGCCGCGCTGTTCCACGACATCGCCAAGGGCCGCGGCGGCGACCATTCAGAACTCGGCTGCGTCGATGTACGCGTGTTCTGCCGCCAGCACGGCATCCCCACCGAAGACGCCAAACTGATCGAATTCCTGGTCGGCGAACACCTGACCATGAGCCGCATCGCCCAGAAGGAAGACCTGAGCGATCCCGAAGTGATTGGCGCCTTTGCCCGGCGCGTGGGCAACGAGCGTTACCTGACGGCGCTTTACCTGTTGACCGTGGCCGACATCCGCGGCACCAGTCCCAAGGTCTGGAACGCCTGGAAGGGCAAGCTGCTGGAAGACCTGTACCGCTACACCCTGCGCGTGCTGGGCGGCCGCGCGCCCGATGCCGACGCGGAGGTCGAAGCCCGCAAGCGCGAGGCGCTGGCCATGCTGGCGCTGCACGCCGAACCCTTTGAAGCCCACAAGGCGCTGTGGGACACGCTGGACGTCAGTTATTTCATGCGCCACGAGGCCGGCGACATCGCCTGGCACGCGCGCCACCTGTCGCGCCACGTGGGCACGGGCAAATCCGTGGTGCGGGCGCGCCGGTCCGCCGACGGCGAGGGCATGCAGGTGCTGGTCTACACCCCCGACGCCCCCGACCTGTTTGCCCGCATCTGCGGCTATTTTGAGGAAGCCGGGCTCAGCATTCTGGATGCCAGAGTGCACACCGCCAAGCCGTACAAGGATTCGCCGGGTTATGCGCTGGACACGTTCCAGGTCGTCAGCCCGACGCTGGCCGACCATTACCGCGAGCTGGTGGCCATGGTCGAGGCCGACCTGGTCCGCACCATCGAGGACAACAAGCCCCTGCCGCCGCCAGGCAAGGGCCGGGTGTCGCGCCGCGTCAAGAGTTTCCCGATTGCGCCGCGCGTGGACCTGCGCCCGGACGAAAAAGGCCAGCGCTGGCTGCTCAGCGTGTCGGCCAGCGACCGGGTCGGGCTGCTGTACTCGATTGCCCGCGTGCTGGCGGACCACCGCATCAACCTGCAACTCGCCAAGGTCACGACCCTGGGCGAACGCGTGGAAGACACCTTCCTGATCGATGGCCCCGAACTGCAGCAGAACAAGGCGCAGATCGCCATCGAGACCGAAATCCTGGCAGCGCTCGCAGCCTGAACGGCCGATGGCCAGCGCCCCCTTCACGGCCAAAATCCCGATTTAATTAATTTAAATTAGTTAAATAAATCAATAGCTTATAAAGCTTTATTAAAGTTACACAACAAGTCGTAAAAAGCCTTGTACCCTGGCTTGAACGCTCCACAATGGTAGCTTGCCGGCAGATTTTGTCCGTGTTACACCCCTCGCGCCGACCCCGGTGCGACGCTCCCGCCGGCCCTTCCAGCCCTTTTCAGGAGCTTCCCGTGACCGATCAGACGCAGGCCATCCTCCATCGCGAACAGCAACTTCACCACTCCGGCGCCTGTGCGGACGACGGCCGCCCGCTGGCCCAGCAGCTGTTTTTTGAGCCCGACAACTGGCTGGTGCCAGACCACTACGACAGCCTGCTGGCCGCGCACGCCGCCTACCTGGCGGCCCATCCGGAATGGGTGGCCGTCGTTTCCGGTCACAGCTGCGGCACCGGCAGCCACCGCTATTTCTGGCTGATGGGCGACCGCCGCGCCCTGGCCGTTCGGGCGGCCCTGGTCAAGGCCGGGGCGCGCCCGGAACAGGTGCTGATGCAAAGCCGCGGCGTAGCCCGCCCGCTGATCGAGATGGCGGGCGAGGATGTGGCGCGTTACCGCCGCCGCGTCAGCATGGACTACCTGGAAAGCCAGGCCGCCAAAACCTCGGAGGTCGCACCGGAAGGTTCGGCCGCATGGTGGCGCTCGGTATTCGGGCCGGGCGGCAAGGCGCGCCTGCCGCACGACCAGACCGCGTCCCAGCCGGGCTGAGGCGTTCTCAATCGTCTTCGGAGGCGTCCAGGCCGGGGAACAGCACCTCGGTGAAGCCAAACTGGGTGAAGTCCCGAATGCGCATCGGGTAGAGCTTGCCGATCAGGTGGTCGCACTCGTGCTGCACCACCCGCGCGTGAAACCCGTCCACCGTCCGGTCGATGGGGTCACCATACGGGTCGAACCCGGTGTAACGAATGGCGGACCAGCGCGGCACCAGGCCGCGCAGCCCGGGCACCGACAGGCAGCCCTCCCAGCCGTCTTCCTCTGCGCCTGACAGCGGCGTGATCACCGGGTTGAGCAGCACGGTGCGCGGCACCAGCGGCGCATCCGGGTAACGCGGGTTGACCGCATCGGTCCCGAAAATCACCAGTTGCAGGTCCACGCCGATCTGCGGCGCGGCCAGGCCCGCGCCGTTGACCGAACGCATGGTGTCGAACATGTCGGACACCAGCAAGTGGATCTCGTCGGTGTCGAATTGGGTCACAGGAGGCGCGATGCGCAGCAGGCGCGGATCGCCCATTTTGAGAATTTCGCGGATGGTCATTATTTTCCCCAGGGGGTCGGTAGAGCCTCATAAGAATTTACCCAGCGTATACCCAACGCGCCCTCATGCTGGTAAAACACCATGCTCTGGCCCGGTTGCACGGAAGCGTAGAAGCTTCCCGAAACTTTGATGCTTTGGGTAGCTTGCGAGTCATTCCAGTCACGAACCTTAACGTAATAGCTCGTCCCTCCTTTTCGGGAGTGAGTTGTCGTTTTGCCTGTGACTTCGCTTATCAACCTTAGAGCTTGTGAGGAATCCATTTCCATATTAATAGCGTGAATTTCGGAAAAAATGGTCAGCGTTGCTCCGACTGATCCTGCCAGAAGAATTTCAATAAGTACCAGATGGGTCCGTGCACTTCGTCCAAGCATCGAAACCACCACAAGCACCATCAGCACCACCACGCCCACGCCACCCAGCGCCGCAAAGGTCCACAACTTCTGCGTATCTACTGTGAAGGGCTGGCCCGACCAAAACAGCAGCCGATAGCCATGAATGCCCCCGTTAACGAGAAGCCCCGAGCTCAAAGCCAAGAGAACCGACGCGCGCACGATAAATCGATCCCGGCGTTTAGTCGGAGTGCCGGGAGGTTTGGCCGCCAGATGCTGCGCTACGTGGTCAAGCCACCCTCCGATCACAGGCAGGAGGGCTTTTAGTTTGTAGAGTTCGGATTCGTCCTGGTATACGCCCCTCCCCACTTCAACGGTGGCGGTCAAACGACCTGCTGCGCAACGCAGCTCGGCTACCTTGCAGTCATGCTTCAGATTGGTAAAAAGCTTTGAAACCGCGGCAATCACGCTGTGGTGGCCGACCACTTCCTGTAGCAGGTGGCCATCATTCGAAACGATATAAACCAGGTTATCGAACGTATCCCGGCCTACCTGATGCTCCACAGAAAGTCCCAGCCATTTGCAAAACCGATCTACGCTTGTTTCGCGTTTGAAGGAAAAATCAAATTCGGCCGGGGCCTTCACGCCGACTCTGAATTTTTTTGTTTCACCCTTGTCGATCTCGAACTTGTATTCGAACGACAACTGCCCACTGGTTTGGGAGGTGCCTTTCCAGGAATTCCTGTATCTCCTGACGCCAAAGTAAATACTGAAACTGATTAGGGTGATGAAACCAAACAAAAACCACATGAGAAGACCAAGTTGATTCGGACGGAGCGCACGCCCCCGATAAAACCGCAAGCATACAGAGCCTGCGCCCGGCCACGGCAGAATGGGGCATGACCGAACCCCTGCCGTCCCCGCCAGACACCGTCCGCGCTCCGCTGCCCGCCCTCGCGCGCTGGCTGCTGCTGGCGCTCGCGGTGCTGAGCCTGGCGCTCGGGCTGATTGGCATCTTCATGCCGGTTCTCCCCACCGTGCCTTTTGTGCTGCTGGCGGCTTGGGCGGCCGGGCGCAGCTCGCCGCGTTTGCTGGCCTGGCTGGAAGGCCACCCCAGCTTCGGGCCCATGCTGGTGGACTGGCGGCAAGGCGGCGTGGTGGGCCGGCGTGCCAAGTGGCTGGCCACGCTGACCATGGGCGGCAGCGCGGTCCTGATGTTTTTCACCATGCCCAAACGCTGGATGGCGCTGCTGCTGATTGCCGGCATGGCCTGTGTGCTGGTCTGGTTGTGGCGGCGGCCGGAGAAGATGCCTGAGCCGGGCCCGCCACCGGCCTAGGCGCAGGCAGCCGGGGCAGCGCGCGAGTCGCTATTTGTACTCAGAAGCGTAGGGAATGCCCAAAAAACCTTCACGAACATGAAAGGTGGCGTATTTTTTATCCATGTCCGTGCGGAAAATCCGGCCATTCATGCTCGCGCTGACAATCCTGGCGGGATTGTCAGCGCCCCAGTACGCCAGGTACACCGTCGGCGGGCTTTTCCCGCCGGGACTGGCCGGATCAATCCGGAGAATTTTTGCAGTCACGCGTGTTGCCGGGGCCGACGCGAAATGAACATTGACACCTTCGGCGATGGACTGCGCGCAGATCAGGAAAACGCCACTGAAAAGCAGGGTGGCTGCCACCAATTCGCCCATGTCGCCGCCTGGACGATGGATCTGGCGGAGCAGGGCCGCAGCAATGCCTGTGGCGATGGCAGCCAGAACACACGCCAAACCCCATCGCGTCAGGGGCACGACCCATTCACCCGACAGATCGGCGTGCACAGGTGTGGTGAGCTTGCTGCTGAACACCAGGGTCAGCAGCACCATGCCCAGCGCTACCCACAGGTACCAGACCAGCAGCCGTTGCCGTGTTCCCGCCTTGCTGACGGGCGTCGCCGGGGGGATGGACGATGTTCGCGCTGGCCTGCTCATGCGCTCGCCAGCATGGCCAGCAAACCGGCCTCGTCGATCACCGTGACCCCCAGTTCCTGCGCCTTGGTGAGTTTGCTGCCAGCCTCTTCGCCGGCCACCACGTAGTCGGTTTTTTTGCTGACCGAACCGGCCACCTTGCCGCCGGCGGCTTCCACCTTGTCCTTGGCCTCATCGCGGCTCAGCGTGGGCAGGGTGCCGGTGATGACAAAGGTCTTGCCGGACAGCGGCTGCGGCGCGCGGGCCGCGGGCTCCCCCTCCGCCCAGTTCACGCCGCAGGCGCGCAACTGTTCGACCACCTCGCGGTTGTGCGCCTGATCGAAAAAGGTCCGGATGCTCTGCGCGACGATGGGCCCGACGTCGCTGACCTCCAGCAATTGCGCCTCGGTCGCATCCATGATGGCGTCGAGCTTGCCGAAATGGCGCGCCAGTTCCTTGGCCGTGGCTTCACCGACGTGGCGGATGCCCAGACCGAACAGGAAACGCGGCAAGGTGGTGGCTTTGGATTTTTCCAGCGCCTGCAACAGGTTTTGCGCGGACTTGTCGGCCATGCGTTCCAGCCCGGCCAGCGCCGTCAGGCCCAGCTTGTAGAGGTCCGGCAAGGTGCGGATGACGTTGGCATCGACCAGTTGCTCGACCAGCTTGTCGCCCAGGCCCTCGACCTCGACCGCCCGCCGGTGCGCGTAATGCAGGATGGCCTCCTTGCGCTGGGCGCCGCAAAACAGGCCACCCGTGCAGCGGTAGTCGGCCTCGCCCTCCTCCCGCACGGCGTCGGAACCGCAGACCGGGCAGGTGCGCGGCATGGTGAACTGCGGCGCGTCCTTGACACGTTTGTCCGGCAGCACACTGACCACTTCGGGAATCACATCCCCGGCGCGGCGCACGATCACGGTGTCGCCGACCCGCACATCCTTGCGTCTGGCCTCGTCCTCGTTGTGCAGGGTGGCGTTGGTGACCGTGACGCCGCCCACAAACACCGGCGCCAGCTTGGCGACCGGCGTGAGTTTGCCGGTGCGGCCGACCTGCACGTCGATCGCCAGCACGGTGGTGATCTGTTCCTGCGCCGGGTACTTGTGCGCCACCGCCCAGCGCGGCTCGCGCGTCACAAAGCCGAGTTTTTTCTGCAGGGCCAGGCTGTTGACCTTGTAGACCACGCCATCGATGTCGTAGGGCAACTGGTCGCGTTCAGCCGCAATCTTTTTGTGAAACGCTATTAATTCAGGAGCGCCTTGTGCAGTCTGGGTCAGGGCTGCAACCGGAAAACCCCATGATTTCAGGGTCAGGAGCATCTGGAAGTGGGATTCGAAGTCGGGCCCGCCCTGCTCTTTCGGGGTGAGCTCACCCAGCCCGTAGGCAAAAAAGCTCAGCGGGCGCCGGGCGGCAATCGCCGGGTCAAGCTGCCGCACCGCACCGGCCGCGGCGTTGCGCGGATTGACGAAGGTCTTTTCGTTTTTGGCGCTCTGGGCGATCTTTTCACGCTGCTTTTCGTTGAGCGACTCGAAATCGTCGCGCCGCATGTAGACCTCGCCGCGCACTTCCAGCACGGGCGGCGCATCTTTGGGCAGGCGCAAGGGAATCTGGCGGATGGTCTGGATGTTCTGCGTGACGTCCTCGCCCACCTCGCCGTCACCGCGCGTGGCGGCCTGCACCAGCACACCGTCCTCGTAGCGCAGGCTCATGGCCAGGCCGTCGAATTTCAGCTCGGCCACGTACTCCACCGGTGGCGCCGACTCCGCCAGGCCCAGTTCCTTTCTGACCCGGGTGTCGAAGTTCTGCGCGCCGGAGGCCTCGGTATCGGTTTCGGTGCGGATGCTGAGCATGGGCACGGCATGGCGCACGCTGGCAAACTGATCCAGGGCCTTGCCGCCCACACGCACGGTCGGTGAATCCGGGCTGGCCAGTTCCGGATGCGCGGCTTCCAGCACCTGCAAGGCCTGGAACAACCTGTCGTACTCGGCGTCGGGAATGCTGGGCTCGTCCAGCACGTAGTAACGGTGTGCATGCTGGTGCAGCTCGGTGCGCAGCGCAGCGATACGTTCGGCAGGCGACTGCCCGGGCGACGCAAACAGGTCAGGGGTGGCCATGGGAAGAAAGAAAAAGGATCAGGAAAACAGTCGCCGGCCCAGCGCCGAGCCGGCCGGCATGTCGCGCTCTTCCAGCGTGTTGTAGAGCTGTTCCAGGTCAGCGTGGATGGCTTCCATGGCCTCGGGCCGGATCGGCTGGCCCTGGTCGTCGATGATCACGCCGTCCATGCCGGCGGCCAGCGCAATCGCCGCCTCGCACATGCGCACAAAGGGTTGTTCGGAACGCAGCACCTGCGGCACGTCCAGTGACAGCGTCAGTTCGCGCAAGGCGGTTTGCTCCGGGTCTTCGGCCATGGCCGCCTGGGTGTCGAAGGCCAGGCCCAGGATGGGCGGTGCGTGGTGGCCGGACTGCGTGGCCGGCAGCACCATGCGGCCCGGGATGGAGCCAGGGACGAACCCCAGCTTGGCCGCGCTCTGGTGCACATACCCCGGGCTCCAGGCCGTGTGTTTGGCGCGCAGGGTGAAGCTGAGCTGCGCGTCGTGCGCGCTGGCAAAGCTGTCCAGTTCACGTGCCCGCGCCACCTCGTCCATCATGTCGGGGAACTCGGGCTGGCCGTCGATCGCATCGGCAAAGGCCTGGGCCTTCATGACAAATTCCGAATACTCGATCTGGTTCAGCGCGCCGGTGCGGTTGGCCAGTTGCACACCGGCCTGGAAAGCGCTGTAGCGCTGGCCGGCCGCCGGGGTTTCCCACGCGCCTGTGGCCAGGCTCAGGCCCTCGATGGCAAACGGCTTGCTACCAGCGCGCCGCGAGCCGGGCATGGCGGCCAGCGCCGCCTCGCCGGACACCACGGAGTCCACCACGATGGGGGTCATCACGTCGATCAGCGCATCCAGCCCCGGCCGCTTGTCGGGCAGGGTCAGCGCCGTCAGCGCGTCCAGGCTGGAGTCGGGGTCAAAGCCGGGCTCCAGGCGCTGCGGCTGCGTATCCGGCTGCAGTTCACCCCCGGTGGGTTCGACAGCAGGAGCCGCCGGGTCGGGCGTGGGCTGCATGGGCAGGTTTTTGCGCGCGGACCAGGCGCTGTGGGCCACCACGATGGCCAGCACGATGCCGCCAATGATCGCCAGGCTGATCTGGAGTGTGCTCATCTTGTCAGGCCGCCTCGGCGAAGCCGAGGGCGGCTTCCATGTCCACGGCCACGATGCGCGAAACGCCCTGCTCCTGCATGGTCACGCCAATCAGTTGCTCGGCCATTTCCATGGCGATCTTGTTGTGGCTGATGAAGAGGAACTGGGTCTCCTTGCTCATGCTGGAGACCAGCTTGGCATAACGTTCGGTGTTGGCGTCGTCCAGCGGCGCATCGACCTCGTCCAGCAGGCAAAACGGCGCGGGGTTGAGCTGGAAGATCGCAAACACCAGCGCAATCGCCGTCAGCGCCTTTTCGCCGCCCGACAGCAGGTGAATGGTCTGGTTTTTCTTGCCGGGCGGCTGGGCCAGCACCTGCACGCCGGCGTCCAGGATCTCCTCGCCGGTCATCATCAGTTTGGCATTGCCG
>Ga0307516_10006393_pt1 | contig 13812 bp, 10 predicted proteins | sample 19_EM_MG_FD_203310 | JGI IMG/M metagenome (GOLD analysis project Ga0307516, IMG submission 203310) | Populus trichocarpa ectomycorrhiza microbial communities from riparian zone in the Pacific Northwest, United States - 19_EM | ecosystem: Host-associated > Plants > Roots > Unclassified | place... | reverse complement strand
AGGCGCGCACGGCGGCTTCGGGCGTGCGCTGGCTGTAGAGATCGATCGCGGAGGCATCGACCTGCCAGGCGCCCCGCTCGTAGACGAGCAAGATGGACGACTCACCATCCGGCCCAGTGACCGTCGCGGTCACGCGAGGTGGGGCGATTTGCGGCCGCCGCAGCGTCTGCGCGAGCTCGCGCGCTTCCTCAGGATTTTCCTTTAAGATTCGCTGGAACTGCTCAAAAGATATGGATTTTTTCGACTCAGTACTGAGCAGCGCGTAGGCCTCGGCCGCCCGCCCACCTTCGAGAGCCAGCGAGTAGTCGTGCAGCACGCGATCTGGGTCGGCTCCGGCGCTCCCGCCGCAAGCGACGGCAAGGCCCAACATGAGAAAGAGCGCGCCACGCATCGGCCGGGAATTACCACACCGCAGCGACACCGGCGACTTCTCTCCCGCAACGCCTGTGTCCGTGCCAGGTGACGGTCCTGGACTACGACGTGGGCGGTAGTACTGTGAGAGCATCATGCGCGGCGGCGAGCGCCCGGGCGAACCGGAGCAGATCCTGGTTCTGCCCTTGCGGAATTCCGTATTGTTTCCGATGTCGGTAGTCCCGATCAACGTCGGGCGGCCTCGCAGCGTCCGGCTCGTAGAGCAGCTTGCGGGCGAAGACAGCGCGCTCGTCGGCGTGCTGACGCAACGCAACGCCGACACCGTCGAGCCCGATTTCGAGGACCTCTACACGGTAGGCACGCTGGCCCGGGTCGTGAAGGTGATTCGCCTCGGGCCCTCGAACTACAGCGTGGTCTTGAATGGCCTCGGCCGCTTCAAGCTGAAACACCAGCTTAGCCTCGAACCCTACATGCGCGCCGAAATCGAGCGCGTGCCCGAGCCCGGCGAGATCGGCGCGGACCTGCGTGAGCTGGGACGCAAGCTGCGCGAAAGCACACGCCAGGTGCTGGGCCTGCTGCCGAACCTGCCCAAAGAGACGGCCAGCATTCTCGACAACGTGCGCGAGCCGGGCGCGCTGGCAGACTTGATCGCCTCGAATTTTCCGGAAGAGCACGCCAGCATCGCCGTGCGCCAACGCATTCTCGAAGCCTTCGAGGTGAAGGAGCGGGTGGGGCTAGTGCTCGGCATGGTCGAGCGCCAGCTCGAGGTGCTGCGCGTGAAGGACGAGATCTCGTCTTTGGTGCAGACCGAGCTCAGCCGCTCGCAGCGCGACTATGCGCTGCGCCAGCAGATGAAGAGCATCAAAGAAGAGCTGGGTGAGGCTAACGACGACGACGAGGTCGAGCAGCTGCGCGACCGTATCGCGCGCGCCGAGCTGCCGCCTGACGCCGAAAAAGTTGCGCGAAAGCAGCTGTCGCGCCTGTCTGGCATGCAGCCGCAATCAGCCGAGTTTCAGGTCACTCGCACCTACGTCGAGTGGCTGGCAGACTTGCCTTGGCACCGCACCACGCCCGATCGCATCGACGTCAAAGAAGTGCGGCGTTGCCTGGACGAGGACCACTTTGGCCTCGAGCGGGTCAAAAAGCGCATCGTCGAATATTCGGCGATAAGGCAGCTGCGCAAAGACAAGAAGGGCCCGATCTTGCTGTTCGTCGGGCCCCCCGGCGTCGGCAAAACCTCGCTCGGTCGCTCCATCGCGCGCGCCATGGGGCGTCGCTACGGTCGCATTTCGCTCGGCGGCGTCCGCGACGAGGCAGAAATCCGTGGGCACCGGCGCACTTACGTAGGTGCGCTGCCGGGGCGCATCATCCAGGCGCTCAAGAAAGTCGGCTGTCGCAACCCGGTGCTCGTCCTCGACGAGGTCGACAAGATGGGCTCCGACATGCGCGGCGATCCGGCCGCGGCGCTGCTCGAGGTGCTGGACCCCGCGCAAAACGACACTTTTCAGGACCACTACATCGACCTGCCCTTCGACTTGTCGGAGGTGATGTTCATCGCCACCGCCAACTACCGCTGGAACATCCCCGACGCGCTGCGCGACCGGCTCGAAATGATCGAGGTACCGGGCTACACGCGCTCCGAAAAATGCGCCATTGCGCGGCAATTCTTGGTGCCCAAGCAGATCAAAGAGCACGGGCTCACCACTGCCCAAATCGCCTTCGAAACCGAGGGCATCGAGTGCCTGGTCGACTCTTACACGCGCGAAGCGGGCGTGCGCAATTTGGAGCGCGAGGTGGCGGCCGTCTGTCGTGACGTGACCGTCAAAATCGCCGAGGGCGCCGCGCCCGCGCACACCAGCGTAACAGCCGAGCTCGTGCGCCAGCTGCTCGGGCCGGAGAAACACCGCCCGGAGCTCTCGGAGCGCAAGCTCGCGCCGGGCGTAGCCGTTGGGCTCTCGGTGTCCGGAGCTGGGGGCGACCTGCTGATTGTCGAAGCCACCCGCATGCCCGGAAAGGGCGAGATCTTCATCACGGGTAGCCTGCGCAACGTGATGAAAGAGTCGGCTGCGACAGCGGTCTCGTTCGTGCGCTCACGGGCGGAGCGCTTGCGGCTCGATCCCGAGTGGCTCAAGTCGATCGACCTGCATTTGCACGTGCCGCGCGGCGGCTCGGCGCGCGACGCTGCCAGCGCGGGCGTCGCCATGTTCGTCGCCGTCACCTCGCTGCTGCTGCGCGCTCCGGTCAAGCCGGACGTCGCGGTCATTGGCGAGCTCACGCTGCGCGGCAACGTGCTCCCGGTTGGCGGCATCAAAGATCAGGTTCTGGCGGCGCACCGCGCCGGCATTCGCGAGATCGTCATGCCTGCCAAAAACGCTCGCGATCTCGAGGAAGTCCCGGCCGAAATTAAAGCTGATTTGCGCTTCCATTTGGTGTCCCGCCTCGACGAAGTGTTGCCGCTCGTGCTCGCAGAGCCGGAGCCCGATCCCGATCAAGAAGAAGCCGCGCCGGCCGCAGGCGGCGAGGCGCATGTCTAGCCGTCAGTTGTCAGTTGTCAGCCGTCAGTCGTGAGCGGCGCTTGGCTAAAGGTGTGCTGCCCCGACTCCTGAGCTCGCGTGTGGAGAGAGTGGCGCTGCTGGTAGCAGCGGTGCTGGAGGTGAGTGTCGGCTTTGTTCCACAGTTCGGCGGTCCCGGGTATGAATCCGCGCTGGCCGGTGGTCTGGTCTTGCCGAGCGTGGCGGCGATCGCCACGGCGCTGCTCGTCTCGCGCTCGAAACTGACGACTGACGACTGGCAACTGAGGGCTTTCGACGCCCTGGGCCGTGGCGTCGCTTTCGGCGCCGTCCTGGCCCTCGTCGGCGCCGCGATCGCCACGCTGCACGGGCTGCGCACGGGTTTCTGCGACGCTCCGCTCGGCTACGAGCTGTGGCTGACCGGACCTGGTCCGGGCGCCGTGCTGGGCGGAGCTTGGGGAGCTGGCGCAGGTCTTTGGGCCGCGCGGTTTCGTCGCGTGCGGCTCGTGAGCGTGCTCGCGGCGCTGGCCGGCCCGCTCGGCGGCATAGCGATCGGGTTTTGGCGCTTTTACACCAGCCCGATGGTGTTCGGCTTCGACCCGTTCGTGGGCTACTTCGCTGGGCCGCTCTACGACACCGTGGTCGATCCGGGCGTGCGCTTGCTGAGCTACCGCGTCGGCTCGCTGGCGAGCTTGCTTTGTGCGTGCGTGCTGGCCTGGCACCTCGAGCCTGCCGAAAACACTCGTTTGAGGCTGATCTGGCGCGGGCGGCCGGGAGTCGTGCTGGCGGGCCTCTGCGCGTTCGGTCTGAGCCTGGCCATCACGCTCGACGGCGCTCACCTGGGGCACTGGAGCACGACGAGCAGCATCGAGGCGGGACTCGGCCGCTCGCTGTCGCTCGGCCGCTGCAACGTGGTGTATTCAGCGGGCGTAACGAAGCCAGACGCCGAGCGGGTGGCGCGCGAATGTACCGGACACCTGCCGGAGGTCGAAGCTTACTTGGGTGCGCGCGGACCCGAGCACGTCAAAGTGTTCTTGTTCGCCTCCGACGCCGAGAAGGGCGCCTACATGGGCGCAACTCACACGTACATCGCCAAGCCTTGGCGCGGCGAAGTGTACGTGCAGGCGGCGGGGTTCCCTCATCCGACGCTCGGCCACGAGCTGGCGCATGTCGTGAGTGGCGGCTTCGGTAGCGGACCGTTTCGCGTCGCCGGGCCACTCGGCGGGTTGATCCCGGATCCGGGGCGCATCGAGGGTATCGCGGTCGCGGCTTCGCCAGGCGAAGACGACGACTTCACGCTTTTCGAGTGGTCCAAAGCGCTGCTCGACTTGAATCTGCTGCCGGAGCTCGAGTCGGTGTTCCGGCTCGGCTTCTTAGCGAAGTCGTCGAACACGGCTTACACGGTGGCCGGCGCCTTCGTGAGCTGGCTGCACGACCATTACGGAGCTGACGCGCTGCGCAGCTGGTACGGCGGCAGCCGTATCGAAGACGCCACCCACGGCAAATCGCTACGCGCGCTCGAACGCGAATTTCGCGCAGATTTGGCCAAGATTCAGCTGCGTCCGGAGCTTTCGGCGATGGCCAAGGCGCGCTTCGACCGGCCCTCGATCTTCGGTCGGGTGTGCCCGCGCCGCGTCGACCGCGACCTGGGCGTCGCCGAAGCGCGGCTCGGCGCCGGCGATGTTCGCGGCGCCCGCGAAGCGTTCCAGGGCCTGCTCGATCTGGAGCGCGACAACACGCGCGCCCGCCTGGGCTTGGCCCAATGCGAGGTGCGTGACGCCGACTTGGACGCGGCCGTGAAGCGCTATCAAGCGCTGGCGACCGATCCGAGGCTCTCGGTTCTGGAACGCGCCGCGGCGCTGGAGGCGCGCGGCGACGTCGAGGTGATGGCCGGCCATACCGAGCGCGCCGTCGAAGCCTACGTGGGCGTCGGCAAGCTCGATGCGGACGACGATCGCCAGCGCACGCTGGAAGTGAAATTGCTGCTCGCCTTCGCTCCGCCCCAAAGTGGCATGCGGGCGCTGTTAGTCGGCGACCCGAAAAGCGGTCCGAGCTGGGACGAAGCCGCGCCGCTGCTCGGCGCGGAGGCAGCAGAGGGCGACCCGCTGTCGCAATACCTGCTCGGTCGCAATTTGTGGCTACATGGCCGCCCCGAGGCGGCGCTTCGCTACCTGAACGCTTCGCTCGATGGCTCGCCCAGCCAGCCGCGCCGGGGCGCGGCGAACTGGCCGCCGTCGATCAGCGTGGTGCGCGAGAGCTTGCGGCTCTTGGTCGTCATCGGCTGCTCGGAGCCGCGCTTCGATCACGAAAAAGCGCGCGACGCGTTTAGGCGTTTCGACGCAGATCCGGGCGTGCCCGCGGCCAAAAAAGCCGCCACCCGGCGCTTTGCACGGCGCTGCGGACTGTAGCGGGGCGCGCCCGGCGGCCTGGCTTGCTCGAAAGTGAGCGGCTAGTGTGAGCGCGCATGGAATTCGTCGAGCCGCCGTGGGCTGCGCCGCTCGACGCGGCGCGCGTGATCGCAGCGGTGCCGGCGTCGGCGACCATCGCGGGCATGTTCTTTCTGGCGTTGGTGGAGGGGGCCGAGCGCCGGCAGCTGGCGCTCGACATGCCGCGCGCTCGTTATTTGCCGTTCGGGTTCTATCCGGTGAAAGAGTTCGCTCCGCTGCTCGTGAAGGCGGCAGGGCTCTTTCACCCGGAGCGCTCGCTGCGCGAGGGGCTGCGGCGCATCGGCGCCGTGGGGCCCGCTGCGTTCTTGGGCTCGACGCTCGGGCGAGTGACGCTCGGCGCCTCCGAAGGAGCGCACGAAACCGTCTTGGCGATCACCAAGACTTACGGCATCAATACCCGCCCGAGTCGCTGCGAGGTGCTCGAGAGCCAGCCGCGCTCAATGGTGGTGCGTCTCGACGACGTTTGGTACTTCCTCGATTCACACCACGTGGGCGTGTTCGAAGGCACGCTAGACTTTGCCGGCGTCCAGGGCCGGGTGCTGATCCACCGTCGCAGCGAGATCTCGGCTGATTTGCGGCTGGAGTGGGACTAACGGCTCGCGCGGAGGCTCAGCCCACGCCACTGCCGAGACCGCGCAGCAGATGCTTTTGCGCGAAGCCGAACAGGGCGAGGGCCGGCAGGCTGAGCAGGGTGTTGCCGGCCATCACGATGTGCCAGCGCACGCCGGAACCTTGCTCGCGCAGCAGCGCGATGCCGAGTGGCAACGTGCGCACGCGGTCGTCGACGGTCATGACCAGCGGCCAGAAATAGTCGTTCCAGTGGTGCACGAAGCTGACCAGGAAAAAGGCGACCAGCGACGGCGCCAAGATCGGCGGCAAGAGCCTGTACACGATGCGAAGCTCGCTCGCGCCGTCCAGGCGGGCGGCTTCGATCAGCGAGTCGGGCACCGCCAGCAAGGCTTGGCGCAATAGGAAAATGCCGAACGCGCTGACCGCGAAAGGCAGCACCAGCGCGGGCAAGGTGTTGACCAGGCCAAGCGCCGAAAATAGCGTAAAAATCGGTACGAAACGCAGCTCGGCCGGGAGCAGTAGCGCCGACATCAAGCAGGCGAAAGCGGCGCTCCGCAGGCGGAAGTCGAGCTTGGCCAGCGCGTAGGCGGCAGGTAGCGCGATCGCGATCTGCAGCGCAGCGATCGAGAGTGCCATGATCGTGGTCAACCCCAGGTAGCGACCGACCGGAATGACGCGAAACACTTCGGTGTAGGCGCTGAAGCGCAAGGCAGCGGGCAGCGCCGTCGGCGCCTTGAGCAGCTCTTGCGGCGTTTTCAGGCTCGTCAGCAGCATCCAGGCGTAAGGAAAAAGCCAGATCAGCGCGGCGAAGAGCGCGAAGCCGAGCGCCAACCTGCGCCAATGCCGTTCGCCGATCACGTGGCCTCTTCGGCGCGAAACGCGCGCAGCTTGAGCCAAGTGAGCAGCGCGAGCACCAAGAAGAAGACCACGACCAAGGCACTTGCTCGACCGACGCGCAGATCGCGAAAAAGTTGCTCGTAAATCGCGTAAACCAAAACCGTGGTGGAGCGCACCGGACCGCCCTGGGTGAGCAAACGCACGACGTCGAACAGCTGAAAGCTCGCAATCAAGCTGGTGACGGCGACGAAAGCAGCCGTCGGACGCAAGAGCGGCAGCGTGACGTGGAGCAGGCGCGAAACCGGGCCCGCGCCGTCGAGCGCGGCTGCCTCTTGCAGCTCGGGCGGGATGCCGGAAAGCCCCGAAAGAAAGACCACCATCGCGTAGCCAGTGACCTTCCAAATCACGATCAGGGCGACGGTGAATGGCGCGACGCTCGTGCTGGTCAGCCATTTGACGGGCCCGACGCCGACGGCGCCCAAGGCTCGATTCACGACGCCCGCGTCGGCGTCGAAGATCCACAAGAAGAGCAGGCCCACGCTGACCCACGACACCACGTAGGCGCTGAACACCGCGCTTCGGGCCAGCGCTGCCACGGGGCCGGGCCGATGCACCGCTAGCGCAAGCCCAAGGCCGAGCAGCAGCGAGCCGAGCACGACGACGGCGCTCACCAGCAGCGTCGTGCCGAGCGACGCCAAAAGCTCGCCGGAAGCGACGACGGCCCGGTAGTTATCGAAGCCGACGAAGCGCGGGGGCGTGAGCAAATCCCAGTCATAAAAGCTGGTGCGCAGCGCTGAGAACAGCGGGTAGACGAAGAACACGCCCAGCACAGCCAGCATCGGCAGCAGCAGCCAAAACGGCTGGCTAGGTCGCGACGGCTTCACAGCGCGCTCGCCTGGGCCAGTTTTTGCGCCCGGGCCAAGGCGAGGCCGGGGTCGAGGTGCTCGAGCACCGCCGCCTCGAGCGCGGGTTGCACGACCTCACGCTGGATGCGAAACAGGCTCTTGGACCACGGCCACGGCTCGGCGACGACCAGCTGGTCGAGCGCGACGCGGTAGTTCGGGTGCTTGGCAAAAAAGCCGCTCGCTTCGAGTCGGCTGGCTGCCTCCGTCGTTACTGGTAGGTAGCCGGTTTCGCTGGCCCAGAACGCCATGGATTCGGCTTCCAAGACGAAGCGCACGAAGCGCCAGGCCGCCAGCTTGAGCTCTTGGGCAGCGCTTTTCAGCAGCACGAAATGCGTGCCGCCGGTCGGCACCGCCGCGCGCACGCCGCGCGGCAGTGGCAAAGCGCGCACTGGAAAATCTGCGGTCTCTTCGAGGTAGCGCACGAAGGCCGTCGAGCTCCAAATCATCGCCACGCGGCCCGCCAAAAAGTCTTGGCTCAGCTGCTCCCAGGCGTTGTAGTCGCGACCCGGCGGCTGCTTCATGACGCCGGCGCCGACCAGCTTTTGCCAAAATCCGAGCGCCGCGACCCCGGCGTCACCGCCGAGCGTGACGGCTCCGTCGAGCTCCACGACTTGCCCGCCAGCCTGCGCCACGAGCGCGGCCCAGTACCACCAGTCGATGGGGCAGCCGAAGCCGAAACGTCCTGGTCGAGTGAGGGCTCGCGCCGTCTGCTCCAGCTGGGCCCAGGTGGCGGGAGCAGCCGGGGCGTCGTAGAGGCGCCCGTTGGCGTAGGCGATCGGTGTCGAACGATTGAACGGCACGACGACCAGCGGTCGCTGCGCGCCGCCGCGAAACGAGCCAGCTTGGCCGAGCGCCGGGTGGAGCGGCAGCTCACGCGCCCCCGGGTAGTGGTCGAGTGGCTCGAGCACGCCGGCCTCGGCCAAGTAGGGCACCACTTCGCCCACCACGTGCGTGAGCGGCGGCGCGGCGCCGGCGCCGAGCGCCGTGCGCAGCTTGGCCAGCCCTTCGAAATAGTCGCCCTGGAAGACGGCGCGAACCCACACCTCGCTTTGCGCGCGATTGAAGCGCGTCACGAGCGTCTCGAGGGTGGCGCGGTTGCGTCCGCCGTACATGAACCAAAACGGCACCACGACGCGACCGGGTGGCGCTTCGCGGTCGGCGCAGCCGGCCGCGGACCCAAGCGCAGCAGCGCCACCGGTAGCGGCGGCGCTGCGCAAGAACGCCCGGCGATGCATGGCCAATGCTATAGCCGGGCGGCCTTCCGTGCTGATCGCCAAACTGCGTACGCGTCCATGGCTTCTAGGTTTCGCAGTGCTTTGTGCCGGTCAAGTCGGCTGCGGCTCGCGCGGACAGGGCGACTCGAAGCGGGCGGCAGCGACGGCGGCTCCCGCCCGAGTGACGACTGCCTCCGCCCTGCCGGTCGCTGAAACGCCATCTGCCAGCGCAGCGCCGGCCTTGTCCGCGACGCCCGCGCCCGTCGCCCTGACCTGTCCAGCTGGCGAGCTGCTGATCCCCGGCGGCAAGGTCTGGATCGGCTCGGCGCCGAGCGAGCACTTTTCCGACGACGAAAGCCCGCGCTTTCGCACCGAGCTTGCCCCGTACTGCCTCGACCAAACCGAGGTCACGGTGAGCCAGTACCGCGCCTGCGTCGACAAGGGCGCCTGCAGCAAGCCCCACGACAAGCAATTTCACTGCAACTTCCGTTATCCCGATCGCGGGGAGCACCCCATCAACTGCGTGACGTGGCAGCAGGCGAACCAGTACTGCAGCGCCCAAGGCGAGCGGTTACCGAGCGAAGCCGAATGGGAATACGCGGCGCGGGGAGGGGAGAAGTACCTGGAGTACTCTTGGGGCAACGAGCAACCCGATGGCCACACCTGCTGGAAGCAGGCGCACAGCTGCCCAGTGAAGACGTTCGCTGCCGGCGCGTTCGGCCTCTACGACATGACCGGCAACGTTTGGGAATGGGTGGACGACTTCTATGGGCCGTACCCGTGGCCGCCGGCCAGCGGTTTTTCGCGAGTTTACCGGGGTGGAAGCTGGTCGCGCCGCTTCGAAAAGTGGCTGCACACCCGCTTGCGCAACCGCGAAGCCGAGACATTTTCCGGGTCCCACCTGGGCATGCGCTGCGCCGTCTCGCCGGTCGGATCCCAATGCCCGTTCGGCGCGGATGCTGGCGGACACTGCCTGGCGGGTGTCATCGAGCGCGACTGCGAGCCGCCTCGCGTTTGGAACGGTGTGCGCTGCGCTCGGCCGGGAGAGCCGCGTTGCCGCTCAGGCTGGGTCCAAGCGCCGGGCCATGGCTGCGTGCTCGAGGCGGAGGCGGCGCCGCCCGAGGTGGACTTGGAGGCCGAAAAAGCCGGTGTGACTCGCGTCGCGGCACCGGAGTTCGAAGCTGATTGCTTGCAGAATTTTCACGGCCGGCCGCACGCGTTTCGCTATTCGGGTGGCACACATCGCGGCCGTAATTTGGTAAGCCGGAGCGCAGGATGCAAAAACCGAGACGTCGGCGTCGGCTTCAACTCCACCTGCTGCCCCTAGTCCTCACGGCAGCCTGCGCCGCCGCGCCGCCCCCAAGCCCGGCGCCCACTCCGTCTCCGGTCTCGGCGCCCGTGTCAGCAGCCGAGCCGCCAGCGGCTCCCGCACCCACGCCAGCCACTGCGACCGCAGAAACCCCACCAGCGTCGCCATCGCCCAGTCTCGCTGCTGCGGCCCTACCCGCTGCACCGCCCACCCTCGACCTGCCCAAAGGCACCAGGGTTCTCCAAATAGGCGACTCGTTCGCCGACGCCTTGGGCGTCGATCTAGGCAAGTTGCTCAAAGGCGCCGGGCTGCGCACGTCGCTCGAAACGAAGACGCCGAGCTACATCGGCGATTGGGCGTTTGGTGACGTCCTGCGCAAGGCGATTTCAAACTACAACCCCGACCTCGTGCTCATCACGCTCGGCGCCAACGAGGTCGAGATCCCAGTGCCAGCGCAGCGCGTAGGTCCAGTGCAGCATCTGGTGAAGAGCCTTGGCGATCGCCCTTGTGTCTGGGTCCTCCCGCCGCTTTGGAAGCAGGACACCGGTCTGATGCAGGTCATCAAAGACAACGCCAAACCCTGCCAAGTCCTGGATTCCTCGCTGCTCGTGCCCTCGCTGCCGCGCGGGCCCGATCACATCCACCCGAGCAAAGAGGGCCGCCTGATCTGGGCGACCGCCGTGTTCGATTGGCTCAAGCAAGCTCGCGATCCCGAGGGGCCCAGGCCGTGGTCCTTGCGTGGCGGGCCGTCGTGAGCGAAGAGCCATCCGAACGCTCTTATCTGCCGTGGATCTTGGCGACGCTGGTGCTGGTGGTGGGTGGGGCCAAGCTCGAGGCGGCGCGCCCGCTGGTGGGGCGCGTGCTGGCGTTGGCGATCCCGGTCGTGCCCGTTGCTATCGCGGTGAAGCGCGTCGAGGGTGGGGGAGCGACGCTCGAGCGCGCGGCCGGCTACGTGGGCTGGCTAACGATCTTGGCCGGTGAGGTCTGCGTCGCGGGCGGCTTCTTCCAGGTGGCAGCGCTCGCGTGGCTCGTGCCAGCCGCGCGCTTCGCGCTGTACGGCGCCGCGGCCGCCGCCCTGGTCGTGCACACGCTCGAGGCTCGCAGCCTCGGTAAGGCGCGCTTCGCCGGCTATCTGGGCATCGCCGGCGGCTTCGCGGTGTACGTGTCGAAGCATACCAGCGCCGACCCCTTTGCTAGCGTTTTTGGGGCCTTCTTCGTCGGCCTCTTCATCGGCGGCGGCGCCGGGCTGCTCACGGGCGAGTTGCTAGGCCGCGTCTTCAAGAAGGCGTGACTCAGCCGAAAGGGCTCTGGCTCAGCTCTCCGAGAGCGTGATCAGCCGTTCGAGCACCTGCCGTTCGTCGCTGGTCAAGAGCCCGCGCTCGCCGCGCAGGCCGTCGACGTAGTACGTGAACAGCTGCCGGTCGAAGTCACCGACTGAGAGGGCCACGCTTTCGAACGTCGCAAAGGTTTCCGGATTCATGGCGCGGCGCGCCGCCAAATGCAGCTCGACCACGTAGTCGATCCAGGTCGACTGCCCAGTCCAGCGCGCCAGCGACAAGGCGTGGCGCGCCGCCAGCGCGCACACTTCTTCAGGCACGGTGAGGCCGGCGGTAGCGCCTTGCAGGATGCGCTTGAGGTGCGATGACAGCACCCGTCGGGCCTCGTCGAGGTTGCCGTTGGCAGCCAGCCGCTCAGCGAGGGCGCCGATGACCTCCAGCGCGTCGGCGCGCGCCGTCGAGGGTACTCCTGAGCTGCGGCTGCGCAGGGCCTTCAAATCGGCTGAGCGCGACGAAGGCGGCCCGGCGTCGATCGGCTCTTCGATCGCGAGCTCATCGAGGTGCAGGTCCAGCTTGCCGAACGAGTCACGGGCGCGGGCGGGCAGGGTCGTCGGCATCGGCAGGCGTGGGGCTGGCGGCACCACGGGGTTGGACAGCTCGAGGGCCTCGCGTTCGCGCCGCACTCGCAGCGGCGTCACTCTCGCGTCGCGCCGCGCCTCGAATAGCGAGATCTCCGTCGTGCCGATCAACAAGCGGTCACCTTCGCGAAGTAGGGCGCTGTGGGTGATGCGCGCACCATTCACGTAGACCCCGTTCGTGCTGTGCAGGTCCTCCACGACCACCGAGTCGTCACGCACACTGATGCGGGCGTGCATGCGTGAAACCAAACCATCGTCGATCATCACGTCGCATTCGGGTAGCCGACCGACGAGCAACGAACCTTCGCGCAGCTCGACTTCACTCACCGGGGTGATGATGCTCACCGGCGAGCGCAGCAGTGGCGGACGCTGCACCTCGGCCAGTGGTGGGACGCTGGGAGCTGGTGCGCGCACCACTGGGGTTGCTCGCGGCGTAATAATCCTCATCGATCCTGCATGTTATCCAGGCGGGACCGGAAGCGAAGCCAAAACGTGCCGGAATCGCGACCGCTTTCGCTCAGTCGCGTGGTGTTTGGGGCCGCGGCCGCGCGGTGTTTGGGGCCGCAGTCGCGTGGTGTCTGGGGCCCCAGCCTCAAACACGGCGACGGGACAGGTTTGCCCCGGACGTGCTGGGGCGTTCTGCAGCAGTTGGTAGAGGTGAAGGTGGTGACTCCAGCGAGAATCGAACTCGCGTTACCGGCGTGAGAGGCCAGTGTCCTAACCGCTAGACGATGGAGCCGTGCGAGCCCTGGTGGCTCGCCTATGTCGAATGAAGTTGCTGGGGGACTAGGATTCGAACCTAGATAGCAAGAGCCAGAATCTTGCGTCCTGCCGTTAGACGATCCCCCAATTATGTTCGGAGGTTAGCTTGTGTTGCGAGGGATTAAATAAAGGAGGGGGAAGAGGCGGGGCGGGGGCTAACTATCCTCAAAAGTGGTCGAGCGCAAGCAGTTTGCGACCTTTTGCGCTCCGTCCGCCCCGGTTTTGGCAGAAGTCAGGCGGACCAGCTATGTTGACGCTTCAATGTCCGGCGCCGGGCCAAGGAATGGATGGAGCTCCGAGTAGTCGGCTGCCACGGCGGTGAAACGCCCAAACATCGGACCAGCGCCTTCGTCGTCGACGAGCGGCTCGCGATCGACGCAGGCTCGCTCACCAGCGGCCTCGACCTGAGCGCCCAGTTTCGGCTCCAGGCGTGCATCATCAGCCACGCCCACCTGGACCACATTCGCGACCTTGCCACCATCGCCGACAACCGCTGTCAGGCCGATTGTGAGCCGCTGATCGTTGCCGCCAACAAAGCCACCATCGCCGCGCTCAAAAAGCATTTCTTCAACAACCAGCTGTGGCCGGACTTCTCGACCATTCCCAACAAGACTCGCCCGACCATCTTGTTTCAGGAGCTGAAGCCGGAGAAGACCGTCGATATTGCGGGCTACCAAGTGCAAGCCGTGAACGTCAACCACACCATCGACACGGCAGGCTTCATCGTGCGCGGGGCCGACGCGACCATCGCGTACAGCGGCGATACCGGCCCGACCGATAGACTGTGGGAGCTGCTCAATCGGGAGAAGAATCTGAAGGCGCTGCTGCTCGAAGTAAGCTTTCCGGATCGAGAGCAAAAGCTGGCCACGGTGAGCGGGCACCACACGCCCCGCACGCTGCTGAAAGATCTGAAGAAGCTGCGTAAGCCCAAGGACCTGCCCACGCTGCTTTATCATATCAAGCCGGTGTTT
>Ga0307516_10006391_pt1 | contig 13814 bp, 11 predicted proteins | sample 19_EM_MG_FD_203310 | JGI IMG/M metagenome (GOLD analysis project Ga0307516, IMG submission 203310) | Populus trichocarpa ectomycorrhiza microbial communities from riparian zone in the Pacific Northwest, United States - 19_EM | ecosystem: Host-associated > Plants > Roots > Unclassified | place... | reverse complement strand
CACCCCCCCCCCCACCTTCCGCGACAGAGGTCAGCGAAGGAGGGCACGTGAGAAGCATCGAAACTACTGCCGAGAAGAGCGAAGACAGTGGCTGGAGCAGAGGTCCAGCGCCGTAGAGATTGAAAGAGAGAAAAGAGAGAGAGAGGGAAAGGGACCACCTCGCGTGAAAAGTAGCTGCCTGGAGAGCAGCGAGCAGTAAGTGCAGGGGACGGTGTTCGGGGTCCATACCTTACGTCTCACTGAGCTGTTTCTGGTCACATACAGTGCGCTGACCTTGAAGAAAGATGTTGACATCAGGAAGCATCGATTGGCCGCTACCGGAAGCGGTATTCAAATGGATCGGGGACAGCGAGCTCTTGAGGGATGGACAGTCAAATGCCATTCTCGGAGTATCGGCTACGGCGGTCGAGCAGTGCTACACCTATTGTTACAACTTCCACAGAGAGATCGTATCCAAGATGGACATGATGGCAATCGATCTGCAGGCCGCAAATAAGGTGAAGAAGGGTGTTCCGATGCTGAAGGCATGCATCGCCACCTTTGAAAAGGAGGTTGCTGTCCTGTGGGAGGAATCAACCAAGTATCGGGGACAGGCCGACAAGTGGGCGGAGAGATATGGAAAGCTCGCCGATGACTACCAGACCTTGCGGACGACCGCAAACGCCGCTCCAGGAGTGCAGAACACCATCATCCAAAAGATAAAGCCATTTGAGCTGAAGCGGTACGAAGGTTCACAGGACTTGGAAGTCGTCACAAGATACCTCGACGAAGTTGAACATTACGTTCGCCAGGGCGCCTCGATGTGCCCAAAGGCATCTTCGGACAACCAGAATATCGACACCTTTTGGCGTTTCCTCTTGGTGAAGATCTTTCAGTGGTTCGAGAAGGAGATGCAGGAGAGAGAAGTGGACACGATCCCACCAACCGACAGTAACTACAAGACCAAGTGGGCAGATTTCAAGAAGGTCTTCAAGGAGCAGTTTGTACCGGAGGTGGCGGTGTCTGTTGTGAGGAATGAGTGGCATGCACTCAAGTTCAACAAAAACAAGGTGCTGAAATTCAACCAGAGGGCGTTGGAGCTGATAGAGATCCTGGGAGGTTCGCTGTCAAGCACGAGGGGAGATCTGCTATGGGAGGAGTACCTGCGGAAGCTCCCAGAGGCAGCAGCCCAATATGTCATGCAACAGGCTCGCTTGATGCATCACGTCCAGAAGATCGAGCTCACGCTCTACAATATGATGGACATCATGGCAGAACGGATGCTACCATATTTGCCGTCCACCACGCTCTCCGACACGCCACGAGTAGCGTCCACTCCTACGGTCGCCGCTTCCACGGCTGATTATGGTGATCCCATGGACTTGAGCAATATGAAGGACCCAGAACTCTATACCGTCGATGACGCATCAAAGCGGTGTTTCCAGTGCTTTGGTTTCGGACACATTGCGAAACAGTGTCCAACTCCGAGTTCCAGCGTACGGCCTCTGCAGTTTCATCAGAGACAGCAGAACGGAAGCCACTCTCAGCGTGATGGAAGCCACTCCCAGGCTGACCGAAGCTACTCTCAGTGTGACAAAAGCCACCACCACCGTGAAGAACACTGGCAGTGGCGTCACGAACTGCCGTCGCAGTGTCTGCCGGCACCGAGACAGCCAACGCAACGCTCGCCAACGTCACATCACCAGGACCTCTCCCCGGTGCAGAAGGGGTTGGAAAGGCGGGTAAGCTTTACATGGTCGGCGAGCACCAGCGTGTCTATGTGGTTGACAACTACGAAGCGGGATCGGGCACTTACTTTGAAGGAAGTTGGGATGACAAGGATGAGTGGGAGTCGGCCAAAGGACCAAGGATGGTAGATCTGGGAGTAGTGTCTGATGAGGAGAAGGGCGAGGGGTTGAGAAGTGACGGAGCAGGAAAAGACAGACAGTAGAAGTGTTGGAGCATCCTTCTACTAAGGAAAGGGAAGCGGCAACTTTATACTTAACAGATCTTAATGGAATGAAGAAAAATGGTGATGAGAATTCAGATCTGTTACGTTTTTACTCAAAAGTTAAAACGTCCCATTCCAAAACCCGCTTAGCATACACCCTTATGGACCCAGGTTCATCGCATTGCTATATTGATTCAACATACATGAAGCAGCTGGGACTACCTCTACGTCATGCTGGCCGCATGTCAATGATAACAGCCGGCACCAAACACCCAACCTCAGAGAGATACCAGGTCTGGCTAGAAGGAAATATTCGTGGTATTGCAGGAAACTACACCACTATCACAGGATGGTAGACACTTTTCGATCTCAAATGTGCTTACGACCTCATTGTGGGAAAGAACTGGCCCTTGACGACACGCCATATGGTGGATTCAGGTAACGTGTTCCACCTACTGGACAAGGAGCATTCGGCCGATGGGTGTGTGGCATTCATACCCAAATTGGCATTGAAGGGACTCCGGCCACACCAAGGATGATACCGGGAAGTTCATAACCATTGGAAGTCAGTGGCTTGTACGGCATCCATCAATCTGATATCCGCAGAAGAAACCAACCGATCGCGTTCGAAGGCTAGTAAGGACAGAAAATTCGTTTTCGACATACGAGAACGGAAGCTGGGAGAGGAATTCGGGGAAGATGAATCCGTGTTGGCAGACTTGGGTAAGTGGAGAATCCAGATCCGACGGGAATTCGACGACCTGTTCCAGCCACCAAAGGGAGTGCTGCTGCCAGGAGAACACAATTTCCATATTCATACGGATCCCACACCGAAGGTTCCGCACCGCCGGCCATACTGTATGACACAGGCGGCGAGGGCAGAGTTTGAGGTCCAGATAAGAAAGCTGCTAGCCAATGGATGGGTGACGAATTCTCATTCACGCTACGCAGCACTGATCATCTTTGTGAAAAAGCCAGACGCCACTCTCTGAATGTGTGTTGATTACCGTGGCTTGAATAAGATAACCGCCAAGGACCGATACCCATTACCGTATATTGAGGATCTGCTGGATAAACTCCATGGGGCACGGGTCTTTACCAAGCTAGATCTGGCCAGCGGATATCACCAAGTACGGGTACACCCTGATGACTGCCACAAGACGGTGTTAATAGCGCCAGACGGCTTTTATGAGTACAAGGTCATCCCATTGGGTCTGGTAAATGCCCCGGCCGCATTCATGGGTATGATGCACAAGATACTGCATCCCCACCGACAAAACGCAATCATGTATCTGGAAGACGTTTTGATCTTTTCGAAGATGTTGGCCGAGCACAAGGTACATGTGGAGGGCGTGCTACGGGCTTTACGAAATGCAAGGCTGCGTCTCAGCAACCCCAAGTACGTGTTCGGCACTCTGGAAACATTGTTTGTAGGTTTCAGAGTAAATAGGTACGGCATTCACACAGAGGAAAAGAAGGTCAAAGCAGTATGGGACTGGGCAATACCGAGAACGCTGACAGAACTCCAGGGGTTTCTGGGGCTGGCAGGCTATTACCGGAAGTTTGTGCCCAAGTTTGCACAGCGCGCCAATCTGCTACACGACCTTGCAGCAAAATCAAAGAGTGAATATACGTGGACCGAACTGCACAGAGACCAGTTTGAGGACCTCAAGAAGGCGTTGACATCCGCGCCGGTTCTGGCAACGTTGGACCCGGAGGCCTGCTTTATCCTACTAACGGACGCATCGGACACGGCTATTGGAGGGGTATTGGCACAAAAGCATTTGTTCGAAGGAAAGATGGTGGAGCGGCCACTGGGATACTTGTTGCGGAAACTTCACGCGGTTGAAACGAGATACCCAGCCTACGACTGGGAATTCCTAGCGATTAGCGCAAACCTGGACCATTGGGCTTGCTACGTCTACAGGTGTAAGCGCACCACCATTTACATGGACCACGCGGTACTACAGCACATAATTGGACAGAATAAGGTGACAAGTCGTCAGTGGCGCCACCTTGACATGTTGCCACAGCAAGACTACGAAGTAAAATACTATCCTGGAGTGGCAAACGTCGTTGCGGATGCACTTAGCCGTATCGCCTATACTCGGACACCTGATACCCCGGGACCGGGACTGGTCATAGGGGAAAGTCTCATGAATGTGGTGGAGTTGCGCATTTCGGCATCCCAGGAGTGGCTTCAGGACATCCAGAAGGAGTATACACAGGATATCACATTTGCACCGATTCTGGAACACCTTCAGAGCAGTGGCATCGGAAGAGATATTACAACATCCAATGACAAGAAAAGCCACCGGATACAGGAACGCGCAAAGGGATATATACGGCAGGACGGACTCCTTTTCCACAGGGTCTCAGGAGAAAAGCTCTGTATCCCTCAGGTTTTGCAGGCCGATGTCATTCGAGAAGCACACGATGCTATTCTTGGAGGGGCGGCAGTAGCCTCACGGTACTATTGGCCCCAACAGACAGACACGGTGGCTGAATGGGTTGTCGGGTGTGACGTATGCCACCGTGTAAAGCACAAGAACACCAGGCCGTACGGACTCCTCCAGGCACTCCCGATTCCCACGGAACGGGCCGAAAGGGTTAATATCGACTTTATCACCAAGCTTCAAGCCGGAGAAGGAGGATACGATGCTGTGGCAACCATCATCAATCTGCTGACGAAGAGAGCCCGATGGATCCCCATCAAAGAGGCCGAGTTGACAGCCAAAAGGTTTGCGGAAGCATTCATTGCCGGATACAACAGGAACCGAGGACTCCCATTGTCACTCGTCTCAGACCGAGATACCAGATTTATCTCGAAATTCTTGCAAGCGCTATGCGCCCTGCTCGGGATTAAACTCCAAATGTCGACTACCTATCACCCGCAATCGGATGGACAAGCGGAAAAGGCGAACGCCACTCTGGAAATGTTTTTAAAGACATACATATCGCAGCTACCACGCACCGAGCAGTGGGTGCGACTGCTGCCGTTGGCTGAGTTCGCGTACAATGCTGCGAAACATAAAGCGATCGGTATGGCACCTTTTGAAGCCGACATCGGTTATGTTCCACGGCTACCACTGGACCATTTAGCACCCGACCCGCAGCGTCTGGCCTCTGAGGAAGGTCCGGCCTACGCAGAGAAGTTATCCAAGACCCTCAGAATGCTCCGCGAAAGGATGGAAGAAACCCAGGTGACGATGACCACGGAGGCCAACAAGAAACAGCAAGCACACCCATTCCGGGTAGGGGACGAGGTGTTTCTGGATACGCGGTCACTGCCCATCGGATACGCCAATGTGACAGGAGCAGCAAACGACAGCAACAACTCTCGAAAGTTCCAGCATCCGTACACAGGACCATTCAAACTGCTGAAAAAGGCCGGCGAGAACGCTTTCGTGTTGGATATCCCAGCTCACTGGCACTTGCACCCGGTCTTCAACGTTGCCAGACTCAAGCAGTCGAGAGTTGACAGAAGCCGCGAACACCCACCACCGCCGCCAGTGCGCTCTACAGCGATGGTCGAATACGAGGTGGAGACCATTCAACAACACCGAGGCACCACGGTCCGAGACCTTGAATACTTGGTCAAGTGGGAAGTATCAGGAAAAAAATTCTGCGTTAGGACGCTGCATACGCATCGGAAACGTCTAGACGCTCAGGACGCAATCTGGCAAGGTAATCTCCGTCCGGACAATGCAGGTCAGCGCACATGCTGTACCGAACGCGACCCGCCCCTGCACAAACTGAGTCCGGATGATGCATGCCAAGGTATCCGCCTTCTGGACGAGGAGTGTCAGCGCATTTGCCTTCTGAACGCAGCACGTGTCTTACTGACGCAGAATGTCAAGGCAAATGTCTTCCAGACGATGCATGCCACGTCATCTGCCTTCCAGACGAGGACTGTTAGGGCATTTGCTTTCTGGACGCAGTGCGTGTCTTACAGACACAGAATATCAAGGCAAATTTCTTGCGGATGCAGAGTGTCAAGGCAAATGTCGTACAGACGACGCGCGTCACGGCATCTGCCTTCTGGACGAGGAGTGTCAGCGCATTTGCCTTCTGAACGCAGCGCGTGTCTTACAGACGCAGAATGTCAAGGCAAATGTCTTCCGGACAACGCATGCCCTGGCATCTGCCTTCCAGACAAGGAGTGTCAGGGCATTTGCCTTCTGGACACAGCACGTGTCTTGCAGACACAGAATGTCAAGGGAAATTTCTTTCAGACGCAGAGTGTCAAGGCATATGTCGTACAGACGATGCGCGCCACGCCACCTACCTTATGGACGAGGACTGTCAGGGCATTTTCTTTCTAGATGCAGAGTGTCAAGGCAAATGTTGTCCGGACAACCCGTGCCACGACATCTATCTTCTGGATGAGTGTCTTCGCCATCCGGATGCAGCCGCGCGTCTTATACATGCAGAGTGTCAAAGCAAATGGGATCTAGACGAGGCTTACGATGGCGCACCACACATAGGTAATAGAGTGGTCATGGTGGTAGCATCAAAACACGACCGTCAGGGCACGGTACTTTGCAGCAAAGACTGTTAAACTAGCATTTGGTTCCAGGCATTGTGACTCAAGGGAGTTCTATTAATTACATCGAATAGCGCACCACTCACAGGGACAGTGGGAAGTTGTACTATACGACGCGACGCGACGAGCACGATGTCAATGCGGATAGCAGTGAGGCTGCCAGCGGCAACAACGATAGCAAATATGACGCAGCGAGAAGATCAATGAGCTTCGTGAATTGTTAGCGCCTCACTCACAGGGACAGTTGGAAGTTGTACAATACAACGCGACACAAGGAGTACGATGTCAATGAGTATGGCGGTGAGGCTGCCGGTGGCAAGGACAATAGCAAATATGACGCTGCGAGAAGATCAACGAGCTTCATGAATTGTTAGCGCAGCACTCACTGGGACAGTAGGTAGTTGTACAATACAGTGCGAGGCGACGAGTACGATGTCAATGAGTATGATGGGAAGGCTGCTGGCGGCAAGGACGATAGCAAATATGATGAGGCAAGAAGATCAATGAGCTTCGTGAATTGTTAGCGTAGCACCCACAGGGACAGTGGAAAGTTGTACAATACGACACGATGCGACGAGTATGATGTCGATGAGGATGGTGGTGAGGTTGATGCTGGCAGGTTGGATGATAGCAAGATGCAAGGAGTGCGCTGGTCGCACGTATGATATGATGAAAGTAGAAGAAAAAAGGGGTGGACTTGCAGCCCGTGCCGTCTTATTCAGCAAGCCGTACTGCGGTAAGGAAGCCAAACCGTACGAAAGTGCAGGCGCTAGCAAACTCTTGGCACCTTGCAAGTTGCCTGCAAAATCACTCGCAATCCGCAAAAACTGTGAATTCCTCTCCCATAGTCGTCAATACCCCAGAACCCGCTGTTTCCATATGCACAATTATTCCCTATTATATCAGTTCCATCGGACCTAAAGTTTGTGCCAACCAGCTCCTGATTTGCAACCTTTCGATGGTGCGGTCATGATTCAACTTCTTTTGGTAGAAGAATCTCTAGCATATACAACGCTCCACATCTGTATATCATTCATGTTTTCAGTATTACAACCTTGAAAAACAGGAGTAATTAGTCACAAACTTTAGGTCCAACTGAATTGATATAATAGAGAACAATTGTTCATATGTAAATAGCGGGTTCCGGGGTATTGAAGACAATGGGAGAGGAATTCGCGGTATTCGCAGATTGCAAGTGATTTCGCATGCAACTTGCAAGGTTCCAAGCAATTGCTAGCACCTGCACTTTCGTACGGTTTGGCTCGCTTACGGCAGCACGGCTTGCTGAATATGACGGCACGGGCCGTAAGTCCACCCCTTTTTTCTTCGACTTTCATCAAATCATACGCGCGACTAGCGCACTCCTTGCATCTTGCTATCCTCCACGCTGCCTGTATCAACCTCACCGCCATCATCATCAACATCGTACTCGTCGCATCACGTCGTATTGTACAACTTCCCACTGTCCCTGTGAGTGCTGCGCTAACAATTCACGAAGCTCGTTGATCTTCTCGCCACGTCATATTTGCTATTGTCCTTGCTGCCAGCAGCCTCACTGCCATCCTCATCGACATCGTACTTGTCGGGTCGCGCCGTATTCTACAACTACCCACTGTGTGACACTGGAATGTCTGATCAACGTCGGAGTGACGGTAATAGTGACTTAGTCAGGTTTCTCGATAGTCACGAAGGAGATGGGGCGCGCGCGGTCTCCGCCGGCGTTCAGTTATTATACAGGAATAACACCCCACATGACAATCCTTCCAAGTTCGCCACCGTTAAGGGATTCACAGCGAATAATCTAAGGGGTTCGGTTTGGTATCGGCGGCGCCCACCAGCTGCGGCTTGAGCGCCGGATCGCACGCGGCTCCGCGGCAACGGCTTGCTTGACGGGTTGCTCCGTGGACGGCTTGGTGTACGCGGCGGCTCGCACGGCGGTGCATGCGGTTCGAGACAGGCCCGGCGGCTTGCCAGATGGCTCGCTCGTGTATCGCTTCGGCGGATGGTTCGAGGCGGGCCCGGCGCCTTGCCCAACGGCTCACTCGCAGCGCTTCGGCAGAGGATTTGATTCGAGATGGGCCCGGCGTCTTGCCCGACGGCTCGCTCGCGGCACTTCGGCGGAGTATTCGATTCGAGAAGCGCCCCATGTCTTGCCCGACGGCTCGCACGTGGAGCTTCAGCCGATGTTTCGAGGCGGCCCCAGCGTCTTGCCTGACGGCTCGCTCGCGGCGCTTCGGCGGATGTTTCGGTCGAAACGGGCCCCGTTTCTTGCCCGGTGGCTCACGCGACAACTGCTTCATGGGTAAGATAAGGAAAGGAATATGCTCACACACCAGACCCTCCTGGGTGCGGGCCAGAGCCCGAACCTACTCGTCCTGGTTGGTCTGACAATAGGATCCGCCCAATGGTATCACGGACCGCGCCATTCCCTCAGCTTATAGCTGGGTTCAAGTCATGACCCCACGTCAGCCCTTGGCTATGGCCTCGGGGATTATACACTCAATGGGGGTCCTATCTGTGCCGACCGACGTGTTGCCCATCAGACCCTTCCTATCTCCTGCCTAGACTCTCGAACCCCTCACGTATCCTTCCGTCTCCTTACCGATCCACTGTCGTCTGACTCGCCGTGCTTAGGTGTATCTGCGCTTCGGCGGATGTTGCGGCGCATGCCTGGAAGTGTGCCCTTCGGCTTGCGTATATCGTTTCAGTTTGGCGGATCATCTGGCGCTTCAGCGACTGCCAAACAGCTCGCCCGACAACTGCCTCACAGGTAAGATAAGGTAAGGAATATGCGCACACACCAGACCCTCCTGGGTGCGGGCCGGAGCCCGAAGCTACTCTTCCTGGTCGGTCTGAGAATAGGATCCGCCCAATGGTATCACGGACCGTGCCATTCCCTCAGCTTATAGCTGGGTTCAAGTCACAACCCCAAGTCAGCCCTTGGCTACGGCCTTGGGGATTATACCCTCAACAGGGGTCCTATCCGTGCCGACTGATGTGTTGCCCATCAGACCCTTCGTATCTCCCTCCTAGACTCTCGAGCACCTTGCGTATCCTCCCGTCTCCTTCCTGATTAACTGTCGTCTCGCTTGCGGCACTTGTAGGATCGGTCGTAGGATCGCTCGTAGGGATGGTCGTTGACCCGATGTCTTGGTGATTCCAATGATCGTTTTGATGATTCTGCTGAGGATTCCGATGATCGTTTCAATGATTCTGGTTGCCCACCGATCCTCGGCTGGTCGTCGTATAAGTATCTGGCTCGGCAAAGTCACGTGCTGTGGGGAAATTACCCCACTCCATGACCTGAAATCTCTTCACCTTGGTGTTAAACTTCATCAGCGTAACACAGATAATCTCTCGATTTGGATTGGAGAGTAGTGCTTCCACGTATCCTGAGAGTGGCCGGATAAGGTCCTCTGTTCTCTCGTCGTGATTGGGTGATGCGATATGGGTTGTGTGCGGGGTTGATTACACTACTCGACCTGAGCCGGAGCAACAAACACTCAACCGTACCAGCTATCCTTTCTTTGGCCGCGATGGCACCAAGGCATAGCTCCGCCCCATATCTTTCCCAATAGACTCTCCAGCCTTGAGGTGCGGTCCTGTAGTGGCATTTGCACTTTCCCGAACACGAGCCGGTACTTGGTCCGGGGGCTACCCAGTGCTATAGGATTGGCTTGAAGTCAAGCCACCGCTTCAGTATCTGTTCAACTCGACGTCCCTTACCTTGGTGCAGTGTGTGCCCTACATCATAATCGTTGTAAGCATCTCGGATAAGTTGGGGATACCCTCACGCTGTCGTGCGCTGGCAAAGCCCAGAACTCCCTCATCCTGATCGGTTTCCGCAATAAGACCGGTAGTGGTGCTAGCAGCCACGTAACTATCTCTGCGTGAGCATCATCACGTGGCCCCGTAGGGTTCCGGGAGAATCCAGGCGAAGCTGGTCAAACTCCCCCCAACGGTTGCCCCACTTGCTGCCGGCTCCGGGTCAGTAGTGGTGCTAGCAGCCACGTAACTATCTCTGTGCGAGCATCATTACGTGGCCCCATAGGGTTCAGGGAGAACCCGAGCGTAGCCAGTCAAACTCCCCCCTACGGTTGCCCCCCTTGCTACCGGCTCCGGGTCTTATCTCCAGTGCCTAGACTCTCAGTTTCTTACGTTCCTGTTTCCCTTCCAATTTCTTGTGATGACCACCAAGGTTGTCTTTCTCTGCGGCAGTGCTTGCGCTTTCACAGTCTGCGCCGGTACTTGCCCCGGGATCATCCAGTGCTGCAGAGTGGGTTGACCCAAGCTGAGCCCCGACGGTGTCGGTTGCCCGGTCTCAGTATGCCGTCCTCAGACCGTGTGATGAGTTTCCGATACCTTCCTGCCCGGTCCGTATCCGCATGTCGGACCCGTAATATTTAGGGTGTAACACTATCCCCCCCTTCCTAAGCTTCGTCCCGAAGCTATAGGATGGTGTTGCGTATAGTCCTTCAGCCCCGTACTATTGCTGGATTGTAGATATAAAAGCCGTGTGAGAAAAAGTCTCTCAAATCGGTGAGCCTGTAGTCCGTTGGCGTATCAGGATGCTATACTCCGCTACCGCTCGATCATCGAGACTGAAAAAACCTCGTGGGAAAAAGTCTCAAATCGTCGTGAGACGGTAGCCTGTTGGCGTTTCAAATCGATGAAACTCGTAACGGTTCTGTAAGGTGACCTTTGAACATAGCCTCCCAGCCTACCGCTCTGGTTATTGAGAAAAACCCAGTGGGAAAAACTCTCCAACCGTTCCTTGAGCCGGGAGCTGTCTAACGACATGATCGTCAGATCGTATCGGTTATGACATCGTATTTTTTGTCGAATGCCATCCGTATTCCAGGAGACTCTTGACGTCCTGAGTCTGGCGCCCGGTGACCACCTTCTGGTGAAGGCATCCCGTTTCCATCCTCAAACTCCCGGCCTTTCAGCTCATCCGACCCGGTGGTCGGCTCGGAACGGCGTCCTCCCCAGCCTTTCGGCTGTCCGGTACAGTTTCATACTGCACCGGTTCCCAAGCCTCCTGGCCATCGTCTTCCTCGGCCGTTTCGGCCAACCCGCCCCGGTACTTCAGCACAGGACGGCATCCTCACTGACCTTTCGGTCAACCTGTTCCTACACTTCGGCACGGAACGGCGTCCTTCCCAGGCTTTCCAGGTATTCGGCGGTGCTGCTGGTACCACGAGGACAGAGCCTTTGCCGCCAATTCTGACGAAGGCTGCCGCAGCATGCTTCGTATGCCGGATCGCCGTAAGCGGTCGATCCTTATCCCCCCCTATCCAGGGCGGTTCTCCGAACGCCTTGAATAAGCGTCAAGTTTGCCATTCCGGCTACTGGACCGATGTTGATATATTATCGTCAATGTCAGCGGGATGCAGTAATCGGCGAGCCTGGCGTCGGTTGAATACCCCATTACACGTGGTTTGCTCGGCGTATGGTCTTCCGTGGGTTCGTCGACAGACACGTATATGCCCGGATGATGTGCGATTGGTATTACACTCCATCAAGGAGCTGCCTCGCAATGGGTTGGTGAGGGCGATGTCGGGGAATAGCTCCCAGTGCAAACTTCCGCACGTCGAACGCAGCGAAGGCCAAACTTCCGCAGCTCGAAACAGCTGGAACGGTGCCCGGAACGTGTATTCTAACATATCCGTAATGACCTCACCGGCTTCGAGTGAGAACGAGTGCTGGTTCCTTGGTGAGCTGGTGGCCGCTGGGACCTAAAAGGACTGGATTTTGGGATTTTTGTCCGGTTTCGGTGAAAAACAGGAAACGAGCTCAGCGGCACTCGAGGCCTGTTGAGGCCCAAAACGAAAAACCCCTCGTCGTTTGCCTGCCCAGCAGCCGTCGTGGACTGCGTCTCTTGCAGACTTTGCTGGTCCTTCGGTACCAGGCATCCGGTGCGATGGACACCATCGGACCCGTTGGTGGGGCAGTTCGCACGGTTCACGCGGACATCGTCACTGCTTGGACCAACTCCCCACGCTCCTTTCTTGGCCTGACCTCCCAGTTACGGCTCATAGGCCGGCTGGAGGTCTTTCACTCGCTAGCCTTTCGGCTAGACCACGTCTGCTCGGTGCAACGGCCGGCCATTAGTCATTCCTTCCTTGCCCTTTCGGCGCTTTGCCAGGTCCCGTTGAGCTTCAACTCGGCCCCTGGCCACCCAAAATTCCTTGCTCGCCATTGGTGTTGAGCAGGATCTTCATCTTGGCATGTCTGACTGTCGAGGTCGAGCGGAGCAAGAGTGTGTGGCTGACAGTCGACGTCGACCGAAGGTCGAAATTCTCGAGAAAGGTGACTTGGAACCCTAGATTATAGTGTGACACTGAAACGTCTGGTCAACGTCGGAATGACGGAAATAATGACTTCGTCAGGTTTCTCGATAGTCACGAAGGAGATGGGGCGCGCATGCTCTCCACCGGCGTTCAGTTATTATACAGGAATAACACCCCCCATGACAATCCTTCCAAGTTCGCCCACCGTTAAGGGATTCAGAGCGAATAATCTAAGGGGTTCGGTTCGGTATCGGTGGTGCCCGCCGGCTGCGGCTTGAGTGCCGGATCGCACGCGGCTCCGCGGCAATGGCTTGCGCGACGGATTGCTCGGTGGACGGCTTGGTGTGCGCGGCGGCTCGCGCGGCGGCACATGTGGTTCGAGACCGGCCCGACGGCTTGCCAGATGGCTTGCTTGTGTATCGCTTCGGCGGATGGTTCGAGGCAGGTGCGGTGTCTTGCCCAACGGCTAGCTCACAGCGGTTCAGCGGAGGATTGGATTCGAGACGGGCCCGCGGGCTTGCACGTCGGCTCGCTCGCAGTGCTTCGGCGGAGGATTCGATTCCAGACGGGCCCGGCGTCTTGCCCGACGGCTCGCTCGCGGTGCTTCGGTGGATGGTTCGAGATGGGCCTGGCGTCTTGCCCGACGGCTTGCTCGCGGCGCTTTGGTGGATGGTTCAGTCGAGACGGGCCCGGTGTCTTGCCCGGCAGCTCACGCGACTACTACTTCATGCATCAGCAAAAAATTAAATTCTTACGGGAGCTACGGGAGCTAGAGAAGCTTACCGGAGCACCGGGAGTGAAATATAACTTTGTCCTTCGATAGGCTAGCGAAGCTTAGCGACGCTACGGACGCAACCACCAATCTTACTGACGCACCCACCAGCTTACAGGAGCTACAGGAGCTAGCAAAGCTTACCGGAGCACCGGGAGTGAAATATAACTTTGTCCTTCGCTAGGCTAGCGAAGCTTAGCGACGCTACGGACAAACCACCAATCTTACCGACGCAACCACCAATCTTACCGACGCAACCACCAATCTTACCGA
>Ga0307516_10006390_pt1 | contig 13816 bp, 6 predicted proteins | sample 19_EM_MG_FD_203310 | JGI IMG/M metagenome (GOLD analysis project Ga0307516, IMG submission 203310) | Populus trichocarpa ectomycorrhiza microbial communities from riparian zone in the Pacific Northwest, United States - 19_EM | ecosystem: Host-associated > Plants > Roots > Unclassified | place... | reverse complement strand
CCGGGCCGCTGAGCTCGACGGCGATCTCCAGCGCCTCGGGGTCCTCCAGCTTCGTGAACTTGGCGCGCACGTGGTCGCCGTCGCTGAGGCGGCCGCCGCGCAGGTCGGCCAGGCTGATGGTGCGTTCGCCGCGCGTCGAGGCATCGCGGCCTTCGATCAGCGCGAACAGCTGCGGCAACGCGCTGGCGATCGCCGTCGGGATGATCTGCAGCAGCGCGCCCAGGAAGCGGTTCGACGACTGCGAACGCACCATGCGCACGGCGTCCGGCGCGACGATGCCGCCGTTGCCGGCGCCCAGCACGTCATGCACCGCCAGCGCCTTGCGCAGCGCCTCCAGCAGGGCAGGCACGATGGCGGCGATCAGCACGGGCAGTTGCTGCTCGTATCGTTGCTCGTCGTCGGGTGCCGCAGCGGCGCCATCGCGGCTTGCGGCGCTGATCTGCTCGATCAGCACCGGCATCACCGCCGACAGCACCGGCAGCAGCACCGACAGCAGCTCGGGCAAGAAGCGCTCGGCCGCGGGCTCGGCATCGGCGCTGCGTGCGACGCCGGGTTCGGAGCGGAACGCGTTGATGATCTGCGGCACGGCCGTCAGCACGATCGGCAGCAGGACGTCGAAAAAGCCGGGGAAGAAGCGAGAGAGCTCGGCGCCGCCGGGAGCCACAGGGGCTTCGCGTGCGCTGATGGCGGACAGTTCCTGATTGGTGGGGATCTTCACGGTGGTTTCCTATCGAGGTTGAGGGTCGGGCCAAGGCGGCCCACTCGGTTGAGCGCGAAACCACCCCCGGTTGGGTCACGGCCGGTCCGCGCGAACAAAAAAAAGTTGTGGCCTGACGATCCGCGGTGCTTGCCAAGCCCCGCAGCCGGCACCCACAATCGCCAGCCGTCGACCTGCAGGACCGCCGCATTTGCGCCGAGTGCTGCCGCCGCCCCGTGAGGTGTCCCGTGGACAAGACGCTGAATTCCTCCTTCCGCGACCACTACGACGAGCTTCTCGTCGTCGCGCGGGCGCGGCTTGCGCGCGAGCGCGCTCCGATCTCGACGATGACGCTGGCGCACGAGCTGTACCTCAACCTGCAGGGTCGCGATGACCTGCGCTTCGAATCGATGGAGGACTTCCTCGGTTACGCGAGCCGTGCGATGCGCTCGCTGCTGGTGTCGATGGCGCGCGAGCGCCTGTCGCAAAAGCGCAGCGCCGAGCTGCTGCCACTGACCCTGGGGCAGGACGTGCCCGACCGCGGCGCCGGCACGCCCGAGGAGATCCTGGCCCTGAACGAGGCGCTGGAACGCCTGGGCCAGGTCGAGCCCCGGCTGCTGCAGATAGCCGAGTTGCGCACCGTGATGGGCATGGACGTGCCGGAGATTGCGCGCACGCTGCACCTATCGGAGTGGACTATCAAGCGCGACTGGCGGATGGCCGAGGCCTTCCTGCGCGACCTGCTGAAGGCGCCCTCTTGAGTCCGCTGGCCGACCCGGGCGTGCCGGCAGACGCCCAGGCGCTGGGCTGGCTGGACGCGCTGTTGGACCAGGCCATCGACGAGCGCGCGGCCTCGCTGGCGCAACTGGCCACTTGGGCAGCCGACCCTGCACGCGCGCGTGTGCCGCCTGCTGGCGCTGGCCGACCGCACCGGCGAGTCGTGGTCGATGGCCAGGTTCGGCCGCTGGGCCGACGACGACACTGGCCTCGTGGCGGGCACCACGCTGGGGGCGTACCGCATCGTCGAGCGCATCGGCCGCGGCGGCATGGCCGAGGTCTGGCGCGCCGAACGCTGCGACGGCGTGCCGATGCCGCCGCTGGCGGTGAAGCTGCCGCTGTTCTCGCTGGACACGCCCGCCGACCGCGAGCGCTTCGCGCGCGAGCGCGACGTGCTGGCATCGCTGGCCCACCCCGGCATCGCGCGGCTGATCGATGCCGGCGTCACCGACGCCGGGCAACCGTACCTGGCGCTGGAACACGTCGACGGTCTGGCCATCGACGTCGCCTGCCTCGAACGTGGCTGGGGCCTGCATGAGCGGCTGCGCATGTTCCTGCAGGTGCTGGAGGCGGTCGACCACGCGCACCGGCGCCTGGTGGTGCACCGCGACCTAAAGCCGTCGAACGTGCTGGTCGACCGCGAGGGCCGCGTCAGGCTGCTGGACTTCGGCGTGGCAAAGCTGCTGAGCGATTCGTCGGCGGAGGCTGAGCGCACCGCGCTGACCCAAGCGCACGGCTGCGCGCTGACGCCGCGCTACGCGGCGCCCGAGCAGGTCGGCGACGGCCCCATCTCGACGGCCACCGACATCTATTCGCTCGGCGTGATGCTGTTCGAGCTGCTGTGCGGCTGCTCGCCCTATGGGGCCGACCAGGCCTCCGCGGTGCGCTGCCTGAAGGCGGTGCTCGACACTGACTCGCCCAAGCCCAGCAACACGCTGGCGCAGGCGCCGGCCGATGCTGCGCAGCCGGGCCGCGCCTGGCGCGACGCGCTGCGCGGCGACCTCGACAACATTGTGCTGAAGGCTCTGCGCAAGCGGCCGGAGGACCGCTACCGTTCGGTCGAGCGTTTCAGCGACGACCTGCAGCGCTACCTCTCGCATCGCCCCGTCGCAGCCCGGCCACCGACGCCGTGGCACACGGCGCGGCTCTTCGTTCGCCGCCACGCAGGGGCCAGCACTGCGGCCTCGGTGGGCGCGGTGGTCGCGGTGGTGCTGGGCGGTCTGGCGCTGCAGCAGTCGCACGAGCGTGACCTGGCCCGGGCGCGCTCGGACACCGTGCGCGACTTCATGTTCGACCTCGTCAACGACGCTGAGCGCGACGAGGCGGCAACCGAGCCGACCGGCCGCCAGATGGTGGCCGCGGCGGTGCACCGGGCGCGGGCGCAGTTCGCGGCCGAGCCGCGGCTGCAGGGCGAACTGCTGGCCGAACTGGGGCGCATGCAGGGTCGGCTGGGCGACGACGATGGCTCGCGCACGCTGCTGTCGCAGGCCGTGGCGTTGTTGGAGGCGGCGTCGCCCGCTGGGGACGGTGCGCTGCACAAGGCCCAGGCCTACCTAGCCGCAGCGCTCCTGGACGACGGCGACCCGGCTGCGGCGTCGGCCCTGGCCAACCGCGTGCTGGGCGAGTGCCTGCAGGGGCCGGACTGCGCCAAGTCCCGCTACTACGCCAGCACGGTGATGAGCCGCCACGAGCTGCGTCAGGGCCGGCCCGAGGCCGCGCTGGTGCATAGCGACCGCGCGGTGGCCGAGAGCTCGGCGGCCTTCGGCCCGCGCCACGCCGAGACCGCACTGGCTTTGATGGGTCGCGCGGTGGTCGCCCGCCAGGCCGGCCGCCCAGCCGATGCCGCGGCCACGCTGGACAAGGCCATCGAGATCAGTCGCGGCCAGACGCTGAAGCTGGCCGACCGGCTGGCGATGCAGCGAACGCGGGCCGTGCTGAGCATGGACCTGGGCGCCTACGACGACGCGGTGACCCGCCTTGGCGAGGCGCTGGCGCAGGCGCAGGTATCAGTGGAAGGCGAGCGCCGCGTGCTGCGGCGCGTGCTGGCCACGGTGCAGCTGGCTCGCGGGCTGGCACAGCCGGCTCTGGACGAGGCCGACGCCGCACTTCGCGACGCACCGCCCGGCGTGGAGTCGCTGCTGGCGAGGCAGGCCCGCGCGCGGGCGCTGTCGCTGCTGGGCAAGGGCGAAGCCGCCGCGCGCGACATCCACGAGGTGATCGACGGGCTGCGTGCCCAAGGCTATGCCGCGGCGTCGATGGAGGTGCTGCGGGCGCGGCGCTACGAGGCCGAGATTCGCCTCCGCCAGGGCCCATTGGCGCCCGGCCTGGCGCTGCTAGAAGCCCTGGCACGCGACCAGCAGGCCGTGAGGGCCGGCCAGGAGACCGAGTTCGCCCAAACGCTGGACCTGCTGGGCGCGACGCGGCGCGAGGCGGGCCGGCCGCAGGACGCGCTGGCGCTGCATCAGCTGGCATCGCAACTGCTGCGCGCCCGCCTACCCGAGGGACACCCACTGCTGGAGCGCAACCGCCTTCATCAGCTGGCCGCAGAAGATGTGGCCCACCCGTCGCCTGAGGGGCGGCAGGCGTGGCTGCGGCAATGGGAGAAATACGCCGCCCTGTTTCCTGCTCAGTCGCACTGGCGCGCGGTCGGCGCGCGGGCGCCGACGCAAGGCCAGGGCCCGACGCCTGGCACGCCGGCAAACTGGCTGCTGTAGGCCCCACCAATCCTCGAGGAGGACACGACATGGCCATCCCCCCACCCACCGCCGGCGCGCCCGCCCCGTACCAGTGGCCGCCACAGTCCTCGCTGGACGTGCAGCGCCGGCTGGCGCAGCATCTGCGCGCGCTGGCGGATATGGCCGGCTACCTGGGCGACCCCGGTGACAGCGGCCGCATCGTCATCAAGACCTTCTGGCACGAGCCAGGCTGTTCGACGCAGCCCCAGCCCACGCTGGACAACACCGCCGTGCGGCCCGAGCGGCTGGGGCGCGCGCTGGCGGCCACGGAGCTGCTCAACCGCGCGATGGCCGACTTCGAGGAGGTGGACTACGACACCGCGCAGGCGGCCTGCGTGACGCTGGACGGCCAGGACGACGTAGCGGCCACGCTGGCGGTGAGTGGGATGCCGCGCCTGGCACAGGAGCCGGTGGCGGGCAGCCTGCCGCGGCGCACACCGGATCAGGTGCGCATCATGGTCGCGGTGAGGCTGCAGGCCGGAGCAGAGATCGCCCAGTGCTTCATTGACGGCAACGACGGCATGACAGTTCGCATCCGCGCCGACCTGTCGACCGTCGGCGCGGCCCTGGTGCCACTGGGCGAGTCGGTCGACAAGGATGGGCTGGGCCTGCTCAATATGGCGGTGAAGCAGCTGAATGCGGCGCTACCGCTGGCTGCGGACGACACGGAGGTGTTCGAGCGTGAGGCGGAGTGAATTGGAGCGCAATGACGCACCACTTCGATGACGACCTCGCGCTCGCGCAAGGAGAGCGAGCGCGCGCGGTGGCCACGCAGTCGGCCGAGACTGAAATTGGTGCGGCAGGGTTGACGTGCCATATTCACCAGTGCCCAACAATTTGGTCGTTCCCAAGGCGGCGCCGGAAAGCCGCCTGTGGCGGAAGGCAGCAAGTGGCCGCGACTTCCAGTTCGCAGACAGCGCGGACAGCTGACCTTCGCCGGCTGAAGTTGTTTGTCGAAAGTCAGCTACCTAGCCAGGCCGTGAATTCACGTGGACGGCCAGGAGCCGACGGACGTCAACGGCCGGTTTGGCGACACGAAATCGGGTGCTGTTTGGGCGCTCACCTGCGGTGATCCGTTGCTCTCTCTACTGATGCTCTCTGCCCTTTCTCGGCTCATGGTTGCCACTATCCAGTCTGGGCGATGACGCCGGGGCGGTGACGAGTCCAGCGTCCCGGCAATGCCCCGGGAGGTGACCGGTCGGACATCTTTGAATGGCGGGCCAAGCGCGCTTGGCGAGGTCGACCGTAGCAGCCTCGATTCACGCCGGGGCCAGGCGTGCGTTCAGCATCCGACAGCGTCCAGCCGAAGGTCGCTTAGCTTCCATGAATGGCGGCCCGGTGCCGCGTGATCCCATCGGGCGCCACAAAGGTCGGCCCGCTGATGCCTTGCCCGTCGTCACCTTGTGGCCACAGCACGTCGCCGCTCGCCACCCTGGCCGGGATCAGCCAATAGTCGCCGGTACGGTATACCCCGCCGGGCTGGAACTGAATCTGTACGCCGCACTCGAGGGGCATCCATGCGTTTGTCACGGTGGCTTCGGCTACCGCAACGGTGCCATTGGCTTCGAGGTGTTCGGTTTGGTCCCAGCGGCGCAGCAGCGTGCAGGCGCCGAAATCGGCGAAGTCAAAGGTGGAGCCCGTGAGCTTGACCACCTGGACTACCACGCTCCGGCGTGTTCGATCGATCTGCTTGAGCTGCCCCAGCGGCGGTGCGAGTGCATCGAGCTCGAAAGCCTCACTGGTCACTTCGACCCAGTCACCCACGCAAAGGCCAGTGCGGCGGTCGTGGCCAAGGGTCTCGAGCGGAATGGTGAGCGTGACAACCTCACCATCGAGCCCTGCGACGACGATGCTCTTTTCACTCTTTCCACTCTGCACAGCGAACAGCACGGACCCGTTCTCGCGGGACCACTTGAAAGTGGGCTTGACGTTGCCGGCGAGCGTGCCGCCCTGGTGGATCTCGACGCGGTACAGCTGGTTCTCTCGACCCCGGTAAATCGAGTCGGGTGAGATGGAACAGGCCTCGTTGTCCGATGCATCGCGCTTGGCCATGGCGCGTAAGCGCGGTGGCGCGGCTGCCACTGCGTCGAACCAGTCCTGCGCCTTTGCCCTTAGGTCGGCTGTTGGTGACTTGATCTCAGCTAGGAGGGCCTTCGTCGAGTCCGGCAGGGCCTTTTTCTGCTGCTCTTTCAGTGCATCTTGTTCGTTCTTGTCGGCTGCCACTGCCTTGATGCGTTCGACCAGGGCTGCATTCAGTTGGTCCGTCTGCTCTTTGACCCAATCGGCTGTTGCCACCCGTACCTGCCAGACGATCTGCGCTCGGGCTGCGGTGTCCGGGCCACCCAACGCGATCTCGCGCAACGCAGGCTGCTGCACGGCGCAAAGGTGCCGCTCCCAGCATTCGATGTAGGCCACAAATTTTTCCCCCGACGGAAACGGGTCCGGGTGTGGCAGGAACGGCTGCTCGAGGTAAGTGCAATTGTCTTCGGGGTTGTCGCACAGAATGCCGCCGACGTAGAAGTGTCCCTTCGTGATCTTGAAGTTCTTGGGGTTGGCGGGGGGAACGGGTTCCACGTTGAACCCACCCGTCCCCTTCTCCTTCTCCGGCCGCCAGCCACTGCCCACCATGTCCGCGATGAACGTGCGCAGAAGTTCGAGGTGAATGGCGCTCTGCTCGTTGAAATCGGCGTCCAGCAGCGGGCGGCCCTGCTGCAACAGCACGCGCGTGTAGCGGGCCAGCCGCGCGGCATGCGACGTATCGCGCGAAAAATCTCCGCTCATGGTGACTCCCTAAGTTTCGAGTAGCACTGACGCATCGACGCCAGCAGGCACCGCATCCGCAAGCCTTGCTTCTAGCAAGGCGATGCGTTGCGGTTCGAAGAGGTCGTGATAGACGCCCATCTCGGAGGCATCGTCCGCGCCCTGCCAAATCTCGACGGCGCAGCATGCGTGCAGCCGCAGGTAGTCGGGCGTGCCGTAGCGCGTCGACATGAAGCTCGGCTGTGCGCGCAGCGCCGCGTCGGCTCGCAGGGCAGAGCGGTCGAAGGTGGCGTCCGATGCGAGCCGCTCGTCTACGGCTGCGATTGCCGCTTCGGGTTGGCAGCGGTGGCGGCGCGGTGTGCGCGAATCCGGCGGCACATAGCAGTAGCGCATGCAGCCCAACTGTCGGCGCGCAACGCTCACGTGTCCGACGAAGAGCGCGTTGTCGGCGCGGGTGATGGCATGCACCAGTGTCTCGCCCACCAGGGTGCTGCTCGCCACGCAGAGGTCGGCGCCTGCCCGCTCGCCGCCAGGCCCTCCGATGGCGGTGCGCGAGACCGAGGTGGCATCGACAATGCTGTCCTCGATCGCGATCCGTGCTCGCTCGGGTACGGCGCCGTCCGATATCACGCGGATCGCGCCGACGATGCTGTGCTCGATGCGTAGGCAAGTGCGCGATCCGTTGAGCACGATGCTCGGCTCGCTCGGGCGGTGCGGCTCGCAGTCATGCTGCAAGCCCCAGCCGGGAACCAAGGTGCTGTGCCGAATCAGCACCTGGCACAGGTCGGCATCGGCCGGCGCTGTGGTCTCCGGGTCGTCGGTCGGCAACGGCGAGACGCTGATGCCGCGGCCAGCCACCAGTACGCCGTCCAACGTGAAGCGGCTGCCCCGCGCCCCGCGCACCGAGATGGCATCAGGACCACCGGCCCTGAAGTCGCCGAGCCACAGCACTGGGCGCTTGCCCGAAGCAGCCACGATCCAGACCGACTCGCCCGGCTGCAAGGCCAGATCGAGGCTGCCCCGGTACACACCGCTGTCCGGCAGTTCGACGAGTAGCGCCGGCGGTGTGGGTTTGTCCGTCGGCAGCGCGTGGCCGCGCTTCCTTTGCCACTCGGAGACCGCCTCCGCGATGGTGGCGAACTCACCGGGCGCGGGTGTCACGTCATCCGCGCGTGTCACGGCCAGTTCGACGGTCGCAGGCATCGGCGGCAAGGCGCGTAGATACTCACCGCCGCCGAGGTCCATCGCAAAGCCGTAGCCGTAGCTCACGGTGACGCCGCTGGCAGGCGCTTGTCTGGAGGGGAACATGATCCGGCCGAGCACTGGGTCGACGGCGATGCGGCCTTTGGGAACCACGTACGACCAGCGCGAGAGGTCAGCGGGGATGATTGCCGCAGCCGCGATATCGCCGCCTCCGCCTTTCTTGGGCCAGTCGGGCACGCTCAGGCTCAGGCTGCGGTCGATGCCGTACAGCCGAGGGTCAGCGCGCACCGGCGGCGGGTCGTCCGCTTCCAGTTCGAACCGCGCGATCGGCAGCGGCACCTGTTGCAGGCCGATCGGCCGCGATGGATCGGATGCCGGCTGCGGCAGCCGAAACAGCGGCGCGTCGTTGCCCAGCACTGAGAACGTGTAGCAGTGCAAGCCCTGGTCCTCGCGGCAATAGGCGGCCGTTCGCGTGACCGGGTAGCGCCGCAGCCGGTGTACGTGCAGCCCGACGCTGGTGATGTTGAACCGCCCACGCGATTGGGCGCTACCGATACGGCGCACGTCGACGATCGCGCACGACACGTTGAACGGAGAGTCCGCTGGCAGCGACGCGGTCTGGCCGCGCAGGCTGACTGTCGCGGCCCGCTCGGGCCGCAGGTGATCAAGGTGCTGCGCCACGACCAGGCGCTGGTAATACTCAACGGCGCGCGCCGGCCAGTCCGCGATGTCGCGCGCAATCGACTCCAGCACCACTGCCGTGCCCTTGCGCCTGCGTTGCGCGATGAGATTGCCGACTTCTCGCCGCGGTGCCAGCACCCGCTCGAGCGCCGCCGAAGTCGCCCCAGGCGCGAGCGCGCCCGGCGGCAGTTCGTAGCCAAGCAGGTCGCCAATATAAGGCACGACCCAATCGTCGCAAGTCTCGACGAACCAGTTGTCATACATGCGGTCAAGGTCGCGCTCGATCTGCAACGCCTGCTCGTCGATGATGGCGAGCAACTGCTCCAGTGCCTTCTCAGCGTTCTGGTCGCGCTGCCGAATGACCGCCGGCAGCAGGCTGTACAGGGATTCGCGTGGGCGGCCTTGCATGGTGAATACCTTCGATCAGGCGCGATTGAGCACCAGCGTGCCCGGGACGTCGCGCAGCAGGAAAGCAAGTTGGGCAGGCAGGAATGGGGACGCCTTGGCTCGCTTCGACATCTCGGCCGGTGCATCTGCGACTCGCATTGCCGCGCGAACTCGCACGACCGATTGCACCGGGCCGGGCGAGATCTGGTTCTGCATGCTCGCGACCGCCAGGGCCAAAGCGTTCTTGTCGCGCAGCTCGACCTCCGAAATGCCCCCCAGCATGTCGACGTCGACCCAATCGACGCCGGCCACCGACTGGATTGCACCGATTACCTCCGACAGGTAGACGTTTTGCCCGATCTGGCGCCGCTCGAATGAGTAGACCTCGAGCAGGCGGCGTCGTACGGTTGGCTCGACCGTCTCCCACTCGTGATCGGGTAGCACGGCGACCCGAGCCTGGACGAACAGAGCCACCAGCTCCCGGATGTCGATGACTACCGGCAGCGCGGGGTCGCCGAACGCCTCGTACGCCGCGCGCAGGCTCGTCACGAGATCGTCTCCCGATCGCAGCGGTGCGTCATCGACGCCAGCGAGCGTGACGTGGACGCACTCGAATGCGCCATCGGCCAGCTTGCGCACCACGGCTTGGCCCACGCCGGCATAGCGCCGCGCGAAGATGGCGTAGTCGGCCACACTGACCAGCCGCGACAACGGCGACAGCGAGAGCGCGGCCAGCGGCACGTTGGCGCGAATCCGTTCACTGCCATCACGATCGGCGCCACCGGATGCGGCCAGCGGATTGGTGACGCTGTTAACGCCCAGCGGCCGCGTGACAGCCTGACTGATCTGGCCGGCCCGGGCATTGCCTGCTGCGCCGATCCCGGCGCGGTACGTGGCTCGCACGTTGCCCTGCCCCGTCGGCAGCCGCGCGCCGTGAATGCCGTCGCCGAAGGTGAAGCTGGCCATGCCGGCTTCGTTGATCGCCATCTCGTAGACGCGCTCCGCGGCCCCGGCATCGAGCAGCGAATCCACTTCGAGCCACTGCACGTCGTTGACACGGAGCTTCCGCGTACCTTGCACGCCGCTTGTCGTCGTTGCCGGAACAAAGGTCAGCGGCGCCCGGCGCAGCGCGAACCGCTGCAGCCGCGCCGCGGCACTGCCCGAGCCAATGGCCTCCGAGCTCGACTCGCCGTGCGAGGCCTTGACGACATTGCCATAGACCTTCACCGTGTTGCGCCGGTAGGTGTAGGCCAGCGGGGTCGCCAGTCTCAACACGGTGTGCAACGCGTCGCCGGATGACTTGGGATAGGGTTGCTGCTCGACGTCGTCGACCAGGGCCAGCTCACCATCGACGATGCCAGGCAATATGACATCCGGCAAGGGCGGGCGCTTGATGGCGATATCGGTGCGCTCGCCGTGGACGATGATCCAGCGGCCCACGTCGATGCCGTCCAGCAGGCTGTCCATGTCGATCAGCGAGCCTGCGACGCGGTCGTCGATTGGCTCCTCGGCCAAGGTCACGGCTTCGCTCTGCACGGCAAAGATGGTTTGGCGCAGGCCAGCGAAGGCCAACGTCTTCTCTGGTACGCCGACGATCGGAAATCGTGTCTTGCCGGTTTCGGCGTCGACTAAGTCAAGCCGGGTGACACGGCTATTTGTCGCATAGTCGCTGCGGCCGACTATCTGCGTCGACGCTATTCGCGCAAGGCGGGTCAGCCGAACGACCTCTTCAAGTTCAGGATTCGGCGACATGCGCTTCAGACTTGGAAACGCAGTGTCCGGCAACGCGGAGAGCGGCGCGTCGACAAGAGCCAGGCTGCCTGGCGAGATGTTCGCGAACACGTTGTCGAGATGGGCCGCGCCTGCCTGCCGGTCGGGCACTGCAATGTCCCACTCCACCAGCGGCTCTTTGAATTGCTTCTTCGGCGCGGCGGCACCGTACGGGCTGGTGACCGTGCGCAGGACGAAGACCTCGGGTGCGGTGGTTGACGTCGCTTCCGTTGCCGGGATGGACTGCCAGGCCCGGTAAAGGCGGTCGCCGATTTGCGGGGACGATTGCTTCAATAAGGCGCCGCGCTTGGAACCCGAGCTCGCCATGCCCGCGACCGTAGACCGGTTCAGTTGCCTGGCCGCGGCCGGCTGCGTGGATGCCGTGGCCTGGACACTGTCGAACACCGAATCGATCTCTCCTTTCGTGCCGAGAACTCGCCCGTTGGGAGGCGGCGACGCAATGGCATTGAGCGCGTCCGCGCACCTGCTGATCGGCGTCTTGGTCTTGCCCGAGACCTTCCCGTTGACCAGTATGGGCTCGATCAGAGCCAATGCATCGGACGCGAGCCCACCCAGGAAAAACGAGGTCAGGACAAAAAGAACTCGCTCGCTGAGCGTCTTGTCGTCCGAACTGCCTTGCCGTGAGATTTCGGCCAGCTGTTGGGAGGCGACTTCAAGCTGCGTTGCCTGCTCTAGCGAAGCGCGCGGGACCAGCGACACATCGACCCAGCCATGCTGCACGTCGAGTTTTGCTTCAGCAACCTCGCGCACCACCTGCTGGGCCGATCCATAGCCGAAGGCGAAGATGAGCCGCTCGCCAGGACGCACCGATGTCGACGTGCCGGCCAGCTTGATGCTGGCGCGGCTCAGTGCGTCGGCGAGGGTGATGTTCGGCATGCGCGTCTGGCGTGGCAACATCGCGCTCCACTCGGCACGCGCGTTGAACGCTTCGAGCGTTTCGAACGTCTGCATCTGCTCGTCGCCATGGGGCGAGGTCTGTGCCTTGGCGCCAACGCCAATCTTCACGGGCGCGGCGTTCGCGTCCATCATGTAGGCGAGCCAGGCGGTGGCTGCAACGCCGGGGCGCGGCTTGTAGCCCACTTCACCCGCCAACCAGCGCAGCGAACGTTCGTCGCGCGCGCAGCGCAGGTAGCCTTCATTGGTCAGCCGCTCGCGGTAGAAGGTGAGCACGTCGGCCGCCACGGCCCATGCGTCGATGAATGCCATCGCCGGGTCCGACGGATCGCGCGTGCCCAAGGCCTGCAGCGCGGGCGCATCGGGTGAAGACAGCGCCTGCGTGGCCGCGGCCACAAAGCGACCGTAGTCGCCGATGCGCACGTCCAGCGCCGCGAGACCGGGCCGTGGACGCGCAGAGCCAAGCGAAATGGTCTGCACACAGGCGCCGGCGCAGGTGCAGTTGCCATTGCAGCCACCGTCGCAGCCGCAATCCGACAAGCATCCACAGGAGCGATCGTCGCTGCTCATCGCCCACCTCTGGCCGTCAACTTGAGAACGCCGCGCTCCGGGAAGTCCGGATCGTTGTCGAGCTGCGCGATCTCGTCGGCAGCGATGGCAACCAGGCCGTCGGCGAGACTCTGGCGCGCGAGATCGTCGTCGGCATCGGCGCGCGCGAACCTGGTGAGTTCCACGTGCGCGACGCCGGTCACCCGCTGCACGGCCGCAACGACGCGCGACCAGGCCATGTCCTCGCCGAAGACGATTCTGTCGGCATGGAACAGGCCGAAGCCGCCATTCGGCAGCCTGCGATTGGACAACACGTCCAGCACTGCGCGTACCACGTCGGCCCGCGCATGACCGGGCGCCACGCACAGATCGAGCTCAACCCGCAACGGCACACGCCGCGCCGGCACGACGCGCACGTCGTGCCCGATGCGGCGCACGCCGAACAGCCGATCCAGCGTGGTATCGGCCAGGTCGGTGTCTTTCTCGCCCGAGGCATACGCATCCAGCGCCACGGTGGCTTCGTACCATGCGCCAGTCCAGGCCAGCTCGGCGTTGGCGCCCTCAATGCGCGGGTCGGCCATGGCGATCTGCGCGTAGTCCTCGGCGCGCACCGCGCGCTCGAGCACGCGCGCATAGGCGTGGGGTGCGAACAGCTTGGCGTCGGCCACCGGTTCGGGGTCGATGCCGCCGCAAGCTGCCAGCGGGTTGCGCGGGCGCAGCGATACGCCGGTGAGGGGGCCCGAGCGTCGTGCCATCCACACGATCGAATCGGCGCCAACGTTGCCGCGCCGCCCGTTGCCGACGCGATAGCGGGCCCGGAATCGCCACCCGGCCTGCGGCTGCATGCCGGCGATGCCATCGCCAAAGCGGATGTTGGCGATGCCGTCGTCGTCGATCTCCGCGACGAAGGCCTGCTCGTTGCCGCTGCAGGAAAGCAGGTCCGAGACCGATTGCCATGCATAGGTTTCGCGCCACTCCTTGCGCTCCGGATCGCGCGGGTCGGGCGTGGCCAGATCAAGCCGAATCTGCGGCAAGGCGCGGCGCGGGTCTTGCGCGCACAGCAGTGACGCCGGCAATCCGGGAGCCAGCGGCAGCTCTGCGTGGGTGACCTGTGCGTGCGCCAGCGTGAAGCGCAGCGCTGCCGGCTGCGACACCACGTTGACCACCATGCCGTCGCATTCGCAGCAGCCTGTCTCCCGCTCGACCTCGACGACCCAGCCGTCTTCGTCCTTGTCCGGGTGGGCGCCGTGGTCCACCAGCAGCACGTTGCCGCGCGCCACCGCCACCTCGATGGTCTTGCATGCGGGTGGGGCGGTGCGCGCCGACAGGCACAGCGCGAACG
>Ga0307516_10006389_pt1 | contig 13817 bp, 1 predicted proteins | sample 19_EM_MG_FD_203310 | JGI IMG/M metagenome (GOLD analysis project Ga0307516, IMG submission 203310) | Populus trichocarpa ectomycorrhiza microbial communities from riparian zone in the Pacific Northwest, United States - 19_EM | ecosystem: Host-associated > Plants > Roots > Unclassified | place... | reverse complement strand
CTGGGCGGCGGCAGCCGCGGCGTCCGCCGCCGACGCCGACGTCTTCGCCTCGCCCTGTGCCTTGTCGGCCGCGGCCCGGATCCCGGGTAGCTGCGCGTCGATGATGGCGACCTGCTGCGCGGCGTAGTCGCCCTCGGCGGTGCCCTTCTTCGCGATCGCCGTCGCCGCGTGTGCCGTCCGGTTCAGCTCGTAGGTGTTGCGTTCGTTGATCCACCGGTTCGCCTCGGCGGCCTTCGTCCGGGACTGCCCGGCGAGCCCCTCGAACCGCTTGACGGCCGCGTTGACCTCGTCGGCGGCGGTCTTCGCGATCGCGCCCTTCTCCCCGGCGATCTTCTGCTGGCCCACCGCCCGCTGCGCGGCCGCCAGCGCGATCGACTGCTGTGCCACCGCGACCGACATCTGCTGCCGGGCGATGTTGCGCTGCGCCACCGCCCGCTCGTAGTGCTCCTCGGCCTCCGCGGCCTTCGCCCACGCGTCCTTGGCGTCCTGCTCGGCGCGCAGCCGCTGCCGGCGCGCGTCCTGCTCGGCGGCCTGCGCCGCCGCCGCGAGCTGCTCTGCGGTGTCGGCCAGCTTCGCCGCCGCGACCTGGGCCCGCTCGGCGGCCTGCCGGTACTTGACCGCGTTGTTCGCCTCCACGGTCGCGTTGCGGTCGGCGTCGAGGGTCTTCGCGGCCGCCTCGGTGGCCTGCGCGGCGCTGCACGCGGTGTCCGCGGCCAGCTTCGCGGCCGCGCCGGCGTCCTGCTGCGCCTGCGTCACCTCCGACCAGGCCACCCCGTGCGACAGCCCGGTCTTGACCAGCGTCTGCGCCGCCGTGTCCGCCACCCCGGCGTGCGCGCGGACCTGATCGGCGTTGCGGGCGGTGACAACGGCCTCGGCGCACGCGTCGGTACGCAGCTTCGTCAAGTCAGCGGTGTGCGTCTGACCGCCGGCCTTCCGGATCGGAACATCCGCGGCGTAGATCGCGTCGCCCTGCTTGGCGTACTTGTTGACCAGCAGCATCGAGTTCGACGTCACGGTCAGCGCCTTCGTCGCCGCCGCGCTCGACTCGATGATCTGCTGGCGGGCGTTCGCGGCCTGCGTCGACCGGACCGCCAGATCGGCCAGGTCCTCGACTGCCTTGGTCCGGGCCGCCAGCGCCGCCTCGATCTGCGTCTGAGCCTCCGCGTCGCGCGCGGCCGCCGTCTTGTAGCCGGTGTTGTAGAACTCGGCGATCACCGCCGCGTCGCCGGTGTCCAGCGCGGCCTGCCCGGCGCTGCGCACCTCGTACCCGCCGCCGGTGACGATCTGCTCGACCCGCGCCTTGATCGTCTTGGCCTGCTCGGCCGCGTTCAGGGCGACCTGCGCGTCGGCCGCTTCAGCGGCGGCCTTGCCGACGGCCACGAAGTCGGCGATCTTCGCGTCGTTCTTGGTGGCCAGCACCGCGGTCGCGCGTTCCCGCACGATCGGCCCGCCGGTCTCGGCCCAGCGCTGCACCAGTTCCCGGTTCGTCGCCGCGATCTGCTTCTTCCGGGCGTCGGCCGCCGCCCGGTAGATCGGCAACGCCTCGTCCAGGAAGCGGAGCAACTCCACCGGATCGTCGCTCAGCAGCACGGCCGCCGCGGCGGCCCGCACCTCCGGATCCTCGTCATAGTCGGCCAGATCCTGGATGAGCATCCGGTTGAGCTCGGTGTCGTCGTCCGGGCCCTCGGCCAGCAGTTGTTGTTCCCGACGCTGCTCGGTGAGCCGTTCGAGCTCCACCGCCTCGGCCAGGCTCATCGAGCGGGCGGCCGCCGGCGGGCGCTCCGCCGCCGCGGCGGGCACCGACACGGCCAGGGGCAGCAGGATCACCGCCGTCAGCCCGACAGCGACCGCGGTCAACCGCGGTGGAGCGAACCTGCGAGGCGCACGCGAAAACGCGCGCGAAGAAGCGCGGAACATGGAACCCCCGTGAAAGCACAGCCTGTCGGACAAGACGTGACGCCGGCGCCCGGAACCGGGCGCCGGCGCACAGACCATACTTCGAAACCCGTGAATGGTGGGGGCGGCCCGGGCCCTCGTTGCGATCTCCTGACACGATGGCCCGGTGACGAGCGATGGCGTGGTGCAGCAGGTCGGACGGCCGAAGACCTCCTGGTGGCAGGTGCTGCGCGTGCTCATCGTGCTCGGTTGGGTCGCCTGGGCCGGCCTCACCTGGTGGATGAACCCGCGCGAGTCGGACGCCGCGCACGCCCGCAGCGACATCGCCGCCGGCCGGCTGTCCTACTACGAGTGGGGCAACGGCTGGCAGAACGACGGCGGCCTGGTGCGCCCCTTCCCCGCGGGCCTGGAGCGGTCGGCCGGGCTCGGCCCGATGCTGCTCTGGTACACCACCGACGGCCGCCGGCATTACGCCACCATCGCGGAGCCGGCCGCCGAGGCCAGCGCCCTCGACAAGGAATTGAACGCCTACGAGTCGCGGCGCCCCACCGACCCGCCGACGGGTGCGGTCCAGGCCGGCCTGCTCATCGCCGGCAGCGTGCTGTTCCTCTGGGCCCTGGTCTCCGCGGCCGACCCGGTCACCGGCACCAAGTGGTTCTGGTTCTGGGTCGTCTCCAGCGTGCCGCTCGGGCTCGGCCTGCTCTGGTGGCTGGCCCGGGAACGACCGTGGTCGTCCCGGGCCCCGGTCCGGGAGAAGCGGCTGAACGGTTGGACGGGCTTCGGCCTCGGCTTGCTCGGCACGCTGGTGGTGAGCCTGGCCGTCTGGGGCCTGCACAGGCTCCTCGGCGACGGCCTGGTGCCGGTCCCCCGCTGATCACCCCAGCCGCTGATCACCCCAGCCGCTCGGCCAGCAGCGGCCCGAGGCGTTCCAGGGTGGCCGGGTCGAGCAGTTCCGAGTGGGCGACCGGAAGTTCGTGCACCTCGATGCCGGCGGTCAGCGGCCGCCACGACGGCGCCGCCGGGCCGGTGAAGCCCTGCTCCGGCACGGTCGCCTCGACGAAGAACACCTCGCCCGGGTAGGCCGGGTACTCCGCCGTGGCCATCAACCGGTCGGCGGCCAGGTAGTTCTCCAGCACCAGGGCGATCTGCTCGTCGGTCAGGGCGGCCACGCTGCCACCGGCCGCCCGGACGAAGCCGACCGCCGCGAGCACGGTCAGGTCGGGATCGCTGACCGCGTACCCCATCTCGGTGAGCAGGGCCGCGACCGTCGACGGCGCCTGCGCCGCGTCCCGCCGGGCGTCGAGCATCCCGACGAACGCCACCGTCCGGCCGCGCGCGGTCAGCGCGGCCGCCACGCACAGCGCCAACGCGCCGCCGAAGGACCAGCCCAGCAGCCGGACCGGCCCGGTCGGCTGCCGCCGGACCACCCGGTCGGCGTGGGCCTCGGCCAGTTCCGCCAGCGACGACGGCAGCCCCCCGCCGGAGAGCAGCGGGGACTGCAGGCCGATCAGCGGTACGTCCGCCGGCAGGTACCTCTTCAAACCGGCGAACTGCCAGCTCAGGCCGCTCGCCGGGGCCAGACAGAAGAGCGGCGGCCGGTCGCCGCCCGGGTGCAGCGTCAGCACCGGCGCGAGCGCGTCACCGGCCGGGGCGTCGTCGGCCAGCAGCCGGGCCACCCCCGCCACGGTCGGCGCGGTGAAGAGCCGGGCCACCGGTACGTCCACACCCAACTCCCGCCGCAGCGCGGTGGCGAGGCGGACCAGCAGCAGCGAATGCCCCCCGAGCGCGAAGAAGTCGTCGTGCACGCCGACCCCGGGCACGCCGAGCACCTCGGCCACGATCCGGGCGACCGTGGCCTCGGTCCGGGACCGGGGCGAGGTGCCGGCGACGGTCACGGCGAGGTCGGGCAGCGCGGCCCGGTCCACCTTGCCGTTCGGGGTCAGCGGCAGCGCGTCCAGCACGTGGCAGACGGCCGGGACCATGTAGCCCGGCAGCGCGTCGTCCCAGAGCCCGGCCGGCACGGTGCCGCCGGTCGTCGTCAGGTAGGCCACCAGCCGGTCGCCGCGGGCCACCACGACGGCCCGGGTCACGTCCGGGTGGGCCAGCGCGACGGCCTCGATCTCGCCCGGCTCGATCCGGAAGCCGCGCACCTTGACCTGGTGGTCGGTCCGGCCGAGGTAGACCAGCCGGCCGTCGCGCAGCACCACCAGGTCACCGGTGCGGTAGAGCCGCTGCCCACCGGCCGCGGCGACGAAGCGGTTGGCGGTCAGCGCCGGTCGTCCCAGGTAGCCCCGGGTGACCTGGGCGCCGCCGAGGTACAGCTCCCCCACCACGCCCGGCGGCACCGGCTGGAGCCGCTCGTCGAGCACGTGCACGGTGGTGCCGGGCAGCGGGCGCCCGATGGTGCCGTCCCAGCCCGCGTCCACGTCGTCGCGGGCGGCCCAGACCGTGACCTCGGTCGGGCCGTACAGGTTGGTCACCGCCGCCGTGCGGGCGACCATGTCCGCCGCGAGCGAGGCCGGCAGGGCCTCACCGCCGACGAGCGCCCGGACCCCGGTCAGGTCCACGTCGGACGATTCCAGCAGGGCCGCCCAGTGCGACGGGGTCGCCTGCATCGTGCTGACCCGCTGCTCGCGCAGCAGGTCAGCCAGCAGCAGCGGGTCGCGAACCTGGGCGGGCGAGGCCAGCACGACGGTGCCGCCGGCCAGCAGCGGGCCCATCAGCTCCAGCACGGAGATGTCGAACGACAGCGTGGTGACCGCCAGCAGCCGGTCGGCGGCCGCCAGCGGTACGGCGGCCAGGAACGTCGCCAGGTCCCGGTGGGTGACCACGACGCCCTTGGGCCGCCCGGTCGAGCCGGAGGTGTAGATGACGTACGCGGCGTGCTCGGGCCGGAGCGCCACCACCGGGGCGGCGGCGGGCACCGCATCCCCGAGATCAAGAGCCGGGACCCCGGCGAACGCCGTGTCGCCGATGACGGCGGCCGGTCGCGCGTCGGAGACCATGAAGGCCAGCCGGGCGGCCGGGAACGCCGGGTCGAGCGGCAGGTACGCCGCGCCCGCCTTGGCCACGCCGAGCACCGCCACCACCAGGTCGGCCGAGCGGGGCAGGTTGATGCCGACGATGCTCTCCGGGCCGATGCCCCGGGCGGCCAGCAGCGCGGCGACCGCGTCGGAGGCCCGGCCCAGCTCCGCGTAGCTCCAGCTGACGCCGTCGGCCACGAGAGCCTCGCCGGTGTGCCGGGAAAGCGCCGCGAACCACGGGCCGGGCGGCGGCACGCCGTCGATCACCGCAGCACCCGCACCGGCCGCCGCCGGACCAGCGAGGGCCGGACCGGACGGACCGGCCGCCTGACCCGCACCGGCGGGGTCGGCCGACCCGGCCGGGTTCGCGGTCGAGAGCAGCTCCAAGTCCCGGTGGTCAGCGCCGGTCAGCAGGTCGGCCGAGGCGACCGGCTGCCCCGGATCCGCGGCGAAGGCGGCGAGCAGGTTGGCCAACCGGTCCAGCAGGCGCTGGGCGGTCCCGGGGCGGAAGCGGCCCGCGTCGTACTCGCAGGTGACCTCGACCCCGTCCGCGCCGCCGTCGATGAAGGTGACGTTCAGGTCGACCTTGGGGTCGGCCGCCACCTCCGGCGCCGGCAGCACCGGCAGCCCCAGCACCGAACCGGAGTCCGCGGGCCGGTGGAAGTAGCCGATCATCGCCTGGAACAGCGGGTTGCGCCCGGCCGCCCGCGGCGGGTTGACCAGCTCCACGACCTGCTGGAACGGCACCCCGGCGTGCTCGAACGCGGCCAGGTCGGCGGCACGCACCCGGCGCAGCAGCTCCGCGAAGGTGGGCTCGCCGGACAGGTCGGCCCGCAGCACGATCGTGTTGACGAAGAAGCCGACCAGGTCGTCCAGGGCGGCGTCGCCGCGGCCGGAGGTGGGGCTGCCGATCGGCACGTCGGTGCCGGCGCCGTGCCGGGAGAGCAGCACGGCCAGGGTGGCGTGCAGGGCCATGAAGAGGCTGGCCGACTCGGCGCGGGCGATCTCCCGCAGCGGGTCGATCACGCCGGCGGGCAGGGTCGCGTGGACCAGCCCGGCGGTCTTGCGTCCTGGGGCGCGCGGGGCGTCGGCGGGCAGGGTGATCTCGTCGGGCAGCCCGGCCAGCGCCGAGCGCCAGTGCTCCAGCTCGGCGGGATCGTCCGCGAGGGACAGCGCGTAGTCGGCGTACTGCACCGGCAGCGGGGTGAAGGCGGGTGCCTTGCCGTCGAGGCGGGCGAGGTAGGCGGTGCTCAGGTCGCGCAGCAGCGGACCGTCGGACCACTCGTCGATCGCGATGTGGTGCAGCACCAGCGCCAGCACCGTGCTGTCGCCCTCAGCGACGACCGCTGCCCGGATCGGCAGCTCGGCGGCCAGGTCGAAGGGCCGGGCGACCAACTCGGCGACCGGGACGTCCACCAGCACCGGCAGCGTGGCGGGCGGCTCGGCGATGTGCTGCGCCGAGCCGGAGACCAGCGTGCGCAGCACCTCGTGCCGGGTCACCACGTCGCCCAGCGCCAGCGAGAGCGCCGGCACGTCGATCTGGCCGGCCAGCCGGACCAGCAGCGGGTAGTTGTAGGCGCTGGAACCCGGGTCGAGCTGGTCGAGCAGCCAGAGCCGCTGCTGCGCCGGGGAGAGCGGCAGCACGTCCGGGCGGGGCCGGGCGGTGAGGGCAGCCTGCGCCGGGCCGGCGGTGGCCCGGGCCAGGCGTTCGGGGGTACGGGCATCGAAAAGCACCCGCAGCGACAGGTCCCCGCCGAGCTCGGACCGGACCCGGCCGAGCAGCCGCAGCGCGGTCAGCGAGTGCCCGCCCGCGTCGAAGAAGTCGTCCTCGACCCCGAACGACGCCACGCCCAGCACCTCGGCGAACAGCTCGCAGAACCGGCGCTCCCGGTCGTCGGCGGCCGGCCGGGACCCGGTGGCAACCGGGGTCGGCACGGGCAGCGCGGCGGTGTCGAGCTTGCCGTTGACGGTCAGCGGCAGCGTGTCCACGACGGCGTACAGCGACGGGACCATGTAGGACGGCAGGCGCTCGCTCAGGGCGGCCCGCACCACGGCGGGTGCCACCGAGCCGACCAGGTAGGCGTGCAGCGCGCCGTCACGGGCGAGCACCGCCGACCGCCGTACGCCGGGCACCGCGGAGACGGCGGTCTCCACCTCGCCCAACTCGATCCGGTAGCCGCGGATCTTCACCTGGTCGTCGGTGCGGCCGAGGAAGTCCAGGTTGCCGTCGGGGCGCTCGCGGACCAGGTCGCCGGTGCGATACATCCGGCCGCCGGCAACGTGCGGGTCGGCGACGAAACGGTCGGCGGTCAGGCCGGGGCGGTTCAGGTAGCCGCGGGCCAGCCCGGCGCCGGCGATGTAGAGCTCACCCGCTACGCCGGGCGGTACGGGCCGGAGCCAGCCGTCGAGGACGTAGCCGGTGGTGTTCCAGATCGGCCGGCCGACGGTGGCGGTGGCGCTGTCCGCCGTACCGCCGCCCAGGGTGTTGATCGTGTATTCGGTCGGGCCGTAGAGGTTGTAGCCGGCCACGCCGGTGTCGCGCAGCACGGTCCAGAGCTTCTCGGAAACCGGTTCGCCGCCGAGCAGCACCAGGCACGGCCGGTGGTCGCCGGCGAGCAGCCCCTCCTCCAGCAGCGCCTGCGCGTACGTCGGGGTCAGGTTGACCACGTCCACCCGGTGGGCGGCGCAGTAGGCGACCAGGGCCCGGCCGTCGCGGCGCAGTTCCTCGTCGGCGACGTGCACGTGGTGGCCCTCGACCAGCCAGAGCAGTTCCTCCCAGGACATGTCGAAGGAGAAGCTCACCGTGTGCGCGATGGTCAGCACCCGGCCGCCGGCCGCCGCGACGGTCGGCGCGAAGATCGCCTCCCGGTGGTTGAGCTGCATGTTCGTCAGCCCCCGGTACGGCGTCACGACACCCTTGGGCCGCCCGGTGGAGCCGGAGGTGTAGATGACGTACGCGGGCCGGTCCAGCCGCCCGGGCGTGCCCGGGGCGAAGTCGGCCAGCCACGGCTCGCCGACCTCCTGGTAGAGCCCGGCCAGCGAGTCCAGCACGACCAGCGGCCGGGCGTCGTCGATCATGTCCTGCCGCCGCTCGGCCGGCAGGTCCAGATCCAGCGGCAGGTACGCGGCCCCGGCGCGCAGCACCGCGAACAGCGCCACGACCATCTCGATGCCGCGCGGCAGGGCGAGCCCGACGATCGTCTCGGGCCCGGCGCCGAGGGCACGCAGGCCCCGGGCGACGGCACTGACCCGGCCGTCCAGCTCGGCGTAGCTCAGCGTCACGCCGTCATGGGTCAGCGCGGCCCGGGCCGGCGTGTGCGCGGCCTGCGCGGCCAGCATCTCCGCGATGGTCAGGTCCGGAATCTCGCCCACGTGCCCGAGCAGCGCCGGCGCCCCCGCCAGCGGCACGGCGGCCACCGGCGCGTCCACCTCCAGGGTGCGCAGCACCTCGGCGAAGCGGTCGAGCAGGGACCGGGCGTCGGCCTCGCCGACCACGTCCGAGCGGTACTCCAGCCGTACTCCGAGCTCCCGGCCCGGGGTGACCACCCAGGTCAGCGGGTAGTGGGTGGCGTCGACGGCCTCGACCCCGACGATGCCGTGCTCGGTCTCCAGATCGGTGAACGTGTCGTCGGCCAGGAAGTTCTGCAGCACGTACAGGCTGTCGAAGAGCGGGCCGCGCCCGGCCGCGCGCTGGATGTCGCCGAGGCCCAGGTATTCGTGCGGCATCAGCTCGATGCGCTCGGCCTGCACCCGCCGCAGCACGTCGCGGACCGGCTCGGCGGCGGCGAAGGTGACCCGCTGCGGCACGGTGTTCAGGAAGACGCCGACGACCTCCTCGATGCCGTCCAGTTCGGTGGGCCGCCCGGCGACCGTGGTGCCGAAGACCGCCTCGGCGCGGCCGGACGCGTGGCCCAGCACCAGGCCCAGCGCGGTGCTCAGCACCGCGTTGAGGGTGACGCCGGCGGAGCGGCCCAGCTCGGTGAGCCGGGCGGTCTGCTCCTCGGTCAGCCGCACCCCGAGGCTGGTGGCCAGCACCGGCTGGGTGCCGGCGGCGGCCGGGTACAGGATCGTCGGCTCGCCCAATGTGTCCGCCCAGGCGCGGGCCGACGCCTCGGTGTCCTGCCGGGCGATCCACGCCAGGTAGTCGGTGAAGCTCGCGCGCTCGACCGGCAGCGGCCGGCCCGCGTACGCGCCGAAGAGGTCGCGCAGCACCAGCTCGCGCGACCAGCCGTCCCAGAGCAGCAGGTGGTAGGTGAACAGCAGCCGGTCGCGGCCGCCGGGCAGCCGCACCACGGTGAGCCGGGCCAGCGGCGGCCTGGCGAGATCGAACGGGCGGACCCGGTCGGCGGCCATGACCGCGTCGAGCCCGCTTTCCTTATCAAGATCAATAACGTCGACCCGGGCCGGCACCTCGGTGCCGAGGATCGCCACCGCCTGGTCGCGGCCCTCGTCGGTGAAGCCCAGCCTGGTCGCCGGATGCGCCGCCAGCACCGCCGCGAAGGCCCGTTCGAGAGCGGGCACGTCGAGCCGGTAGCCGACGTCGAAGGCGTTCTGCGCGATGTAGACATCCGCGTCCCCGGCCAGCTTGGCCTGGAAGAACAGCCCGTCCTGCAGCGGCGACAGCGGCCACTCCCGCATCCCCGGCGCGAGCGCCGCCGCCCAGCCGTCCGCGATCGCCCGGGTGGCGTCCAGGCCGAAGCCCTCGTCGGCATAGGTGAAGACCGCGTGCAGCTCCGGGCCGCGGGCCCAGACGTTGATCTCCAACAGGTACGGCGTGCCGAGGTCGTCGTCCGGCCGGACCTTGATGTCCTCGTCGGCGGCGGCCCAGTCCCCGCTGTCGTCGGCGAACCGGCCCAGGTAGTTGAAGAGCACCTGGGGTGTGCCGAGCCGGGCCAGGGCGGCGGCCGAACGCGGGTTGACGTAGCGCAGCAGCCCGAACCCCAGACCGTCGTCGGTGCGCTCGGCGGGCAGCCGGACCGGCGAGATCGAGGTGAACCAGCCGGCGGTGCGGGACAGGTCCGCGTCGCCAATCGGCTCGCGGCCGTGTCGTTCCAGGTCGACCAGCAGCTCCGCGTCGTGGCCCCGCCAGCTGGTGACCGCGGCGTGCAGCGCGGCCAGCAGCTTGCCGGTGACGTCCCCGCTGAGCAGGGACGCGTCGATCGGGACGCGGACCTCGTGGTCCCGGGTCTGCCCCACGGTCAGGCCGAAGGTGACCGCCTCCGGCCGAAGCTCGGCGCCCGGCGCCAGGATGCGCTGCCAGGCCGGGAACTCGCCCAGCCGGGCCGCGCTGCCGGCCTCCTCGGTGAGCCGCCGCGCGAACGTGCGCAGCGAGGTGCCGCCGGGGTCGAGCACGCCGCCCTCGTACGCCTGGCGCAGGTCCTCGGTGAGGATGTGCCAGGACACGCCGTCGACCACCAGGTGGTGGGCGACGAGCAGCAGCCGGCCCTGGCGGTCCGGCCCGCCGTCGAAGAAGACCGCCTCCAGCACCCGCCCGGCGTCCGGGTCGAGCCGGGCGACGGCCTGCTCGGCCGACTGCTTGATGACGCCCGGGCCGGTGCCGTCCACTGTGGTCAGGTGGCACCCGCCGGTCGCGGTCACCTCCTGGGACCACAGCATCGGCGCCGGGCGGCTCAGCCGCAGCCGCAGCGCGTCGTGCCGCTCGACCAGGGCGTCCAGCGCCCGCCGGAGACCGGCCGCGGTCGCTCCCGGCGGGGTGCGCAGCAGCTCGGCCTGGTGCAGTCGGTTGATGCCGCCGCCCAGCTCGGCCAGCCGGTGCACGATCGGCAGCAGGGCGACCTCGCCTACCCCGTCGCTCGGCGCGACGGGCTTGGCCTCAGTCTGGGCCGGCTCGGTGTGGGCCAGCGCGGTGGGTGTGCGCTTGACGAAGACGTCGCGCGGGGAGATCCGTACGCCGCTGCGCTTGGCCCGGTTGACGAGCTGGATCGCCACGATGCTGTCACCGCCCAGGGCGAAGAAGTCGCCGTCGGCCGGGACCGTGCCGAGCCCGAGCACCTCGGCGAACAGGTCGCGCAGCGTGGTGACCGCGGGCGACTCGCCGGCGGAGGTCACGGCCGGCGCCGTCTCCCGCGAAGGTTCGGGCAGGGCGTCGCGGTCGAGCTTGCCGTTGACGGTCAGCGGCAGCGCGTCCAGCGTCACGAACGCCGCCGGGACCATGTAGTCCGGCAGCACCGCGGCGAGGTGGGCGCGGACGGCGTCGATGTCGGGGCGGGTGCCGGCGCGGGCGACCAGGTAGGCGACCAACCGGCGGTCCCGCACGATCACGGTCGCGTCCGAGACTCCGCCCAGCGCCAGCAGGGCGGCGGTGATCTCGCCCAGCTCGATCCGGTAGCCACGAATCTTCACCTGGTGGTCGGAGCGGCCCAGGTAGACCAGCTCGCCGTCGTCCCAGCGGGCCAGGTCGCCGGAGCGGTAGAGCCGGCCCGGCCCGAACGGGTTGGCGACGAAGCGGGACGCGGTCAGCGCCGGCCGGTCCAGGTAGCCGCGGGCGAGCTGGTCGCCGGCCACGTACATCTCGCCGGTCACGCCCTCGGGCACCGGCTGCAGGTACGCGTCCAGCACGTGCACGGTCAGGCCGGGCAGGGCGGCGCCGATGACGCTGGGCCGGCTCACGTCCTCCGGGCGCAGGGCGCGGAACGAGACGTGCACGGTGGTCTCGGTGATGCCGTACATGTTGACCAGTTGCGGGGTGGTGTTGCGGGCGTACCAGGCGACCAGGCGGGACAGGTCCAGGGCCTCGCCGCCGAAGACCACGTACCGCAGCGGCAACCGGTCCGGCTCGGCCGCGTCCGCCTCGATCAGCGGGTAGAACGCCGACGGCGTCTGGTTGAGCACAGTGACACCCTCGGCGCGCAGCAGGTCCCGGAAGCGCTGGGGGTCGCGGGCCACGTCGTGCGGCACGACGACCAGCCGGCCGCCGTGGAGCAGCGGTCCCCACAGCTCCCAGACCGAGAAGTCGAAGGCGTAGGAGTGGAACATCGTCCACACGTCGTCCGGGCCGAAGGTGAAGTGCCGCTCGGCCGCGGCGAAGAGCGCCAGCACGTCGCGGTGGGTCACCACCACACCCTTGGGCCTGCCGGTCGAGCCGGAGGTGTAGATCACGTACGCGGCGTTGGCGCCGGTCAGCGCCACGGACGGGCGGGTGTCCGGGCGGCCCGGCGCGTCGACCGGCACGCCACCGGCACCGATCAGGCAGACCGGCGCGGCGTCGTCGAGGATGTACTGCTGCCGGGCGGCGGGGGCACCGAGGTCCACCGGTACGTAGCAGCCACCGGCCTTGATCACGGCGAGCAGGGCCACGATCAGGTCGGCGCCGCGGGGCAGGGCGACGGCGACGCGCGACTCCGGCCGGACGCCGCGGGCGATCAGCTCGTGGGCGAGCCGGTTGGACCGGGCCTCCAGCTCGGCGTAGGTCAGGGTGGTGTCCCCCGCGGTCACCGCGACCGCGTCCGGGCGGTCCAGCGGCAGCTCCAGCGTCGCGTCGCCGACGGCCGCCGCGTCCAGCTCAAGGGCGGATGCCCGCCGGTCGAGCCCGCCGGTCGACGCCGCGCCCAGGTCCAGGGCGGACACCGGCCGGTCGAGCCCACCGGCGAACTGGTCCAGGACGCGGTGCACGAGACCGGCCAGCCGCTCGGCGGTCGCCGCGCCGATCGCGGCGTCGTACTTGATCTCCAGAGTCAGAGTCTCGCCCGGGAAGGCGACCAGGGACACGGGATAGTGCGGCGAATCCGTACCGGTGAAGCCGCGCACGCCGAGCCCTTCCGCGTCGCCGCCGTCGACGGCCGGGAAGTTCTCCACCACCACCATCGAGTCGAACAGCTCGCGAACGCCGGCCAGCCGGTTGAGCTCCGCGAGCCCGACCTGCTGCACGTCGAGCACGTCGGTCTGCTGCTCCTGCAGCCGGCGCAGCACGTCGCCGAGCGGCTCGTCCGGGCGCCAGGCCATCGGCACCGGCACGGTGTTGATGAGCAGCCCGACGATGGACTCCACGCCGGGCAGCTCGCCGCCGCGGCCGGAGACGGTCGAGCCGAACACCACCCGGTCGCGGCCCAGCAGCCGGCCGAGCAGCAGGCCCCACGCGCCGTGCACGAGCGTGCTGACGGTGACGCCGGCCGCCCGTGCGACGTCGGCCAGGTCGCGGGTGCGGGTGAAGTCGGTGAAGGCGCTCTCGTGGTGCGAGACCGTGGTCACGTCCGGGTAGAGCACGGTCGGCTCGACGCCGGCCAGGGCGGTGGCCCAGGCGGCGCGGGCGGCCTCCCGGTCGCGGGTCACGACGGACTCGATGTGGTCGCGGAACGTCACGGCCGGGGCCGGCAGCTCCCGCCCGTGGTACGCCGCCACGATGTCGGAGAAGACCAGCGGGTACGACCAGCCGTCGGCGAGGATGTGGTGCATCGTCTCGACCAGCCGGTGCTCGGTGGCGCTGAGCGAGACCAGCGCGTAGCGCAGCACCGGCGGGCGGGCCAGGTCGAACGGCTGGGCCAGCTCGGCCGCCGCGATCTCGGCGAGGCGCTCGGAGCCGTCGGCGGCGTACTCGCGCCACGGCACCCGCACGTCGGCCGCGACGACCTGCACGATCCGCCCGTCGCGCAGCTCGCGGAACGAGGACCGCAGCGCGTCGTGCCGGCGTACCGCGGCCTCGACCGCCCGGCGCAGGCGGGCCGGGTCGACCTCGCCGGTCAGCTCGGCGATCTGCTGCACCGCGTAGGTGTCCACCTCGGACACTACCGAGTGGAAGTACATGCCCTCCTGCAGCGGCAGCAGCGGCAGCACGTCGGTGGCGTCGGCGAACGCGTCCACGTCGTCCTGGGTCAGCGTGACCAGCGGGAAGTCCGACGGGGTGTGCCCGCTCACGTCGGCGGCGGCCAGTTCGCGCAGCGC
>Ga0307516_10006387_pt1 | contig 13819 bp, 12 predicted proteins | sample 19_EM_MG_FD_203310 | JGI IMG/M metagenome (GOLD analysis project Ga0307516, IMG submission 203310) | Populus trichocarpa ectomycorrhiza microbial communities from riparian zone in the Pacific Northwest, United States - 19_EM | ecosystem: Host-associated > Plants > Roots > Unclassified | place... | reverse complement strand
CCTTGCATAAATAGATCCCTGTGTTATCGCGGTTTACGCTGGTGAAGTCCTCTCCTCCCCAATCGGCTTCTTTAAAACCAAGGATGTCCACATAAAAGGCCCTGCTGGCTTTCATGTCCTTTACGGAAAGGATCGCCTGTATTCCCTCGAGACGGATGGATAGTTTATCGAAGGCTGCATTGCTGGTATTCATGGTCCAATGAATTTAGTAGCCTAAATTAATAAATTATTCCTTCTCCAGCTTAGCTTGCAGCAATTCCAATTCCCGTTTCTTGTTTCGGTAGATGTTATGCTCCCATCCTCCTAACATATAGGTGAGGGCATAAAACACCAGGATGCCGACCGCGAACCACACCGATCTGCCTCTTTCCAGGATCCCTAAGAAACTCAGTAGGGCGATGGGTACGATGTTAAGCCGCATGATCTGCGATAGCCGCACCTGGTAGGTCGCCGTGGCGACGGCATGCTGAAGGTCTTCCCGCAGGGAGCGGTCGAATTTGGGCTGCGTACGTAGCCTGCGATAGCGGTGGTACAAAACATAGGCGGAGGTCAGGATCATCCAGGCCGCCAGCAGATAGAAAAAAAAGACCCCCTTCCCTTGATAAAAGTTTATCCCGATAAAGATCCCTACGCAAAGATTGATCACAATGCTCAGCAATTCACTTACATTGGCAATATGCAGGATACTTTTCCTTTTTGAAAGGATGCGGTTGTGCAAAGCTTTTTCATTGATGGCATATACAGGCTCCTGGTTCCCCGCGATCCATATTTTCTGCAATTCTTCAAATTCCATAAGTTTCAATTTTTTTAGATTTCAGCGTTAAAGCTTTTTTAATGCGATGTACTTTTACTCCGACATTGGATTCCGAGATGCCCAGGATGACAGCGATCTCTTTATAGCTCGATCCCTCCAATAATAATAAAGTGATGGAACGGTCGACCTCATCGAGATAGGAGATCTCTTTGTAGAGCCAGTTCAGGCGTTCGTCGTCGGGTGAAGCCACCTCCTTTTCGACAAGGACCTGCTCGATATTTTCGATCATCTCATCTGTATTGCGATGTTTTCGCGCTTTATGCGACCAGGTAATAGCCGTATTGAATGAAATACGGTATAGCCATGTAGAGACAGATGATTTTTGTTGGAACGAGGGGATCGAACGCCAGGCCTGGAGGGTGATCTCCTGGAAAAGATCATCCCTGTCCATCGCAGTGAACGCATAGGCGCGTATTACCTTGAAAAAGAGAGCTTTGTACTGGTGAAGCCACTGGTTGAATAGTTGTTGCTGTTCCTGTTCCGTCACGTTGCCGATTGTTTAACCTATTAGTAGGATTGACGAACGAATCCTTACACTTCTTTCCGCCATTCTTTTCACATCAGGGGAACGGGGCCTCTCCTGTAATAGATCCGCCCTTGAAGCTTACTTGCGGTAAAGAATTATATGGTCAGCTTCTAAAAGGATTCATTCAGGTTCAGGAAAAACCCCTTGTTGCCGAATTTACCAAAGGCGTAATCAAGGGCGAGGTTGGTGCGGGTAGCTTTATTAAATAGAACGCGCAGGCCGCCCCCATACCCGGGCTGAAATACCTGGAACATCCGCGTGCCATGCTCGTCATTGCCGGTTTGCAGATTTCCGAATACGACACCGCTCAGGAATTTGTTCTTTAAAATGGGGAATCGGAATTCGGCTTCGGTATCATTGAATTTAGTTCCTTTAAAATACTGCGAAGTATAGCCCCTGCCGCTTCGAAAAGTACCATCCCTGGCGGTGCCGGGTAATTCAAGATAAGGTATTTTACCTGCTAAGAGATAAGAGCCCCAGTTCCACAAGGCGATCACCGTTTCAGGGTTCCGGCTTGATAAGCTAAAATACTTCCGCAGATCCGTAGTCGCCTGGAAAGAATTTTTTGTACTCCCGATCCAGGTCTGATTCACCCGGACGCCTGCATCGAAAAAAAAGCCCTTGTAGGGTCGGTTGGGATTATCACGCGTGATATACTCTATATTAAAAAGGAACCCGTTGGCCGAATAACGGTCCTGCGGAAATCCATTCCGGTTGTTATAGACGCCGGAGGGCGTCGTATTACCGGCAGGATCCTTATTGTCAATATTGCGCCTGATCTCAAAGGATAAGCCGGCCCCGACAAAAAGGTGCTCCTGCACTTTCTTATATACTTTTTCACGGAGGTTAAAATACAGGGAATGGATCGGGTAAACCTTATGCTTTGGATCTGCCAGGATGCTGTCCGCGGCATTTTCCCCGTCGTAATACTTCCCGATCCCTACCCCATAATCAGGGCTCACGGTTTTTGCCACTACCAGGTTGCCCTGGAAGTTCCACTTGTTCCCTGGCGTAAATACATTGTGATTCACATAAAAATAAAGGATTCCCTTGGTAGTAATGGAGGCCGATGTTGCGGCAACGGAGAACAGCGTATTCGAATCATTGCCAAGTTTTTTACCCGCGACGGCCTTAATTCCCAACTGTCCCCCAATCGTAGGATTGGCAGCGACATTGGGTACCACCGTGATACCGGATCTGTTTTTGAAAGGATCAGGTTTTTTCCCGGGATGAAGGACATTCCTGGTCAGATCCCCAAAGTCATATTGATTGGAAAGATTTTCTCCGGGCCTTTTCGCAGACAGGGCCTTCAAACGCAGGGAATCGGCTTTTAGCGAATCTGCCGGAACAATGACCTGGCCGTAGGTGATTTCACAAGCGCAAACGAACGTAAGGAGTAATAAAAGTTTCAACAAAGCCTGGTTTTAGTTTTTTTGATGTCCGGTTCTATCAAGTATATACATATAATAATGTGCCAGTATTTATCCCGGGGAAACTACTGGAATTGGGTATTTAACTGCCCAACAAGGTTCCCGATATGCCTTAACAGACAAATACGGCGTCAAAATGTTCGGAAATATTATTCTTACTCCCGCTGCATAAACATCCAACGCTGTCCTTCCAGGTCTTCCACCCGGTATCTTTTCCCGGGACCTCCTGTTTCCAATGCTGAAAGAAGGATCGCCTCGTTGGTCCTGGAATGTTGAAAATGTGCTTCGACGTCATCGACGTACACCAGGACCCCATTAATGACATAAGGCGACTCGTACCATTTGGCGGCGGCGGCACAAAGTTCCCGGTGATGTTTCGGGCTTTGATAATGGGGGGTGGGCGTGGCTAACATGATAAGCTCATCTCCTATCGCGATCTCTCCATGCGAAAGATTGCCCGCATCATCCAGCCATCGCGTCATTTCCGTAAAGCCAAACACCTTGCACAGCCAGTCAATGGCGGCGACTCCGTCTTCATAGGACAGCATGGGAATTACCCGCTGGGATGAGTTCCTCATAAATATATTTTTTCTTGATCATGTAAGATACAAACAAAAACATCTTTCATAACTTCAACGGATGAAATACATATTCCTTTTCATAGGTTGTTTGCTGGCCCGATCCATTACCGCCCAGTCGAAATTACCCGTCATAAAAGCAACGTCTAAAAGCGTATCGATCAAAGATGGCGGCTACCTGGATAAAAATGCCTGGAACCTTAATCCTAAACTGCGACCGGATATTTTTACAGCGGATCGGACCCGAAGAACAAAATGGGTCATCTTTTACACAGACATCGATTCCATAAAGGTAAAAGTAAAGCCACACACAAGGTTTAACTTTGTCGTTCTGTTAAATGGAAAAGATTCCTGCTATACCCAGATTGCCGGCGCCCTTACTCAGGAGAATACACAGCAGGCAAATTTTTCCGCGCATGACAGCATCCCCTTTACCCTGACCTCCTTTAATGCGATCCATGTAAGAGCCGTTGTCAATAATACCGATACGGTCAATCTGCATTTTGATGTGGGCTCCTTCGATTTTCGCCTGACAAAGGATGCGATCCTTAAAAGGAAGTTGAATAAAGTTTCCCGGCTCCAAATGGGCAACCTGGTGTGGACCAACCCGGAGGTCGGCTCCACGGAAACAACGGCGCATGAGATGGATGGTAGATTTGGCTGGAACCTGTTCGAAGGGCGATCGGTTGAGATCGACTATGACCACAACCTTTTAGTGATCCACTCCAGGTTGCCAAAAGCCTTGAAAGGGTACGTACGATCGAAGATGGACTTTATCCGTTCCTTTGTTTGCGTGAAAGGGGCTTTTGAAATAGAAAATAAAAAATATGCCGGCGAATTTCTATTTGATACGGGCTCGGATCAGGCCATTATTATGGACAGCACCTGGGGCAGCCGGCAAAACTTTCCAAAAAATTTAAAATGGTTAAAGTCGTCCGTGCTGAGAGATCCCCGGGGAGTACAATATGAAAGAAAAATTGTCCTCTCCCCCCATTTTAAAATAAATAATTTCGGGCTTACGGATATTCCCACCTATGTACTGGGCAGCAGAAACCCCACAGGCATTGAGATCAACTTTCTTGGTAATGATCTCTTAAAGAGATTTAATACCATCCTGGACTTCAAAAAGGATTACCTCTACCTGAAACCTAACAAACTCATGGGCGTAAAATACAGGGAGAACTCATAGGATACAGAAAGACCACGGGTGGTTTAGCCCTGTTTTTGTAACTTCACGTACCTAAAACCAATGCATGAGGAACAACCTGTTCGTAAGCTTTTTGCTTCTTTTTATTGCTGTTCAGTGGACACCGGCCGGATTGCTTGCCCAGTCCGGTAAAGTCGCAGGGAAGGTCCCGGTAAAAGTGACCGATCTTCTCAAAATAAAGTCGATCAGCGAGGTGACCCTGAACAGGGACGGCGCCAGGGTAGCCTATACCGTAAAGACCATCGAGCCGGATACGGCTTCCAAATGGGATTATGTTTATGTTAATCATATCTATCTCTCCCCTGCGGATGGGTCCGCCCCTCCCAAACAGCTCACGGTAAAGGAAAGCTCTTCCCAACCGGCCTGGAGCCCGGACGGCAAACAATTGGCCTTCGTCCGCACGGTGAATAGAAAACCCCAGATCTTTATCTTACCCCTCGATGGAGGTGAACCCTTTCAGTGTACTCATTTTAAATATGGCGCCGGCACGCCGAAATGGTCGCCCGATGGTAAAGCGATCCTTTTCTCCTCCAATATAGAACTGCACGATCTGCTAAAAGACAGCAGTCTCAACCCCGGTCAGGAGATCCCAAAATGGCCCTATGAACGCACCGGCTTTGACAGGAGCGAATCCCTGCGATCAACGGCCGATATAAAGGCCGATCCGGACGGCAACGTGGACGAACTCAGAGCCTACCTGGATAACGATGCTGCCGATAAAAAGGCAAAGGTCGTAACCAAACTGAATTTTCAGGATGAGACCAATGTCAACCCCGACCTGTCCTTTAATCATTTTTTTATACAACCCATCGGGCAGGATGCCCCCCCGCAGCTCCTCACCAAACGGCTTTTCTATAATTACACCAATGCAGAGTTGACCCCCGACGGCCTGCATCTTATCATCACCGGGCTGATCGATTCCACGGAGCATCCGGACCGTACCGACGAAAGCTGCATCTACAGGGCTAATGCCGATGGCAGTGGGCTGCAACTCCTCCTCGGCGGGAAGGAACTGACCTTTAATAGTGCAAGGATCTCTCCATCCGGCAAACTGCTGGCATTTCAATACGATTCGACACGGAGGGTCACCGTTCCGCACCTGGCCTTTATTTCCCTGGACGCACCAACCTCTCCCACCACCATCCCTTTCGATCGGGCAAGCGGGAATTATACCTGGAGCACGGATGAGAAATATATCTATTTCACTGCGCAATCGAACGGCGGCATACCCTTGTACCGGGCCAACAGGCTGACCGGAAAGACAGAGGCTTTATCCGGCTACAACAGCGGTACCGGCAGCTATGATCTCAGGGGCAATCGGCTCGTCCTTGTACGCACGGAAATATCCTCCCCTTTCGAACTGTTCAGTTCGGACGCCGCGTTGAAAGATCCCCGCCGCATCAGCTCCTTTAACAGCGATTGGATCGCGGATCGCCAACTGAGCCAGCCCGAAAAGCACGTCTTCCTGAATACCCTGGGGGATACGGTCGAATACTGGGTCATGAAGCCCGTGAACTATACCCCCGGCAAAAAAGTTCCTTTATTACTGGATATCCATGGAGGGCCAACGGCCATGTGGGGACCGGGAGAGAACAGCATGTGGCAGGAATTCCAGTATTTCGCGGGCAAGGGATACGGGGTCGTTTACTGTAATCCCCGCGGATCGGGCGGCTACGGATACCATTTTTTACGCGCCAACGTTAAAGACTGGGGCGCCGGGCCCACAGGCGATGTGCTGACAGCTCTGGACAAGACAGTGGACGAAGGTTGGGCCGACACCTCGAAATTACTGGTGAGCGGGGGGTCCTATGCCGGATACCTCGTTGCCTGGATCGTAGGGCATGATCATCGGTTCAAAGCAGCCTGCGCCCAGCGCGGGGTCTATGATCTCGCCACCTTTTTCGGAGAAGGGAATGCCTGGCGGCTCGTTCCCATATATTTTGGAGGGTATCCCTGGGAGCCTGCGACAAAGGCCATCCTCCAACGGGAGTCGCCCATCACCTATGTCGACAAGATCACGACGCCCCTGATCATCTTTCATGGGGAGAACGATCGCCGGACAGGGTTTGTACAAGGGGAAATGTTATACAGGAGCCTCAAGGTCCTGGGACGGCCGGTGGAATATGTACGTCATCCCGGCGGCACCCATGAACTTACACGGAGCGGCGACAATCGCCAGCGGATCGACCAGTTGCTGAGGACCTATGAATTTTTCGAACGATGGCTGGCCAGGTAAACAAAAGAAAATTATAAATATCGCAGTGTATGGATGGGATTCATAATAAGGATATCGGGACCAAACAAAAAGCCCTTGCCATTAACCTCGATCCTGAAATTTACGGCTCCTTCGCCGAGATCGGGGCAGGCCAGGATGTGGCCGCCAATTTCTTTAAGGCCGGCGCCTCATCGGGCACGATCGCCAAAACGATGTCCGCTTACGATATGGTCTTCTCCGACGCGATCTACGGCGTGCAGCAGGTCCGCCGTTACGTCAGTGAGTCCCGCCTGATCTCGATGCTCGAACGCGAATATGGACTGCTGATCGAACGCCTCGCCGAAAAGCGTGGCAGCACCACCACCTTCTTTGCTTTTTCCGATACCATCTCGGCGTTGAATTATCATAAGACCAATGACGGGCATGGCTGGATGGGTGTGCGTTTTCAGTTGGAGCCGGACGGAGCCTTCAATGACGTAGTGCTCCACGTAAAATTATTGGATAACGATAATAATCTGCAGCAGCAGGCGGTGGGTACCCTGGGGGTCAACCTGATCTATGCTTGTTTCTATTATCATAAATACCCGCCCGTATTCCTGCTTTCGTTGATGGACAACCTATCGAAGGACGGGGTCCAGATAGACATGATCCGTTTTGAAGGGCCCGACTTTACAAAAGTGGACAACCGGCTCATGAGCCTCCACCTGGTAAAGTATGGTTTCTCGGATGCGGCGGTCTTTGGACCGGACGGCATTAATCTGCAGCCTTCCGAAGTCTTGTATAAAAAACATATCGTGGTGATACGCGGGCGCTTCCGTCCCCTCATCAACGTACACCTCGATATGCTGAACACGGGCGTTAAACAATTTATGCAGGAGCCGGATGTAGATCCGACGCATGTAATGGTGCTTACGGAGCTTACCCTGCAATCCCTGAAGGAAAGGGACGCGGATCAGACGGCCGAGATCGATGAAAAAGACTTTCTCGACCGGGTGGACATTCTTTGTTCGCTGGGTCAGACGGTGATGATCTCGAATTTCCCGGAGTACTATAAACTGGTAGCCTACCTGTCAAAGATCACCAAGTTGAAATTGGGCGTGGTCCTGGGCTATCCCAACCTGGAATATATTTTTTCAGAAGAACATTACCTGGACCTTCCCGGCGGTATCCTGGAATCCTTTGCTACCCTGTTCAGCCGCAAGGTAAAACTCTTTATCTACCCTACCCTGCGCAATGAAACGATCATGAACTGCCTTCGGTTCTACCCGCCTCCGCACCTGATCGATCTGTATCGCTACCTGATCGCCAATAATAAAATTGAGGACATCCGGCATTATGACGAGAACAACCTCCATATAGAGACCGACAAGGTATTGCAGTTGATCAAGCAGGGAGCCAGCGGATGGGAAGAATATGTACCGGCCGAAGTGGCCACTATGATAAAAGAACGCTGCCTGTTCGGTTTTCCCTGTATCGTCGATCCTGCCGGTAACAAAAAATAATGCTACAATGCTATCCCATTCACGTCCGTGGTCAGGACCTCGCTCATATAATTAAAGAAAGGACGCATATTTTTAAAGGTCTGGGAGGCTTCTTTTACAAAAGAGGGATCCAGCACCTCCCGATCGGTGAACTTTCGGATGAGCAGGAATTGTTTGTAACGCAGCAGGTCGATCGCCTCCTCGTCCCTGGCAAAACCTTTCGGGGCGGTTTTTAACTGCTCGCCCTGTAATTTTCCAAAAGTAGACAGGAACGTTTTATGCGCCAGTATTTTTCTTAAAGGACCCGCATCAAAGGCAATTTCATCCCGTATGCGTTTCATATCCGGTGGATTGGGATTCCAGAACCCGCCTGCGATATAATTATTACCGGGCTCGATATGAAAATAATAACCTCCGCGGCGCGATTTGGTTGCCCGGGCAAAATATCCGCTCCAGTTGCTTTTGTAAGGCGTCTTATCCGCGGAGAAGCGGGTATCCCGGTAGATCCGGTGCAGGCTTTTTTTACCCGAAGGAGTCTCGATCAGGTCATGCTGGTTGAGACCGGTCAATAAGGCATCTGCAAACCGTTCCAGGTTAACCTGTGCCTCCAGGAACAGCTCTTTACGATCGGCAAACCAGACCCTGTTGTTATTCTTTTTTAATTGCTGTAGAAAACGAAAACTTGATTCCTCGATTGGCACCTTCTTCATGTTGTAGATATTTAATAGCCGGACCTCACTTTATTCTACGGCCGACAAGGCGCGACGGACCTGCGTCACCAATGAATCGGCCTTTTGATAACCGATCAGTAATTCTCTGCGGTTGTCAACCCGCAGGATAACATTATTCCTGAATTCAATATCCCCCGCCAGTGTTTGTAAGGACTGATCGTTGATCGGGGATGCCTTGGATCCCGTGGTGCTCAGCGGCACCCGCTTGAGGAAATAGGCACCGGAAATAACAATGGTGGCCTGCTGCTCCGCATCCTGCACTTCCTTGATATTCTGAGCCATGTTATAATAGGCGAACAATAGATTCTTTAGCCGCAGATCTTTCAGCAAATGAAGATTCCCTGAACTTTTAAGATCGGAAAAGGTCGCGTCACTGGAAATGAATTTTGGCCGCTGCAGGATTTGTCGCAGATCGGCTTCCGCCTGGCCTGGCGAAATAGGTTTTTCCCGGGGGCTATTGATGAAGGCCAGCAATTCTTCCCCTTTGCTGATGATCTGCTGCGTACTTCCAATGGTATATTTTAAGGATTGCAGATCGACTTCAATATCCGACAATAGGTTTTTTTGATAGATCGTTTCCAACTCCTTTTCCTTGCTATGGTCTCGCCATTCTTCCAACGCAAGGGTAATGGATATACCCAGGATGATCACGAGGATCTCGATCAGGTACGCAGGCCACATGTCCCGGATAAGTTCCCTTACCCGGTGTTTTTTCCCCGCAGTTGTCTTCGGAACCTCTTTTCCCGGCATTTCTGCGGCGGATTCGTCCCCCTTATTTTCTTCAGCGGATCCTGTCTCCTTGATTTTTTCTTCCATAAGCCGCAGCCATGACATGGTTAATAAGTTTATACCGGTGCAAAAAAAGACCATTTTTTAGGATTTTTCGAAAAAAGATTTGCGCAAGCAAATGCTTGCGCTTATATTTGCAAGCACTTACTTGCATATTATGAAAGCCAGACGCGACGTATACCAGGCCATTGCCGACCCCACCCGCAGAGCGATCATCAACATGATCGCCGCCCAACCGCATAACGTAAATGCGATCGCCGAAAACTTTGACGTCAGCCGTCAGGCCATATCCTTACACGTTAAAATTTTGACGGATTGCGGCCTTATCGTCATTCGTCAGCAAGGCAGGGATCGGTTCTGCGAGGCACAACTGGATCAGCTCAGCGAGGTATCCGCCTGGGTAGCCCGGTACCGGCAGCATTGGGAAAGCAAATTGGATACATTGGAAACATATATCGAACAACTAAAAAAAGAAAAATATGGCAAACGAAAAAAGTAATACCAAAGATCGGGAACTCTCTTTGTCAAGGACTTTGAACGCGCCGGTGGCCCTGGTCTGGGAAGTATGGACGCAGCCGGAGCATATCGCAAAATGGTGGGGTCCCAACGGGTTCACCAACACCATCACGAAGATGGAGGTCAGGCCCGGCGGTCAATGGGACCTGGTGATGCATGGCCCCGACGGAACGGATTACGATAATAAAAGTATCTTTAAAGAGGTCATCCTCCATAAGAGGATCGTGTATGAACACTCTTCCTACCCAAAGTTCACCGCTACTATTACTTTCGAAGCGCAGGGTGAGAAGACCTTGCTCAACTGGCATATGCTTTTTGAGACGGCAGAACAATTCCTCCAGGTAGTAAAGGCCTTCAAGGCCGACGAAGGCTTAAAGCAAAATCTGGAGAAGCTGGAGCTGTACCTGGTCGGAAAAGCCACGGGAGCATAGGCAACCCGTACAGAGATTGTATCGAAACCGGACAGCAAAAAGAACGGCCGGTCGGGAAGCCCTGATCTGTAATTAGTTATAGTTCGGCATCAAAATGGCGAAGGATTCCTGTACAAACAACAAGGGAGGAATGAAGAAAATCATCACGGCCACCGCTATAACATTATTGATCCTGCATTCCGTTACGCAGGCACAGAATTTTTGGAACAGCTCCCAGGCATATCTCGGCGAGAAGCGCCCTGGTGATACACCCGTTGTTTTTGCCCCCGGTAGACTGGCCGACACGGGTTTCTGGGTGGGCAGCCGGGTAGCGTTTACAGAAGACGGTAAGCAATTTCTATATGGGAGGAATACGACCTGGAACGATAATAAAAATCAAAAGCTGATGACCTACCGGTTTGATGGAGAAAAATGGATCGGTCCTGTCATTCTATTTGATGGATTTTCGATGCCCACTTTTGCCATGGACAGGGCAACCTTATACCTCACGGGTAACGGCATCTATACGACGCATCTTTCGGATAAGGGTTGGACGACACCGGTAAAATTTCTTATGAGAAGCTATACCCTTTATAATTTCATGCCGACCCGGAGCGGTCATTATTATGTAGGAAGTAACGGCACCTGGGGCACCCGGAACGATTATAGCAGTTGGAAATTTTCCATCCTGACGGGCATCGGAGCGGATACTTCCATCACCAGTCTGGGAGAACCGTTGAACAGCCCCGGCTTTAATGGCGATTTCTATATCGCCCCCGATGAGTCCTATATGATCATCAGTGCAAAAGAACTCCCGAGTTTCGAATCGGAACTTTGGATAAGCTTTCGAAAACCCGATCATACATGGGCCCCGCCCCAAAGCCTGGGACCGCTCATTAATACGGGACTGGCGCATCGTTGGGGAGCATATGTTTCGCCGGACGGGATATATCTTTTCTATACAAAGGGCACCAGCGAAAAAGACTGCGCGATCTATTGGGTACGGTTCGACCGATTGCTTCGGCAATTACGCCCATAGGCTTTCCTTGTCAGCTTTGTAATGAGGAATGGCCTCTCCCACTCTACTCCGTCTGCAAACTTTTAACAGGATTCATCAGGGCAGCTTTAATGGCGTGGTAACAAATGGTCAGTAAGGCCAGCACCAGGTTAGCCAGGCCTGCCAGTAAAAATATCCACCAGGGTATGGAGATCCGATAGGCGAATCCCTGCAGCCAATTGTTCATAAGCATCCAGGACAGGGCGGAAGCCAGTACGAGGGCCAGCGCCACCAGTTTCATAAAATCCTTCGTCAGCAGCACGGTGATGTTGAGGACGGAAGCCCCTATCACCTTCCGGATGCCGATCTCCTTTGTCCGTTGGATCGTCAGCAAAGAGATAAGCCCGAGCAATCCCACACAGCTTATAAGGACCGCAACGATAGACGCACTCCCGATCAGCTTATTCAGCAGGTCTTCCTTCTTATAGAAAGCCGCTATCTGCTCATCCAGGAAATGGTATTCAAAGATATTCTTGGGATACATGGCTTCCCAGATCCGTTGGATCTCGGTGAGGCTCTTTCCTGGATTCACACCGCTGATCTTTATTCCCGCGCTGGAATAGTTCTCCCGCAGCGTGGTGATCAGCAGCGGCTGGATAGCATCATGCAGGGAATGTACATGGAAATCTTTTACCACGCCTACGATGATGCCGGGATGATCGTTAAAATTACCTGCTACCATCGGGTGGCCCAGCACCTTCGAGGGATCCCTAAAGCCCAGTTTTCTCACCATTTCTTCATTCACCAGGAATTCCCGGATCGTATCGCTTTCCGACAGGTTCCTGCCCGCCGATAATTGCAGTCCGAAAGTTTTGAGATAATGTGCATCGCCGAGGATGGACTGGGGATTGAACTTTTCCCAGTCATGGTTGTCAAAGCGCACGGACCCGCTCATTACTGCCGAAGAAGCCGGCGCCCGGAAACAATAACTGGCATCCAGGATACCGGGCTGCTTTAACAACTGGCTGCGCAGGTAATTAAAATTAGTTTGTCCTTCCTTCGGTACCGGGATCATCACCACGGCGTCTTTATTAAATCCGAGATCGGCATTTTTTACATAATGGGTCTGCAGGGCGATGATCAGCGTACAAATGATCAGGGACTGGGCTACCAGGTTTTGCAGCAGGATCAGGCTTTTGCGCAGCCAGGGGCTTTTTTCGCCGCCGGACTTGCTTTTTAAAACTTCAACGGGTTTGAATTTACTTAAAAGCCAGGCCGGGTAAACCCCCGCCGCGAACGTGATAAAAAGGGCTAAAGAAAAAAGAGCGCCCATCAGGGAAGGGTCCCGGAGCGGATGCAGTTCTAATCCCGACTGTAGCCATTGGTTAAGTACAGGCAGGCTCAAAAAGACCCATCCCAGCGAAAGGGCCACGGCTAACAGCGTGATACAGGCGGTCTCGGCCATGAACTGCCAGAATATTACGACCCCGGTACTGCCCAATATCTTACGGGTGCTGACCTCCTTGGCGCGACGGGCATTCTGCGCCGTTGCCAGGTTGATAAAATTCACACAGGCGATGATCAGGATAAAGAAGCCGATAATGCCCAGGGTCGTCAACAGGGATCGCGGGATCGTCCCGCCATAACGGGCATCGAAATGTGTTTCTTTTAAAGGAAGTAAATGAAAATGATAATATTTGGCCATCTCTGCCATATGCGCCTTTGTCAGATCTGCGATCGCCTTGTCCACGATGGCGGGCGAACATCCTTCAGGCAATAGCAGGTAGATGGAATTGGAGGAGTTCACCCAACCCCATTCCGTCGTCATCGATGGGTGCATCTCCGGGTAGAATCCTTTGAGGGAGGACAGGGAGAGAAGGACATCCGCCCTGGTACCCGAATTCTCCGGGGGATCTTTCACGAGGCCCGTGACCTTTAGGGCGTCCTTGCCATCCAGCCGGATCGTTCGGCCGATCGGGTCCGCATTTCCAAAATATTTTTGAGCCTGCCGGTGCGTTAACACCGCGGTATTGGGCTCCTCCAGCGCAGTGACCGGGTTGCCCCGCTCCCATTCATAATCGAACAGGTTGTACCAGTGCCGGTCTGTAAAGGCAATATTTCCCCG
>Ga0307516_10006386_pt1 | contig 13821 bp, 17 predicted proteins | sample 19_EM_MG_FD_203310 | JGI IMG/M metagenome (GOLD analysis project Ga0307516, IMG submission 203310) | Populus trichocarpa ectomycorrhiza microbial communities from riparian zone in the Pacific Northwest, United States - 19_EM | ecosystem: Host-associated > Plants > Roots > Unclassified | place... | reverse complement strand
ATCGGTGCTTGTTCGTCTGCCACCCCTGTATGGGGGTCTCCGTGCGAACTTGAATCGTCGGGTGGCATCGAGGTCCATTGGGTCTCCTGGAGGCGTTGGCGCTGACTCTTTGGTGGAGATGTGGAACTGTGCTTCGGGGTTGGTCGTTGGTCGCCGGTTTATCACTCCCAGGTTGCATAGGTGGCTGTCCGTTTTGATAGCTGTAGTGGCGTAGTCTACCTGGACTGTGGCGGCTGCTTCGCTCATGACCAGGTGTCGTTTTACCTCAGAGTGCAACCCATCTCGGAATCGCGCAATGCACACATTGTCCGCGTATGGGAGATCTGCTTTGAGTCGCTGGAACTCTGCCCAGTATGTTGCCGCCGTTCGGTTTCCCTGCTGGATCTTCTGGAATTTTTCGAATGCTATTTCTTCTGTGTCTACTTGGCCAAAAGCATGCTTCATGTTTGTCTTCAGCTCTTCCCATGTTAAGTTGATCCTCCTTCTTGGTTCAGGAAGGTTTCCGCCCAGGTCCATGCCACCCCTCGGAGTAAGGATGATGCATATCCCGTTTTTTTCTCATCATCGTCGAATCGGTTTCTTTCTGTTCGGAATTTTAACTCGCATTGAGCCAAGAACGTTTTAAATTTTTCCTTATCCCCTTCGAAAGGTTCTGGGTCTCGGAGCTTCGGGTAGCTATTCTGTGGTGGTGTGTCGCGTGCTGCTAAGAGAGCTTGTAGCATCTCTGTTGTCAACAGATGGGGTCCCGTTCCCCCCGTGCCTGATCCTTCCGCCATTCTTCTGGGTTGTTCTGGTGATTCGGGTGTCTACGGTCTCGTTTGTGGTTCCGGGGTCACGGGGCTCGGTACTCGCTGGTCGTCGGGGACTTCCCTAAATTCTCGGAGGTTGAGGGGATCTTCGGTATTTTCATCTGGGGACTACACTCTGTCTTTTTACTTGCTACGTTGGGTGTCGATTGGAGGACGCAATCTAGTGTCAAGATCCTGTCTCACTAGTCCGTGCAGCTCGACAGGCAACGTAGGAGGTCCAGTAGTCTTGCTGTGGTGGTATCCGACTTCGCCCTAATCTCTGCACGCCTGGTGTGGTCTCATTGCAGTATTCGACTTCGCTGTGGCGGTATCCGACTTCATCCTAATCTCTGCACGCCTGGCGTGGTCTCGTTACGGTATTCGACTTCGCTGTGGCGGTATCCAACTTCGTCCTAATCTCTGCACGCCTGGCATGATCTCGTTGCGGTATTTGACTTCGCTGTGGTGGTATCCGACTTCGCCCTAATCTCTGCACGTCTGGCGTGGTCTGGTTGCAGTATTCGACTTCGCTGTGGCGGTATCCGACTTCGCCCTAATCTCTGCATGCCTGGCGTGGTCTCGTTGCGGTATTCGACTTTGCTGTGGCGGTATTCGACTTCGCCTTAATCTCTAGTAGGTTCTTACAGGTGGTGGTCGCAGCGCCGGGTCACGGAGGTAGAGAGATAGGTCTGTGGAGAGAGATAATATTCGATTGCGATCTAATGTGCTTTAACACTACAGATTTTGTGTGCTCCTCCTTGCCGTACCACCCCCGTGGGGCTCCCATCTTTCCCGTCCGCCAAAAGGAGTAAATGCACCAAAGAAATCGTAAGAGCACGGCACCAAAGAAATCGTAACAGCGAGCGACCATACAGCAGGACTCATGACAACCTGTCTTCCCCTTTGGCCTAAATCAAAGCGTTTTGTGGGTACATTATAAAGGAGGCTTGCGGTGGAAAGAAACTTCGGTAAAGGAGACAGTGCAATACCCTTACCTTTTTGAGCGCTCTCTAGGCGGCCATCGTCGTGTCCGTGGTTGCCGCATTGTCGCGGCGCATTCCCAACGTGATCTTGACATAGATGGAGCAGCTTCGGTCGGAGGCTTTGTGTGGTTGTAGGCAGTTGGCGCAGCGGGTCGGCGGGTGGTTGCAAGAGTGCCCTGCTCTGCAGTTCGTTATCGCGCATGGATGATCCTTGGTGGGGTGGGGTTGTGCACACACAGCGCAGGTGTGGTTGCTGGCGGTGCAGCGTTGCGTTGGGTGCCCAAAGGTCTGGCATTTGTTGCATTGGGTGGCAGGGCCGAAGGTGATGTATTCGGCAATAGTGCATTCGCGGTTGAACATGGCGAGGCTGGTGGCACCGAGAGACTTCTTTGTCATCTCACCTATAAAGGTAACGATCATGGAGGAGGCCTCTTTACCCTGACGGCGTTCAGGGCTGGTGAGCCAACGCGGTGTCTGGCCCATTCGGAGGGACGGGTAGGATGATTCGATTTCAGTACGGGCGGATTCGGGTGTGGCGGTGGTTGGGATGCCGTGGACGATGAAACGGGTCCATCGCTGGCTGACCCTGGACGATGTGATTGGGAATTCGTGGAGTGCCTCCTCGAGGATGGCTAGGTATGGTTCATAGCTGGTGCTCAGGTGCTGAGGTGCGACTGTGAAAACGAGGTTGTTGGTGGCAGTGATGTTTGCCAGGATGAGGGGCGGGTGTTCAATGTCGGCATGGGTGGTGATGGTCTTGTTGGCCACTTGGAGTGCGCAGTCTGCAGCCTCCTTACGGTCATTGGGTGCGGTCGTGAGGCTGAAGATTATCAGCCTGTCCGCCGTCGGGTAAGACTTCGGGAGGATCGTCTCCTTTCTGGCCTTCTTGCTCCTGACCTCCGTAAACTCCCTCGGTTGTTTTTCTGCTACCTGTGCGTAGGTTGGTGCAGGACCTGGGGGGGGCTTGGTGGTGGTGGGTGGCTTCTGACGTTGTTGGGGGAGTGCCGGCACAACCCTGGGGGCTGCGGGGGCGGCGGCCAGGATGGGGCGTGCGGATAGGATGGTGATTTGCTCCGAGAGCCTGGTGACGGTGTTGGTCAACTGGGAGATTTGTTTCTGCATCTCCAGGTCCCTCTCCTTCATCTCTTTGAGGCCAGGGATTTTGACGGTAACTGATTGTTTTGCGAATTGGTGTGTCATTTCGGCGCGGATGAAACGGCAGATCGGTTCAAGGAGCCGTTCGGTGGTGTCGTTGGTAGCGGTGGTGTGGTCTAGTTCGGATTTCCATGCGAGGAAACTGGCCAGTGTGTCGGTATCGTGGTCCCAGTCGGGTGCATAGTCCACTTCTGCGTTGAACATGTCGATGGGGATGCTCTGTTGTGGGGTTGGGATCGGAGGCGGTGGTGGCGTAAGTGTGGTTGGTGGTGGGGTGGAGAAACTCCCCCCAAGCGACAGGTTTGTTGTTTGGCTAGCTTTGCCCTTTGCCATGGAGGCGAAGATTGTTGCCATGGTGATACAGAGTTTTCGTGGACAGGTGTCCACTTTTCAGAGCGTGGGTGGGCGTTATTCGGTTACCGGGAGACCGCGACACAGAGCAAAGTCGGGCGGGCAGCAACAACAAAGATGTCAGAGGTGGCCAGCGAGTTCGTAGATGGAAAGACTGTGGAGTTATGATGCTGCAGAGGGTATTTCCAGTGAAATCGGTGGTGGGAATAAAAAGTTGTTTGGCGGCGCAGGAAAATTTTGCGGTGGAGTGAAGGATAATAGATTGCGCGGAGAAGAATCTCCAGACTAGCTACCATGCTCTTCCTTTTATACTTTTCCTTCCTTCTGTGGAATCACAGCTTGCCCGCAAGACTGACACAGTTCCTCCATACCACATCATGACTCAATCGTCGCGCCCAAGGAAAACACATGATCGCACTCGGCCGCTGCGCGGCCAACACTCTACTCGCGGCAACAGGAGAAAGGACACGCAAGCAAGAACAGTGAGGAAAGAGAAGAAGGACACGCAAGCTCACCCAAAGAGAAACATATACGTAAGAAAGGAGAAGAACGCGCAAGCTCAACCAAAGAGAAACACATACGTCAGAAAGGTGAAGGACGCGCAAGCAATATAACGGAGACAAGGAGAAGGGACCTAGACCGGCAGGCGGTCTGTAGGTAGGATAGATATCGCTACCCACGCGATATGGGGGAGATCGGTCGAGGCGCCTAAGCGCGGAGGATGATTGTGGCTGCGGCAGCGGTGATGAGGGCAAGCCACAGGGTGGCAAGGGTGACGGCAGCACCGGCAGCGGCGCTGATGAGACTGCCACGCGAGATTCGTGACACTGCATGTTGACAGCTATTTCCAAGGTCTTACGTACCACAATTGTCGAATGGCATCTCGTATCAGTCATTGCTTCCACTCATTGATGGGTATCATACTATTTTACTCACCGCAACGCTCGTGGAATGGGGAGACGGAATGCTCATCACTTCCATTTGTTGATGGCTTTCGCAATTGCTTGCTTACTGCAATTGTCGTCGAAGAGCGTGTCAGATCACTCATCGCCTCGGCTCGTTGACAGCAATCCCAACGGTTTGCGCTCCGCAATTGTTGTCGAATAGTGCATCGGATCGCTAATCACTTCCTCTGATTGACGGCTATGACAAAGGTTAGCGTCCCACAATACTTGTCGATGTCTATCCCAACAGTTTATACACCACATTGTTCGTCGAATAGCGTATCGGATCGCTCATTGCTTCCACATATTGACCGCTATCCCAATGGTTTATGCACTGTAATTGTCGAATGGCACCTTGCATTACTAATCACTTCCGCTCATCACTGGGTATCACACCAGTTTGCTCGCCGCAATGCTTGTTGAATAGAGAGTCGGAATGCTCATCACTTCCATTTGTCAACGGATGTCACAATGGCTTGCTTACCACAATTGTCATTGAAGAGCGTGTCAGATCACTTATCACTTCTGCTCGTCGATGGGTATCAACGGTTTGCATGCTGCAATGCTCGGTGAATAGTACGGCGGATTGCTTATCGCTTCCACTCGTCGACAGCTATCCCAACAGTTTGCACTCAGCAATTGTCGTCGAATAGCGCGTCGGATTGCTAATCGCTTCCTCTTATTGATGGCTTTGACAAAGGTTAGCGTCTTGCCATACTTGTCGATATCTATCCCAACAGTTTGCGCGCCACAATACTCATCGAATAGCACATTGGATCGCTCATCGCCTCCACATATTGACAGCTATCCCAATGGTTTACGCACTGAAATTGTTGAATGACACCTTGCATCACTCATCACTTCCGCTCATCGATGGGAATCACACCGGTTTGCTTGCCGTAATGCTCGTTAAATAGGGAGTCGGAATGCTCATCACTTCCGTTTGTCGACGGGTACCACAATGGCTTGCTTACCGCAATTGTCATTGATGAGTATATCAGATCACTCATCGCTTCTGCTCCTTGAATAGGGAGTCAGAATGCTTATCACTTCCGTATGTCGATGGCTTTCACAATGGCTTGCTTACCACAATTGTCGTCAAAGAGCGTGCCAGATTGCTCATCGCTTCCACTCGTCGATCGGTATCAACGGTTTGCACGCTGCAATGCTTGTTGAATAGTGCGGCCGATCACACATCGCTTCCGCTCGTCGATGGCTATCCTAATGGTTTGCACTCAACAATTGTCGTCAAATAGCGCATCGGATCGCTAATCGCTTCCTCTGATAGACTGCTGTGACAAAGGTTAGCATCCGTAATACTTGTCGACGTCTATCCCAACGGTTTGCGTGCTGCTATTGTCATTGAATGGCTCATCGTATTCCACATTTCTCCTGCTTGTAGATAGCTTTCCTACCGGCTATGTGATCCGATGCAATGTAGGTATGAATGATAATTCCAAATTCAGATGAATGGTGATAATGTATGATGCCAAATTCGTGTGAGAAATCATGATGTCCTGAAACAGAGTGATATTTTATGATGCGCCACGAGTGAATTGTCATGATGACAAAAAATGAGTGATTTTTAATGTTGCTGAAATGAGTGATATTTCATGTTCTCAACATGAGTGATATTTCATGTTCTTTAACATGAGTGATATTTCATGTTATTGTCATTTTTATAGTTATTTTTTGGTTTTTGGTTGATTCATACTGTATAGTTGAAGTGGGGATAAAAAACTGTTGTTTTATACTAAAAGCTTGTTATAATCACATTGGGAGCCTAAAAACTCCCATTTTCATTGGATTTATACTGTATTACTACTATCATTTTCCTGATATACTAAGGGGGAAACTGAAATGCATGTTTATTGTTATGGAGCAGTAGGGGCAAGGCTCCAGGAAGTGGTACGTGTTGGTCAAGTGGGCGGGCATGGTGGTCATGTGGAATGGGTAGGTGGGGCCAGAATAAAGGAGAGAAGACAAGGACATGTACGAGGATATGAATAAGGATACGAAATAAGGACTGAGAACCATAACAAACGAAAAGGACATGGCGACAGTGTAAAAAAGTTGGGTACCAATCTATCATGGATGGCAGGAATCATTACATTGAGGAACTCAGCCAGTATCTGTATGTGTAATACCCTCGAATAAACATTAATACAAGCAAACTGCTACTCCCTCATTTTGGCACTTCCAGTACCTTATCTGCGCACCTCGCGTTTTCTCATTTCGATATCCTATAGCACTGTATTCCAGCACTTTGAGTGCTGCATTCCATCACTTCTGTGACATAACAGCCAGTGGTCTGATGCTACAACCATAGTGCCCATTTAGGCTCAAGTTCCTATGAGTGCAAGCTGAGCCAGTGTGTATAGTTGTAGGTAGCACTTGTAGTAGTCATCGACGGTCTATACTTCGGCCAGGCTCTCTTCAGAGTTCCATGTTGGTGTTACATATCCGCTCTTTTTCACAAGGTACTACATTCGACTCCGAATTCTTTGGCTGTCCACAACTTCTTACACTTTCCACTCCACTTTGCCTTCTACAATCACCATAAGTAACAGCAGCATCAGAAAAAAAAAAATTTGTGTTGCGATGCAGCGTCGCATTAGCAACATTGTGCGTATTGAAACATACTGCAGAAAGCAATTTACCATTAAAATGCATTCAACGCATCGTTTGTAATTTGTACATAATATCTCCATTGGAACACTACCTTTGGCATATCGTCCACTATCTACGCAAAGTACGTTTCCAACCATCGTTCAAACGTAACATCTAATGGTCCGAATAGAATTCATGCAGACTACGTTCACAACTTCTGTTTGAGCGGGACATCTGGCATGGTGTCTACTATCCACACCTAGTACCTTCGCAAATTCCGTTCGCACACTATATCTGACATGGCGTCTACTTTCCATGTATAGTACCCTCACAACTTCCATTCAAATGCTACGTCTGGCATGGCACCTACTATCCATGTAAAGTTCTCTCCCAACGCTACATCTGGCAGAGCATCCACTATACGTGTAAAGTAAGTTGGTTACTTCCATTGGAATGTAGAAATGAGAAAGTATTATTATCTCCACGTAGCAGATCCGTTTGAACGCTACATCTGGCATGACCTCCACTATTCATGCAAAGTACCTTGGCAACTTCCATTCGAATGATACGTCTGGTATGGTGTCTACTATCCACGCAGGTTATCCTTGTGACTTGTAATCAAACGCTACATCTAGCGGTACCTCAACTATCCACACAGAGTAATCCCTTGAATGAAACATCTCGCGAGATGTTAACTGTCCATGGCATTTACCCTCGCAACTTTCGTTTGAATGTTACGTCTGGAAGGATATTAACTATCTACGCAAAGTACCTTTCCAACTTCTGTTCAAACTCTACATCTGATGAGATGTCAACTATCCATGCAAAGTACACTTCCAACTTCCGTTCCAATGCTATATCTGACATGAGGGCAACTGTCCACGCAAAGTGCAATCGCAGGTGCCGTTCAAATGCTTTGTCTGGTGTAGCGTCAACTATCCAGAGAGACTATGTTTGCACTTTCAGTACAGATGGTACAAATGGTACGGCATGTACTATTCATGAAGTCTCAGGTTCACTATACAGGGTGAAATATATCTGTTTACACAATTCAGGAACAAAAACTTCACACACAAAATGACATCACACCATCAAGTGACAGCATGCAAAGAATACATTTGAAATTTGCAAGAAGAGAGAAATGAATAATGAGCAAAGACAGCATTCGGTGACAAGATGGAGTATGTAACTCTGACCCAAGAATCCAGCAAGCAAATCCAGTGAGAGAATCACAAAAGAAAATCCAGCTAGCGAATGCAGTGAGCGTATCCGATGGCGAATCTGGTGAGAGAATTTGGTGATAGAATCTGTGAGAGAATTGGCAAGAGAATCTGCAAGTGAATGCAGTGAGTGAATCGGCGAGAGAATCAACAAGAGAATCTGTGAGAGAATCAACAAGAGAAATAGCAAGCGAATCCGGAGAGCGAAAGCAGCGAGCGAACCTGGCGAGAGAATCTGCAAGACAATCAACAAGAGAATCTGCAACAGAATTATGCAGAGAACACTGAGTGAAACTGGTGAGTGAATACGGCAAGTGAATTCAGCAAGAGAATCGGCGAGAGAATCAACAAGAGAAACAGCAAGAGAAACATCGTACGAATCCGGTGTGCGAATCCAGCATGAGAATTTGGCAGGAGAAACTACCATAGAATCAGCGAGAGAATCAATGATAGAAACAGCATGAGAAACAGAGAGAGAATTGGTGGGAGAATTGGCGAGAGAAACTAGTAGGAGAATTCAGCAAGCAAATCGGGTAAGAGAATCAGTCAGATAATGCAGCGAGAGAATCAGTGAAAGAATCAGTGAGAGAATCAACAAGAGAATCAACAAGCGAATCCAGCAAGTGAATTCCATAAGAGAATCCTGCAAGAGAATCAGCGAGAGCATCGATGAGAGAATCCAGCGAGCTATGAGCCAGTCTAGCAAGAAAAGCGGACACAGAATCTGGCAAGCAAATCCAGAGAGAGAATCTAGCGAGCCAATCCAGCAACATCAGCAAAAAATTTGAGAATTCCTAGGGAGCTCCCGTAGCTCCTATAGCTCCAGTAAGTATCACTAACTCCTGTAAGAGGGGAGGTTATATTTTGCTCCTGTAAGGATTGAAAAAAAAAAAGTGCTTTATTTTTAGCTGAAACCTCGAGAAATATTAGTTCAAATTTATGTCTTACCTGTAAAAAAAGCAATATATTTCAACTTTCCATTTTTTTGCTGATGGAGCCAAACCTGTGAGTGAATACAGTGAGAGAATCTGTGAGCAAATCAAACTAGTGAATTCGATGAGTGAAACGAGCAAGAGAATTGAGTAGCAGGTACTACTCGGAAATCCAGCAAGAGACGTCATTTTCGTCTCTCCTGTATTGGCTAATTGTCAGCTTGGCTCTCCAATCTAGATGCAATAATTAAGTTTTGATGGACTACTGGATGAGTCACTAGCCAGCAGTGATGAATAGCCTTTTATCAACCATCCCTACATCTTACTCTTCTTCTTTTTTCTTCTTTACACAACAACATCGAGATTTCTGAGGAACATCAACAATCGCCAACGTGTTTTGCCACTTGCCTGACCCCACATCCAGTCAACCGTCTTGTTGAATTCACTCACTCTCGGTCCGCTGGAATATCTCACTAATTCTCTCACTGATTCTCTTGCAAGGTTCATTTGCTGAATTCGCTTGCCGAATTCGTTCACTGGATACGCTTGGTGGATTAGCTGGCAGAATTGTCTCACTGATTCTGATGCTGATTGTAACACTCGGGAGTTTCACCAACGGCACAATCGCCCAGGTGGTCACCAACAGTCTATCACCCTTGAGCGGGCAACATTTGTATGATGGCAGCAGAGCGACTGTGTAGTTCCGAAAGATTCGCACGGGTGCGGATGGGAAAATTCACTAAGAGATTCGCGTTCGAAATATCACTAGAGAGTTGATCCCAGAAACAATGTAATATTGTTAAGGCTCAACTTCCGACTGATCGTTGCTGATGCCTCTCGAGGTAGGAAACTGGCGCTCTTCAAATGTTATGCTGACTCTTTAGCTATCCTCCCTCGGGCTGACTCGGGAAGCGCAATACCTCGGTATTATGCAGCAGCGTCTCTCCTCATCCGAGAGAGATATGGTTGATTGCGACGTAGCACTGATTGATAGGTATGGACCCAGAAGATCTTCGATCTGAGCGCCTTCAAACAATCTTCGTTTGCACCCCCTTGTAGGTGTCGTCACCCTTGTGCTCCTGATCGGAGTCCTTACTGGCTAAATGCTTCTCAGGTGCATCCGTGGTCACAATCTATGAGTCTAGATGCTTCCAGGAATGTCTGGTGACATTGGTACAAGTGCCGCAGCAATCGCAGTTAACAGCAGAATACGTCTCCATCAGGAAAAAAAAATCTGCGTCCGGACGCACCAGACGCTCGGGATGCTCTAGATGCACCCTGGCAGGGCACATACCGCTCCCAGCGCGAAACGTACAGGCAATGTGAATTCGGAGGCAGCTCGCCATCGCACTGTGCATTCAGACGCCGTATGCCAGGGTGCCGTGTGTCCGGATGCAGGTCGCCATGGCATCTGCTTACCGGACGGAGCGTGTCAGGGCATTTTCCTTCTGAACGCCGCCGTGTTAGGGCATTATCCTTCTGGGCGCAGCAGTGTCAGGGCAAATGGCGTCCAGACGAAGCGTGTCATGGCACCACGGTTACGCTCTCTGTCAAGGCACGGAACATCGTAGCAAATACTCTTGTCACATCCACAAACACGCAGCGGGTTCCAGACATAGTGACTCAGTCTAGTTCAATTCATTCTATCTAATGTACATCTATATATGCTACTGCCACACTTCGCGCAGAAACAAAGGAAAGTTGGCAAATACCACACAACGTGATGAGCACAACGCGATGAGCACAACGCGATGAGCACAACGCGATGAGCACAACAACTATGAGGAGGATGGCGATGAGCACACCGCCAGTGGCGAGGATGATAGCAAGTAGAACGCGGCGAGTAAGTCGTGGTGAGTATGATGGCGTGAATCACGCGACGAGTACAATGGCAATAGAAAGCGCCAACCCACTACTAACGCTTGCGCTTTCGCAAGGTTCGGCTCGCTCATCACTCATAGATAGACCCCTTTCTTCTTCTCCTTTCACCTCGTCCTACTCGTCGACATTTTCCTAATTGACATCTTACTCGTTGCGCCTTTCTCGCCATCATACTCGCCGTGTCTTACTTGCTCTCATACTTGCTGCGTCCTACTTGCCCACACTCGCCGCATCCTACCCCCTATCGTTCTCACTGCCGGCACCCATATTGACATCGCACTCGTCACGTTGTATTGAACAACTTCCCGCTGTCTGTCACTCCGACAGCTGTACTAACCATGTCACAAAGCTCGCCATCATAGTTGCCGCGGCTTACTTGCAATCATACTCACCACGTCCTACTTGCTATCGTTCTTGCCACCGGCACCCTCATTGACATCATACTCGCTGCGTCTTACACGCGCTCATACTCGCCGCGGCCTACTCACTATCGTTCTCACCGCCGGCACCCTCATTGACATCATACTCCTCACTGTGTATTGTAGAACTTCCCGGTGTCTCTGTCACTCTGAGAGCTGTGCTAACCATGTCACAAAGCTTGCCACATAATCATCGCGTCTTACTCGCTCCCATACCCACCGCGTCCTACTCGCTGCCACACTTGCCGCGTCCTACCCGCTATCGTTCTCACCGCCGGCACCCTCATTGACATCGTACTTATCACGTTGTTTTGTACAACTTCCCGCTGTCTGTCACTCTGAGAGCTGCGCTAACCATGTTACAAAGGTAGCAATCATACTCGCCACGTCCTACTTGCTATCGTCCTCGCCGCCGCCAGCGTGCTCATCACCATCCTCCTCATAGTCGTCGTGCTCATCGCGTCGTGTTCATCTTGTCATGATCGTCACGTCGTACTCAACGTGTCGTGTCGTATTTGCCAACTTTCCTATGTTTCCGCGCGAAGTGTAGTAGTAGCATATATAGATGTACATTAGATATAATGAATAGAACTGGACTGAGTCACTATGCCTGGAACCCGCTGCGTGTTTACGAATGCGACAAGAGTATTTGCTGCGATGTTACGTGCCTTAACAGCCAGCGTGACCGCAGTGCCATGACACGTGTCATCGAGACGCCATTTGCCCTGATACAGCAGCGTCCAGAAGGAAAATGCCCTGACATGGCTGCGTCCAGAAGGAAAATGCCCTGACACGGCTGCGTCCAGAAGGAAAATGCCCTGACACGCTCCGTCCGGTAAGCAGATGCCGTGGTGAGCTGCATCCAGTCACACAGTCACATGGCGAACTGCGTCCGAGTTAAGCAGGTTGCGTCCGAAGCGTCCAGCACGTCTAGTGCGTCCGGACGCTCTGGATGCAATTTTTTTTTTTCCTGATGTCTGTAACTTAACAAGTTAAGGTCCGATCTTCTTCAAACAACTGACAGATAGTCTGGCTCCCCTCATATACCCACCGGACCCGTTCCGCCTCGCGCGTCCTGCCCCACCGCTCGTGTGTTATATTGTACCCAGAAAAAGTTGACATTTTTGCTGGTATACGGCAACTAGTAGCTTTTAGTATGGGTCTCGCGGAGGATAACCTTGACACCTCCCAGGGATGTGACCAGACCCCCGTCTGAGGCTGCCACTCATCCCCTTTCCCTTTGGTAACCTTGAGTTACCACCTGGCTGCTGTTGGGTCGGTAATACTCCTCTCTTTCAGAGCTTGCCCCAGCCTGTGACTTTCACTCATGAAATCTCACTCGGCCTCAATCCTCAGATTGAGTCCGGCTAGTCATACTAATTGCATGTCTTGGGGTGTCACCAGTGGACTGGGTGTAACACTACCCCGTCCCTCACAAGGGTTCGTCCTCTGACCAAAGTTCATCAACCCTGACTGTTATTCCCTCCTTGTTAAAAACTAAAAAACCTAACATGTAGGAAAAAAGGAAAACCTCCTCGCAGATAAAACCAAAAAATCTATAACCAAGGAAAACACCATTATCTGCTACATCACACCATGTCCTCGGTGTCTTGTCAGCCATTATAAACCTGGATCCCCTTATAGCTTCACCAGGAAAAGGTACTGACTCAACCTCGCAGTCTGACCCTGGGATCCTTCGCCGCGTTGGGGTGCTTCCTGTGGAAGGCCCTAATCATCCCATCCCCTGAGCCTAGAAAATGCTCCAAGGGTTCCTCCGTCCAATTTTCCTCCTCGGGAAACCCCACCCACTTTGTAAGGTACTTCACGTTGCCGTCCTGATCATAGGAACTTCCCATGATCTCGTCAATCTCCCATTGACCTTCCTCGACATCAACATCCATCTCATCAGCCTCATTCCTAACCCTCTCAGGGTCAGGTGGAGCACGGCTTGCCTTGCTCGAAACAGAATATGGTTCCAGCCACAAGACGTGAAATACGTTGTGGAGTCTCCACGGCGTTGGCAGTTTAAGCATTATCGCGTTCGGAGAAACAACCTTTTCAACCTCGAATGGACCTGGCATCTTGTGATCGACTTTCTTTGACGGATGCTGGGTTCTCAGGTTCTTGCTGCTGAGCATCACGAGATCTCTGTCCTTCATTTTGGGAGCCTCCTTGGACCTCTTGGCATAGTGACGGCTCATTCGTTCCCGAGTACGCTCTAAAGTCTTTTTGCAAAACGCATGGACACTGACCATCCAATGCGCATAGTTCCTGTCACGAATCTGGCGCGACAGGCTATAAGTGCCGTCGGAGCCGCCGTCACTCTCGCCACCTGGTGGCTTATCCTTTGTAACACTCGGGTGTTTCACCAACGGCACAATCGCCCAGGTGGTCACCAACAGTCTATCACCTTTGAGCGGGCAACACTTGTATGATGGCAGCGGAGCGACTGTGTAGTCCCGAAGGATTCGCACGGGAGCGGGTGGGAAATTCACTAAGAGATTCGTGTTCGAAATATCACTAGAGAGTTGATCCCAG
>Ga0307516_10006385_pt1 | contig 13822 bp, 13 predicted proteins | sample 19_EM_MG_FD_203310 | JGI IMG/M metagenome (GOLD analysis project Ga0307516, IMG submission 203310) | Populus trichocarpa ectomycorrhiza microbial communities from riparian zone in the Pacific Northwest, United States - 19_EM | ecosystem: Host-associated > Plants > Roots > Unclassified | place... | reverse complement strand
CATCCGTACGGTAACGCCGGCGGTAATGGCGGCGGCGATTGATTGCTTAGCCTCGGGTCGCAAAATGTCAGCGACAGCAACGAAGCCGTCGAATGTCAACGTGTGTTTGTGACTAAGATCATCGAACTTAATGATGGGTTTTTTAAGTTTTCGGTGCGCGATAGCGATTACCCTGTAGCCACTTGCGGTCAATTTGTGGAGTTGGATCATGGCCTGCTCGTGTTCGTTTTCGGTGAGATCGCTACGGGCGAGTACATGTTCAGGCGCGCCCTTTACGTATAAGTCGTACTCTTCGCCGTTGTGCCAAACATTGCCGCTCATGGCGGCCGCCTGGTCGAACGGAAGGCTGAGCATTGGCGTTTGCGAAGGCTGTGTTGCACCCTTACTTTCGGCGAAATCATTCAGAGCGTTATCGAGCGGATCGTGCATTTTGTGCGAGGAGTGATTAACGGTTCGGGCGATAAGTTTAGCTAAGCTTGCTATGGTACTGTGCGGTTGCCAGGTGTCTTGAACGGTTAGATGGTTTTTAGTGAGTGTCCCGGTTTTGTCGGTAGCAATGGTTGTAATGACGCCAATAGTCTCGATAGCTCGCATGGTGCGAACGAGGGCTTTTTTTGCAGCCATGCGTCGCATGCCGAGTACTAAAATAACCGATATAGCTACCGGCAGACTTTCAGGCACGGCACTTACTGATAGTGCGATAACAAAGCGTAGACTTTCGGTAATGTCCATGCCACGCATGAGGGACAAAGTAAAAGCAACCACAGCTATACCAGCTACAACAGCGATAATTTGCGTGAGTAATCGGTCGATTTTTTCTTGAACCGGGCTTTTGGTGGTTGCGTCTTTTGTAAGGGCTGCCAGTTGGCCGAATTCCGTATCATTGCCTGTTGACGTGACAACTGCCGTGGCATTGCCGGCCACAACGAACGAACCTTGAAATAGCATGTTGCTTTGCTCGTAGACCTCTCGCTTGCCAGTGAGTGCCTCGACTTGTTTGTTAATTGGCTGGGACTCGCCGGTTAGCTGTGACTCATCAATACGTAAGCCGCTGCTTTTTAGTAAGCGAGCATCAGCTGGGATTTTTTCACCCTCGCCAAGAGTGATAATGTCGCCAGGTACAAGAAGGCTTGAGTCGATACTGATAGCTTTGTTGTTGCGCAGTACCTCAACAACCTGAGCCTCGTGTTTACGCAGAGCTCGCAAGATCCGCTCGGTTGAAAACCGCTGAACATAATAAATAACCGCGCTTGATGCGATGATGAGGGTGATGATGGCGGCGTCGAGCAGTGCATGGTGAAACAGGCTGATGCCGGCTGCAACAAGCAGTACCATCATAAAAATACTAGCAAACGGCTCGATTAGTTTGCGCCATAATGGATCACCACTGACCTTAACGGTATTTTCGCCGTACACACGGAGGCGTTCGTTTGCCTCGCTGACGGCCAGACCATTCTCAGAAGTTGCGAGTTCAGCGAGTGTACTGCGCACGGTGTTTGTGTAATAGAGCATTAGCATTATTATAGCAAAGATACTCTCGGGTAGGAGGTGTACTTAGATAGAAGTCTCGTCCAGATATGAAAATATTGACCACCCACCAATATTGTGTTAAATATAGCTTTGGTACATTTACATCAATGAAACGAAGAGCTACCTGTGCACGCTGCGTGCGTGGCTAGCTCTTCGTTTCTGTCGCGTCGAGCGGTGCATTACTATTTTTGTCCAGCAGACAGAGAAAGTTGGTAGTTTTATGCATACGACCACGACAATTCACCTTGTTAAGAGAGACGGTGTGCAGCCGCCATTCGTGAGAGCTATCAGGGCGGCCTGCGATAAGCTCAACACGCCCGGCAATGCAGCCTCTATGGCTCAATATGGCGATATGCGCGTCGCATACGGTGCTTGGGGCATTATGTGTCGGTTTGACCAGCGGCTGCTTCGTTATCCGCGTGAGTTCGAGAATCTGGCGATTGCTCAGGTTTCGATGAAGGTAACTAACTCGAAGACTGGCACTGTCGGTACCTACAACCGCCCACGCTCGAAGGGTGTGGTTGAGATGATGGGGGGAGTTTTTTATACCATCCATGTTGACGCCAAGACACTAGAGGCTGCCAATCGCCTGCTGAGCGATATTTTGAGCGGCAGGGCAAAGCCGACTAGGACTTACAAGAGCTGACAGAAACGAAGGCATTTAAGGGCGTCATCAACTTTGGTTGGTGGCGCTCGCTTTCGTATTTTAGGTAAAATCGTTAAATTTTTTGTGAGCTAAGAAACTAAAAACGGACGAAACCTCTATAGCTTCGTCCGTTAATTTTGAGTAGTGGTCATCAGCCAATACTGACAAGCTGCCAGCGGTTGGTGCGCATGCCAGCGCTCCACTCCACGACATCTTTGATTTGCTTGCCGAGCAAGTTTTGACCCAGCGGACTTTTGATCGAAATGCGACCATCACTTGGATTGGCTTCAATGCTTTCAACAAGGCGATAGCGTACGATGCGGCCTTGGGTATCGAGTAGATCGACGACTGAACCGATAGCAACTTTAAGTGCGTCGCGTTTGCGCGGAAAGAGTTTGGCTCGTCCCGCGGTCATTTTTTTATCGGCCAGCTCACTGTCGATTACTTCAAGGACGGCCAGGTGCTCTGAGCGTGCTAGGCGATCATCGTGACTATCGGTTTTGCCAAGTTCGCGCAGGTGTGTCAAGGTTTCGGATCGTTCTCGTTCGAGCCGAGCAATCTTCTTTTTTAGTTCCTTCATTCCCTTTTTGCTAAGATATACGGTTTCGGTGGTGTTCATATTGTTGTACTCCTCCTCTGTTTCGTTTTTGTGCAACTACTGCCATAGTTACATTCATAGTATGAACTACCAAGCTGAGCGTATTCTGAGTTTTTGAGGATTGTTGCGTAAACTACGACGATCCTATTGTGGTGCTAGTTTGCCGTCTTTTAAGGTAAACGTACAGTCCGTTTTACCTGCGATGTCGAGGTCGTGAGTGACGGCTAGGATCGTCGTGTTTTCCTTGCGTGACAGGTCGTGAAGAAGGTTGAATATTTTCTTTCCTGTTTCACTGTCAAGGTTGCCGGTGGGTTCGTCGGCTAGGATTATAGCCGGACGATTAGCCAGTGCACGAGCAATTGACACTCGCTGTTGCTGGCCGCCGCTTAGGCGTGCCGGTTTGCGCAGTTGTTCGCCCTCCTCTAGGCCGACGCTTGCAAGTAGTTCGATAGCACGAGATTTGCGATCTTTTGTCGATTTAACATCACCAAACTCCAACGCAAGCATGACATTTTCTAGGGCGCTGAGGTTTGGGATGAGGTTATAGTGCTGGAACACAAAGCCGATCTTGTGCGCACGATAAGTGGTTTGTTTGCTTCCGGAGAGTTTAGCTATATCAATTTCATCGACAACAATTTCTCCATTCGTAGGGCTGTCGAGTGCTCCGAGTAAACTGAGTAGCGTTGATTTACCACTACCGCTTTTGCCGATGATTGAGGCGAACTGACCTGTTTGTACGCTGAAACTGACATTGTCGAGGGCGTGTACTGTGCCGTGACTGGCTTCGTATGATTTAGTGAGATTATTAACAATTAACATAGAGGTCTCCTTATTCCGTTCTCAATACTTCGGCAGGGCGAATACGGGCGATAGCCCAGGCCGGGACCGCACTACCAATAATGGCGATAAGGACGACGATGCCGACACTCATTACGACAGTTTGTGGCGTTAACGTGCTGGTGACTTTGTTAATATTTGTCGAAATTTGAGCGCCTGCGCCGCGGAGCAGTCCACGATTTATACGGACGGATCCGCTACCCTGCTGTTTGCTCGGCGGTGTATCTTGGCTATTACTTACTAGTGACTGGGTCATGGGGCCACTGACAATGACACCGAGGACAATGCCAACGAACCCACCGATAATGGTTAATGTCATGCCTTCGGTAATAAATTGACCGATAACCTTAGCATTGCTGCCGCCGATTGCCTTTATGACACCGATTTCGCGACGACGTTCCCGCACTACCATAATCATAGCCAGGAGAACGATTGTCGCGCCGGCTATACTTGCGCCGATCACACCGGCAAGAGCGAGTCCGGCGATACTTTCAAGGGGTGCTAAACTGCTGGCTGCCTCTTCTTCTTGGCTTGTGACATCCGCCTTATCGCCAAGTGATTTCTTTAGGCTCGCAACAGTACTTGCGACGTTGTCGCTGCTGTCAACTGTCGCAGCAACGGTTGTAACAGCTCCCGACTGATTGGTTAACGTTTGGAGGGTTGTAAGCGGCATAATGATGCCATTATTCTCAAAGACGCTGTCTACCGAGAAAATACCCTTCACGGTGATTGTTTGGCCGTATGCTGTAAAGGTACTGCCAACAGACAGGCTATTTTTTTCAGCCAGTGCCTTACCGACAAGGGCTACCTTGTCACTACTATTACCATCGATCATTGACCCGCTTGTGAGCTTATCACTGGCAACCATCGATGATGGGTTGGATGTACCAGTTATGCTTGTACGAGGGGCGGGCATCTTGATCTGGTCGGTTGTGCCGGTATTGTTTGACATCTCATCACTCGAAGATCTTGATGAAGCTTCAAATCGCATCATTCGTTTACCAAAACTTCCCAGTTCAAAAGACGGTGTGAGATTTGTGTCTGTTGTTCCAAGCTGATCTGTTAGTATGGCCGAAACGCTACTAATGTGGGCAGTATTTTTAATAGTTTTTACTTGGTCGGCGGTAAGTGGATCACCCCCGCCCATGCCATCTTTAATTCCGGCTGGATTAATAGTGAGCGCTGTTGCTGTGGTGGCTTTAACCTCGTTAATTTTTGCATTAACACTGGTACGTGCGACAAGCATGGCGAGTATCAACCCGATACTTATTGCGAGCATGGCGACGATAGCACCTGAACGAACAGGGCTTCGCAGTGCGCCGCGCATCCCTCTTGTTATGACATTCATGAAGTCTCCTTAGGTTAGATTACAACCACGAATGTATCGTAGATTACTGAGTTTTTGCTTGCATTTTACTGAAGTTTGGTAATAATACGCGAAAAGTTGTGAGTTGTCCGGTGCCGCTGCTGACGGTGAGCTCACCGTAGTGTAGCTCAACAATTTTTTTTGCGAGCGACAAGCCAAGGCCGTAACCTTTCTTTTCACCACCTGTCCGTGAGGTGTCTGCGCGGTAGAACCTATCAAAAATATGCGGGAGGGCTTCAGGTGCGATCCCTTTGCCTGTATTACTAACTTCAAAACCTGCCATTTGTCGACGACCAACCAGAGTAACCTTTACCTGCGAATCCGGAGGGCTATACTTGAGGGCGTTATCTAGCAGAATTGTTAAAAGTTCTTCAATATTTGATTTGTTAGCGACCACGCTGTACGGCTTCTCGCCTATTAATTGGATACGTTTACCAATTTTATCAAATCGTTCAATTACCGACAGAGCGATAGTATTGAGTACTACCTTCTCCTGTTCGATACTGTCATGGTCGAGACGTGAGAGCTGTAAAAGGTTTTGAGAAAGCTTAGTAAGCTTATCAACTTCTTCGAGATTGCTTTTGAGCAAGTCACGCATTTCATCTGTACTTAGTGTTGAGCTTCGCAGCGCCACTTCAAGTTCAGTTTTCATGCTGGCAAGCGGTGTACGTAGTTCGTGGCTGGCGTCGCTCGTGAAGCGGGATTGCGCCTCATGCGCCTCCTCGATTGGGGTTAGTGTTCGGCGAGCTAGATAATAGCTGCCAACGCCACCGGCAAGCCAAATAGCCAAGTTAGTAACAGCAAGTGATGAAATTAGATTCGCCTCGGCCTCATGTACCTGAATGTCACGCAAACTGTCAAAACGTGATTGGTTGAGATTAAAATCAATGCGAGTCTTTTGCTGTAACGTAAAAATACGCGAGCGAACTTCTGAGGAAGAGATAGAATAGATAATAACACTAAAGACCAAGCTAATAACTACCAGGATAATTAAATACCAGGCGGTTAATTTAAAAGTGGCAGATCGAAACATAAATGCGGCAGTTACTTACTCGCCTGAAGTTTATAGCCAAAACCACGGATCGTATGAATCAGCGGAGTCTCAAAAGGTTGGTCGATTTTGGTACGCAAATATTTGATATAAACCTCGACAGTATTAGGGAGAATGTCGGCATCGTAATCCCATACGTGTGATATTATTAGTTCTTTTGGCAGCGGTCGATCTTGATTACGTAAAAGGTACTCAAGTAGTGCGAATTCCTTGCCGGTTAGCTGAACGGATGTGTCGCCACGCTTTACCTCGTAGGTAATAGTATTGAGCGTGAGATCACCCGCCTGCAAAACAGATGGCTGCTGCTCTTTAGGCCTACGCATGAGGGCGCGTATTCGTGCAAGCAATTCTTCAAGGGCAAATGGTTTCGTCAGATAATCATCTGCGCCGGTGTCGAGGCCTTCGGCTTTATCTTTTACACTTCCAAGCGCAGTTAGAAGAAGTACGGGCGTGTGGATTTTAGCAGCACGCATGTCACGCACAATCGCCATCCCATCGTATTCACCTGGTAGCATGCGGTCGATAATGGCAACGTCGTACGGCTCGGTGGTTGCCATTGCATGACCCTCATCGCCGTCATATGCAATATCAACAGCGTAACGTTCTTGTTCGAGCGCTTTTTTTAGTGCTCGAGCGATCTTGTGTTCATCTTCAATTAACAAAACTCTCATAGTTACCAAGTATATGTCCTACACCTTAAGTAATTCTTAAGTCTCATGGGTATACTTTTCGCTCCAGGCCTGCATATCTTGCAAGATTGGTAAAAGATCGTGACCTTTTGTGGTGAGTTGGTATTCGCAGCGACTGCCCGAGCCGGAACTAATTTTTGTAATGATTCCTGTTTCTTCTAAGGTGCTGAGGCGCGACGAAAGTGTACGGGGGTTAATACCTCCGGTCAACTCTTGTAATTGACAGAAACGAACGGTCTCTTCGTTAATGAAATAGCGTAATAAATGTGGCGTCCATTTGTCGCCTAAAATATCAGTCGCTGCTTGCAGGCAGCCAATCGATTGTATCGCCGTATCCATGTGTATACTATACATTGTCTAGTAGAATAGGTCAAATAAACAACATGTTTTTGAAGGAGTCTTGTGAAGCGCTTCACACTGCGCTACACTAGGCTTATGGTAAAACAGCCCTCCAAAAAAACTTTCAAGAAACAACAACATAAGGTAGATTTTGAACCAAACAAAATGGCTCTCGCTGTAGCAGCAACAGCTGCTGCGTCTTTGACGCTTGTCGCTGTGATTGCTATGCAAGCCTAACAGCCTCTACGTTATAGTTGGTTTTATTACCCGGCTACTCGGGGTGGGTACCTTTTAACTTTTACGGCTCATGACCTCTTTAAAACTTAGTCGGCGACTATATTCGAGCGCACCGAATCGGAAAATACGCACTCCAATACTGATAACGAATAGAGTAGTGACAATAAGAATAACAATGGCTATGAGTGCCTCGTGAACAGCTAGATTACCCGCTGCGTTACGAAGCAGGAGCGGAATGGGTGCAGTTAACGGGAAGTAACTAAGGAACTGTACGATTGGTGACTCCGGCGAAGTAATAAAGAGCGGAGCAGCATAAAGTGGACCGAAAACAAGTGCCATGGTAGCTCCAAAAAAACTGCCAGCTTCTTTGGCGGTTGGCATGGCTGCCCCCAGGGTCATTAGGATTCCGGTAAACATGAGGAAGCTGACTGCAAATATCATCGCTCCCAGGCTGATTGCAAGTGGGTCGAGTGGAATCGAGGATAGATCAAATTGTGGCAATGAGAGTTGTTCTTTAAATAATATGTACCCTACAACAATAGGTATTAGAATTACGAGCATCTGTATAAATGCTAGAGTGATTAGCGATAGTAGCTTGCCGACCAGTAGCGAAGTCGGTTTAATCGTGGCGAGGATCATTTCGATTACGCGATTTTCTTTCTCCTCTGTAACACTGGTAAGAATCTGGTTGCCGAATGTTGCAATCATAAAGTAGAACAATACTAAAAAGAGTCCAGGTGCAATAGTATTTAAAAAGCCTTTATCAACTTCGCCACCTTTAGTATAGGTAATTGCGTCGTATTTGACGCTTCCCTGCAAGACCGAGCGCGTGGCCGAACTGGTGGTGGCTGCAGTTGATTGCTTAAGTAATTGGTCGGCAAGATCTTGATATCGACTGTTTTTAAAGAGGCCGACATTTTTACCGTATACCTTTACTGGCTCTCTGCTGACATCACTTGGGTAATAAAAGTAGGCATCAAGCTTCCCTGTTTTTACCGCTTCTTCGCCACTTGCTTGAGTATTAATTATTTTAGCTTCGATCGACTTGAGAAGATTAGGGCTAATTTGATTCGCTGGATCGGTAATACCAACCGAGTAGCGTTCGGTGGCAAGTTTTTTAGCTTGATCGTCTGTGGTTTTATTTGAGAAGAAAATAATGAAACCAACCAGGCTAGCGATGATTGGCACGGCGAGCGCGGCTATCCAGAAACTTTTTTTCTTGAGGGTTCGGACAATCTCAAATCGAACGACTGTACTGAGGTTGTGCATATTAGTTATCCTCCTTGGCACGGTGACCGTATACGTCAACAAAAATATCATCGAGCGACGGGCGTTTTAACTCAAAACGCAAACAGGCAACGCCCGAACTGGTGAGTGAGCGTTGAATCGCAAGTAAGTCGGCGATCGGGTTGAGTATAGTTAGATGACCCTCGCGGCGTTCGATTGTATATAATTTGTCGTTGGTTGGTATGGTGCTTTCTGAGACAACTTCTAGTATTTTACCGCCGAACCGATCCTTTACTTCTTCAATTGTACCGTAGAGTCGGGACTTGCCGTCTTTAAGAAGTAAAATTCGGTGGCATAGCCGTTCGACCTCTTCCATTTGGTGAGTGACGAATACCACTGTCGCACCTCCATGCTGATGCTCTTCGATGATATCCATAAGAAGGCGTCGATTGACCGGGTCAAAACCCTTGGCGGGTTCGTCGAGAATTAGTAGTTGAGGGTTGCCCATCACGGCAATGCCAAGCTGGATTTTTTGCTGCATACCACCAGATAGTTTATCAAGTCGTGTTGTTGACTCGCTATCTAGTCCAACTCGTTTTAAGAAATCAAGCGACCAAAGTTTAGCGTCAGTACGGGACAAACCTTTTAATTGCCCGAAATACATCATTATATCGAGTACCTTTTCTTTTTTATAGAGGCCGCGCTCCTCGGGTAGATAGCCGAGCTTTACGTTCCCGTTGACGCGATAAGGCTTGCCATCGATGTGTAGTTCACCTCCAGTTGGCTGGTAGATACCGAGCAGAGCGCGAATGGTCGTTGTTTTACCCGAGCCGTTACTCCCGAGCAGTCCAAAGGTTTCACCTCGTTTAACATCAAACGACAAATCGTTGATAACGGTTTTTTTGCCAAAATCCATGCGGAAATGGCTAACGGAAATAAGCGATGTCTCTTTGGTCATGCAGTGTCCTTAGCGAAAATTGATGAAATGCAGCGGAAAATTAAATTCGGTGGCCCGCAAAATACTCATGACATTTTGCAGTTCGTCTTTGCTGGTACTAGTGACGCGTACGGTATCACCCTGGATTTGAGCCTTAACTTTAGGTACTTGCTCACGCAGTAGCTTGGTAATTTGTTTAGCGTCATCCTGGGACAAGCCCTGTTTAAACGGGACTTCCCAGGTGACCTTTAGGTTACTTTCGACCGGTGTTTTAGCTAGGTCAAGCACTTTGGCGCTTTGTTCACGGGCAGCGAGCTTTTTGCGCACGATATCGAGTACGGCGTCGCACTGCCATTGTCCGGCTCCGGTAATTTTAAACCCGGTTTTATCTTTCATCCACTCGATTGCTGCCGGGGTGCCCTTAAAATCATAACGATTACTTATTTCGCGCTCTGTTCCGGCAAACACATTGTTCATTTCGGCTTTATCGAAGTCACTTACAATATCAAATGAAAAACTTGGCATAATTCCATTATACTAAAAATATGAAAGCATTACTGCACGAGTTTGATTCTCGCGCTACAAAAGACATTCAGCGATGGCCTAATTGGATGCGTCCGACTATGCTACTTGCCACGCTTATCGGTCAGCCGGTTTTTACGGTCGGAACCGCTACTTTAATTGCCGGTATTGGTTGGGGAGCAGCAAGTGCGAACTTATTTTTGGCTGGAATTATCGCGGTAACTACGTTTGGTATCAGTACTTTGGCTAAAGTATACTTTCGTCGTGATCGTCCTGTAACTGAATACGTTGAGCGTATGTTTCTGGAAACATACAGCATGCCAAGCGGCCATGCAACTGGTGCCGTGGCATCGTACGGTTTATTGGCGTTCATTGTTTGTCAAATGGTACCATCTCCGTGGCGATATCTAGTAGTTGGGCTGCTTAGTGCCTTTATTGTACTAATCGGAATCTCACGTATTTATCTTGGCGCACATTATCCAAGTGACGTAATCGCCGGTTGGTTGCTCGGTTTCTTGGGGTTATCTGCTAGCATCGTTGCTTATGTAGTTACGTAGTGACAAGGCAGTAATAAAAGAGTGATATAATGGGGACACTATGAAAGTACGGATAGATATTGACACGAGAACCTTTGTACGATTTTGGCTAGTGGTTATTGGATTTGCTTTTGCAATTTTATTAATTTATAACGCGCAGGCAGCCCTAGCTCTCATTGGTCTGGCCTTCTTTTTAGCGCTAGCCTTAAATGCGCCGGTTAGTTACCTTGCTCGTTATTTACCTGGTAAAAGCCGAGTCGGGGGTACTGCTATAGCTTATATTGTGGTTGTATTAGTACTTGCTGCCGTTATGTTTTTGGTTGTGCCGCCTATAGTACAGCAGACAGTAAAGTTTAGCCAAACCGTGCCCTCACTTGTAGAGGATGCAACGAGCCGATGGTACGGTCTTAATGAATTAGCGGGTAAATATCATCTTGAATCACAGGTGAGTAGTGCTCTGCATACAATTCAAAGCTATTCAACTGGTTGGGCGACGGATGTTAGCAAAAACTTACTTTCGGGTATCGGGTCGGTTGCTGGTATTATCGTGTCGTCTGTACTTGTTTTGGTCCTCTCGTTTTTAATGCTTATCGAAGGTCCAATGTGGCTACAGCGATTATGGGGCATTTATAACGACCAAGAGCGCATGGAGTACCATCGCAAGCTACTTAGTCGGATGTATACTGTTGTTACTGGCTACGTTATCGGTCAACTAACAGTCTCCTCTATTGGGGCGATCTGCGCGGGACTTGTAGTTTTTATTTTAAATCTCATTTTCCCGTCTGTACCAGTCAATTTAGCTCTTCCAACGGTAGCAATTGCCTTCACCCTCTCGCTTATACCACTATTTGGTGCAACTATCGCTGGTGTGATTATATCCGTTTTGTTGGCATTTAATGATCTAACTGCGGGTATTATCTTTGCCATATTTTTTGTAGTGTATCAGCAACTTGAAAATAACTTCATCTCGCCGACAATTCAGGCGCGTCGATTGGAGCTCTCTGCGCTGACGGTACTTGTTGCTGTGATTCTTGGTGTGACGCTATTTGGTATCGCGGGTGGTATTATTTCGATTCCGATTGCCGGATGTTTGAAAGTTCTGCTTGAAGATTACTTGCATCGTGCCAAGAAAAATCGTGAGCGTAGTGAAAGACCGCTTGCAAAGCTTGTCAAGAAAATTCAGTCCGAGGACTAGATTCTACGAAGCGTATTCCCATAGAGTGCCGTCCTGTGTATCAAGGACGACAATCCCCTTGTTCTTCAGGGTGTCGCGAATTTCATCTGATTTCGTCCAGTCTTTATTGTCACGAGCACGTTCGCGTTCTATGATGAGTTGCTTGGTTTCATCGTCGATATCAGAAGTGCTTGTTTGAAGTTGGAGGCCAAGAACAGTATCAATGGTTTCGAGTAGCTGTTTGAGACCATGCTGGTGAATGGCGCCAAGTGGTTTTCCGTCGAGTTTTGAGAACGCTTCATCAACTATACGCAAGGCCTCGGGCGTATTAAGGTCATTATTGAGCGCTTCCATAATGGCGCCAGAGGCGGCTACGAGTGTAATACTATTGTTGGCGTCAGGTGTAAGGGTGTCGTAGGTCTGGAATCGTAATGCGGCAATATTACGCCAGTGATTTAAGCGGTTTTTAGCGCCTAGGAGGTTTTCAAACGTAAAGTTACCCTCATTGCTATACTGACCCTGCAAGACAAACATGCGGTAATCGAGCGGGCTGAAACCCTTCGCTGCGAGGTCTTGAAGTGTATACCCGTTACCCAGGCTTTTGCTGATTTTAGTCCCGTTTACCTTTAGGTGATTGTTATGAAGCCAATAGCGTGAAAAAATTTGTCCACTTGCCGCTTCCGACTGAGCTATTTCGTTGGTGTGGTGAACTGGGATATGGTCGATGCCGCCAGTATGAATATCGATAGTCGGGCCGAGGATGCTCATAGCCATTGCCGAGCACTCTAAGTGCCAACCCGGAAAACCCATTTTCTTTTTTTCGCTATCAAGAAGATCACTCGGTGTCTCCCACTGCATATCTCGGGTCTCATTAGCAGGTGTAAATTTCCAAAGGGCGAAGTCGCTTGGACTATGTTTTTCAACATTAAACTCAACCCGAGCCCCAGCCTTTTGAGCTTCAAGGTCGAGACCGGCAAAATCGGCATAGCTTGAAAACTTACTTGTGTCGAAGTATATGCCGTCATCAATTTGGTAGGTAAAACCTTTAGCTTTTAACGTTCGTACGAGATCAAGTTGCTGAGGAATAAAATCGGTGGCCTTGGTGATATGTTCTGGCGCCATGAGGCCGAGCTTTTCCATGCCCACCAGAAAATCTTCTGCGTATCGTTCAGCCACCTCCCAAGCAGTCTTCCCTTCGCGCTTGGCACCCTTTTCCATCTTATCTTCGCCGGCATCTTCATCACTAACTAAATGTCCTACATCTGTAATATTCATAACGCGTTCAACTTTATAGCCATTGGCGATTAGAGTACGAACGAGTATATCCCAGTAAATATAGGCAGACCAGTTACCGACGTGCAAAAAATCATATACCGTCGGGCCACATGTATAAAGTGTAACCTCATTTTCTTTCATTGGAGTAAATATTTCTGTCTGTCGGGATAGTGTATTATGCAGTCTGAGTGTCATTTGCGTAGTCTTTCAATGCTTTATCAGTTGCCGTTACGAGTTCTGCCACGATTTTATCGTACTCTTCGTAGGCTCGAAAGCCGCTGGCGTATTTATGACCACCACCGCCGAAGTAACCCGCTATCTCCTCGGCAATGGGAATATTGGCACGGAGTTTACCTGTTATTTTACCGTCAGGATATGTCTTGATGGCAACGCCGATCTCAACCCCCTCAACAAGCCGCATCTCATCAAGTACAAGTACGCTTGGGTTGTACTGATCGCTGTAGGCCTGAATGTCCTCCCAGGGGATATGGACAATGGCAAGTTTACCATCGAGCATGTATTCAATCCGACCAAGTAGCTCGCCTTTGTATGCGAGAATTTCAGGGGACTTTTTCATGAATTCACGACGCCGGCCTTCAATTACTGATGATGTAGCGCCGAGTTCGGTCAGTTTGCCGGCAACAAAGTACGTTTCAGCCGTTACGTTCTGTGTACTAAGACCAAGACTATCGCTTAATATTGCAACGAGCATGTTTTCGGCTGCCTGCTGATTGATTTTCCATCCGCTATCGACAGCCAATCGATAAAGGATTTCGCTCGTAGCAACCGCGTCTTCGGACAACATGGTGTGCTCAAATGTTAGTGTGGAGCTTGTTGTGTGATGATCGATGACAAGTA
>Ga0307516_10006384_pt1 | contig 13822 bp, 15 predicted proteins | sample 19_EM_MG_FD_203310 | JGI IMG/M metagenome (GOLD analysis project Ga0307516, IMG submission 203310) | Populus trichocarpa ectomycorrhiza microbial communities from riparian zone in the Pacific Northwest, United States - 19_EM | ecosystem: Host-associated > Plants > Roots > Unclassified | place... | reverse complement strand
GCATGTCCACCGAGTATTGGAACGACTGACCGATGCCGGCCTCCACCTCAAACTGGAAAAATGCGAATTCCACAAAACGGAAGTTAAGTATCTGGGACTAATCATTGGTGCGGATGGCATCAAGATGCATCCGTCCAAGGTTGAAACAGTGAAGGCGTGGCCCCCTCCCGAAAATCTACAAGATGTGCGAGCGTTCTTGGGATTCGCAAATTTTTACCACAGATTCGTGAAAGGATACTCAAAGGTAGTTGAGCCACTGACATGGCTGACAAGAAAAGGCCAGCCGTTCAAGTGGGAGACAAAGCAACAGGAATCGTTTGATGGACTGAAAACCTCCTTTACAACGGCACCCATTCTGTGTCGGTTTGATCACGACGGCGATATTGTGGTGGAAGTCGATGCCTCTGACTTCGTCTCCGCCGCAGTCTTGTCGCAATACGATGACAAGGGAACCCTACACCCTGTGGCCTTCTTTTCAAAGAAACATTCCCCTGCTGAGTGCAACTATGAAATTTATGACAAGGAACTGATGGCAATTGTCCGTGCGTTTGAGGAGTGACGCGCAGAGTTGCAATCAGTGGAAAACCCCATATCGGTCTTAACGGATCATATAAACTTGGAATATTTCACGACGACCAAACTGCTCAACCGCCGGCAAGCGAGGTGGGCGCAGTTTCTCTCCCAATTCAACTTCAAAATCGTCTACAGACCGGGGAAAGCAGGAGCCAAACCGGACTCCTTGACTCGAAGATCCGGAGATCTTCCTAAGGAGGGGGATAAACGACTGACCGAAAACTTCCATGCCGTTATAAAACCACACCAAATCCTACGATTCGATGCTGGACTCAGAGCCGGACTCGGACTCGGACTCGAGGAATGCGGTGCCGGACCTGAAGCCGGACTCGGACTCAGACTCGAGGAACACGGCGCCAGACTCGAAGCTGAACTCGGACTTGGACTCGAGGAACTAGGTGCCGGACTCGAAGCCAGACTCAGACTCAGACTCGAGGAATGCGGCGCTGGACTCAAAGGACTCAAGGAATGCGGCGCCGGACTCAACGACAGATGCAGATTTGACAGCGGACTCGGAATCGTTAACGCCAAAATCGCCGAACTATTCTCTGAAGCCTATAAGTGGGATCCTTTTCCCACAGAGGTGCTGGCTATGCTAGAGAAGGAGGTTTGCAATTGTAAGGATATTACGCTATCGGAGTGCTCTCGAAGCCCAACAGGAAGATTACTGTAGCGAGGAAAGTTTTATGTCCCTGCCTACGGCCCTCTGAGATTATACCTGATCCAAACGCATCAAGAAGTACCGGTAGCGGGCCACCCCGAACGATCGAAAACACTCGAATTGCTCTCTAGGAACTACCACTGGCCAAAAATGCAGCAAGATGTGGAAAGGTTTGTAAGGAACTGTCACACTTGCCGGTAATCGAAAACCAGTCGACACGTACCCTACGGAGTCCTCTGCCCATTGGCGATTCCCCAGCAGCTATGGCAAGACATTTCGATGGACTTTGTCGCGGGCCTACCGTGATCAAAGGATCACGATGCTATCTGGGTGGTAGTGGATCGGCTCACGAAACAGTGGCATCTTGTCCCGTGCAGTACTACCGTTAATGCCCGCAATCTGGCTGACCTGTTCCTCCAACATGTCTTCCGATTACATGGACTTCCGTGAACAATTACTTTGGACTGACGGCCTGAATTTGGCTCTGCATTCTGGCATCGTCTCTGTGCACGACTGGGAATCGAACTGCAGCTGTCAACTGCTTTCCATCCACAGACCGATGGTCAGACCGAACGAATGAATGCCGTAATGGAACAATACTTGTGGTCGTACATGAACTACCTGCAAGATGATTAGGCTGACTGGTTGCCGATCGCCGAATTGGCATCGAACAACCATACCTCGGAAACGATGGCTATATCTCCGTTCTTTGCGAACCTCAGCTACGACCCTAGCTGGCAATTCGACCTTTCCGCCTCCCTACCCAACCAAGCAGAAGATCAACAAGCGCGTTCTGCGGTGAAAGCATTGTCCGAAATTCATGACCACCTGAGGACGGAAATGCATCGTGCCCAACTCTGCTACCAGGAAACTGCAGACACCCATAGCCTCCCCGCTCCAGACTATCAGGTGGGGGATCTTGTGTGGCTCGACACTCGAAATTGGAAGGCTCAACAACCATCAGCAAAGTTGGATCATCGATGGCATGGCCAATTCAAGATCGCACACAAGATTTCCTCTAACACCTTCCGGTTGAAACTTCACAGCTCAATGCAGGTACATCCCATTTTTCATGTGTCCTTACTTGAGCCGGCAGCACAGGATCTGCTTCCGGGACAATGACAACCACCACCTCCTCCGGTGGAAATTGATGGCGAGCAAGAATGGTTTGTAGATTCCATTCTCGATTCTCGAATGTATCGAAGATGACTACAGTACCTTGTTAAATGGACCGGATTTGATCATCCGAATTGGGAGCCAGCGGGAAAAGTCAACGAGCTAGAAGCGGTTACTCAATTCCACAAACAATACCCCCACAAGCCAGGCTCTCTCGAATAAAGCTTCGCGGGAGCTCAGCGATAGGAGGGGGATACTGTCACAGTGTAGGTCTTGGCGCTCGATTTGGGTTTGGTTGTTTGATTTTGTTGTTGATGCCGGCACCTCGTTCCAGATGTCTCGATCTTGGAAAGAGTGTCGTCACCTCGCTCTGGATGTCTCGATCTTGGAAAGGGTGTTGGTTCTGGGCCCTGGTTGCATAAGAGAAGGTTGTATGAGTTGCACGGTTATGAGCACATATGTGAGTATGAGTACGTATGTTAGTTGCGCGGGTATGAGTAGGAGGATGTATGGGAGTTACGAGAACTGTGTATATAAGGAGGGCTGTCTCCCGTGTTTTGTCTTCTTCTTCTCTTCATGCAACCTCTTGTATTCTATTCGGAATATCAACCTCGTCTCGGTTTCCTCGGTTTCCTCGGTTTTTCCCTATCCGCGACGTTCATCCAGCGCTGCCCGTCTCTGTCCGACATGTCCATCTGATGCTGTCCGTCTCTCTGTCCGACACGTCCATCTGACGCTGTCCGTCTCTCTGTCCGACATGTCCCTCTGATGCTGTCCATCTCTCTATTCGACACGTCCATCTCACGCTGTCCGTCTCTCTGTCCGACACGTCCGTCTGACGCTGTCCGTCTCTCTCTCCGACACGTCCGTCTGACACTGTCCGTCTCTCTGTTCGACACATCCGTCTGACGCTGTCCGTCTCTCTGTCCGACACGTCCATCTGATACTGTCCGTCTCTCCGTCCGACACGTCCATCTGACGGTGTCCGTCTCTCTGTTCGACACGTCCGTTTGACCCTGTCTGTCCCTGTCGACATGTCCGTCCGACATTGTCCCCATTCCCGTTGGAAACGTCCGTTGACGTTCCCACTCCTGTTCCCGATACCGTTCCGTTCCCGTTCCCATTCCCGCCCTGCTCCCGCTTCGATGCTCACTCGTGTCACTCGAACTCACTTGAGTACCTTGGAGAACTGCTGCCATTACAGCTCTATGGATCGCTGTTTTAAATTCTCTCCATGTCGTGAAACTGCTTCTTCCGTTCGTGATCGAGGCTTGGACCCCATCGGGAAAAAAAAAAATTGCACTGGGAGCGTGTACATGCTTCCAGCGCTTGTAACGCTTTCACCGCAAACCCCCTCTTGCGTACGTGCAAATTCTTACCAATACGCATTACAACGTAAAATATTCGTATCAACGCAGATGCCAACCGTTTCCGTTACCAACGCAGGCCGCGTTGATTAATGCAAACCCTGTATTACAAACGGGATCCTATCGTGTAGACAATACTCTCGGCATGGCGACGGCAACGCCTGCCATCTCCGATACCAACGCAGGTCGCGTTGATGAACGCAAACCCCATATTACGAATGGGATCCGATCGTGTAGACGATACTCTCGGTGTGGCGACGGCAACGCCTGCCATCTCCGATACCAACGCAGGTCGCGTTGATGAACACAAACCCCGTATTACGAATGGGATCCTATCGTGTAGACGATACTCTCGGCGTGGCGACGGCAATGCCCACCATCTCTGTTACCAATGCAGCATCACGTTTACTAACAACAACTCCGTACTCCACACGTAAGCACTGCGTGCGCACGAGAAACCCTTACGTGGAATGCAATCCCTACCATGGAAACGTAGGATTGCATATACAAATGCACACAAAAATAGCTAATGCCGACAATATTCTGTATGTGGTATTTTAAAATTGTTTTATCTAATGCAAGAATGCTCTATAGAACTGATATCCTTGGAAAACCGTCTAGCAATAGAATCCATCGAAATGTGCCAGCACATTGTAAAGTCATCCGGTAAGAGCATCTAGCAAGATAACCAGTGGTGACATCCTGCGAATAATGCAAATCAAGGGCGAGAATCCAGAGCAAGCCAAAAACTAATATAGCAAGAGAACCCAGCGAAAGAATTGACCGATCTGAGAGCAAATCGAGCGAGCAAATCCAGGGAGAGAATCTAGTAAAAGGAATCAGTGAGCGAATCGAGCAAGTGAATCAGCAAGAGAATCAGCCAGAGAATCAACGAGAGAATCCAGTGAGCAAATCCACCAAGCAAATCCAGCAAGTGAATTCGGCAAGAGAATCAGTGAGAGAATCGGCAAGAGAATCGGCGAGTGAATTGAACGATTGAATCGAGGACGGGAATAGTAAGAGAATCTGTGAGAGCGAGAATCAGCGAGAGAATCAACGAGAGAAACAACGAGAGAATCGGGAGAGAATCAACGAGAGCATCGGCGAGAGAATCAACGAAAGAAAACAGCGAGAGAATCAACGAGAGAAGCAGCAAGAGAAATGGCAAGCGAATCCGGTGAGCGAATCCGGCGAGAGAATTGGCGAGAGAATCTGCCAGAGAATCAACAAGAGAAACAGCAAGAGAATCAACAAGAGAAACAGTGAGAGAATCGGCGTGAGAATCGGCGAGAGAATCCAACGCACTGCGGGCGAATCTAGCAAGACAATAAGCAAGAGAATCAGCAACAGAATGAGTGAGTGAATCCTGCGAGAGAATCGACGAGAGAATCAGCAAGAGAATCGACAAGAGAATCCGCGAGAGAATCAGCGAGTGAATCGGCGAGTGAATCGGCCAGAGAATCCGCGAGAGAATCCACGAGTGAATCGGCGAGAGAATCAGCGAGAGAATCCGCGAGAGAATCCGCGAGTGAATCGGTGAGAGAATCCAGTGAGAGAATCCAGCGAGAGAATGCAGCAAGGGGGTCCACCGACCATCTAGTAAGAGAATCAGCGAGTGAATGCAGCGAGAGAATCGACGAGAGAATCAGCGAGAGAATCTGGGAGAGAAATCGCGAAAGAATCAGCAAGAGAATCAGCGAGAGAATCCGCAAGTGAATCGGTGAGAGAATCAGTGAGAGAATCTGCAAGTGAATCGGTGAGAGAATCAGCAAGAGAATTCGTGAGAGAATCAGCAAGAGAATCAGCAAGAGAATCTGCAAGAGACTCTGGGAGTGAATCGGTGAGAGAATCAGCGAGAGAATCCACGAGTGAATCCGCGAGTAAATCGGCAAGAGAATCAGCAAGTGAATTGGTGAGTGAATCGGCGAGAGAATCCGCGAGAGAATCCACGAGTGAATCGGTGAGAGAATCAGCAAGAGTATCCCCAAGAGAATCCGCGAGTGAATCGGTGAGAGAATCCAGTGAGAGAATCCAGCGAGAGAATCCAGCGAGGGGGTCCACCGACCAAATCTAGTAAGAGAATCAGCGAGTGAATGCAGCGAGAGAATCGACGAGAGAATCAGCGAGAGAATCTGGGAGAGAAACCGCAAGTGAATCAGCGAGAGAATCAGCGAGAGAATCCGCAAGTGAATCGGTGAGAGAATCAGCGAGAGAATCCACGAGAGAATCAGCGAGAGAATCAGCGAGAGAATCCGCAATAGACTCCGCAAGTGAATCGGTGAGAGAATCAGTGAGAGAATCCACGAGTGAATCCGTGAGTGAATCGGCGAGAGAATCAGCAAGAGAATCCGCGAGTGAATCGGCGAGAGAATCCAGCAAGGGAATCCAGCGAGAGAATCCAGCGAGAGAATCAGCGAGAGAATCCAGCGAGTGAATCCAGTGAGTGAATCAGTGAGTGAATGGAGGAGAGAATCCGGTGAGCGAATCTAGGAAGAATCAACAAAAGAATCAGCAAGAGAATCGAATACAACAAGAGAATAGAGTGAGAGAATACGGTGCAAATTCTGCAAGCGAATCTGGTAATAGAATCCAGGGAAAGAATTCTGAGCGAATCCAGCGAGCGGGGCAGTGAGCTGATCCAGTGAGCGGATCCAGCATGAGAATAGAGTGAGAGAATCCGGAGTGAATCCAGCAAGCGAATCTAGCAAAAGATCCAGCAAGAAAAGCCAGCGCAACAATAGAATCCGGCGTATGAATATAGCGAGCGAATCTAGTCTGTGAATGTAGTGGTGAAAGCGTGCAAAAGCCGCAAGTGAGCAGAGCGAGAGAACAGATGTGTGTTTTCGGTAAGAAAAGAAGAAGGAATAGAAGAAGTGGGGTCGCTAGTAGTAACGTTTACATCATCGTAGGCTAGTGTTTCTTACTCATCGACGTTTTGTCATTTCGCCTTTGAACGCGAAGCCAGCCAGTTCCGAAGAATAATGCAACAACTTGTCTCTCTTATCGACATCGTACCAATACCTCCTCGCGGACGTAGTGCTACGGTCAGGCCTTCACTACCAAAAGTACTTCCGCCTGTACATTCTCAAATAGGTGTTGTTACGATGGCTGATGGTTATTGCCATACTCAGGAACCTATTCACACGCTTGTCTGGCCGGATTACCTTCCTGGCTTCGCTTGCTGGATTCTCTCGCTGGATTCTCTCGCTGGATTCTCTCGCTGGATTCGCTCCAGATTCACTCGCTGGATTCGCTCCAGATTCACTCGCTGTTTTCGCTCGCTGTATTCGCTGAGGATTCACTCCAGATTCTCGCGCTGGATTTGCTCACTGGATTCACTCGCTGGATTCACTCGCTGGATTCCCTCGCTGGATTCTCTGGCTGATTCTCTTACTAGATTCGCTTGCTGGACCCGCTCGCTGTATTCACTCGCTGGATTTGCTCCAGATTCTCTCGCTGGATTTGCTTCCTGGATTTGCTCGCTGGATTTGCTCGCTGGATTTGCTCGCTGGATTTGCTCCAGATTCTCTCGCTGGATTTGCTCGCAGGATTTGCTCGCTGAATTTGCTCGCTGAATTTGCTCCAGATTCTCTCGCTGGATTCTCTCGCTGATTCTCTTACTAGATTCGCTCGCTGGACCTGCTCACTATATTCACTCCCTGGATTCGCTCGCTGGAGTCGTTCACTGGATTCGCTCACTGGATTCGCTTGCTGGATTCGCTCCAGATTTTCTCGCTGGATTCGCTCGCTGGATTCGCTCACTGGATTCACTCGCTGGATTCGCTTGCTGGATTCGCTCACTGGATTCGCTGAGGATTCACTCCAGATTCTCTCGCTGGATTTGCTCCAGATTCTCTTGCTGGATTTGCTCGCTGGATTTACTCGCTGGATTTGCTCCAGATTCTTTCACTGGATTTGCTCGCAGTATTCGCTGAGGATTCACTCCAGATTCACTCGCTGTATTCACTTGCTGGATTCGCTCCAGATTCTCTGACTGGATTCGCTCGCTGTATTCGCTGAGGATTCACTCCAGATTCACTCGCTGTATTCACTCGCTAGATTCTCTCCAGATTCTCTCGCTGGATTCACTCCCGATATTCTTGCTGGATTCGTTCGCTGGATTCTCTCACTGGATTCTCTCGCTGGATTCTCTCGCAGGATTCGCTGCGATGTTATGCCCATTTGGGTATCTGGTTTATTATGACTTAATTGAGTAAATAGTTATTTTTCACACTGTCAGCGAAATCCAGACTTCATGAAAAATTGTACGCACTGCCGGACCTAGCATTCGGATGCAAGTTGCGAGGGTGCTCTTCATGGATAGTTGATGCCTCGCCCGATGTCGCGTTTGAACGCAAGTCGTGAGAATACTTTACATGGATAGTAGACGACACGCCAGATGTAGTGTTCGAACAGAAGTTGCAAGGGTACTTTGCGTGGATAGTAGATTCCCCACCAGAGGTAGCGGTCGAACGGAAGTTGCAAGGGTACTTTGCGTGGATAGTAGATACCCCGCCAGACGTAGCGTTCGAACGGAAATTGCCAAGGTACTTAGCATGGATAGTAGACACCCTGCCAGACGTAGCGTTCGAACGGAAGTTGCAAGCGAACTTTGCGTGGATAGTAGATGCCCCGCCAGAGGTAGCGTTCGAACGGAAGTTGCGAGGGTGCTTTGTGTGGATAGTAAGCGCCACACCAGATGTAACGTTCTAACAGAAATTGCGAAGGTACTTTGCGTGGATAGTAGACTGTTACACCTGAGGAAATCACGGGTCGGTACGTATCCTTAGAAGAACATACCAGAGAAAGATAGGCGCCGGTAGTTAACTATTTCTGGAAAAGATCGGCTCAGAGAGTCTAGGCGGGAGATAAGGGAACGGAGTTTAGGCTTACGGCCGAGGCCAGTCGTAAGAGTGTTAAACTCCGGGATGAGGGATTTGATTGCACACGAACCGGAGACTGGCTAGACTTGGGCAGACTCCCGAAAGGAGCTGCCACGTCACCTGAAAGGTGTACGTGAAAAAGAGTATAGGCGCAGCGACTCCACCTCGGTGCATAAAGAACTCATCTCTCTTATCTAGACCCTGGCCAGGACCAATGAGTGGCCCACGGGGTCGAAAGCCTCGGGGGAATAGTTAGCCCGAGTCATCAGATCTCACGACGCCGCAAAAGGATATATAACCTGGCTCTACTCTCCCGAAAAGAAGAGGAGAGCAGCACGAACGTCCTCACCTACATTACCACCGAAACCACACACAAGATCTAAGATTATTCCGTTGTGAATTATCGAAAGTAGCCTGATTACCTTTGATTCTCTCCGTACTCTGGTTTTGAGACAACCCCAGTATTACACAACAGTGGTGGAACTGCGCAAAATTACACCAACCGGCCGACTTCGACGAAGACGAACTCTTCGATTTGTTCGATTACTACTTCACGGACGACGAAACCATTTACACCGGAGATTTCCTCGACGATTATTAAATGACAACCTCCTCGGACTTCAATATGCTCAGGCTTGAGGCCCCACGGGAACTGCTCCAAATCACCGACAGAGCCTCGGGACCGGAACCAGCGGTAGAAATAGCCAATCTGGCAGTCTGGGTTAGAACCCTGGTACGCCAGCAACGGCAGGCCGAACGCGACTTACAACGGCTTACGGAACTGTGCGGGGACGCCTATGATAAAACGGACCGGCGAACAAGGGAGATCGAGCAGGCCTACCAGATCCTAGCAGAAGGAACTAGGTACGTATATGACCGAGCCAATGCTTACGAGAAAATAGCGGAAGAATGGATACGCAGCGAGCTGGCGAGCGCAGCAAATGCGTACCAATCCCTGGCCACGAACGTTTGGCAAGCCATCCTCGAGCGCACCAACGAAGCCAACGAACGGCAAATATGTCAAGCCACTCAGCTGGCTCGAGTAAACGATGCCCTGTCCTTCCTGGCAGAGGCCAACACAGCCCGAAACCAGCATCTGGCCAACTTTCAGGGCAACGTAGAATTATGGGCGGCAGAACACCAGAATCGGGTAGCCACCCTAGAAAACCAACTCCGGGAAGCAAGAGCAGAAATCCAACGCATTGCGACCCGAATCCTGTTACCCACAACACCACCAGTGCCAACAGCACCTCCGGCATGGAGAAGCCCAGTGAGGCAGATCAGCACCAGCGCCCCATCAGCCCACTCGGAACCAGCGCTAGGGAGCCCACTACATCTAAACCCGGGACCAACGCTCTGACGACAGAGACCCCCGACGGTACCCACGACACCCGAAATAAGGCAGCGTCTGGAGCAGCTCAGGCGCCACGCATCCCCAAGGCCACCAACCTTTGGGCCGGCGACGGGACAAGGAGGGAATCCCCCCTCTACACCACCTGGATCAGCAGCCGGACCTCCGTCGGGGCCCCCCTCGGAACCACCCCGACCGCCTTTCCGGTGCCCCCGCTCGCCGTCGCCACCTAGGAACCCCGCGCCCACGATTACCACGCGCGACCTAGTACAACTGGTGGCGGAAGGAGTAGCAAGGGCCACCCAGGTTGCCACGGCCGAGCCAAATCGAATCCGAACCTCCCGCCTGAAAATGGAAAACCCCAAAACGTTCGATGGCAAACCAACGACCCCTTTCAACAACTGGTGGAAAACGGTAACGAAATACCTGAGTTTCTATCCTGAAACCTCCGACCAGCAAAAAATCGTCTGGGTAGGAACACTCCTCACTGGTACTGCCAAGGCATGGGACCTGCACCGATACGATACGATGGGTGAGAGCGATACCTGGGCGAATTACTCCGCAGCCATCCGAACCGAATACTTTGACTCCCGCGAGGCAGCTGGCGCCCAACTCAAGCTGAGCCAGCTTAAGTATAGCGGAGACATTCGGGCCTATATGACCGAGTTCCGAGCACTCAACAACCTCGCTCGAGCCACGGGGGAAAGTCTGCAGGAGAAAATTGACCTGGCAATGCCCGAGGCAGTGATCGACATGCGGTTCGCTCACTACCTGGGGGAGTTCGCAGACGATGAGGGGTTCCTGCACGCCACCTACCAGGCGGCACTTTAAGTCGAAAGAAAGAAGGCCCTGAAATAGGCAAAGGAAGAGATGAAGGGACACATGGCCACCACCGTTACTGGCAGGACGGACAAAAAGGAGGATAAGAAAAGCGACACCAGAACGAACCCCAGGCCGAAGGAAGCCGACCAACGGGGGAACCCCTCCAACAAAAACCTCTGGTTCGGGAGAAAGGACACGTGGAGCACGCAGGACGAAGCCATGAAGGGCATGCCCAACGCGGAAAAAGACGAATACCGTCAGGACCGGGACAACTGCTGGCGCTGCGGAAGAGGAGGCCACAAAACCTACGAATGCCTATCCTTCCAGACTCGCAAAGGAATGAAGCTACCACCCGCGCCCTGGAAAACGGCGGCGGTATCCGCCCCGACCGGAAAACAAGGAAGGGAGGAGGATAAGGAGGAACCTGCAGCCAAACAACAAAAAATAGCGGCTGTGGAAACAATGGAGGTCGACGCGATGCCCATGTGGGAAAGTGACGACTCGGATTTTTGAGAGGCCCAGCAACGCCGCAGCTGAAGGCCTTCCCAATCACATGCGGTGTATCCCGGAAAAGGCCAAGTGGAGAATCAAGCGCTGAAATCCCACCCAAGAAACCGAGGATCACCCGCGGCACCCGATCAATAATACAGATGGTCATACACGAGGGAGGAAGACAACACCCTGTCAAGGTGCTCCTGGATACCGGCTGCTCCATAGCCCTAATCAACCAGGACACAGCAAAGAAGCTCCATATTCCTCTTCAAAAACATTGAAGGGAAAAAATCATAGAGAACTTCGTCGGGCAAAAAGTACAGGGAGCCGGAACTCACCGTACGAATCCGATGCTGTTGCAACACCGCCACCACTTCTCATCGGAAGTCTTTGAAGTCTCTCCGATGGACAAAGGGGTTGACATATTCCTCCCCTACGACTGGATCGTCTGACACCCCCCTCAAGGGCAATGGGACTCCGCGGCAGTACGATTTACCAGTCCAAACTGCCGAGCAGAATGCACAAAACACGAGACAGCGGAGTTCTCCTTGACATGGGACGAGGACGTATGCCTTGACACAACCGCTTGCGTCATTGGCTACGTCTCGGGGGTAAGCTCCGAGGACCCGCTGGAACAGGTGCCAATGGAATTCCGCCAATACCTAGGCGTAATGGGTAAGGAATTAGCAGACGCACTGCCCGAACATCACTCCTACGACTGCAAGATCGACCTCAAGGAAGGAAGCACGGCACCCTGGGGACCCATTTACCCCCTCTCTGAAATAGAACTACAAACGCTCAGAGAATGGCTGAAAGAAATGGAGAAAACAGGGAAAATACGAAGGTCGACGTCACAAGCAGGGTCTCCAATCCTGTTCGTTCCAAAGCCAAACGGTCGGGGGCTTCGACTATGCGTGGACTACCGAGGCCTGAACAGCATCACGATCCCCAACCGATACCCGCTCCCGCTCATGCAGGAGCTCCAAGATCGAGTCCAAGGAGCACAATGGTTCACCAAGATGGATCTTAAAAACGGGTTCAACCTCATCCGAATGAGGGAGGGAGACGAATGGAAAACCGCGTTTCGAACCCGCTACGTCCTGTACGAATTCCAGGTAATGCCGTTCGGCCTCACCAACGCGCCATCGACCTTTCAGGATATAATGAATCATGTGCTCTCCGACCTATTGGATGTGGGAGTATTGGCGTACATGGACGATATTCTGGTATACGCCGGCACCAAATCCGAACACGACCATCTTGTGAAAGAAGTGCTACGGCGGCTACAGGACAATGGACTAGTAGTGTCCCCGGAGAAATACATCTGAAGAGCTCAGGAGGTGGAATTTCTGGGTTATGTCATTGGGAAAGAAGGAATCAAGATGTCGAACGACAAAGTTCAGGCAGTCCTAAGCTGGAAAATTCCGAAATCCTTAACGGAAGTACAATCATTCCTGGGATTTGCTAACTTCTATCGACGCTTCATCCAAGATTACTCCAAGATCGCCCGACCACTCACGGAATTGACCAAAAAAACGGAGAAATGGGAATAGAACGACGAAGCGGGACGTGCATTCGAGGAACTAAAGCAGAGATTCACATCAGCCCCGATATTGGCCCACTTCGACGCCCAGAAACCTGTGGTCATCGAAACAGACGCCTCCGACTTTGCCATTGGAGCAGTACTCTCGCAACGAGACGACGAAGGAAGACTGCACCCGGTGGCCTTCCATTCCAGAAAGTTCCAGCCAGCGGAAATAAATTACGAAGTCGACGACAAGGAACTCCTGGCAGTCGTTGACGCCTTTAAACACTGGAGACGTTATTGCGAAGGGGCCGCCCACCAAGTACAAGTATTCTCCGATCACCAGAACCTGGAATACTTCACGACGACCAAGGTACTTAACCGACGACAAGCCCGGTGGGCCCAGGAGTTAGCGGGAGTCGATTTCAGGATCTACTACCGACCAGGCACTCAAAATGGCAAACCCGATGCGCTATCCAGGCGTTCGGAGTACTGCCCGGAAAAGGGGGGGATAGAAAACCAGCCAATTACAGCGGTTTTGCAAGAAAAACACCTAGCGGACAGGAGAAACCAGACGTTCATCTGCTCCTCAGCAAGACTTGCATCACTCCCGGAGAAGAAATGGAAGGAGGAATTCCTGGCAAAAATAAAAGAGGAAGGAAAAAAGGATGAGGAGTACAAGCGAACGATGGAACAGGAAGCGGCGTCGGAAGGACTGGTGCCGGAGGACCGAAAGGCCAGGGATATAAAAAAGGAAAACGGGGTGCTATACAGAAAGGGCTTGCTCTGGGTACCCCAGGGGCTAATACAGCGGATACTGGAATCCGAACACGACACCAAGGTAGCGGGGCACATGGGTCAAGACAAGACCATCGAACTTATACGACGGAACTTCTGGTGGCCCAATGTTACACCTTAGTAATTAGCTAGAGTACGTAGCAAGGGAGACTCATCACGGGCCTTCAGAAAGGCCCTAGTTGCCCTCTGAAGCACGGGTAATGATGTCAGAGAGTCTAGGTAGGAGATCGAGGA
>Ga0307516_10006383_pt1 | contig 13823 bp, 5 predicted proteins | sample 19_EM_MG_FD_203310 | JGI IMG/M metagenome (GOLD analysis project Ga0307516, IMG submission 203310) | Populus trichocarpa ectomycorrhiza microbial communities from riparian zone in the Pacific Northwest, United States - 19_EM | ecosystem: Host-associated > Plants > Roots > Unclassified | place... | reverse complement strand
GGCGCGACGCCTAGCATCGTACCTTTGTTCGGTTCGGGCGGCGCTACGGCTGGCGGAGGCGCCGACTCGCCGAGTCCGAGCGCGCCTCCGAGCACGGGGCTCGGGCCAGTTCTGCGCGCGTCTGTCGGCTGATCAACCTTGAACGACGTGCCGCACTTTGGACAGCGCATCTTGAGCCCGCTAGACGGGATCCTGCGCTCATCCACCTGATAAGGAGCTTTGCAGCCCGGGCACTCGACCTTGAACATGTACCCTGAACTAGTGTTCTAGCAGCACCTCCCGGCAAAACGAAACGGCATCGAAGCGCTTTCCGTCTTGGCCCTTCGTACTTTGCGGGCTTCCATGCTAACCGCGGGCCCGAGAAATCCATGCAGCGCACCACCAGCGTCACTGTCGGTCTGCTTTTCGTGGCGGCAATCGCCGCTTTGGCCGTTTTGGGCCTTCGCCCGAAAAAGGTCCCAGAGCCCACGCCGGCCGCGAAACCCAGCGTCACGGCGCTCGTCACGCCGAGCGCTGCGCCCAGCGCCAGCGCGGCCGCCCCCAAAGAACTGCCGAGCGATCCCGAGGCCGCACCCGCGAGCGGCGAAGGCGTCGTTACTGAAGGCTTCGAAAACTTTCCGGACGGTGGGAAGGTGCCAGAGCTGCCGGCCAGCGCCCCGACACGCGTCGGCTTTGGGGCCGTGGTCTTCGCCTATCGGGGCGCCCAGAACGCGCCGAGCGACGCTCGCAGCAAAGACGAAGCCAAGAAAAAGGCGCTGGAAACCGTCGAGCTGGCGCAGAAAGACTTCGCCGCCGCGGTGGCCAAGGGAGACAAAGGCTCGACCACGGACGCCGGCCACATACCCCGCGGCGTCATCGAGCCCCCGATCGAGTACGTGCTGTTCACGCTCGAGAAGGGGAAAGTCCACCCCGAGCCGATCGATACACCCAGAGGTTATTGGGTGGTTCGTCGTAACGAGTGACACGCTGAAGCCCGCGGGACTAAAGTCCCGAGGATCCCCCGGGATTCATGGTGAGCACGAGCAAGCCTCCCCAGGCCGCGCCGTCGGACTTGGCACTGGTGACGTCGGTCATTCAGCGCCTGCGCGCCGAGCACGATGCCAGCGAGTCGACCGCAACCAAGGCCATCCTGCTCCACGAGCTGGGCGTCCTGTCCGAGGCGCTCGGCGATGAAGCCGGCAGCGCGCGGGACCAACTGGGCGCGGTCAACGCCGACCCAGACTTCCGCGAGCCGCTCGAACGGCTGATCGCCATCATCGAGCGCCGTCAGTCGTACAAGAACCTTGGCAAGTTGCTGGAGCGTCTGGCCCGCGTGGCGGAGACGCCCGAAGAGCGCGCGCGCGCCCTGCTCGATCAAGCCTGTTTCGCGAGCGACCACGAAGGTGACGACGGCACGGCCCGCATGCTGCTCGAGAGCGCCGCCGACGAGTCTCCCGACGATGCCGCCTTGTGGCTCGCGCTCGAGCTCTCGGCGGGCAAGACCTCCGATTCCGACTTGCGCGACCGCGCCCTGGCGGCACGCGCGCGGCTCGCACAAGATCCGCTTTGGAAGCAGCTCTTGCTGATCGATCTGGGCGAGCTGCGTTCCGCCGGTGGCGAAAGCGTCAGCGCGCGCCAAGCCCTCGAAGAAGCCGTAGGCCTGGGCGCCAGCGCCACCTTCGAGGCGCTCGAGGCGCTCGGCCAGTTCGCGCGGGCCAACAGCGCCCCCGACGTCGAGGAGCGCGCGCTCGAAGCCCTGGCCGATGCCATCGCGCTCTCGCTCTCGAACCCCGAAGCAGCCGACAAACTGGGCGTGCCGCGCTACAAGCGCAGCTCCGCACAGGCAGCCTACGCCTGGCTACTTGCCAGCGATCGCAAGCGGGCCCGCGGCGATCTCGCCGGGGCGACCACGCTCTTGGATCAGGCGCTGGAGCTGCTGCCGAGCGAGCCTTTGCTGGTGCGCGCGCGCCTGAACGCGGCCGAAACCACGGGCGACATCGCTACGGCGGCGCGGCTCTCGAAGACGGAGCTCGCGCGCGGCGTCAAAGGCGAGCTCGCGGCGGCGCTGCAATTGCGCGTCGCCGAAGCCGCGGCTGCGGTCGGTGACCCGGCGGGCGCGCGCGCAGCCATCGAACAAGCGCTGGCGGCCGATCCGGCCAGCATTCCCGCGCGGGCGCTGTATCTCGACATCTTGGCCGGGGGCGCGGATCCGCTGGCGTTGGCGGCGGCGCTCGAGGGCACGGCCGAGCACCTGCCCTCCGACGAGGCCAAAGCCCGCCACTACTTGATGAGCGCAGAGGTGTACGCGCGCTCGGTCGGTGACGCACAAGGCGCCAAGCTCGCGCTCTCGCAAGCGGGGTTATCGGGCGCTCCACCTGCCCTGGTTGGACGCCTGGCGCGCCTGCTAGCGGCGCTCACCGGCGATACCGCCTGGTACGAGGAAGCTACCCGGCGCTTGATGGCGCAAGGCGCCGGCGAAAGCGAGTCAGCTGGACTGTGGCTGGAGCTCGGGCGAGCCCGCGCGCTGCGCGGTGATCGCGTAGGAGCGCTGGCAGCATTTCAAAGCATTGCCAAGTTGCCGGACGGCGCCTGGCTCGGCAACGTGCTCACCGCCTGCGTCGCCCCGCTGATTGCGGCCAGCGACGGCGTCGACGAGAGCACGCGGCTCAGCGAAGATATCGCGCAGCTCGAGCAATTGGCGGAGGTCGTGCAGCCGCAAAGTGACGTCCGCGCACGCGCCCTGCAAACGGTCGCTGCCGCGCTGGCACGGGCTGCGGGCGATGCCGAGGGTTACGTCGCGCGCCTGAGCGCCCTGCAGGCAGACGACCCGGCCGATCTAGTGGTGGCCCGAGCTCTGGCCCAGCAGCGCCGCGCGGCCGGCGACGTGCCGGGCGCGTGCGCGGTGCTGGAAAGCGCCGCTCGCGCCCTCAGCGACGCCGACGCGGACGTGGCTGCAGCGCTGTGGCTCGAGGCGGGGCTGCTACGCTTTCGCTCGGGCGATCGCAAAGCGGGGCTGGCGAGCTTCGAGCAAGCCGAGCAACGTTCGGAGGCTGCGGCCGTCTTGGTCACCCGCCTGGCGCGCCGCGCCACCGCGCCCGACGATCTCGAAGCGCGGCGGCAAGTCTTGGCTGCCGCCGAAGCGCAGGAGCAGGCCGTCGCGGCCCTCGAGCGCTTCGGTCTGGAGGCGGGACGCGACGGCAGCGCCGCTGCCGCCGCCGACGCGCTCGAAACCGTTCCGGAGCCGGGCACGCCCGACGAAATCAACGCCGCGCTCGCGCTGGGCCGTGCGCTCTGGGGCACCGCTCCCCGTGACTTGGAACGCCGCGCCGACGCGTTGAAAGAGTTGTCCAAGCGCAGCACCGCTGCAGCCGCGGCCTGCGGCGCCGCGCTGTTCGTGCTCGCGCTCGGCAGCGAGGGCGCGCTCGGCAGCGCTCAACTGCTAGACGCATCTGCCGCCTGGGCAGCCGCAGATGGCTCGACGGTCGCGGCCCTGGAATGGCTGGCCGCGGCGACGGCCGCAGGCGATCTGGGCGCGGAAGTTCAGGCCCGCCGCACGCTAGCCGGGCGAGTCACGGGACCCGGCGCCGCCGCGCTCGCCGCCGGCTCGGACCTGGTGAGCTGGCTTTCGGGCATGGAGCTCGATCCGCCGACTGAATCGCCAGAGCCTGCTGTGCGCCTAGCGAATTTGGAGCTGGCGGGCCCAGGCTGCGATCCGCGCCGCCGCGCCGCCGCTTTGCTGGACGTGGGCGAGCTGCTCGGTCCAGAGAGCACGCCGCTTTCGACCGCGCTCGCCGGCATGAACCAGCTTGCCTACGGCGACGTGACCCAAGCCTTGGAGTCGTTTCGCCGCGTGGTCGACGCTCACCCTGAAGACATCGCAGGCTGGGAAGGCCTGCGCGCCGCGGCCGACGCGGCCGGCGATCGCAGCACGCTCGCCGAAGCCTGCGCCGCGCTCGGCGACGCGGTCAGTGACTCGAGCGCCGGCGGCCGCTTGTGGGCGCAGACGGCGAGCATCTTGCTCGACGAGCTGAACGACCCGTCGCGCGGCGAGTTCGCGTTGTCGCGCGCCGTGGAGCGCGACATCAAACAAGGCGCCGCATTCGATCGCTTGTTTCGCATCGTGCGTCAGCGCAAAGACGACGAGCGCTTGCTCGACTTGATCACCAAGCGCCTGGCCGTCGCCGAAGATCCGGACGAAATCGCCAAGCTGTTCTGGGAGCGCGCGCGGGTGCTGCGCGGCAAAGGCGACCGCGAAGGCGCGCTCACCGCGCTCGAGAACGTGCGCATGCTGGAGCCGGATCACGTCGGCGCGCTCGCGCTCTCTGGCGAGATCTTCATCACCGTGGGGCGCTTCGAGGAAGCCGCCAGCCACTTGGCGGAGCTGGCCGCGCATCCGCAGGCACCGACCCAGCAGCGCCTGATGAGCGGCGTCGCAGCCGTCGATCTGTTCGAAAACAAGCTGAAAGATCCCGAGCGCGCGCTCAAGGTGCTGCTCGCGTTGCACGCAGCGCAGCTGTCCACGCTACCGGTGCGCGAGCGCCTGGCGAAGGTTGCCACCAAAGCCTCTGCCTTCGAAGAGGCCGTCAAAGTGCTCGAGATATTGATGAACGAGCGTGACACCCGGGAGGGCAGAATTCAGGCTGCTCGCCTGGCGCTCGCCATCTATCGCGACAAGCTCGGGCGTCCGAGCTCCGCGCAGGCCGCCGTCGAGAAACTGCTGGCGGAGGCTCCCGACGACGGCGAAGCCATCGACCTGGTGCTGACGGGCGCGATCCCCGAGTCGAAGGCCCGACCGCTGCTCGCGCGCGCGCAGATGACGCTGGTGCAACGCCTGACCGACAATCCGCTCGATGCCGAGCGCGTGCTGTGGCTGGCCAAGGTCGCGCAATTTTTGGGCAACATGCCGCAGCGCCAAGCCACGCTCGGCTCCCTCGCCGCCATTGGTCGGGGCAGCCCCGAGATCGACAAAGAGCTCGGCGCGCTCGATCGGCGCGTGGCCCACGTGCCCAAGATCGCTATCGACGATGCCTCGCTGCCAAACCTGGCCGACCCCGACGATCGCGGCGCGGTGGCCGACCTGATGCGCGTTATCGCAACCACGGTCACTGAAGCGCTCGGCCCCAATCTGCAAGCCTTCGGTGTGACCAAAAAAGAGCGCGTCGATCCGCGCGCCGGGCACCCGATCAGAAACGAGATCGCGGCCTGGGCAGGCGCGCTCGGTATCGGGGAATTCGAGCTTTACGTCGGCGGCACCGATCCGGGCGCCGTGCGCGCGCTGGCGCTCGAAACGCCGGCGATCGTGCTGGGCGCGGCCGTCACGGCGCCCTTGTCACCGACCGATCGCCAGGCCGTGGCCCGCGAGCTGTACGCGCTCAGGCGTGGCACGACGGTGCTCAGCCACCGCGAGCCCGACGACGTGGCAGCCATCATCGTAGCCGCCTGCCGCCTGGGCGAAGTCGAGCTGCAAGCCCCTAGCTTCGCCATGCTGGGCGAGTTTCATCGCCTGCTCACCAAAGAGGCGTCGGGTTGGGGCGGCGAGGCGCGGCGCGTGCGCAAGCTCTTGCCCGACTTGGCGCGTGCCGTCGCAGCGGAGGCGCCCGATCTGTTGGGCTGGGTGCGCGCCGCGACGTCGAGCCTCGATCGCATGGCCGCCATCGCCGCGGGCGACGTGTCTTGGGTGCTGGGCGGCAGGTCGCGCGCAGGGGTCGGCGAGGGGCGTGAAGATCGCGCGCGGGCCGAACGCTTGCTGGCGTTCGTGCTCTCGCCCACGTATTTGGATCTGCGCGAGCAACTCGGGATGGGAGTGCGATGAGCGGCACGGACGACGGCGAGAAGCGCTCGCGAGGCGCGGGCCGCAGCGGCAGCGCCGGCAGCATCGGCAAAGAGCTGGGCGACGATCTGGACTTCGAGGCCGACGCGCTGCTCGACTCGCTGTTGTCCGACGACGCGCCGCCCACCAAAGCCAAGAGTCAGCGCCCTGCCCCTGTCGAGGCCAAGCCCAGCGAGCCCCCGCCTTCCGACGGCGGTTTCCTGCATGCGCCCGCGTCGCGCGAGTTTCCCGACGACGAGCCGACTTGGGTCGGTAACATCGACGCCGCTGCCAACGAAGAGCTGCAAGCGCTCGCGCAGCGCGTCGGCCTCGGCGACAAGCCGCCCGCCAGCCTGAAGCCCGCGGCGCAGGTACTGCCGCCGCCACCAGCGCAGGGGTCCGCGGCGATTCCGGTATTGCCGCCACCGCCCACGTTCACCGCGCCGCGCCCCGCCGGCATTCCTCGTCCCGGCGGCATGTCGAGCGTGCCCCGCCCCACCTCGCGCGGGCCTTCGCGCGCCCCGACGCCGGCTAGGGGCACAGGCACGGCCGAGCCGCCCGCGGTCAATCCGGCCGGACCTCCGCCACGCCAACCCTACCCGCCCGCCGTGAGCCCGAGAGCCCCGCACACGACGCCCCTGCCGCGCGCACGCGAGCTGCCCGTCTTCGTCGAAGACGACGAGGTCACGCGCGTGCAGTCGATGCCCACGCTGCACGACATCGATGGCCTGCTCGAGCGCACGGCCCAAGAGTCGCCGCCCAGCGCCACCACGACGCGCCCGCCCGCACGTGCGCAAGATGCGGACATCCAAACCAGCGCGCAATCGCTGGAAGAGCTGTCGCTCGATGACGACATCGAGAGCCTGCCCAGCTCGAGCAGGACCGCCGTCACCAGCCTGAGCGAGCTCCACTTCGACGAGGCTTCCGACGGCATCGACGATTTGCTACAGGCCAACTCGGACCCGCCCGCCGACGCGCGGCTGTCGCTGGCGGGAGCCGACGATCTGAGCGAGGCCGAGCTCGAAGCGCTGGCCGCCGCCGACTTGGGCGACATGCTACCGAGCGAGCCGCCACGCGCGCCGCTCTCGCACACCCCGCCGCCGCCGGACTTGCATTCTTCACCGTCGATGTGGCCAGACGAGCGCCCCGCGGCCGCGCACCTGGCGCTCGACTCCGATCGCTGGACCGAGCGCGCCGAGTGGCTCGAGGCCGAGGCGAACGCCGCGACTGATCCGGTCACCAAGGCGCGCAACCTGCTCGTGGCCAGCGAGATCTGGGCGCTAGTGGGCGATATTCCGCGAGCCCGCGAGGTAGCGACCGAAGCCAGCTCGATGGCGCGCTCGCTACCACTAGTTGGCCGCCAGCTGCGCGCGCTGGCCGCGGCGGAGCAGGATTGGAAAGCCGTCGCCACGGCGCTCGATCTCGAGACGCGCGGCGCGCCGACGCCCGAAGCGCGCGTGCACGCTGCGTATTTGAACGCCGAGGTGCATCGCTTGGCGCTCAAGGACGACGCCACCGGCAAGAAGAAGCTGGAGCTGGCGCTACGCGCCAGCGTCGACGATCCGCGCGCGCACGTCTCCAAGCTCGTAGAGCTGCTCAGCAAGGGAACCGGCCCCGCCCGCATGCGCTGGCCGGAGTCGGTAGCGTTGGCCGAGCTGATCTCGGCCACCGAAGAGAGCTCGCGCCTGCGCGGCGCCCCTGCTCCTGCGGGCGCGCCAGGCACGACCGTTGCGCCGAGCCTCGCGTTCGAGCAAGCGCGCAAAGCGTTCGCCGTGGGCGATCGCGGCGCCACGGCCGGCTTGGTCGCTCGTCTCGCGGAAATCGACGGCATCGGTCCGGCAGCGCTGTGGCTCGCTGCGGCCCTGGCAGCCCACGAAAGCAAGACGCGCCCCGACGCCATGGGCTGGCTCGAGCGCCTGCTCGGCGGCGACGCGGACCCGCTCGCGCGCCGCGCGCTTTCGGCGCGGGCCCTCGAGCAAGGCTCGAAGGAAGGCATCGCCGCCGCCAGTGAGGGCGAGACCGAGGCCTTCAGTTTCCTCGATCGAGCGGTGCTGGGCGCGCTCAGTGGCGAAGGGCTCGAAACGCTCGGCCCGCTCGCCCAAAAACTGGCGAGCGAGGCGGAACAGCGCCCGCTGGCCGCGGCCATTCAAGGCGCCGTGGCGAGCGAGCAAGCTGCCGAGCTCTTGGCTGGCAGCGAAGCGGCGCGTTCCGCCCAGGCGCTCGGTCTCGCGCTCACACCTCCCAGCGGCACCGAGGCGCCGGCCACCCTCGCCTACTTGCGCGCGCCCGCCCAGCGTTTCACCGACGCCAATCCCGAGAGCGCGCTCGGCCCGGCCTTGCAGCTTCGCTTTGCGATGACCGACAAGCAAGCGCCCTCGCTGTTGCGCGGTATCGCAGCTCTGGCCGATGGCGACCGAGCGCACGCGCGCGACGAGAGCCTGGCCAGCGCGCTGCTCGAAGAGTTGAGCGGCGAGCAGGCGGCGGCGACGCAGCGTTACACCGCCGCTCACGAGGCGGATCCGCGGGCGCCCGTGCCACTGCGGGCGCTGCTGCAGTCGGCCGATCGCGACGGCACGTTGCGCCTTTTGACTGGCGCAGCCGAAGCAGCGGGCGAGCCGATCCAAACTGCGCTGCACCTACTCGAAGCCGCCCTGCGGCTCGGGCCCGAAGACGCCGAGCGCTACGACGAGCTGTTGCGCAAGGCCTCCGAGGCCCTGCCGTCGCTGTCGCTGATTCAACGGCTCGGCGAGCAGCAAGCCCGCGCGCGCGGCGACTCGGAGCGCCTGTTGGGTTGGCTGCGAACGCGCCGGGCGCAGAGCGAGGACCCGCTCGAGACCGCGCTCGACCTGGTGCGTGAAGCGCTGCTCGTAGCCGAGACGGACATGGCGCTGGCGGCCGGTTTGCTCGGCGACGCCATCGCCGCGCGGCCGACCGACATTGCTCTGCGCGAGCTGCACGAGCGCATCGCCGCCAGCAGCGACGAAGATCGCGCGGCCTGGCGCGAGCAGGTCGCCGAGAACGTCGCCGACGAGACCAGGCGCGAGCTTTTGGCGCAGGCCGCGCTCGAGCATCGTCGCGCCGGCAACAGCGAAGCCACCGGGCGCGTGGCGCAAGCGGCCGTGCAGCTCGGCGGCGGAGAAATCCTCAAGGTGCTGGCGGACGAGAGCTCGCTCGGCACACCCGCGGCGGCGCGCGTTTCGGAGGCGCTGCTCAGCCAGGCCCGCGCCACCGAAGACGCGCAGCAGCTGTGCGAGCTCTACGAGCGCCTGTCCAAGCTCGATCGGGCGCGCGGCGACAGCTCGAGCGCGCTGCTCTGGCACACCGCAATTCTGGAGCGCGCCCCCGACCACTTGCCCGCGCTGCGACAGGTGGAGCATCACTACATCGGCAGCAATCGGCTCGAAGAATTGGAGCCGCTGGCGGCGCGCTTGGCTCAGCTCACCTCTGGTTCGGAAGCCGACGCGCACGCTCGGCTGGCCGCGCGCATTCGGATTCGCACCGGCGCCTGGTCGAGCGTGAAAGAGCTGGTCAGCGGCGCGCTGACGCACGACCCGCCACGGCTCTGGGCGCTGCGCATGCTCGAAGCGCAGGCGCGCGCTGCCGACGATTCGGCGACGACGCTAGCGGTCAGCCAAAAACTGCAAGAACGCGTGGAGCGCCCAGCCGACAAGGCGACGCTGCTGCTGCGCAGCGCCGAGGCGGCCGCGCGGCTCAATCAGCTCGACCAAGCTCAGCTGTATTTGGAGCGCGCGCTGAGCCTGGTACCGGACCATCAAGTGGTGCTGACGACCTTGGCCGAGGTGCTGGAAACGCGCGGCGATTTCCGAGCTTCGGCGCGCGCGCTCGAGGCGCTGGGCGAAGTCAGCCTGATCGATTCGCACAAGGTGAACGCCTGGCACCAAGCAGCCGTGCTGTGGCTCGACAAGGGTAACGACACCGAACGTGGTCGGGCCGCGCTCGAAAACGCCGTAGCGCTCGACATCACGAACGAAGATGCCGTCGTGCGCTTGCAGGCGCTCTACGTCAGCGGCGGCGACCGCGAGAAGCTCGCCAGCCTGCTCGAGCGGCGCCTCTCGCACACCACGGATCCCGAAGAGCGCGTGGCGCTCGAAGTCACGCGCGGTCGCGCCTTGGCCGACGTGGGCGAGCGAGCCCAGGCCAAGGCCGCGCTGGCAGCGGCCCTCGACGCCAACCCCGACCACGTCGAAGCCCTGTCCACCTTCGCAGAGCTCTGCAGCGAAGAAGGCGACTGGAGCGCGGCGGAGCAAGCCTACATCCGGCTGGTCCGGCATTTGCCAGAACCGGCCAGACAGGCACAAATCTATCGGCGGCTCGGCGAGCTTTACGACACCGCGCTGCCGAACCCGGAGCGCGCTGAGCTGGCCTACCGCGAGGTGCTGAAACGGGACCCCGAGGACAGCGACAGCATTTCGCGGCTCGTGCAGGTGCTGGGGCGTCGCAACATGCCCGACAAAGCCGTCGAGCTGCAGACGGAGTTCCTGGGGCGTGCCGCCACGCCGGAAGCCAAACGTGACCGCACGCTCGCGTTGGCGCTGGTCGTCGAGCAGCTGGGCGGCGATCGCAAAAAGGCCGAAGCCATTTTGGACAAGGCGCGCAAAGACGCGCCGCTCGACCACACGGTCTTGCGCGCGCTGGTCGAGCTGCACCAACGCGCCAACGAGCAACGCGCCGCGACCGTGCTGCTCGATCGCGCCGCCATGGACGCGCGGCGCGCGCTGGCGACCGGACGCTTCGATCCGGCGCTATTCGAGATGTTGGCGTCGGTCGCCGAGCTGCGCGGCGCCCACGACGCCGCCTCACTCGCGACCGCCACGCTGATGTCGCTGTCGGGCGAAGACATGCCCGTGTCGGCGCTGGGGCAAGCTGCCGGAGATCTCAGATTGGATGATCAGCTGGCGCCGGATCTGATCACGCCCGCGTTGCGTGCGCTGCTCAAGAAGGCCGGCGACGTGCTAGACGGCGCCTACGCGGTCGATCTGCGCGCGCTGAAAGCGGCTCCGCTGCCGGTGGCGTCGCAAGCCTTCGTGGGCTTCGTGCAAAACGTGGCGCAGTCTTTCGGCATTCGCGGGCTCGAGGTGTTCGCGTCGCCCGCGCTCGGCCCGGTGTGCATGCCGGTCAGCACCAACCCGCCGATCATCGTGTTCGGGCAGACGCTACTCGACCATCCCGACGACGCCGCCCGCTTCTTTCTGCTGATGCGCAGCTTGAAGATCCTGCAAGGCCGCGCCGCCGCGTTCTCGCGCACGGCGCCGATCGAGCTACCGGCCGTGGTGAGCGCGTTCTTGTCGCTGTTCGCGACGAACTGGACGCCGCAGGGCGTCGACGCCAAAAAGCTCGCCGATTCGCGCAGCAGGCTGCAGCAAGCCATGCGCACGCGGCTCGACGACGATGTGCCGGTGCTCGCGCTCGAAGTCATCGGCAGCCTCGGCAATCGTGTCAGCCAGCTTGGCACCGCCATTCACCAGTGGGGCAATCGCACGGGTCTCTTGGCCGTGGGCTCGCCGAGCGCGGCGCTGCGCGGCTTGGCGCTCGCGGCGGGTCAGCTCGCCGGTCCTCCCGCCGGCCCCGAGCGCGTCAAGTGGGTGATCCGAAATCCCGAAGCCCGTGACCTCGCGGTGTTCAGCGTTTCGGAGGCGTATGCCGAAGCGCGCGCCAGGCTCGGCGTCGCGCGCTAGTAGGTATCGGCTGCGAGCGACGGACGGCGCACGAGGCGAGCCGCGAGCGCGGCAACCAGCGCGGCCGAAGCGAGCAGCATCACCGCCAAACCGTATTCGCGAGCGGTGCTGAGCAGGCCCCCGCCGTGCACGACGCGGAAGCCAGCCATGACGGCCGGTAGTCCCATCGCCAGGTAGGCCACGACATACAAGATCGACAGCACCGAGGCGCGCTCCGCGGCCGGCGCCAGCGACACGACGCTACGAATCGCGCCCTGAAAGCCGGCGCCAAAGCCGGATCCGGCCAAGGCCGTCCCGAGCCAAAAACCCGCCAGCGACCCGCGGCCGATCGCCAGCAGCGTCAAACCGACACCGGCGATCAACTCCACGGTTCCGAGCGTCATCACCCCGCGCGGAGCCCGGGCGCGCGTGATGAAGATGGTGGCGGCGCCGCTGAGCGCGAACACGAACACCAAAAGGCCGCCCAGCACCAGCGACGACGAGCCGGCCAGGCGCCGAACCAGCGTTGGGCCGAGCGAACCGTAAAAGCCGATCAGCGCCCACGTGGCAACCAATACGGGCGCCGCCAAGAGCACCGGCTCGCGCACTCGCGGCGGCAACGCGAAGCGCGGCCGTAGCGAGCCCAGCGCGCCCGGACGCGGCGTGACCGTCTCTGGCATGAGCAAGGCGCCACAGGCTTGCGCGACGAAAACCGCGGCGAGCAAGCCATAGATCAGCTTGGTTGGCAGCGGCAGGTACTGCACCATCAGACCCGACACGAGGCCGCCCGTTGCAGTACCCAGCATGGGCGCGACGGCATTGGCGATCGGCCCCCGCTCGCGATCCAGGTCGACCAGGCCCGCGCCGACTGCTCCAACTGCCCCGCCCGTTGCCAAGCCTTGCAGCACGCGCGCCGTGAGCAGCGACGTGACGTCGTCCGCCGTCACGAACAGCACCATGGTGAAGGCCTGGAGCAGCGTCGCCAGCGCCAACACCGGACGGCGACCCACGTAGTCGGACAGGGAGCCTGTCACGAGCAGCGCCGCCAGCACGGCTAGCGCGTAGCTGCCGAACACGATCGTGACCGTGATGGGCGAAAAGCCCCAGGCTGCTTGGTACACGGGGTAGAGCGGCGTAGGCGCGCTCGAGCCGGCCAGAAACGACAAGAAGATCGAGGCTTGCAGGTAAAACGCAGCGCGTTTCGAGAGATGCATCGTTGAGCTCCTGGTGGCGAATCCGGGCCGGGTTTCGCGTCGCCCGTCCGCCTCAATACAGACCGTTCTGTATGCTGAGGCTTGACTATGGACAGACCTGTCTGTATTGTCAAGCTCATGGCTGGACGCAAAGTCGACGGCTCGGTGCGCGAGCGACTGCTGGCCGCAGCCGACCAGCTTTTTTACGACGAGGGTGTGCACAGCGTCGGCATCGATCGCGTGCTCGAGCTGGCAGGCGTCGCCAAGGCCTCTCTCTACAGCAGCTTTGGCAGCAAAGAAGAGCTGGTGGCCTCGTACCTGGAGCGGCGAGCCGAAAGGCGCAAGCAGCTGATTTCCGAGCGGCTTCTGCGCCACCGCACGCCACGCCAGCAGATCTTGGGCATCTTCGAGCTGCTCGGCGAAATCGTGGCAGATCCGAAATATCGCGGTTGCGCCTTCGTCAACGCCGCGGCCGAGGCGCCGCTCAGCGCAGGCCGCGCAACGGCTGTCTGGAACGAGCTACGCAAATGGGTCTGGAGCTTGTTCTGTCAGCTGGCGCGCGAGCTTCACGCGCGTCACCCGGAAGACCTCGGCCATCAGCTGGCGCTGCTCTACGACGGCGTGGCCGTGCGAGCCGCCATGGATCGCGATCCGCGCGCGGCCGCCGACGCGCGGGCAGTGGCTGAAGCGCTGCTCGAGCGCGTCGATAGCGCCGCCAAACCGCGGCCCCCAGAGCGGCGGACTTCGCGGCAACGCGATCGCAACTAGCGACGGTCGAGAAGCACGGTCGGACAGCGGTCGTGCCGACGCGCGAACGGCTTCGGTGGCAAACCTGGCTCGCCGTTTGATTCCATGCGCTATGCTGCTCGCTCGTGCAGGGCTCGCGGAAAGTCGAACAGCTGGACCACCGGCGCGTGCCTCGACGGGGTGGCGCCGCGCTGTGCGGCTGTGCTCTGGCGTTGGCCGTCGCGGGCGCGGCTGCGCCGGCGCGAGCCGAATCGTTCGTGAGGCGGCTGGCAGAGCGCGCGCTCGAGCGCGGCATCGCGCAAGAGGCGCGTGGCGACATCGCGCAGGCGCTCACCAGCTACGATGAAGCCGTGCGCACCGACACGACACTCGGCGCCGCCGCCCTGCGCCTGGGCGGGCTGCGCGAGCGCATGGGCGACC
>Ga0307516_10006382_pt1 | contig 13823 bp, 14 predicted proteins | sample 19_EM_MG_FD_203310 | JGI IMG/M metagenome (GOLD analysis project Ga0307516, IMG submission 203310) | Populus trichocarpa ectomycorrhiza microbial communities from riparian zone in the Pacific Northwest, United States - 19_EM | ecosystem: Host-associated > Plants > Roots > Unclassified | place... | reverse complement strand
CACTTGGAATTCCGGCAACCCGCGCGCTCGCGGCCGTCGCGACCGGCGAAGCCGTGTATCGCGAACGGGGGGCGCTGCCCGGAGCCATTCTGACGCGAGTCGCCGCGAGCCACGTGCGGGTGGGTACGTTTCAATATTTCGCCGCCCGCGGGGACATCGATTCGATCCGGCGCCTCGCGGATTATGCGATCGAGCGGCACTATCCCGACGCGAGGTCCGCGGCCAATCCGTACCTCGAACTATTGCGGTCAGTCGTGCTGCGGCAGGCGCGGTTGGTTGCCGCGTGGATGAACGTGGGTTTCATCCACGGCGTGATGAACACCGACAACATGACCATCTCCGGCGAGACCATCGATTTTGGACCGTGCGCATTCATGGATGCCTATGATCCGGCGACGGTGTTCAGTTCCATCGATCATATGGGCCGCTATGCGTACGCCAATCAAGCTGCGGCCGCGCAATGGAACCTGGCGCGGTTCGCCGAGACGCTCTTGACGTGCATCGATCCGCAAACCGACCGCGCCATCGAGCTTGCCACCGGCGCGATCGCTGATTTCTCCCGGGAGTTCGACGAGCACTGGCTTGCAGGCATGCGCAGGAAGCTGGGGCTTTTCACCGAGGAGGAGGGCGACCTTGCCCTGATTCGCGGCTTGCTGGACGCGATGCAACGCGGCGGTGCGGACTTCACCTTGACGTTCCGCCGGTTGTGCGCGGCCGCCGAAGGCGTTGCCGGCGACGCGGCAATGCATGAACTGTTTGCGGACCCGGCAGGCTTCAGTCAATGGTCGCAGGGGTGGCGCGCCCGCCTGGCGCGCGAGCCGCAGCCGGGAAGCGAACATGCGGCATTCATGCGCCTGGTCAATCCGGCGGTCATTCCGCGTAATCATCGCATCGAGGCGGCGATCGCGGCTGCCGTGGAGCGCGGCGACTACGCGCCGTTCGAAACGCTCGCGGCGGTGCTGTCGCGCCCCTACGAGGACTCCGCCGCGGCTGCGGCCTACGCCGTTCCGCCGCTGCCCGAGGAACGCGTATTGCAGACGTTTTGCGGCACCTAGGAGCCTGTCTGAGCGCCGCAATGAGCCATGGAACGTGAACAACGAGGCGCTCGAGCAGATTCAAACCAAGATCGCGTTCCTGGAACAGGCGAACGCCGATCTCAGCGACGTGATCTTTCGCCAGCAACTGGAAATTCGCATGTTGGGAGAGCGCATCAAGGAAGTGTCGGAGCGCCTCGCCGCCGCGCTATCCGAAGACCGGCAGCGATCGGCCGAGGACGAGCGCCCGCCGCATTACTGACATGGGCATCGTGACCAAGCCGTATTGGCAGCAGCATTGCGCGGCTCCTGAGTTGCCCCGGCGTCCGCTGCCCGCGCGCGTCGACGTGCTGATCGTGGGCGCGGGATATACCGGATTATCCGCCGCCCGGGAAACTGCGGCGGCCGGCGCCGCCACCTGGGTGTTGGATGCAGGAGCCGTGGGTGCCGGCTGTTCCGGCCGCAACGGGGGCCAGGTAGCGTATAGCATCAAGCCGTCGTTTGCGGCCCTCGCGTCGCGCTACGGCGAGAGCAGGGCCTTCGCGATCTGCGAGGAAGGCCGCGAGGCCGTGGCCCATCTGCGTCGGTTGGCGACCGGCCAGGGCTTTGATTGCGACTGGCGAAGCCAGGGGTGTTTTTTCGGCGCGCACACGAAGCGCCATTTCGCCGCGATGGTGCGGGATGCCGAGCATCAGCCCCGGGGCCTCGAACAGCGCATCACCGTGGTTCCCCGGGCCGAACAGTTCCGTGAAATCGACAGCGATTTCTACCATGGAGGCTGCGTCTATCACGATGACGCATCGGTCGATCCCATGCGAATGCTGGTGGCTTTGCTGCGCCGGGCCGAGCACGCCGGCGCCGTCGTGCTGGACCACTGTCCGGTGGAGGGTATACAAGGGTCCGGCGACGGTTTCGAGATCCTCACACCGTTGGGAAAGATCCAGGCACGAAAAGTCTTGATCGCAACGAACGGCTACTCGGGCCCGCTCTCGCCGTGGCATCGCAGACGGGTGATTCCCATCGGCAGCTACCAAATCGCGACGCAGGCGTTGGGAGCCGATGCGGTCCGCAGGCTGATCCCGCAGGGCCGCAATGTCGTCGACTCGCGCCGCGTGGTGGTGTACTTCAGGCCGTCATCCGACGGCGAGCGAATCATCTTCGGCGGGCGGGCGGCCCTGGCGGAGAAGGATCCGCTGGCCTGTGTGCCGCGATTGAAGGCGATGCTGACACGCATCTTTCCACAGCTTGAATCGGTGCGGATCGATCACGCTTGGGTGGGATGGGTGGCATACACCTTCGATTCGCTGCCGCACCTGGGAAAGCGCGACGGCGTCCACTATTGCATGGGATATTGCGGGCAGGGAGTGCCGCTCGCGCCGTACTTGGGGCAGCGGGTTGGACAGCAGATGATGGGACTGAAGGAGGGCCGAACCGCTCTCGACGATCTTGAGTTCCCGGCGCGCCCCTACTATTTCGGGATCCCCTGGTTTCTCGCTCCGTCGGTGTTCGCGTATCGTACGCTGGATGCCATGGGCGTTTAGGAGGGGCTTCTCGGCAGCCGAGCACGGCATGAGCAAGTACGCATCATTCGGGGAACTTGCCGAGCACGAGGCGCAAGGCCGGGATTTTCGCGTCCGACGGGTCGATCGAGCCGGCTCCCGCGTCGTCATCCTCGCGCCGCATGGAGGCAAGATCGAAGAGGGAACCTCCGAGATAGCCGCGTTGATCGCAGGCGCGGATCACAGCCTTTTTTGCTTCGAAGGCCTGAAATCGTATGGCCGGAATCGGGACCTGCACATCACGAGTCATCGCTTCGATCATCCGGACTGCCTCGACATGGCTGCGCGCCGCGACATCGTGGTCAGCGTGCATGGCTGCATGGGATACGCACGAATATTCATCGGTGGGCTCGATGTCGCGTTGTCGGAACGGTTGTCGATCGGGCTCGCCGCGGAGGGCTACGTCGTGGTCTCCGAGGGTCACCGATATCCGGGGCGCCACCCGTTCAACATCTGCAATCGCGGCCTGCGGAACAAGGGCGCGCAGCTCGAGATCACCTACGATTTGCGCGCACCCGAACACCACGCGAGCATCGCCCGTGCGGTTCGGTCGGCGATCGCCGACTTCAACGACTCGCTCGGGAACCTGGAGGCCAAACCAGGTATCGTTCGGCCACCATGAGATCCGAGAAAGATCCCGCCGAGAAAGATCCTGCCGATTGGATTGATGACGGCGCCCGAAGAGGACCGCACCGGCCATTTCTGCGCACCCCCGAGGGGCGCGAACTGAGTTACGCGGGGCTTGCCGCGCTAATCGCGCGTTTCGCATCCGCATTGACCGCCCGGGGGGTGGAGCAGGGCGATCGCGTGGCGGCGCAGGTCGACAAGTCCGTGGATGCAGTATTGTTGTATCTCGCCTGCCTGGATGTGGGCGCAGCATTCGTTCCCATCAATACCGCGAATACCGAGAATGAGGTCGATTATTTTCTGCGCGACGCGCGGCCGCGGCTCGCGGTGGTCAAGCCGGCGAGCCGAGCGTTGCTCGAACCGGTGGCTTCGAGAGCGCAGGTGAGCCACCTGGAGACCTTGGGAGGCGAAGGCGAAGGTTCACTGCCGGAACTGGTCGGCCGCTGCGCCGCCGGAGCGCGGCCGGTCCGGCGGTGGAGCGCGGATTCGCTGGCTGCAATCGTATATACGTCCGGCACCACCGGCCGGGCGAAAGGCGCGATGTTGACGCGCGGCAATCTCGCCAGCAATGCCGAGGTACTCGCCGAAGCGTGGCAATTTACGGAAAACGACGTGTTGCTGCATACGCTGCCGCTGTTTCACGTGCATGGCTTGCTCGCTGCGATCAATACCGTGCTCGCCTCGAGATCGAGTCTCCTGCTGCTGCCAAAGTTCGATGCCGCATCCGTGTTGATGCATCTGCCCGCGGCCACCGTCTACATGGGTGTTCCAACGCACTACACCCGCCTGCTGCAGGAGCCGGGCCTCGATCGTACGGCGGCCGCCGGCATGCGATTGTTCATCTCCGGCTCCGCGCCGCTCCTGGCCGAGACGCATCGCGAATTCTCGAGGCGGACGGGACACCGGATCATCGAGCGATATGGAATGACCGAGACATTGATGAACTCGTCGAACCCCTACGATGGCGAGCGAGTGCCGGGATCGGTCGGGCCGGCGCTGCCGGGCGTGTCCATACGGGTGTCCAATGCCGCGGACGGCATCGGCAGTCTCGAGATCAACGGGCCGAACGTGTTTGCGGGCTATTGGGGCGACGCCAAAAAGACCCGCGCCGAATTCACGTCGGATGGCTGGTTCAAGACGGGTGATGTGGGCCGCATCGAGAACGACGGTTACGTGTACATCATGGGGCGGGCCAAGGACCTCGTCATCAGCGGCGGATACAATGTGTATCCGAAGGAGGTGGAGACGGAATTGGATGCGTTGACCGGGGTCCTGGAGAGCGCCGTCTTCGGCGTTCCGCATCCGGACTTCGGCGAGGGCGTTACCGCAGCTGTGGTGCGGGAGCCCGGAGCCGCCGTGTCGGAGGCCGACATCATCCGCGCCGTCAAGGCGCGGTTGGCGGGATACAAGATCCCCAAGCGGATTCTCTTTCTTGACGATCTCCCGCGCAACGCCATGGGCAAAGTTCAAAAGAATGCGCTGCGGTCGACCTATGCGGCGTTGTATCTCGGCGAATGAGGAGCACGCCATGGTCTATCAACTCTATTACTGGCCGACGATTCAAGGGCGCGGCGAGTTCGTGCGCCTGGTCCTCGTCTCGATGTTCCAGGTCATTGCGGGCCTTCGCTACGCGTTTCCGCGGGCCATGGCACGGGCCGCGCCCCGTTATCGGCGTCTCTTCGCGTTGCACGCGCGGGTGCAGGAACGCCCGCGAATTGCCGCTTACCTTGCGTCTTCCCGGCGAATCCCGTTCAATCAAGAAGGCATTTTCCGCCACTATGCAGAGTTGGATGTTTCCTGAACGGATATTCATATGACGCCTCCCCCTCTGAAGTTGTTGTCCTCCATGGCCACCCGCGATGTGTTGCGCGAGATGGCGTCCAGCTATCAGGTCGAAGCGGGCCGCGTGGTGAATACCGAGGCGGCGGGCGGCGTGGACGTTGCCAAGCGCGTGCGGGGCGGCGAGCCTGTGGACGTCGTGGTGCTCGCGAGCAACGTCATCGACAAACTGATCGAAGAGAAGAAGTTGAATCCCGGCAGCCGCGTGGATCTCGTGACATCCGGCATAGCCATCGCCGTTCGCGCGGATTGTCCATGGCCGGACGTCGGGACCGAAGATGAGGTGAAGAGCGCCGTGCTGGCTGCCGCTACCTTGAGCTACTCGACCGGCCCCAGCGGCGTGTATCTGGAAAAGATGTTCGAACGCTGGGGCATACTTGAAGCCATCCGCAATCGTATCGTGGTGCCGCCCCCCGGCGTCGCGGTGGGATCGCTGATTGCAAGCGGAGCGGCGGAGCTCGGGTTTCAACAACTGAGCGAGCTCAAGAATGTGCTCAACATCGATGTCGTGGGACCGTTGCCGCCGCCGATTCAGAGCATCACGACTTTTTCGGGCGCAATTTCGATCTCCTGCGGCGACCCTGCGGCGGCCCGACGGCTCCTTGAGTTCATGGCGTCGCCCGCGGCCGCGGCGGTCAAGCTCCGGCACGGGATGGAGCCTGCCAGCGGGTCCAAATAGGCTTCCCGGCCTCCTCCGGCGCTCAAGATTAACGCGTAACTGCCGACCATTGAGGGTGCGATGCTCAGGATTTCCATCGGGGAAATGCCGGGCGGCGCGGAGAACTCGGTGGCGCTGTGACTGTCCTCTTCCCAAATGACAAAGTGGCTGCACGCTGGAACGGAGCGCTTCAAGCGCGGCTCCGGCACGCCCCATTGGAATCGTTTCTGATTTCCAGGGGCCGGAAGTGGGTGCTGTCCGGAGAAGCGCGCGTCAGCGACAACCTGGCGTGCGCGACCATCTATTTCGTCGACCACGCTCTGAAAGAGTGCACACCGGACGGCAGCGGTCTGCTCGATGCCACTCATCATGCGGCGGTCGGTCAGGCGGCCTGTGCGGTAAGTCACGGATTGGCCCTGCTCATTCAGGAGGCGAACTCGTGGCGCATGGCGGCGCTCATCGGAACGGCTCGCATACTCGCTCCGCACGTCGGGCCGGATGCAGCCGCCCACCTGTCGGCGACGTGCGCGCGGGACTACGCAAAAGCGCTCAAGACAGGCCTCGAGAGCGGCCTGCTGCAGATCAGCACCGTGGTCGCGGGAGCGGTCGAAAGCAACAACCAGGCGCTGGCCGGCAAAGCGGTGCAGCTCATCTCGCAAAAAATCTCGCCGATACCGGCCCGTTCCCTGGCGAGGCGTGCCGCGCCGTTGTAGGGGCCGCGCTGTAGGACTGTTCCGCGACCCATGTGAGAAGAAGTCCGATAGGATTGAGCGCACATTCATCGCGCGGCTCAGGCAGACTGTATCCCGGGCAAATGAAGGTAGCATCCGTTAATTGAACGTGCTCACGCGAAGCAATGGCGAACCAGGAATTCCCGGAGCGAAGGCGGTGAAGGAAAAACCTCATTGCCAGCTGCTGGATATTGCGCTGGCGACGGTGGTCGATGCCGTCATTGGGACCGACGCGCACGATCGCATCACTTTCTTCAATCCTGCCGCAGAGGCGATGACGGGCTGGCGGTCGAGCGAGGCGCTCGGTAAATCGCTGACTCAGGTTTTCTTCCTGATCGATCAGGAAAACGACAAGGTCATCGACAGCCCGCTCGATCGGCTGAAGCATGGTCCTGCGGAGACGGCGGGAATGACCCATGCAGCCGTGGTCAACCGAAGGGGCCTTCAAGTCGAGATCGAATATAGCGCGGCGGCCATGTATGACGCGCAACGTAGGTTTGCGGGCGCCGTGATCGTTTCCCGTGCGCGCCGCCAGACGGCTGAGATCGCCCTACAGAGCTCCAACGAATCGCTGCTCGCAAACGCGGACGCATTGTTCGAGGAGAAGGAGCGCGCGCAGGTGACGCTCAATTCCATCGGCGATGCCGTGATCAGCACGAACTTCAGCGGCCGCGTGAGCTACCTGAATATCGTCGCCGAAAAAATGACCGGGTGGGTTCAGGCGGATGCGTCGGGTAGAACGGTCGACGAGATATTCCGGCTCGTCGATACGACCACCCACGAGACGATTCCCTGCCCCACGGCGCAGGCCATCATCGAAAATCGCAGGATTTCGCTGGAAGCGGTGTGCGTGCTCATCCGGCGCGACGGGGAGGAAATCGCGGTCGAAGTCTCCGCCGCACCCATCCACGACCGCAACGGCGGCGTCGTCGGCGCCGTGATGGTGGCACATGACGTCACCGCCGCGCGCGAGTTGTCCATGAAACTGGCGCGGCTCGCATTGCACGATAGCCTGACCGATCTGCCCAACCGGGCCTTATTCAGCGATCGCCTGAATCAGGCCACGACAAATGCCCAGGCGAACGGCGGTTTTGCTGCATTGCTCTACGTTGATCTGGACAGATTCAAGCACATCAACGATTCCCTGGGGCATGCCATCGGCGACAAGCTCTTGCAGACGGTGGCGCGGCGCTTGTTGGGCTGCGTGCGCAGCACCGACACGGTGAGCCGGCAGGGCGGCGACGAATTCGTCGTGTTGCTGTCCGATATCGTCCATATAAAGGACGCCGTGGCTTGCGCGGAAAAGCTGCTCGCTGCGCTGGAGGCGCCGTATCGAATCGGCGAACATGAACTGCGCGTATCCGCCAGCATCGGAGTGGCCATATTCCCCGACGATGCCAGGGAAGCTGAGGCGCTGCTGCGTTGCGCCGACTTCGCGATGTATCAGGCGAAGTACCACGGACGCAACAACTACAAGCTCTTCAACCCCGCCTCGGAGCTCGATCTCCTCGAGTAACGCATCCGGGGCGCTTAAGCCCCGGAGTCGAGACACTCATGCATCAATGGATCGCGGCATTATCGGCAAATTTGCTTCTGGTATCTGCAGCGGCCGCGCAGAGCGCACCTGCCGCACCTCGCACCAGGGCGGCGGACGACGATCCGATACGGATCCTGGTGGCGCGTCTGGATCTCGCGGCCTACAAATCGACCATCAAGGGCTTGACGCAGTTCGGCGACCGCCGGCAAGGCACGGAGCGCAATCGAGCCGCGGTCGATTGGATCGAGGCGCAGCTTAAGAGTCACGGCTGCGCGAACCTCGCTCGTCTCAAATACACCTACTCCCCGACCGATCCGGAATTGCCGAGTGGTCCGCCGGTTGCCCGCAAACCCGACGCTGCGGCGGGCGGCGCCCGCTACCGCGGCATCCGAGGTCGTACGGGCGTCAATACCGATCCGCAGCAGCAGCCGGATGAGAAGCTCCGCGCGCTCAACGCCGAACCCAGCAAGAGCGGCGCACGCGAAGAGGTTTACTGCACCAAAGTCGGCGCGACGCACCCGGAAGAGATGTACATCGTCGGCGCGCACATGGACGGCCACGGATGGGGCGAAGCAGCCAACGATGATGGCTCAGGCACGGCGCTGGTCATGGAGTTGGCACGCATTTTCTCCTCTCCAGACGTCAAGACCGAACGGTCGATCCGCTTCGTGCTTTGGAACAACGAAGAGACGGGTCTCAATGGCGCCTACGCCTATGTTGCGGAGCGTGCGGCACTTCAGGGCCGGGAGGATCCGGCCGGATCCGGCCGCTACCCGGAGCCGAAGTGGCTGGGCATGATTCAACACGACATGATGCTGTTCGATCATGGGATGCCGCGGTCGGACGGAACGGTCTCGAAGGAGCAACGCCCGGAGGCGGACATCAATATCGAATTTCAGTCCGGCGCAAAGACGGCGGATGACGCGCAGAGGCTCGCCTGGGAGTTCTATGCGGCCAATGAAGCCTATGCATCGGACTATCCGGCCTCCGTCGGACCACATATGACAAATACTGACAGCACGCCCTTCATGGACCGGGTGGCCGCCATCAGTCTGAGAGAGAACGAACGAGGCCGTGAGATCGGTGCCGGATGGGATCCACATTGGCACCAGCCTTCGGACGTATTCGCCACTTTCAACGACCAGGACTTTCGCCTGGGATTGAATGCCGCACAGACTTCGCTCGGCGCGCTCGCGCGCTTGAGCGGGGCGTCACTGGTCCACTGAGCCTGGCGCCAGCCCATCGCCGGCTGTCGGAACCGCGCGGTGGTCGCTGCAGTCCCGCCGCGCAGATTTTCCCGGTCAATTTGCGGACACATGAGGGTTTTGACGGCCTGACGTCGCTTTACTAGGTGAGGACGCAAATTTTGCAGGTTGAAACGGGACGCGTCGGCCGGTATTCCGCACGCGCCGTGCGGCCATGACACTCACCGAGGAATGGACGATGACTTTAGGCAATACATGGATATCTTCAACTACCGCCGTCGCCGGCGGGAAGCGGGGCGCGCGCCGGGTGCTCATCATCGACAATCATCCCATCGTTCGCGAGGGCCTGAGGAGGGTCATCGATGGCGAGGATGACCTGTTCGTGTGCGCCGAGGCCGATACGGCGCGCGACGCACGCACTGCGATCAAAGAGCGCAATCCGGATGTGATGATCGCGGACATCGGACTGAATCAAGGCGACGGAATCGAGTTGGTGCGCGATGTACGCGCTCACTACCGGAAGTTGCCGATCCTGGTACTTTCGAGCCACGATGAGACGATCTATGCTGAACGGCTGTTGTCCGTCGGCGCCAACGGTTACCTCATGAAGCATGCGACGAGCGAAGAGATATTGGCGTCGCTGCGCCGGGTGCTGGATGGCGAAATCGTCGTGTCGCACGATGTTGGCTGCAACATGATAAAAAAGAGATCGAGCGCTCGCGGAACCCATGTGTCGTCCGACCCCATCGACCGCCTGAGCAACCGTGAGCTGCAGATACTGCATCTGATCGGCAAGGGGATGAGCACGCGCGAGACTGCAAACTCGCTCACCCTGAGCATCAAAACGGTCGAATCGCACCGCCAGCGGATCAAGACCAAGCTCAATCTACACACCGGCACCCAACTCGTGCAGTTCGCGATCAACTGGTTTACCGGTCAAGAGACCGGCACGCACCGCTATCGGATCGGCGCGGCGCCGCATATGCTGCTGCAGGATGAGGCCTAGGTACTAGCCGCTTGGCGGGTGTGGTACCGTTGCACTCCGATGCAATGGAACCCACGGGAATCGCTGATGCCGCGCGCAGTGGGCGCGGGATTGCTCGTCCTTGTCGTCTCGACCGGTTGCACGCATTTCAACGGGAGTCCGCCGCCCGTTGCTGACGCTCCCGCCCCACCGGTCGCCGAGCAGCTCTCCCCGCAGGGGTCCGCGGCCGCCGAGGCGCCTGACACCCCGCCCGCCACGCCGCCCACCGCACCACCTACTGCTGGGGCACCGGCTGCAGGACCGCAGGCCATCGGACCACAATCCACCGGAGCGCCGGCCGCCGAGTCGCCTCCTGCATTGCCGCCGGTCCCGCCGCATTCGGCCGCCAAACCGGCTCAGCCCAAAACCGCAGGCAATGCCAATCCCAAGACTGCGCGCGGCACCGGAGCGCCGGCCGCCGGATCGCAGGCCGCAGGATCGCCGTCCGGTGGGTCGTCCAAGCCCATGCCGTCCGAGCAGCGCGGGACGCCGGCCGCCGGGGAGACCGCGACTGTCCAGCACGCTGCTCAACCGGCCGCCCGGCCGCCGTCACCACCGGCTCTCGATTTGACGGGCTTGGAGCAGCGGCTCAAGGACACCCATGCCATCGGCCTGTTCACCAAGTTGTCGCTGAAGAACCAGGTCGACGATCTGCTCGGTGCATTCCGTGCGTTCCACTCTGGACAGATCCCGCCTCCTCTGCCCGAGTTGCGGCAGCGCTATGATCTTCTGCTGCTGAAGGTGCTTACGCTGTTGCAGGACGGTGATCCACCGCTGGCGTCCGCCATTTCGGCATCGCGCGAGGCTATCTGGGGCCTGCTCGCGGATCGCGATAAATTTCAAAAAATTCAAATGGGTTAGCAGGAGCCTCTATGCGCCGTCCGATTTACATTCTGGTTTCAGCAAGCGCCGCATTGCTCGCCGCGGTACCGTCGTCGGGGGCGGACAACGCGTCGTTCAGCAACGATCTGAAGGCCACGATCGCATTGCAGGGGATGCCCTGCGATCAAATCGTCGATGCGAAACGCAACGGCGACAGCGATTACACGGCGACATGCAAGGACGGCAACCGCTACCATGTCTTCGTCAATCCCAAGGGTCGCGTCGTGGTGCAAAAGCTCTGATGCTGCTGTCGGCGCGCGGGCGCGTCGGCACGCCGCGCCTCAGGCTGGCGACGTGCGCACCGCCAGCTGCGCTGCCGCCAGATCTTCCATCGCACAGCCGACGCTCTTGAAGAGGGTGATTTCCTCGGCCGAGCGCCGCCCCTCGACGATACCTCGCACGAGATCCGAGAGATCGCCCCGTATGTCTGCCGCCGAGAGCGAGCCGGACGCGAAGCCATGCAATAGCTCACCGCTCTCGGCGAGCGCGCCGCGCGTGTCCACATAGATGCCGGCGCGCGCCAACGCGCGATCATCCGCTTCGCGCATCGCGGGAGTGAAGGATCCGATGAGATCGACGTGTTGGCCGGGACGCAACCAGGCGCCCTGCACGAGGGGCGTCTCCGAGAGCGTCGCGCAGCTGATGATGTCCGCCCAGTCCACCGCGGCCGGAAGATCACTCGCCGCCAGGACCTCGTAGGGATGGTGCGCGAAGCCGCGTGCCACCGTTTCGGCCGCTTCCATTCGCCGTCCCCAAACCCGTACTGAACTGATCGGCCGCACGGCGGCGTGGCTCTCGATGACATGAGGCGCCAGGCCGCCCGTGCCAACCATCAAGAGCCGCGTTGCGTCGGACCGCGCGAGGTACCGGGCCGCCAGCGCGGATGCTGCGGCGGTACGGCGGCGCGTCAATTCGGTTCCGTCCAGCACTGCCAACGGTCGACCGGTGGCGGCATCGAACAAGGCGTAGGTCGCATGGACCGCCGATTCTCCCTGCCGCGCGTTGCCCGGAAAGACCGTCACGAGCTTGACTCCGAGGCATCCGCCCACGCGCCAGGCGGGCATGACGAGCAACGTGTCCTTGGGGTTCAGCGGGCCGCCCACCGCATAGTGCTGCCGGTCCGGAACTTGATAGTCCTCGTGAAACGCGCGCATCAGCGCGTCGATCAAGGGTCCGCGGCCGAGCCGGGCGGCGACCTGCTGAGCGTCGAGCTGCAACATACGGGTTCTCCTAAATGACGTTGTGCTCGCGGAGCGGCCGGCCGCGCAAGTAGCGCGAGTACGAAAACGGCGAAATGTCGATGGTACGGTATTCTCCGAAACCGATGAATTCCGCGAGCGCACGGCCGATCGCCGGTGCATGCTGCAATCCGTGGCCGCTGAAGCCGCTTGCGAGAATCAGATTCGGCACGGCCTCACATGCGCCGAGGAACGCGTTTTGATCAAACACGTTGTAGTCGTAGTGTCCCGCCCAGGCGCCAGCCAGTCGGATGGCCTCGAACGCGGGTACACGATGAGCCAGCGCCGGCCACGCGAGGTCTTCGAACAACTGATGATCCACGTCGAAGTCGTCCAAGGCGACATTGGGATCGTTCGCGGGCACGACTCCGCAGATGAAGCGGTCCCGCTCCGGCCGAAACCAGAGACCGGATGGATCGACGACCAAGGGACAGCGGGCGGGCGGCGATGCACTCGTGAAGACGAATACGTTCCGCTTCCGCGCATGCACGGGAAGATCGATTCCCGCCTCCGCTGCGATCGCCCGCGAGTGGGTGCCTGCGGCATTCACAAGCCATCGGCACTGCAGCGTCTCGCCGCCGCCGAGGCGGACGCCGGCCACCGAATTCGCACCGTCCATGACCACCGACGCGACCCGGTCGCGCAAATAGCGTACGCCGCCACGCTCGCTTGCCTGGCGCAATCCGCGCAGCAATCCATAGCCGTCGAACCAGCCCTCGCCGCTCGCCGTGTCGGCGGCGGCGGCCACATCGCTGGCGTTGATCCACGGATAGGACGCGAGCAGGCTGGCGGCATCCAGCAGCCGTGTCCCCACCCCGCATCCCCTCTGCAGATCCACGTTGCGCCTCAGGATCGGTTCGCCCTGTGCAGTGGCGAGATAGAGGTAGGTCGACTCCACCAGATTGACGTCGGCGAGCCCGCGGCCGCAGCCCCGCAGGAACTCGAGCCCGAACGCCGAAAGCGCGATATTGAGCGGTGTGGAAAACTGCTGGCGGATGGAACTGGCCGACAATGCGCTCGCGGCGAAGCAATACGCCGGGTCCGGCTCGATCACCACGATCGAGCCGGAAAAAGCCGGTTGGTTGACGAGAAAATACGCCGTAGCAGAACCGACCGCTCCGCCGCCGGCGATAACGACATCCGCCCTCTGCATACCGAAGTGTACCGTGCGTCGCATCCTCGCGCAGCAGGCGCCTCGGGTTACACCGATGTGTACAGGCCAGGTGCAACAATGCCAAACTGTCGGCGTCATGAAAAAGCCTAAACACGAAGCGGAACTGTTCAAGGCGGCATTGCTGGCGGGCATCAAGTATGCGGAGGGCCGCGGGGCGGTGGAGTTCGAGCCAACCGACTCCGCGAGCGACAAGGCGCTCTACGTGTACCGGTTGCTGGTGCACGACAAGATCATCACGCCGATGCCCGAGGAACAGGTGGCTGAGAAAAGCGTGCGCCACCGGCTGGCGTTGTGGTACGCCCATCAGCTGCCGAA
>Ga0307516_10006381_pt1 | contig 13823 bp, 17 predicted proteins | sample 19_EM_MG_FD_203310 | JGI IMG/M metagenome (GOLD analysis project Ga0307516, IMG submission 203310) | Populus trichocarpa ectomycorrhiza microbial communities from riparian zone in the Pacific Northwest, United States - 19_EM | ecosystem: Host-associated > Plants > Roots > Unclassified | place... | reverse complement strand
GGACGACTTGACTCGAAGACACCTGTATCTTTCTCGCGTGAACCTTCCACTCACCCGGTATCCGCACTCCCCGCCCCCGAATCTTCCCCCACAGACGCTGCGTCCCCCCCACGCCAGAACCACTTCATTCTGATGGAAGACCTGACCGGAAAGCTCAAGAAGCCGTGCGTCTTGGACCTGAAGATGGGAACGAGACAGTATGGGATGGACGCGACGCCAGCGAAGAAAAGGAGTCAAAGGAAGAAATGCGACAGGACGACGAGCAGGTCGTTGGGTGTCAGGGTTTGTGGCATGCAGGTGAGTTGGGCTAGATCTTTTATATCCCAACCGTTGGTTGGTTTCACTATTCGCCGAGTTCCCGTACCTGTATTGGTTTCCCATACACGCCTCCTTCCCTTCCTTGCCTCTGCCTTCCTGTCAGATGCTAAGTTACTGATCCCTGTTGCCGCTGCGCATCCTCGGCGTTATCCTCATCAGGTTTGGAACAACGCGACACGATCTTACGTGACCCAAGACAAGTACAACGGGCGGGAGATCAAGACGGACATTTTTGCTTCCGTCCTGGCCTCTTTCCTACACGACGGCGAGCGCCTTCTAGTTCACCAGATCCCGATCTTGCTTTCCAAGATTTACTCGTTGGCCAAAATCGTCAATCGGCTCAAGGGTTATCGTTTCTACGGCTGCTCTGTGCTGTTGATCTACGACGGGGATAGCGAAGTTCAGGACACGCTCATCTCTCAGACCTGCGAGCAGCCGAGTTCCAAGAAGCAGAGAGGAGAGTCGTTGGAGAGGAGGAAGGACCATCAACGGCACCTGTCTGGCTCCTCTTCCGGGAAGAATTCCCACACTTTGGCCCCAAGGGCCCAGCAACCTTCTGACGCTGAGGGTGAGAACTCGGATCAGGATTATCCCCCAAGCTCCCCACACCCAACTCCTCTCCGTCGGTCCCACAGCGAGGATCTCATGGTTGGGCCTGTCGCCAAACGTTGCCACAACTCTCGGCCACGTAAGCGTGGTGAGGTCAACCTTCGGATCGTCGATTTCGCCCACACGACTACGGGCCAGGACTGGCTACCCTACCCCGATCCATCGATGGACAAATATTCCACAGCGTACTTCAATGCTCACCACCCCAAGGTCGAAGAAGTTGCCAGCGGGAAGGGTTACGTCGCTGACCTGGACCCAGCGACTGGATGCATCTACGCCAGGTTCCCACCGCACCATCCAGAGGCGCCTGACCGCGGGTTCTTGTGGGGATTGAAGAATGTGGCCGAGACGTTGGAGAGTATTTGGAACCAGGAGAGGGTGAGACGGATGAAGGGGCCGGGATCGAGTTCTTCGGGCTCCCTTCATTCAACCTGCGAGCCAGAGCAGCTGCCCCCGCTTTCCACGTACGGCAAGGAGATCTTCGCGGAGATCTTCGGAGAAAAGAACGAGGACCTTGGGTATATTTCGAGTTAAGCTCGAGCAGTTTTTATGGAATCCCCCCCACTGTTTCCAGATTCCCTTCCGCTGTCGCATCGTCTCGCCAACAAAGCACCCTTGGTTCCTGGTCACGATCATGTCCGCCAACCAGAAAATAATTCGATATGCTGTCATCTGCAGATCCCGCTCTCCCGTAACCGCTCTCCCATGCATTGTCGTTGCTCTCTCTACCCCACACCGACCCCGCTGGAACTGGCGTCCGCGAACTAATCCTCCTACCTTTCCTACGTCATGCACGTTTGCCACCCTCCCCTCGTCAACGTCCGTTGTGCTTCTACCGTGTTGTTGCCAACGATCTCTCGTACACCCTCTCCATCTTCCCTCTCTGTATCTATTTCTAATTCTATGTCGCACCAAACCATGCACTTCAATCGACACGCGCCACCCATAGAACTGGCTCCGTGTTAATATGTGCCACATCCCCCCATCTTGTTTTTGCCACGTCAATTCTCCCATGGTACCCTCTCACTTCCCCCCCGACCCCGACCCCCCTCCTTTTTGTTCGCATTTGTTGAAACCGTGCACATTATTCTTATCCTTCTTTTTACTCTCCGTCCCCTCTATTCTTTTCCTTTACTCTCCGCAACCATGTAGCATAACTTCAAAGGCGCAACTCTTCCTTTTTTTCCCTCGCTCGGCTTTACCGGTACAATAATCAACCTTTCCTCGACCAGCTATCCCCGAGTAATTACTCGAAACACGAACATCATGATTCCTTGCTTGATTCCGCTTGCCCTCAAGTCGTCCCGCACCAGTTGGAGCTTGAGTCGGGGCTCACCAAAATCGCCCGCCAATTTCTCAACGACCGGCGTCATTCGTTGGGCCACATCTCTGCTTTAAATCACTGATGAGGTGAGTCGGTGTGCGCACTTCCGAGGGACACGGATGCAAGAGTACTATAAAAATAGGACGAAGGGGTGACCGCTTCGTGGCACCACTACCATGAGGCTCACAAGCCGGCCCGAAAGGTCCGTGGCAGTACTTGATGACAGCTTCTATATGCCCGGTGCTGCGCCATACGGTGATCCTCGATTAGGAGTGATTCCCGAAGGGTAAAAGAGTTTGGCGTAGCATGCTCAACCCTCCCTGTCCTCCATTCGGGTCGGGTCATTGGATCCCAAGATCCCATCATCATGCATAAAAAAAACCGGCGCAGCACTCCTGTTTCCCTTTAACCTCTGTCAGCCCGACCCAACAGCCCGGAGGTCACGCTAAGCTCGAGCCATGGTTCTGCTTTCTTATCTCTTTTCCGCACTCGCGTGCACGGCCCTGTACCCCACGGTCGGAACAGTCTCGGCAAGACAAATTGATAGGATGCACATTCATGCCCTTCAGCGGGAAGCGGCGAATAGGTTCAACAAGAATAGGCTCGCGGGACCATCCGTCGTTGGAAATGTTCAGTTGAGTGCTGGTGTGAAGAATTTCACGTTCTCGAACCCCGCTGCGTCTGGTGAGTGTCTCGCGCGAGTTCGTACAATTGGAAATCATTAGGCGGTGTGTTAACTGCGGATTAGCGTTTTATGTCGATGGTACGACCATCCCGGATGTCAATTGGGATGTTGGCCCTAGTTGGGCCGGGTTGTTGCCTATCAGTGGAGACAAGGACGAAACACGAAAGGTAAGCGGCCCTTGTGTGTTTCATCATAGTCCTGAGACGTCCTCGTAGCTGTTCTTCTGGTTTTTCCCACCCGGTCCGACGGGAAGAGACGATTCGTTGACGATTTGGACGAACGGAGGTCCCGGATGTTCTGCGTTTGAGGGGTTGCTCCAAGAGAATGGGGTAAGAAGTTCTCGCCCTCTGTTCCGAGTAAACAGCAGTGCCTGGGGATTGGATATTGATGTTTTTTCGTGTCTTGGCAGCCTTTCTCCTGGTCATGGGGTCAATACAAGCCTACTGTAAACGAGTACAGTTGGACGAACCTGTCAAGTATGTTGTATATCGAACAGCCTGTTGGAACTGGGTTCTCCCAGGGAACACCAAACATCAAGAACGAGGATGATCTGGCTGCGCAGTTCGTTGGATTCTTGCAGCAGTTCTTGGAGGTCTTCCCCGAATTGAAGGGTAAAAAGACCTATCTCAGTGGAGAGAGCGTGCGTTTTGAATTACCTTCTTCTCTGGGGTGTGGATACTGAATACCATTCGGGCCTCGCATAGTATGCCGGGATGTATATCCCCTGTGAGTCGTAGGTTTCTGTATGTGTTCGGAATTTTGAGCTGACCTTTCGTAGATATCGCCGACTACATTTATAAACAGAAGGCACCCCTCGATTTGGCGCTTCAAGGAATTTGGATTGCCGACCGTAAGTGACCCGGCCCCACATGCCCCACCACATTTTACCCCCGTTTCTTCTAGCTGTGCTTGGGTGGGACGTTGCTCAGACCCAGATCCCTGCCGTCGACTTCGTTTTCAAATACGAGCACGTATTTGCATTCAAGTGCGTTTCGACAATCCTGGGATCTGGCATTCAATTTTGAGTCGTTTCCCGACAGCCAAACATTCTTGAGCTACCTCAAGAAAAAGAACAAGGATTGTAAATACGCCGGGTATCTGAAGAAACACCTCAAGTATCCACCTGGAAAGCTGCTTCCTTTGCCAGGGAAGAGCACGACCGCTGACCCGGGATGTGATCTCTGGACGGAGATCTTTACGGCTGCTCTTTTGGTGAACCCTGCGTTCAATGTCTACAGGATATTCGACGTGGTTAGTATATTGTTACCCTCAGCCGTTCTGCGTAAGTGACCGATCCGTTTGCAGTACCCCGTCTTGTGGGATGTCCTGGGTTTTCCGTAAGATTTTTTAGCCCTCGTTGCGGCGTTCATTTCTCACAAGGCAAACTCCAGCGGTTCCTTCGCCAGTGTGCAATCCCCGGTTTACTTCGACCGCGAAGATGTGAAGAAGGCTATCCATGCCCCGGTTAACCAGACTTGGTTTGAGTGTTCTGAGATTAACGTCTTCCCCAATGATGATAGTAGCCTGCCACCTGCGTTCACCGTGCTTCCAGATGTCATCGCCAAGAGCAACCGGAGCGTTATCATTCACGGTTTGGCTGACTACGTGCTGATTGCGGAGGGGGCGAGGGTCGTATTGCAGAAGTGAGCGAGGTCACGAAAACCATGAATTCTTCGGGCTGACATTTCTTGTTCTTCCTTTGTAGCATGACTTGTGAGTTCCTACGCCGGATTTTTGACGTGGGGGTTTTCTGAATTACGTGATCTTTCAGGGGGCGGCAAGCAAGGATTCCAACATGCGCCAAAACCAGATAGCTTCGTCGTTGACGGCATGGGTGCGGTGGGCACCGTCCAGAATGAGCGAGGGCTTGGGTATTTCGAGGTCGTGCTCAGTGGACATATGGTCCCACAGTTCTCTCCTCAGGTGAGGCCTCCCGGGTTCCATTCCCTCCTCTTGAGCGAGGCTAATTGGCCCACCCCTCGTTACACTAGGCTGGGTTCCAGAGCATGCAGTGGCTGTTCGGAATCAGGCAAAACCCTTAACTAGTCGAATAAGCCTCGTCGTGCATGTTCGTACCAATATCACAGATAATCCTGATATCGTTGGACCCAGTCCACGGTGAAAAAGCGGCCAGGCCATACCTCCGTTGTTTGCCAAGCCGCGGGAACTTTGATCCGAAACGCGACCACGTGATCTAGTTACTCGCGCTTCCGTGACTCTGCTGCCAAGGATACTAATTACGCGACCCTCATCCTCCCACTCCCGATGGATAACCACTCGAGCACCGTTCTGCAAAATACTACCAACACATACGACGGATCTACCCTCCACGCATTTTTTCAACGTCATAAACGCCCTTCAGATGACGGCACGACTGAGCCACTCAGCAGGAAGCCGAGGATAGAGGTGATTACGGGGAGCCAGGAGGATGAGCCGCAGAGCCTTGTTGAGGATGTCGTGGAGGATGTACGAGTGCCTAGGACGAACACGTTTAAGATGTTACGGAATATCCATCGGGCGAGAAATATATTTGCCCAACCATCGAGTGCGTAATGTCCCGTTTCTGGCGGAGTAGTGGTCAGAAGTTGATGACTGCCATTAGTACCAACGAACAGGATATTGGAGAGTTTCGTCTCATCAGAGAAGGCGGACACGTTTTACTGTCACTCTGTCAGGGATGGTGTCACCATCTCACCACCATACACCTGTGCCTTCTCCAATGGTGAGTGGGGGTGTCGTTATGGAAATCACGTTCCGGACTGAACGCCACACCTAGGGTCGAAATATGGGAAGAGTTCTTTGTTGGCCGTGGCGGCCGAAGACGGTGCAGTTCACATTATCAACACTACCAAGCGGGAAGACTGGGACTGCGGTATGGACCTCTGCAGTTATGTATGTGCCCACACTGACTCTCCACACAGAACCGCAGCGAACAGTGCTCACTGCCCACTCCAATGCCATATTCGACTTGAAGTGGCACCCGAACGACGACCACATCGCGACCGCCTCGGGCGACCAGTCGATCGTCGTCTACTCCGTACGTCACGAGAACAGGCTCACTACATTGGCTGGGCACACGCAGTCTGTGAAGTGTGTCGCGTGGGAGCCGGAGAATGGGAATGTCCTGTGTAGTGGTGGCAGAGACGGTTCGATCCTCGTCTGGGACCTTCGGGTAGGCGAGAGCCGGAGAGCCTCAATGGGGCATGGGGAGCTCGGCCCCTCCCTGGTCATCCCACAGGCACACAAAAACGTTGGGTCGAGGTGTACCCCAAATGGGCGGAAGGTGGCGAGGAGCATCACTAGCCTCACATATGCCACCGGAAAGCCGTATTCAATAATCAGTAGCGGTTCGTTCGATGGGTGCGTGGGATTCATTTTGCCCGTTGGCCAACCTCTTACCAACCTTGACAGCATTCTACGAGAATGGGACATTCGACTTCCCGGTCAGAAGTCAAAGCTACCAAAGCGGCAGACGCGCCCCGTAGAAATGTCCTCACTCGATCCCACCGTTCAACTCGATTCTTCCAGTCGACGCGCACGAGGTATAACCAGCGTTTCCGTCGGCACTGGATCCACGGAAGGCTTGCTGTTCGCCCTGGCCAACGATTCGAGTATCCACACCTTCAGTGCCGATACGTTGTCTCCGATCTCTTCCACATTCTCCCACGAGACGATGCGGACGAACTCGTTCTACGTCAAGTCTGCGATTTCACCGTGTGGGAGATGGATAGTGACGGGCTCATCGGATCGAAAGGCTTTCTTGTACGATGTCAGTAACGCGTCGAGGAACTTCGAGATCTCTTCCTGGGAGGGGAGGTGCAGTGTGATAGAGCTGGGGGGAAATCGTGCCGAGGTTGGAGCCGTGGACTGGGGTCAAGATATCTTTGCGGCTTGTTATGATAGGGCTGTCAGGGTTTGGAGGCCGGATGTGGAGACGCGTAGGTTGTGCGAACGCGATCCAGAGGAGCAGAAGTGGAACTGGAGCTGGGCGACGAGGTTGTGATCACACCTTGGTTTTCTTACCTGCGTTTAGGGTGGACCGAAAACCACTTAGCATTCGGCTGGGGTCAGGGTGATCCAGTTCAATTGGATCAGGTCCAGCTAGCGGGAACGGTGGATACCACCGTCGTGTTGTCGCTCTTTGAGAACGACTATGCCAGTGCCGAGGGGATTTCGAGTGGTTGACGGGGACATGGTGTATTTTCTACGTGATCTATTGTACGGTGTCGAGGTATAATATACATTTTACGCGTGCCTGTATATCGGTTCCTTGGACCCAGTGGAAGGTGCATCTGTACTGGTGTCTCCCCTCAGTTTTACAGCGAGAATCTCAGCAACCCACGATCGCTGTCACCAAGTGCTAAGCGCGAGTACTGAAGCTTGACCAGGCACATAGGGTTTGAATCGCACCCGGTGGTTGCCGTGCATCTTCCCAGTTACGTTACTGTGAGCCAAACCCCATAGATGTCAGGCAAGTAACGCAGGACCCCGAAATCAGGACCTGAACTGCCCCTTGCAGCGATACCCGGTGTTTATGGGCAAGTTCCAAATACTTTCCCAGACCGCGGTAGCCGTATATCAAAAAAAATCAGACCCATCCCATTATCCTTGCCTCAAGTGCAAGGCTCCAGTCACGGGCCAGAGCGGCCAACCCTCGGACTCAAAAGAGCCAGAGACTGGGCAAAGAATAGACCATATTCCGCCTTCGCGAAAACAGGGAGCAAGTTTTGAATTGAGTTAACGGACCACGCCCGTCGGGCATCTGCTATCATCTCCCGAAACCGCTGGATCTTGATCCCGCAGTACTTTCCCCCGCTCGCACCGTCATTGAAGGCCGCAATCCACTGGGCCATGTAGCAGGGCGGATAGAAATTATCAACGGGCGAGAGCAGATAGGGATCTGTAATCCACAGGGTACACCAGGTTGTTGGACATGAACTCGTATGTTCCCTGCATGGAAATCATCGGTTAGATTCCCCCACGGAACTCGGGGTGATACTCATAGACCTTTCCCTTGTACTGTGTGATGTAGAGTGACCCTCCAAACCACTAGCCGCGGCGTCGTGCAACGAAGCCATCGCATTTGTCCGAGAAACCAGACTTCTCAATTGTATTCTCCAACAGGCTGACATACTCAGCCAACTCACCCTCGTACTGGAAGGATAGTTGAGCCATAAGTCGTCCGACGGCCCGCACTTTAAATGGCCTCGTCGTCACCGGAGGGTCCAACGTAAGGATGCCGCCGATGATAACATATCTGTGCAAGAACCCATTGCGGTGGCAACCACAATTGGCACGTACCAAGCATTCCCTGCTCAGTTAGTACGCAAAAGCCCCATGGCGTCTTCGCGTGTGCCAGCGACCGGCTGGCAAGGGTGTTCGCGTGGGTCGATGGGTGACAGCGCTGAGGGTGGGAGGGGACTTCAGAAACGGGGGTGATCGCCCAATGAACGTCTCTCTGTTGTTTGTCGTCGGTAAGCAAGAAAAGCGCAGTGGGCATGAGTTCCCCATGCGCGTCAGTTGGGCTGGACGGATGGTGATGATTAGGGGTGCCATAATCATCCTGGCACCTTGGCCAGGATATCGGTTTCGTTTCGACACCGCGTGCGCTTCACCATCGTCGTCGTCGGGGGTGTTAGTCTCAGCTACTGAAGACCAATCCCGGAAGCGGATCCAGGGGGGTCGCCGAGACTCGAAAGCACCGTGGTCCGTGACACGCGTCGACGCAATTGTGCCGATAGGGGAATACCCAGTGTTGGGTAACCTGGCGGCCGCTGCCAGGTCACGGCTATCTACTATACCCGCGGCTGACAGCCGGGGACTGGCCGTTTTGACACTAGGCCAAATGACTGATGTCTTTCCAGTGGGAGAAAGCATCCTGGTGATCCTCTCCGAGTCAGCGTTGAACTCCGTGCGTGACCGCGAACCTCTTCGAGCGGTACCTGAAGGTCCGGCTGACACTGGAGGTGCACGCCGGGGAGGATGGGGGCATCAGGAATGGGATGCAGCAAACACAGTCGCCTTTATTTCAACTCGATGCAAGAGGGGGGTGGTCCTGACAACCGCCCAGGAATCGTGTCGGTCCTTCTGGAAGCCTGGGGAAACTGAGTGCGAACCTTCCCACGATCCACGTGGGCGACGCGCGTACCCTTTACCTCTCTTGTCCCGACTTCGCAGCGGTATATAAGCTCGGGTCGCTCATCCTCGCGCCCAGTTGTCGTTAACCCCCTACAACCAACATCTTAATACCTCCACCATGGCCGATCCCAGTGGCGCTCCTCCTCAACCTGGCCCAAACGACACCGCGACCGCTATCTTACGGACAAAGAAATCGTACAGGCTCCACGCTCATCGCGCTCAGCAGCACGTCTGACACCCTTTTTCGTAGCCCCCATCGCCTCATTGTGGATGAGGCCAGCTCAGATGACAACTCTGGTCAGTCATCCCCCCACCTGAGTGTTGGATGTATGCTGACGACGGGTTGTAGTCGCCACCCTCAACCCAGCCACGATGGAGACTCTCCAGCTCTTCCGAGGGGATACTATCATCGTCCGGTATGTTGAGCTTCGCAGATTTGGGAGTCCATCTTGACGATCTTTTTAGCGGAAAGAAGAGGCGCGATACCGTCCTCATCGTTCTCAGTTCCGATGATGTTGAGGAAGGAAAGATCCAAATGAACAAGGTCGCCCGAAACAATCTTCGCGTGAAGCTGGGAGACGTCGCGGTCGTTCATCAATGCCCCGACATCAAATATGGCAAACGCGTCCACGTTCTCCCCTTTGACGACTCCATCGAGGGTCTCAGTGGAAATATTTTCGATGTTTACCTAAAACCATACTTTTTGGAGGGTAGGAGCTTTATGTATCAATCTAGGACAGGCTCTTACGCGAAATTTAGCATACCGACCTGTCCGCAAGGGAGACACCTTCCTTGTTCGTGGTGGAATGAGGACCGTGGAGTTCAAGGTTGTTGAAACCGATCCGGCCGAGTACTGTATCGTTGCCCAGGACACCGTCATCCACACCGGTACGTGCACTGGCACACGTCTCGTTTCACTCGCTAACTTCCACTCCAGAGGGTGATCCTGTGAAGCGAGAGGATGAAGAGTCGAACTTGAACGACGTTGGGTATGATGATATCGGTGGCTGCAGAAAACAGATGGCACAGATCCGTGAACTGGTCGAACTCCCTCTTCGTCATCCACAGCTTTTCAAGTCGATTGGTATCAAACCGCCCCGAGGCATCCTCATGTATGGCCCACCCGGTACCGGTAAAACCCTGATGGCCCGAGCCGTTGCCAACGAGACTGGTGCTTTCTTCTTCCTCATAAACGGTCCAGAAATCATGAGCAAGATGGCCGGAGAAAGTGAAAGTAATCTACGAAAGGCTTTCGAGGAAGCGGAGAAGAACTCGCCGGCGATCATCTTCATTGATGAGATCGACTCGATCGCCCCAAAGCGTGAAAAGGTGAGCAGCCCTATTCCCCCAACGCTTCTCACGCCTAATTTTTTCGTCAGACCAACGGAGAAGTCGAACGTCGCGTAGTTTCCCAACTTTTGACCCTTATGGATGGTCTCAAGGCTCGGTCGAACGTTGTCGTCATGGCCGCCACTAACAGGCCAAACTCGATTGACCCCGCCCTTCGCCGTTTTGGTCGATTCGATCGTGAAGTCGACATCGGCATCCCCGATCCCACTGGCCGTCTCGAGATCCTCCGAATCCACACCAAGAACATGAAACTCGGTGATGATGTCGATCTCGAGCAGATCGCTGCCGACACCCACGGTTACGTCGGTTCCGATCTTGCTGCCCTTTGTTCGGAGGCAGCCATGCAACAGATCCGAGAGAAGATGGACCTCATCGATCTTGAAGAAGATACGATTGATGCCGAGGTTTTGGATTCGCTGGGTGTCACGATGGAGAACTTCCGCTTCGCCTTGGGAACCTCAAACCCCTCCGCCTTGCGCGAGACTGTTGTAGAGATCCCTACCGTTACCTGGAACGACGTTGGTGGGCTGGACAAGGTCAAGCAGGAGCTGCAGGAAACCGTTCAGTACCCAGTCGAGCACCCCGATAAGTTCCTCAAGTACGGCATGTCTCCATCAAAGGGTGTCTTGTTCTATGGTCCTCCAGGTACTGGTAAGACGTTGCTTGCCAAGGCCATCGCCAACGAGACACAGGCGAACTTCATCAGTATCAAGGTTGGCTCTTATTCTCATACGTTCGAGAGCTTCCATTCTTACCCGCGATTCTAGGGACCTGAACTACTGACCATGTGGTTCGGTGAGTCTGAAGCCAACGTCCGCGATGTCTTCGATAAGGCCCGTGCCGCCGCTCCTTGCGTGATGTTCTTCGATGAGTTAGATTCGATCGCCAAGGCCCGTGGTAATTCCGCTGGTGACGCTGGAGGTGCTGGAGACCGTGTTCTCAACCAAATTCTTACGGAGATGGACGGTATGAACCAGAAGAAGAACGTCTTCATCATCGGCGCTACCAACCGGCCGGACCAGATCGACACCGCTCTCCTTCGTCCTGGTCGCCTCGATCAGTTGATCTACATTCCACTTCCCGATGAACCCTCACGTCTCTCCATCCTGAAGGCCGCTCTCAGGAACTCTCCCGTCGCTCCAAACGTTGACCTTGGTTTCCTGTCCAAGTCAACTCACGGGTTCTCCGGTGCCGATCTTACTGAGGTTTGCCAGAGGGCTGCCAAGTTGGCAATCAGGGAAAGTATCGAGGCGGACATCCGGAAGGCTCGGGAGAGGAAGGAGCGTGAAGAGGCTGCTGGAGATGAGGTGAAAATGGAGGAGGACGAGGAAGAGGAGGATCCCGTTCCAGTCATCACCAGGTTCGCACCCATTGTACCCCATAGTTCATCGTTTCGCTGATCTCTTCTTCTAGGGAACATTTCGAGGAGGCTATGAAGTACGCTCGTCGTTCCGTCTCAGATGCCGACATCAGGCGGTATGAGATGTTCGCCCAAAATCTCCAACAATCCCGCTCGTTCGGCAACAACTTCAAGTTCCCCGACGGTCCAGGTGATGCCGCTGGCGTCGGTACCGCCAACACTGGTGGAAATGCCACTTTCGGCGACGACGGTGGGGATGATGACCTCTACGCTTAATTCACGCTGCTGTTATTTCTCACCCCCATCTTTCATTTCCTTGATTCTCTTTTTTTCGCCGGAGTAAAATAGATAAACCGCTCGATTGTACCACTAGCATTAGCAATATGACTGGAGTAGGTGCGAACGAAGGACTATCATCTTCCCGTCCGGCGTACCAGTGTACGTCTCCTGATGAGCGACACCAACTCTTGCCGCTACCCATGAGAACTTATGAGTATATTATGCCCTGTGGGTAGTAGCCTATGGTGCGTGGGAGACATCTTCTGTCTCCTTCCCGTCTGTAGATGTGGATGTAGGTTGGTCGGGGGGATGTTCGTTTGTGTGTTTAGTGAGCAGCGGTCGGACGTGCGTCTGTTCGACATCCATCGCGTCCTCGTTTCTCTTTGTATCTTCTACCTTGATGTCTTCGACCTCCCTCTTCTTCACTCGCTCCTCAGCAGGTGCCGGTGGTACGACGGTAGCCGCCGTCGTCGCAGGAGATTTTGTCGACTCCTCGACCTTCCTCACTACAACACAGCGGAACAAGGAACAATCAGGTCTCGCGCGACCGGGAAACGTTCTCATACTGACCTGATTCACTCTTTGTATCTCGCCTCGTGGTATCTCTAACGAGGCTCTTCAAGCTGGCTCTCACTTCGGAGGGATACAGCCTCTCCGCCTTTGCACGAAACTCGCCAACAGCGCGTTCAATGACGGGATATCTCGTTTGGTTATGAATACGGAGATTTGGGATCAGAGATGGTCGCATGTTACAATCCTCACCTATCGAGTTCTGCTATGAGCTCCCGGTGAACCGCCTCTTGTGGCATGTACTCGAGTTTACGATCCGCCTGCAGCTTTTGGCGTGCGATGTCCTCGACTCGGGAGAGTAGAGGTCGAACAGCCTCCTATACATTGCGTATTAGACCTCACCCTATCTACAAATGGGGTTGAATGTAGAAACTTGCACTCCTCTGGAAATCCGAAAGGATTTCTCGTCTGAGGCGGTCGAATTCGCCGGATTTCTTGTACCTAAAGCATCCGACGCGTCAGTGACGGTCGAGAAACCGATGGGTCGGACGCTTACTCTGCGACAAGTTGTGCTGGGTTCGTTATGGACATGCTGGGTGCGACGGTGACCTCCAGCGGGAGTACGCGCTCATGTGAAGATACGGTTCAACTTGAAGTCGTGATGGAAATCGCCGAAAGCCAAAACGCTGGGGTGATCGGCGCCTCGGCATCAGTTGAGCCACTGCGACCTCTCCTTTACCCACACCCCCTCTTTCTCGTCTTTCCTTCCCTTCCGCTGTCCAAATCCGAACCACAGGTTGTGTGTGCTATTGCGGTATGGTCTCGTGGATTCCGTCGAAACGGGAATCTGAAGCCGGTTTGGAGACAAGAACGGAAGATCACCGAACGGATGACCACCCCGCATGATTTCCCAGAGTTGAAGAACGATTTGCTCTTACGGGCCGCCCGAGGTGGTGTTCCGATAGTATGCTAATGTAGCTGCGGATCTGAACACGATTTAGGTGAAGCGACGGACAGGGCACCGGTTTGGGTCATGAGACAAGCCGGCCGTTATCTACCCGGTACGAGCCGCCGTCATCACCTTCAAGGTGTGGGTAGGCCTAACCCATGGCTTTTCGTTTTTGCCTAGAATTCCGCGCCGTCCGTGAGGTACATGGGTTTTTCGAGATCTGCAGAACCCCTCACCTCGCGTGCGAGATCACCCTCCAACCAATCCAGAGATATTCTGGCTTAGTGGACGCGGCGATCAT
>Ga0307516_10006380_pt1 | contig 13825 bp, 13 predicted proteins | sample 19_EM_MG_FD_203310 | JGI IMG/M metagenome (GOLD analysis project Ga0307516, IMG submission 203310) | Populus trichocarpa ectomycorrhiza microbial communities from riparian zone in the Pacific Northwest, United States - 19_EM | ecosystem: Host-associated > Plants > Roots > Unclassified | place... | reverse complement strand
CGATATGGACCACGCAGGCGCCGCACTGGCTGGTGTCGCAGCCGACATGGGTGCCGGTCAGGTTCAGATTTTCGCGCAGCAGGTGGACGAGGAGGGTTCGGTCCTCGACATCAACTGAAACGGCATTACCATTGATCTTTAGTTCGACTCTCGACATACGCGACCTCCCGGCTTTTCTTGTTCCAAAGACTTTGTCCAAATCAACGGTTGCGCCCACAAGGACCCGCCGTTCCCGCCAAGGCGACCGAAGCTGTCGCCGCTTTGCCGTTGGAGTAATGAACGAACCAAGCTGAGAGGGATCACACTGACTTCCCGCGCCGGCTACAGGATCCCTCATTCCGGGTACCCCACCTTTCCGCTTCGGTCTGCTCCATCCTAGTCAACCTTTTCGGCAGTGACACTGGTCCGCAACCAGATATCACGATCAAGCCAAGCTCTGCACGCAACGGATCCGCGCCCCGGTTGCGATCTCATCCCTCATTAGAAGTTGATGTGTTTAGCAACCGTTGTGGTCATTCTTACTTAAGCAAGCGACCAAAGTTGGTCATAGCACCGGTCAAAATAAAACGGATGGTACCAGCGCGTCCGACGATCCCTAACGATGCAAACGCCAGCAAGGCTCCTGCACCGATCGCCAATACCGCGCTGCAGCGCCAAAGGAGCCGCGCCTCCATTACCCTGCGGCAGGAGAGACGCAGGCAAACTCAATCCGGGTACCGCCTGGCTCTCGCACCATAAAATGTACCTTGGGACCCTTGCCCGATCGTTCCGGCGCAAACTCAATCACGATGCCGGGCCATACCGCGACACGTGCGTGCAATGCTTCTAGCGCGCTGCGATCCACAACCTTCAATGCGAGGTGATGCAAACCGATATTGCGACGGCGGTCGAACGGCACGCATTTCTCGGGATCCTCGACCTGCCAGAGCGTCACGATGCCGTTTCCGTCCGATACGAACGACGCCGGATAACTTTGGTTCTCACCAACAACTCTCCAGCCAAGGCAATCACAAAAGAAGCTGCGTGCGAGCGCGAGGTCTTTCACAGCAAGTCCGACGTGATCGACGCCGACTGTCAACGGGGTATTATCCTGCATAACTAATCTCCTGGCGCTTGTGCGCGTTGTAAATAGCTTCTCATAACGAGACGGCCGCCCGGGGGCAACACGCCTCCCTCAAGTGGAGGCGGTCGAGGTTTGCACGGTCAGCATCAGTCATAAAATGCTGGCAGCAGCTTAAGGCCGTCGCTTTGCTTCTTGTCGTGATTGATAAACATTATAGCTTTGTTGGTCTTCATGATCTGCCTGATCCTTTCCATCGACTCGATGGATGCCTGTTTATCTGTGTTGAGGGACGGAACCCGGCTCTTAGCGAAATTCTCTTCCAGATGGACGACATCGCCAGACAGTATAATGAAACCGGAATTTCTAAGACGGACGAGCAGCGACTGGCTACCGGGCGTATGCCCCGGCGTCGATATGAGCGTAACGCTTCCATCACCGAATATGTCGAGGTCTCCGTCAATCAGTCGGATATGCCGAGGATTCCCAATGAGGCGGCGCGCCAGCGCCATCAACTGATTCACGTTTTCGTTTGGTCCATTGCCTCCATGTATCCACTCGTATTCTGCTCGCTGTATTAAAATCTCGGCATCGGGAAACAGGCCGACGTTGCCAACGTGGTCCCCGTGAGTGTGAGAAATGGCGACGTAGGTGACGTCAGACAGCTTGAGACCGATCTCCGCAAGCTGACCCGTTAATGTCTTGTCCAGGTGATAAACAATCAGCTTAGGCAGAGTCGACCAACCGTTCGGATCGTTAACCGTCGCCTCCGGAACTCCGGTATCCCAAAGAAACCACTGGCTTCCTCGCTTAACCAACCAGCAGGTCGACGAGAACTCTATGCTGCGCCCCTGATGTTCGCCAGGCGTCCAAACCGATTGGTCGTTGGCAAGCGAGCGGCCACAATCCAGTCTGTACAGCTTCTCCACGAAACCGGCACTGCTCGGGTTCGGCAACTCTTGGGAAGAGACAATCGCGATGCCCGACAGTAGCCACAGAAGCAGCAGCCCACCTGCGGAAACTAGATAACGCCTGCTAATCATAATTCTATCCGTCGATCGCTGAAAAGGAGAGTTCAACTTCGGACTTGCAAGTTCCGAACTACGTCTGCATCTGGGTCGCATCCTAAACCGGGTCCTTGGGGAACGGTGATCATTCCGCTCTTCGGCAGCATTGCATCGCCATATAGCTGAGCCTCAAGGTCGAAGCCGGCAGCTTTTCGCGCCTCACGAACAACGATGACTTGGATCATCGCAGCCTTCATATCCCGGCAAGTAGTTCCCTGGTCAGGTGACACCGGCACTCTCCATTGTCCCGGTCTCGAACGTGGCATGCGCGCCGGCTTCGTATAGTGCAAGGACATCGGCGATGGCGCGGTTAAGCGGCGTCGCTACGCCCACAGAGCTGCCGAGATAAACTACTCCGCCGGATAACCACCGGATCTCCAAGGGCCTTCTGCGTTTCAGGTCATGATGCATCGACGACGTCATGTCAGGCGCCACGTCGTCCGCGAGCGCGAGGCGCCGCTCGGCATAATCCGCCGGGAGCTTCGCTCCATGGGCGTTTCCAACCGCGACAACCTCCCGCATAACATCGAGCAGAAACGCCCGCGTCTGCCGATTCTCCCGGATCGGGCCGATTGCGCTTCGCATGGCCGTAGTGGTGCCGGACAAGCCGACAAGAAACACATACTTCTCCCAGATCTCCCGAACAATGTCCGTGGAGAGTTCGGCGTTGATACCTCCCTTCAGGCACGCATGCAAAAACGCTTCAGCGCGCGTCGATCGGCGGCCATCGAACTCGCCGAAGATCAGGCGTTGCATCGGTCCCGTCTGCCGGATGACACCAGGGCGATCGATCGTAGTCGCGACGTACCCGACCCCGCCCATGATCTGGGTCGGGCCATAAGCGTTTCGTAACGCGTTGTCCTTGATCACGCCATTTTGGAAGGAAATCAGCGTCGTGCCCGGTCCGACCATCGGCTTGATCTGTTCGAGGACCGTCTCCGTGTCCCACAACTTGACGGCCAGCAACACAAAGTCTGCCACACCGAGATCGGCGGGATTGTCGGAGGCTCGCACAGGATTGACGCAGATCCTCTCGGGACCGCCCTCAACGACCAGTCCGTTTGCTCGGATGGCCGCGAGGTGAGAGCCCCGAGCAAGGAAGCGAACATCTGCACCGCCTTGCGCGAGGTACGCGCCAAAGTAGCCTCCGAAACCTCCTGCACCGATCACCGCTATGCGCATAGTGAGTCCTTGGCTTATTCCAAATGGGGCAATGGTTGAACAGCCGACAGAATCGACACTCTGTTTTTGCGTCGACCCAATCCTCATTTATGCAAGGAAACCACCTTTCAGTCGTAAGGGCACAATCTCAATCGGAAAAACGAATAGTTTAGATTACACCTATCTCAGCTAGAGATTGGAGCAGACCAGAGGGTAGCGCCCATAAGACAAAGCTGCTTGCGAACTGACATCCCCTGCGTGTCAGCGAACTGAGACAAACCAATCCAGGCAAAGTTGACGATTGGAGGCGTTCGACCAGACGCAGGCGTGGTTCCCTCATTTGCGCGTTGATCCGACCCTTCTAATCATACAGCATCAATCCCTCACTCAATCGCACAACGGAACACTGTTCGCCGAACAATGAGTGTTCAGGTTCGCGCGAAGGAGACATAAGGTAAGCCCGTTGATGCGATTTCGCCTCGCGCTGAGGATCGCGGAGAGGGAGCCGGCTAATCGCCAGAGTACTCATCACTGATCATGCTCGACGGAAAGCTGATCTAAGCGGATTCATCGGTATGTTCTTCGACCTACGGATACGGTGCAAGCCGATCGTGCCTTGGACTCGGTAAGCCACCGCCAAACGCCTGGAGTTTTGAAAATGACCACCTCGTGCGATTATACGCCGCCGAAAATTTGGAGTTGGGACAAGCCGAACGGCGGGCGGTTCGCGAGCATCAACCGACCGATCGCCGGCGCGACGCACGACAAAGAACTCCCTGTCGGTCGCCATCCTCTCCAACTCTATTCGCAGGGAACGCCCAACGGTGTGAAAGTGACCGTGATGCTTGAGGAGCTATTGGCGCTCGGCCATAGCGATGCAGAATACGACGCTTGGCTGATCAGAATCGACCGCGGCGATCAGTTTGGGAGCGGCTTTGTTGCGCTGAACCCCAACTCCAAGATCCCGGCCCTGGTTGACCAAAGCGGATCGACGCCGGTGCGGGTCTTCGAGTCTGGTGCTATTCTGCTATACTTGGCCGAGAAGTTTGGCGTCTTCCTGCCGACCGAACTCGGTGCACGCGCCGAATGCCTATCGTGGCTGTTCTGGCAGGCAGGAAGCGCACCATATGTGGGCGGAGGCTTCGGCCACTTTTATGCGTATGCGCCGACCAAGATCGAATATGCCATAGATCGGTTCGCCATGGAGGCGAAACGCCAACTCGACGTGCTCGACCGTCGACTCGAAACGAACAAATTTATCGCTGGCAACGACTACACGATCGCAGATATCGCCGTCTGGCCCTGGTACGCTGGCCTGACAAGGGGCTGGCTCTACGAAGGGGCTGAGTTCCTTCAGGCACAAGAGTACAAGAACGTTGCGCGCTGGGTAGATGCGATCTCCGAGCGGCCGGCCGTCCGACGCGGGCGAATGGTCAACCGCGTCAATGGCGAAGCCTCAGGCCAACTGCATGAGCGGCACGACGCCAGTGATTTTGAGACAAAAACGCAAGACAAACTGGCGACTGGAAGGGGAAGGTAGCCGCTCGCGCCGTGGCCATGTGCGCGCGGCACTTACCGATCCTGCGGAGTTGTTATAACGCGGCTGTTGGCATGTCGCGGTATCCAGTCGACGTAGCCCCAGGCCGGTCCTAAACGCGGGGCCGCGACGACGATCAGCTATCTTCGCATATTGCGGAGTCACGCGCCGAGCGCGAGCCCTACCGTATGCCCTGGCCCTGTCTTGTTTTGTTTTGGATACCAGCCTAGTGAAGAATTTCTCGGCCATGCTGTTCACCACGCCTGTGATCAGACGAGACCCAAGCTGCGCAAGCTTTCCGCCGATCTGGGCCTCTATTTCACACGTTAGCACGGTGGCTAACCCTGCTCCCTGGAGATGGACACGCGCACCGCCCTTGGCAAAGCCCGCGACGCCGCCCGAACCCTCGCCCCGAATTCGATAACAGTTATTCGGATCGAACTCGTTCAATTCGACCCTTCCGGCGAAGCGGGCCTTTCGCGGGCCCACCTTGGCGAGAACCGTCGCAACAAACTCAGTCTCGGAAAGCCTCGAGAGAGTTTCGCAGCTCGGGATACACTCTCTTTAAGGATCTCTGGACCATCGAGGGCGGCCCACACGGCGCCTTGCTTCGCCGGAATCATGCAGCTGCCGTGAGGTCCTCTACAATTCTATCCCATAACGGTCTGGTTACATCTGGAGCCACGGGCCTGCATCCTCACATGCAGGCCCGCAAGCTCAGAGTGTCAAATACCTAGGCCGTCACCAACGCCACTGGTTTCGGCTGATGCATGCTCAGCGCAGCATTCTTGCCTACAATCCGCTCTACCTGAACGAGATTGTCCGAGAACGTGGGACAGTTTCCCATCCCACCGAACCGTGCGGCAGACACGCTATTGACGGTACCCTCCTCGTTATGCGTCCGCCAATATCCGACGGTCGTAACAATGAGGCCGGCCTGCACGTCATCGGTTATCTGAGCGACGCCTTGGAAGCCTCCGGTCCGATTGTAAACTTTCACCTCATCACCCTGTTCGATCATACGCTCAGCCGCATCTTGCGGGCTGAGGAGAACAAACTGATTGCCCTGCAGCCTTTGTTTCTTGGGCTCGTTGGCATAGTTAGTGTTCAAGAACGCGTGGCTCTTCGGAGCTACGATGCTCAGAGGATAGAGTTTGGCGAGCTCGGGCTCGTCAGCCGCACTCTCGTATGGCCTAGTGTAACCGGGAAGCGGATCGATAGGCTCGCCACTCTGCATCTCGTTGTACAATTGGCGGAATGGCGGAGCCACGAAATTTGTCGCGTTGGTAAGCAGGATTTCACACTTGCCGGACGGCGTCTTGAAGTTCCCCTCTGCGTGAGGCGTCCGCGTATCTGCAGCACCCAGCTTCAGTTTCGCGTAGCCTTGCGCCCGAAGCAGGTCCATATCGATGCCCTGCACCTGCGGCGCGGTCCAGTCTATCGTGCTTTCAGCCAACTCCTTGTCCGATTTGATGAACTCGGGATCGGTGAAGCCCATCGCTTTCGCAAGCCTGCGGAAGATTTCAGCGTTCGAGCAAGCTTCGCCGGGCGGTTCGATCGCCTTTTGATTGAGCGTAAGGTAGAAATGCCCCCAGGAGAACATCATGTCATCGTGTTCGGCCGCCATTGTTGCCGGCAAGATGATATCGGCGTAAGCCGCAGTATCGCTGATGAAGTGATCTGCGACGACGGTGAATAGATCTTCCCGTTGAAGCCCCCTGACGATCTTGTCGACATCCATCGCCTGGGTCACTGGATTTGTATTGTAGACCATTATCGATTTGATCGGCGGATCAAGCTTCGTCTCGCCCAATAGCGCCTCTCCCAACTTGAGGAGATTTACGACACGCGTGCCAGGCTTAATCCAATCCGGTCGGCAGATCGCCCCGAAGTTCACGGGGAACTCCCACAGCGGCGCTTGATAAATACCGCCAGCCACGTCTTTCCAGGCACCGGTCAAGGCAGGAAGGGCGATGACGGCGCGGATAGCCTGAGCTCCGCCCGCAGTACGCTCAAGCGCTACGCCGATGCGAATTGATGCATTTCGCGACTGACCGTACTCACGTGCCAGCTTCCGTATGTCGCCTGCGGGAACACCTGTGATCTTCTCAGCCCATTCCGGCGTGCAGCTGGCTGCATGCTCCTTGAGCTCCGGGAAACCCAGGACGTACTTGTCAACATAGTCGCGATCGACGAGATCTTCAGCGATCAGAGTCTGGATCATGGCCATCGCAAGAGCGCCGTCAGTTCCCGGCTTTGGGGCAATGTGCCAGTCGGCCTGCTTGGCGGTGCGCGACCTGTACGGGTCGATGACAACGACTTTTGCACCCTTTTGGCGCGCCTCCATGACGAAGGGCCAGTGATGCAGGTTGGTGCTGAGCGAGTTGCAACCCCAGATAATGATATATTTCGAGTAGGCGAAGCTTTCCGGGTCCAGCGCATTGGTGGGTCCAACGCTGAGGAGCCATGCCGTGGAGGAGCCGGAAGCGCAATAGGTCTTCTCGCAAACCGTGGCGCCGAGTTTGTTGAAGAACGCATCGCCGACCGTCAGGCCCTGCACGAGACCTTCATTGCCGAGATAGCTGACGGGCAAAATGGCTTCCGCGCCATCGTCGGCGATGACTTTCGTCCAACGCTGTTTGATTTCCGACAGCGCCTGGTCCCAGCTGATCCGCACGAAGGCCCGACTGCCCTTTGGTCCATTGCGCTTCAGCGGGTACAACACGCGATCCGCGTTGTAATGGCGATCCGCGTAATCGTTGAGTTTCACGCATAACCCGCCACGCGTGACCGGATGCTTGGGGTTTCCCCGAACGTTGACTAACTTGTCGCCTTCCACGGTATAGAGCATTGCGCAGGTGTCGGGACAATCGTGGGGGCAACCGCCAAAAAATTCCCTGGTATTCGCCTTCGTCGTTGAAGTGCTGGCAGACATCGACATATTCCTTCTACCGTCCAGTCAGGGGAAATCCGCGCTTGGGACTTGCGGTCGCCAAGAACGGCCTTTTCGCAGTTAAATCCAACGACTCATTCGAATTGAGTACCGGTTGCCGCGAATCTCTTGGTGCCAGCTTGGCTTTGGAGTGCGGCCGGACTCAGGCCTTTCATTTGAACCGGTACTTCACCGGCCGGGCCTTCGGGTCGAAACATCAATGAATCCTTGGTCGTGCGCTTCGCATGTGACAAAAAACATGGCGGCAATAGCATTATGAGATCGCATGCCCCGCTCCTCGTAGACACGTTCGGGCGCCGAATTGAATATTTACGGCTTTCGGTCACGGACCGATGCGATTTGCGTTGTACCTACTGCATTCCAAAGGGATTTCGTGGGTTTCAAGAACCGGCCTCCTGGTTGCGGTTCGAGGAAATCGAGCGCTTAATCTCCATTATGGCTCCTCGTGGTCTGAAGCGTATCCGTCTAACTGGTGGCGAGCCACTCGTGCGACGGGACTTGCCCAATCTTGCGGCGCGCCTTGCAGCAATACCTGGCATCGATGACCTATCTTTGAGCACCAATGCGACCCGACTGCATGCATTCGCGGGGCCGTTGAAAGAAGCCGGCGTGCGGCGCGTCAATGTCAGTCTGGACTCCCTTCGTGCCGATCGTGTCGCCGCGATCTGCGGCCGGGATGTTCTCGACAAAATCTTGGCCGGGCTTGCGGCCGCCAAGGATGCCGGTTTCACGCCGATAAAGATCAATATGGTCGCGATGCGTGGGGTGAATGACGACGAGATCGACGACATGGTCGATTTTTGTACAGAGCAAGGATTTGTTCTACGCCTGATCGAAGCGATGCCGATGGGGACGACAGGCCGAAATACCCAATATCTTGACCTCCAACCGGTCCGGAGGCGTTTGCAGCACGAACGCGGCCTCGTCGCCGGCGACGTACCCGGTGGGGGACCAGCGCGATATATGAGAACTCCGGACGGCCGGCTCAGCATCGGCTTTATCACTCCGCTTTCCGAACATTTTTGCGCCACTTGCAATCGGGTGCGGCTGGCAGCCGACGGGACAATGTATCTTTGTCTCGGTCAGCGGGAACGGCTGGCGTTCGGTCCACTATTGCGTCGCGGCGCCAGCGACGAAGAGATAGTGGAGGCGCTCCGTTCAGCGATGAGCTTAAAGCCTGAGCGCCACGAATTCAACGAAAAGCCGGAGAAAATTTCACGAATCATGGCCGTAACAGGCGGCTAGACGATCACAACCCCTGAAGTACGAATGAGGAACGACCATGCCCCATGTGGTTACCGGGAACTGTAGCGATTGTAGATTCACAGATTGCGTTCTCGTTTGTCCGGTGGCGTGTTTCCACGGTGACGATCAACGCATGTACATTGATCCGATAGCATGCGTCGACTGCGCTGCATGCGTCCCAGCCTGCCCGGTTCACGCCATCAGCGAAAGCGCGGACCTTTCGGAAGATCAGGTAATGTGGGTCGAGATTAACGCAGAAAGATCAAACAGCACACCCGTGATCCGGAGTAAGCAAACGCCCTTGGCAGGAGCCGAAGAACGACGAGCCGCCCTGGGCTATAGCAATCCCTAAACGCATCAAATCGTGGTGGTTTATCTGTGAGCGGAATTGGAACAACGAACAACCCCCTGCGTGTCGCGATCGTAGGAAGCGGACCCAGCGGTTTCTACGCGGCTGAAGCTTTGCTGGAATCGGGGCAGACGACCGAGGTCGACATTCTCGAACGTCTCCCCGTCCCTTATGGATTGGTACGCCATGGTGTCGCGCCCGATCACCCGCGACTGAAGGATGTCGCAGACACCTACGCAGCGATAGCTCGGCATCCGCGCTTTTCGTTCATGGGTAACGTGTCATTCGGGAGGGATTTCACCCTCAAGGAGTTGTCAGATTGCTATCACGCCGTGATCTTTGCCACGGGAGCGGCGACGGACCGAAAGCTTGGCATTCCTGGCGAGGATATTCAAGGAAGTCACGCCGCAACTTCGTTTGTCGGCTGGTACAATGGGCATCCGGACTACCGTGATCTTGAGTTCGACCTGTCAGGTGAATCCGCCGTCATTATCGGCCAGGGCAATGTCGCAATCGACGTCTGCCGAATTCTGGCGAAGTCGACCGATGAATTGCGCAAGACCGATATCGCGGCGCATGCGCTGGATGCCCTGGCGGAAAGCCGTATCCGCGAGATTCATCTTATTGGGCGCAGAGGTCCCGTTCAGGCGCGTTTCACCACGAAAGAGTTGCGCGAGCTCGGCCAACTGTCTGGATGCGATCCTTTCGTTGATCCGGATGATTTGCTCCTGAGCGAGACGTGCAAGTCCGAATTGAGTGACGTTCGCGAGCCGGCGCGCGCACGCAATTTTGAAATATTCCGAGGCTACTCCTCCCGTCAGCAGGAAAAGTCGAAATGCTGCCGAATTCACTTCTGCCTAAGTCCACGAGAGGCGCGTGGAGGGCATAGGCTCGAAGAGCTGGTTCTTGAGCGAACCCGGCTCGTTGGCGCCGCCGGTCGTCAAGAAGCGGTCGGCACGGGGGAGACGGTGTCTATCAAGACCGGGCTAATGATCCGCAGTGTCGGTTACAGCGGACTTCCATTGGACGGGGTTCCATTTGATGAGAAGCTGGGCACCGTTCCCAACAAGGACGGACGCGTGGCAATGACGTTGCCGAACGGCTTTCCGGTCTATGTCACCGGCTGGATCAAACGTGGGCCAACTGGCATCATCGGGACGAACCGAGCGGATAGCATGGCAACCGTTGCGACCCTTCTCGCAGACCTGCCGAGTTTCGACGCTCAGCCTAAGCCCGGACGCGAAGCGTCGGTTTCCCTGTTGGCACAACGGTCGGTGCGGTCGGTGTCTTTCCCTGATTGGGAAACGATCGACCAGGCGGAGAAAGCGCGTGGCCTGCCTCTTGGCAAGCCGCGAGAAAAGTTCACCAGGATTTCTGAAATGCTTGCAGCCAGCAGTGCCTAGCGGTACGTTTTCTGGGCAGACCCAGGAATTTCTGGAGATCTCGCAGTGCAGCATAGTTGCCTTCGCGTTGCTTACGCACACTTTCTGAACGTGATGAGGTTCAGGGTAACAACGCAGTCGCGGCATGGCGAATTTCGCGAAGTATCGACTGTCGAACGATAGGAGCTGCATATGCAGTTGGCTCTTGAAATTGACCTTTCCGCTGCTTCACTGCAGGCCCAGGTTTTCAAGCAAATCCACGGATTGATTGTGTCCGGCCGCCTGAGGCCCGGCGCACGTCTTCCTGGTAGCCGCGCCTTGAGCGAGCAGCTCGGGGTGTCGCGCAATACGATCATACTCGCCTATGAAACGTTGACGGCCGAAGGCTATTTGGAGTGTCGGGAAGGTGCTGGGACGTACGTGTCAAACGCGCTTCCCGATAACTCGTTATCGGTCGCGGACCCTTGTTCCAAGAATACCACCCACGCGAAACCGATCCACTTGTTTGTTCCAGTCGCTGAGGAGACGAAGCGATCCACATCCCTCAATGAAATCGTTTGCGACTTTGCGCTTGAGAGCACCGACCCAGCTTGCTTTCCACGCAGCGTGTGGCGTCGGCTGACCAATTGGCGGATGCAATCTTCAAAATTCAACTTGACGTATTCCGGCACACCGAAGGGACTTCGGGAGCTAAGAGAGACTCTTGCCGGGTACCTGGGTGCTTCTCGTGGCATTTCATGCAGTCCAGATCAAATCGTAATCGTCACTGGGGTTCAGCAGGCGCTGAACGTCTCCGCTCACCTCTTTGTACGCGCAGGTACAACGGTGGCAATGGAAGCGCCTGGCTGCAGTGCAACTGCTGATCTTTTTCGGGCCTATGGCGCAAATATCGCGCCGGTTCCTGTCGATCAAAGTGGCATCGTGGTAAAGCACTTGCCGCAATCTAGCGCCAGCGTCGCCTTCGTCACTCCGGCCCGTCAGTATCCGATGGGCGTTATGTTGTCAGCTTCCCGACGCGGAGCTTTGCTGAACTGGGCAGATCAGACGGATTCTCACATCGTCGAAGTCGATTTCGACACTGAGATTCGCTATCAGGGCTCACCGCCGCCACCCCTGAAAAGCCTCGATACCAACGGGCGGGTAGTCTATGTCGGCTCGTTTGCGGCTTCCATCGGTCCGGGGTTGAGGGTGGGATACATGGTCTTGCCGCCTCACCTTGTGAAGCCTGCCGTCCAGGCGGCTTCACTGCTCGATCACGGCTTCCCCTGCACTGGTGTGCCGTGGCTCGAACAGGCCGTTCTGAATGATTTCATCGAAACCGGCGCCTTCGAAAAGCACCTGCGGAAAATTCGCAGAACCTATATGGCGCGGCGCGACTGCCTGGTCGCGGCGCTTCAGAAGCATGTCGGGTCCGTACAGATAAATCCGGTACATTGTGGCACGCATCTGGTATGGGAACTGCCGCCAGATTTCCCCAGCGCAGTCAAATTGCAGACGCTGATGCTGAAACAGAAAATCGGCGTCTACACGTTGCGCGACCAGAATATCGGGGATGCGGACTACCTGGAGAATTGCGATCGGTATCTCTTGTTGGGATTCGCAGCGCTGACGGAATCGGCAATCGAAGAGGGAATCTCACGGCTCGCCGAGGTGCTTTGAAGATTCGATAAAAGAAGTGGGGCCGATCGCATTGACCGACTCTTCTGTCGGGCGCGGTTGCGCGACCGGGCCCCGGCACGCTTTGTCCGCCTGCCCTTGGCGAGATCGATCCACAAGCTGAACTCTTCCCGCTAACGCTAACTCATTCGATTCGAGGTTCTTCACTTCAGCAGCTCAGGATTTTTGGGAATTGAAGGCGCCGCCGGAGGGATACGCTGTGCGCTCTATATCAGCCAAAATTGCCGAGATCTCAGTAGAGACCGTCAAACGCTTTGACGGCGCAACTTTCAATGCCGTACATGCTGCGCATTCGTGTTTCGGACAACTGACAACCCCGCCGGCACCATCAATCTCGCTTTGACCGGCACTCTGATGCCGGCGGCGCACGCGGTACGCTGAACGCCTACCTCGGGGTTCTCTCGAACACAAGAGAGACCGTGAAGTGCTTCGGGCGGCCATCAACCGTGGACCAATCCAAAATCTGGTCAACCAAAGTACTCGCCGATTGTCGCCGGGGCGAGGAGAATCAGGAGACGAATCGTGAGCGCGACCAAAATCAGTGACTACGAGGCAATAGCCAAAACCGTGCAGCATTATCTCGACGGCGCAAAAGCAGGCAAGGGCGAGTTGATGAAGCCTGCTTTTCATAAGGAGGCAGCGATTTATGGATACGTCGGCCCAGATCTCTGGGCAGGACCGATACAAAGCCTCTACGATTGGACGGACAAGACTGGCCCGTCGAAGGACATCGTCGGCAAGATAGTGGCCATCGACATTGCCGAAACAATCGCGTCCGTTCGCGTTGAATCGGACAATTGGGCCAGCTATCGATTCTCGGATTTCTTCACGCTGCTGAAAGTCGACGGCGAGTGGAAAATCATGAACAAGGTCTTCCATCTCCATAGCTGAGATTGAGGCCGGCGTTCAGTACCGCATCTTGATCCTCACCAAGGGCTTTGCGCGAGATCGATATATTTGTCGATCTCGCGCAATAACAGTCAATGGCCGGCGGTCATTTGCAACTCCCCTCCGCGGCGTGTGAAATCCCCGTGTGAGCACCTGGACCCGGCTTCGGTCGGGTCCTCTTCTTTTGACTCTTCGCAAGAGTTCAGCACCGCCATCAGCAGACGCAGCAAATGCCGCCTTGGCTTGATCGAAGGTTTCTACAATCTGTCGCCAGCCGAACCGATCGTTGGTGATGAAATTAACGATAGCTGCATTTCCACTGGTGGCGAGACTTTTGCAAGTTATCGCTTCGACGCAGCAGGGGTCTATGTATCTCGCCTTAACCCGTCTTCGCGGATTGGCGGGTTTTAGAGATGCCCGCTCTTTATAGATCAATGGCTTAGGTCAAAAGGTCTTCACTACGGCGACTGGCTTGGTTGAGGGCGGCTGTGGTGATCCTGGGCGGC
>Ga0307516_10006379_pt1 | contig 13826 bp, 13 predicted proteins | sample 19_EM_MG_FD_203310 | JGI IMG/M metagenome (GOLD analysis project Ga0307516, IMG submission 203310) | Populus trichocarpa ectomycorrhiza microbial communities from riparian zone in the Pacific Northwest, United States - 19_EM | ecosystem: Host-associated > Plants > Roots > Unclassified | place... | reverse complement strand
TTTCGATCGCGCGCCCAAACTTGTACGACGCTCAGCACATCGTTGGATCTTTCACCAATTCGCAGACCAAATTTTCGCCTTTTCCGCCACCAGAGCCTATTTCAACGCTCGGACTGTGTACTCCCCCAAGCGCTCCCAAACATCACCGGCAATCTCATGCTCGCTACGAAACTCGACGGTGCGGTGAAGGTAAAATACCGCTCCCAATCATCAGCAGCGATCCAACGGTGGGGAACCCACCTACCTTTTCCCCTCAGGCTACCAAGGCCAAGCCACACCTCTAAACCCCAGGCTCGTGGTTTCGGGCAGAGTTTGAAGACGAAAACTCGAGGGTAGAGGTGGGCGATGAGACTCTATCCATTTCCTTCGAGTCGTAAACTGGCAATACCCACGAAGAACCTACGAACGCTGCCAGGGAGTATGTAATTGGTGGCGTCAACAACCACACACGCATCTCATGACTGTTCGAGTTTGAGGGTATCTGGCTCAGGCACGCTCAAGTATGTCAACGTACGTTATTAATGTGCTAGGAGAGGTATTCAGCCAGTGTATGTTGACCGTATTCAGATTCCCGTCTGAACACACCATCTATCCAAAACAGGTCGGCTAGGTCGTAGGGGTGCCATTCACCGGTCAGGTTGGACGAAACCCTCCAATCGGAGTCGGGGAATCATATGCGTGCGTACGTGGTTTGCCCTTGGTTGTACGCTTTATAGGATCCCTTATCTTACAGCTTCGCTCGCGTTACCCCCCAGTCCCCCCCCCCCTATCTGAGCAGTGGGTACCTCTCTTTGTCCTTTTATGCATCTCTGTGCTGACTAGCGAACGGTCATAGTTCTCACTTAGCTTTCCTAGATCTCCTCCACGACCGAACACCTACCACAGAGTTCTAAGGGTATCTGACCGCTCCAGAAACAGAACAGACATGCCACCAGATGGGTTGAGGTGTCCGAAATGCAACCTTTATTTCCCTTCGCGAAACGACCTCGCTTACCATCGCAAATACTCTGTTCGTTCTATACAGTGGCCCCAACTAAACACCCTTCAAGTGCTGGCATGTATCCCTAATCCCCTACCTTCTAATCGCGCATCTGGCTGCGGCTACATCCCTTCTGCTCTGCGTGTATGACCTATCGTTCCAGAGACCACGCCAACGCTTACACTACTTCATCCAGCCCATCCACTCTTCCCCCACATCCCCGCAGCCCAGAAGCCAAACCGCTTGATGGTTGGATCGCCTCTTTCCCCCTTTCTCTTTCACTGTAACAAACCTTACTCTATGATTCCTGTCTCTATTTCCCCTTACGCTTTGCTTATCTCGAGTTTCCCAAGGCTTGCAAAACTAGGATGTAGGTGAAAAGGGGTCAGTATCGAATCCGTCTGTATTAAGCCCAAGTGTTACGCGCGTGGCTTTTGTCATTGGCAGTCCAAATTGGACATCGCCTTGGGATTCTGACCTTTGAAAGCAAAGAGCGAGTGAGGATTCAGGAGAATGCGTGCCAGGGATTGATCGTCGAGATCCTCAAGGCAACGTAAGATGTCTTTGGGTCTTCGCAATATTTGACTCCTCAGTAGTCACTCGGACCACGGGTCGAGCGAGACGCCAGTCGCAATACCCCATGATAAGGTTGGTAGCATAGGGAAATCTGCACGCGTGCTGAGTGGCGGAGGTGGTGAGTCGGGGTGAGGATGATGCATGATGCATGATGACTCGGTCCCCTCGGTTTTCCGCCATAACGTATTTCATGCGTGCTCATCAATCTCCCACGGAACCGAACGAAAATGAGTGGGGTTATGTGCATTGAAAAACGGCCAGAAAGTGAGAACGTCAGGTGTAAATAACACTAAACGGGTTGAACGGTGCTGAAGGGGGTTATAAGCAAGTTGTGGTAGGTAGTGGGGAGTGTAACCACATGAGTGTGGGTCGCGAGGACGTGCTACGGTATGGGGAGGTTCTATCTAGGGGAAGATGCCAACCGCGGACGTGATATCTCAGCCGGAAGGGGAAGGTGGGTTCACAGCATACCGCCAAAACAGAACGCGGTTGCGCCGAGGTGGTGGAAGAGTATCATGTTGCAATGTCGACAGGCTGTTAAGCTGTTTCATGACCTGCATAACGTGTCCAAGTGGTCAGACGAGGAAGAATGGAGGGTGTACAACAACGCGTAGGAAAAACCTCTTCGGTCCTGCAAATCCAAATGCTTCCTGGTCTCAGTGTTAGGTTCGTTCCAAACCGTGTGATCTCAAACCACGTTCTCGCTCGATGGTGAGGCTTCCTCCCACAGGGCTGGATCCAGGCTTGCACCGAAACTGGCCGGCTCTGGTCGATGTCCGCTGGGCCCGACTTTGCACCTTTTATTTTAGAGTGGCGAGGCTTGAGGACGTTATGTCGACGTCGCATGCCGGGCCACATCCTCCCTGGCTCACGTGTCGACCTCTTGAGTTTTTACTCCAACCAACCGAAAAAAAAAACGGACAAGTCCACCCTCCCAGGAAGATCCCCTTCGGAAAGACGGATTCAGCTTTCGATCTCGGGGAAGAGCTCTCTCCAACTCCCGCAGCTTTCGCCTTGTTGGTCGTGGATCTGGTCGGGGTAAGTGTCCAAAGGGCAGGAAAGTTCGGGGACGTAGCGACCGCCAATCTATCTAGCCCGTCCTTCATTCGGCCGCGTTTTTCGCTGGACTGTACCCTTGTTGTGCTGGCCCCTTTACTAATGCGTTTCTTCTCCCATCCTCTCCTCTTCGCTACAATCTTTGTACTTATTCGCAGTTGGCCCGTGTATCTTAGTTCCCTGAGTACCTATCCAGTCCATGCCACACGTTGTCCACCGTTTGCGTAGATTGCTTTCGCCGTGGCCGTCAAGGGTGCCCCATTTGGCGGAGACAAACAAATGTAAACTTCGATAGTCGATCATCCCTCGGATCCAAATCCCGAGCTTAACCCTTTCACACACCTCATCTTCGCATACCAGACCATGTCTAGCTTGGTACGTATCCGCTCCCCCCTGCCCCCTCCGGTCTTTGTGTTTCTTGTCTGAGGTTTCTGACAATATTCCTCTACAGTTTGTACCACACGAACTCACCGAGCTCGAGCGGGAGGCCATCGTCACCCATCTAAAAGCCTGGCACATGTCGGGGGAGAGGAAATGCGATCGTTCGGTTTTAGTCTGCCGGGCAGGCCCCCGTTGTTCATCAAACAAAGCGACGACATCCTGAACGAGGCCAGTACCCAACATTTCTTTCACCTTCTTGCCAACAGCGACGAATCAGCCCCTCGAGTTCCCAAAGTCTTCGACGCTTTCTACTCCGAAGAAGGCTACTGTCTCATGGTCATGGAGAAGATAGCAGCGCCCACGTTGAGCGAGTGCGGCATTTCGGAAGAGAAGGCCGTAGAGCACGCTGCCTCTGCCGTGAAATGGCTTCTAGACCAGCTGCCTTCGGTCCCTTACGCATCTTTTGGGAGGCTTTCATCCGAGGCGGCTCCCGTATGGCACCAATTTTTTAAGGATCACCAGGCGCCACGAGCCTTCGCCAACCCCGACGAACTGGCTGAATACTTCGTAAAGGTTCGAATCTCATACTCGTCCATTTTCATGGCTCGTTATCGAACCACTTCTCTCCACAGGCATCTCGGCGCTGCCGGCCGAGCGCGCGACCGTCCTCCTCTGTCATGGAGGAGATATTGACCTCTTTCAAGAAGAGTCGTTGCATCTACCACTCCGACATCAAGAAGGAGAACTTTCTCCTCGACTCGAACAGAGCCTGCATCATCGACTTCCAGCACATCGGCGTGCCCCCGCAAGCCTTCCAGACCTACGCCTTCTTCAACGTTAACAGGCCCTTTGCCGCCAGCGTCGGCAGAAAACTTGGCTATCAGCCTTCGAGGACTGCTGACGTGATGGTAAGGATCTCGATCGTACTTCAGCAGTCTGGTGGGACTGCCAGCCTGAGTATGTATTCGTCCAGTTTTATGAGCACCTAAAGCTAGAGCTAACAGTCCCTTGCAGGATATTAACTAGTAGGCGCACATCGCGAGGGAAGCCCCAGGATTTGTAACTCGTTTGGTTCAGTAGCTGCTAAGGAGCTCTACGACGCCGTGTATTATCTCCCCTAATTTCTGGGGGTTCCGATTGAAGACATGGAATGACCGGATGAGGTTTTTCCTGATGCAGAGTCGACGATGGAGTCCTTATCCCAACCATATCTTTCTCAACATCCGTCCACACCTCTCCACTTCCCACAGTCGTGAGTTCTTTGCGCTCCTGCTACGCCGCTTGTCACCCCAGGCTGATCCCCTGCCGTTCGATTTAGATGTCTGACCAGCAGAACAACGCTCTCGCTATGTTCTTCAACGTAGACTCCCTGAAGGAGTGGGCCGAACCGCCAACCGGTATCGCTCTCGCTCTCCCGGGCGAGTACAGAACGTATGCGCTCAAAGGCGAACTCTACATCGAGTACCTTGAAACCGACCCTACCAACGGGAACCAGGCCGAGGTCGAGGCCAGGGTCCCGAACAAGAATCATGTTGTCTTTCAGATCCCCTTCGCACAGGCCTACAGTTACAGGTTGAAGGGAAGTTTGTCACGGTCCGTGGTGCGCGTGGCTCAATGGACATCACGGAGGAGATGGAGTCCCTTGAGGATATCGACAAGGACCGCGTGAGTAGCTTTTCCCTCCTTCGGTATCGACCTTTGCTGATTTGGCATTGCTCGAACCTTATAGCTCGAGAGCGAATACATTGAGAAGACGATGCTCGGCGACTACTTCCCTGGAACGATGTATATCAAGCTTCTGAAGTACGACAGCCGCCAACAAGATTGCCAGGTTCTCCAATCTCGACTTCATCGACTTCGTCAAATGCCGGAAGCTCCATAACATTCATACACGCACTCATCAATCCCGCACACAACCATGTACGCAATGATTCTCTCAGCAGCGGGTTCGGAGAACGAAAATGAGTGGGGTTATGTGCATTGAGAAACGACCACAAAGCGAAAACGTAAAGCGCAAGTAACACTAAATAGCGGCGGTGAAGGGAATTATAAGAGTGTCTCGGTAGTGGGGGGAGTGTGACTACATGAGTGAGTATAAATCGTGAGGACGTGTTACAGTATAGGGAGGTTCTATCTAGGGAAGATACAAACTGCGGACGTGACATCTCAGTCGGAAGGTGAAGGTGGGGATCAGAGCATACCGCCAAACAGACCACGGTTGCGCCGAGGTGTTGGAACAGTATCCTTTCGCAATGTCGACAGGCTGTTAAGCTGCTTCATGACCTGCATAACATGTCCAAGTGGTCAGACAAGGAAGGATCGGGAGCGTACAACAACGCATAAGACGAACCTCTTCAAGTTTGTCTTTCCGATCCTGCAAATCCAAATGCTTCCTGATCTCAGGGTTCTCACGAGCAAAAGCGACGATCTCCTTCCTGTCGAGGTTATAAAGTAACCTCGAGTCGATCGCTCTGGGGAACTAAAGAAAAGGACAACAGGCGTCGATCAGAGACGGTCACTATCGCAGGGGCACGTCTCCGTACCTGATAGAAGAACTGATCCAACAGCTCGATGTTGATGAACATCGCAGAAGTGTAAGCCAACTTCTCCGCCACAACGTTCAAGAACGCTTCGGGACAGAGGAGGTCTTGATTCGGCCCGGTTTTGCACCTTTTTGATCTCAGAGCGGCGAGCCGAAGCTTGAGGATGTTGAGTCTCTCGCTGTATAACATCGCATGCTGGGCTGAGATGCCACGACTCGTTAACCTCGCAAATGGAGATTGCTGAGAGATTAGCGTACCGTCCAAGACCTGAGCGGGTGGATACCGATAGTCATCCGCCTCCCTCCTCTGCTTCTCCGTCGCCCCACCTAAGGGCTGAGGACTATCACCTACACCAGCCAACCTTCTCTGCTTCCTCTCTGACTCCTCTTCCTCCAATCTCTTGACGTACCCCACGAGCGAACTCAACCTCCTACTCCCTCCAACCTTCTTCCTGATATCTGTCAACTTGCTCTCACATAACTTCGACTCCCTCTCAAACAACTCGATGGCCTGCGTCCGGCCCTGTTCCCATTCCCTATCGTCAACTTCTACTTCGAATTTGTATGGTTTGATACAGTTCTCGACCGAGTCGGAGGTGACCCCGATGCGATCCCGGAGGATGGCGTGTGAAAACTCGATGAGTCGTTCCGCGGCCGTCGGGTGGTAGGTGAAGGGTTCCCTGGCCGCTATCGAATCGATCAAAGCGCTCAACCCATCTGCGACAAGAAGGGTAGAATCCCTCCCAACCCCACTCTTTGTCAGAAGACTCGAAGCAGCTTCAAGCTTGTACCTCCAATAAGATTCGACGTCTTCCGGCTTCACCTTTGGATCCGCACCCAAGGCGGCGAGCTCTGCGGCACGCCTATCCGACCAGTATAGCTGCTCGAGGACATCCATGACCTTCTCGTCCAACATCTCCTTGAGTTTGGCACGGATCTGGGGTTTCCTAAACTGCGTGGTGAATTCCTTAAATCGAGCCTTCAAAGCATCCATGGTCTCAGCAACATAAGTCTCGGCCGAGGTCCGTCGGTCGTTGTACTGGACTTTGAATTGGTACTGGGTCTCTTCCAGCTCGAGCTGGACGGCGTTGGTAATCCCATGAAGAGAAGAGGCCATAGAAGATTCGAGGACGTCTATGAGTCTTCGGCGAAGCATGTCCGTGCCGACCATCAGCCCAGATCCCGAAGACGACGATGAAGACGAAGGTGAAAGGTCGCCAAAAACGTCCTTGTGGTCCGTGAAGTAGTCCGTTTCAGCTCGACGGGCAACAGCGGTGGCATTCTCCCTCCAGTGAGCCTTCCCAGTCGCCCTCGCAACCACACCAACGTAGCCCAAATGCAGGGGATACTTGTTCCCACCCAAGATCGCAGCGCCCTGGTCTGGAGGAACTAGGTCCATCTTGGTTACAACACCAATCGTCCTGAGACCTAGTGGGTCGACCCTCCTGCTAACCCGCAAAGCTGGGGAGTTCGCCAAATCGACGTCGGCAGCGCACACCGCAAGAATGATGTTTGGTTCTCGAATGTACTTCTCGCACAGAGCGGTAATTTTCTCTTTGAGGGAGTCGGGTTGTTCCATGGAAGCGATCTGGATATAACCGGGAAGGTCGATCAAGGTGAGGTCTGGGACGCGGGAGCTATATATCCGGAGGTCGATTGGTTCGTCGGAAACGGCTTCTTCAGCGGGTACAGCAAGGTTCAGGTCGGTGAGGGTTCGTTGGATATTGGAGAAATCCGTAATCCTCCCGAGACCGAGAGCGGGGAACTCTCCATACTCTTCCTTGGCCTCGGGTGTGTGGATGAGAGTGAGTTCAATAGGCCGCCGCGTGACCATGTTGTTTCCCCTGTGTGGATAGTTAGTCGTCGTCGGGTGAGCGATTAGACTTCCACGCACTTGGGTAAGAACTCGTGACCAACGATAGCCTCCAACACCGAACTCTTCCCTGAGCTCTGGCTGCCAATGACTACGATGCTCGGGAGTTTCAGAGTGTCGCTCTGGTCGATACTGAGCAACATGGTCCGAATCTCGATCAACTTGCGAGTGAGGTGCATGAGTCCATTCTGCCGGGGGTCAGAGCTGGACCTATCGGAATCCGACGGTGACGACATGGTTGTAGCGATGAGAGCTGCGATTACAGCGTCTTCGCCGTCTGGTTTCCCAGAGGATTTACTTGATCCAGCATCGCTTTTATTTCCACCTTCGCCTTCTGGACCTTCCTTTGCGGAAAACAAGTCTTTGAGGAACTGCGGTGTTTCGAACGATGGTAGCTGGACAGCTGACGCAGCGGCGGAGAGTGATTTGAAACCTTCTGAAGCGGTATCGAGAGCGTCAGTGGCGGTATCCCTCGCGGTGTTGATCCAGGCTTGTGATTTCTCCTTCAGTTCTGTTCATCGAAATGGCTGTTGGATGGTTGAATGAGATAGAGTAGGTGATAACGTGCCTTCGTACTTATAATTAGCATAAGTCAACCCTCCAGCTCCGACGGTAGCACCGGCAATGGGTACCCTGAATGCTCGTGCGACGAATCTTGGGATGGATGAATACGAGATCGCTCGTGCGTGAATCTGACGAAAGATTGCCTGTGCCGGACGGAGGCCCCTCGGACGTATTCGGCTGCCCGACAAGAGCAACGAGCTATACTGTCGAGACGCAGGACGGAGGTATTTCAGCTCCCGAGCGGAAATCTTGCCCACGCCAGAGGTCGCAGCCAAGGATCTCTGGTTGTGAAAAAGAGCGGAAGGTGACGCGAGTTTTCTGCGCGCGAGTGTGTACATGGCTGCCACTGCGGTACGGCTGGCCGCTCGCTTGGCCGACTGGGGGACCGAGGGGAGGAGGGGGAGGGGGGAGATTTGCTGACGGATGTGCGTGGAAGGGATTGCCGAGGTGAGGGATCGGGAGTTGCCGACGACTGTCTCGGCAAGACTCCGACGACGAGACCCCCTGCGGATACCTGCAAGACGAGAACCGGTTGTTTCATTCTCAAGGGGACAGGACGGATACGAGACAGACAACTTTGAACGAGAGGAACGTGCACCGGCTGCTTCAAGTCCCGTAAGTCGCCACCGCCGGCCTCAAGGCTCACGTTCGTCAAGCACGCCGCTCCCTGTCACCGCTTGATCTCTTTCACCCACCACCCCCTCTTCACCCCCGCCATGAAGTTCCTCGAAATGCCCGAACTCTCTCGCCTCGCACAGGCTCTCTCTCACGAGGGCCCCGAATGCTCCGTCCATACCAGGATTGAGGCGTACAGCTGCAAGAACATCAAGCGCGACAAGAAACTGTTCAAGTCGCTCGAAATGACATACAAAGAAGAAATCTCAAACTCACCTCCGCTCCCCTCCTTCCTCGCCGATCTCGACCTGGGGGCGGAAATGACGCCCTTCGGACCCATCGACAGCCAATCAGCCCGAAAGACACTCTACCTGCTCATCGCTACCCTCAACGTCGCCTTCCCCGACTACGAGTTCTCCGACGTCCGACCCTCCCAGTTCAACAAGGAAGAATCTGGCGCGAGTGTGCTCAACGCGCTCAGCAATACCCTTATCTCCCCCCACCGGGCGGGGAGAAACGCGCCCCGGACATACTCGTCCTACCCTCCCACCTCAGCCACATTCTTCCCCAATACAGTCCCTACCTCTTCCTCACCCCTGAATGACGTAACGACCTCGGCCTCCTTCGGAGCTCCCCAAATCGTGTCCGGCACTCACCCCACGTTATACCGTATACTCGACAACGCTATCCGCTTATCCGAATGCGAAGTCTACTCTTACGAGCCCGACATCGAGTCCGACCCCCACGCGGATGACGTTGATGAAGACGAAGACGAAGTCAACTCGGAGGGAGATGATGAATCTTCCAGCGAGGAAGAGATCTTCGAGTTCGACGACTATGACATCGACGAACACTCATCGAGGGCCAAGAGATCCTCTTGGAGTTCCAACGGGAGTGGCTCAAGTGACTTGGAAGGAAGCCGAGTTCTCCCGCACGTCATCCAGATGAAACGCAGGGGCGCTCTGCTTTGGAGCTCCCACTGGTTCTTCCTCAACCGCAAGCTGAAACGGATACTCTTCGTCTCCGTCTGGGCCAGGTCCAGGTCGCCAAGACTGTGGGTCGACGACGAATTCAGCGCAGAACCCCTTTCAATGGCTGCTGGAAGCTCGAGCACAGAACGATTCCTTGGGTGGGAGGGTGCGGTCGGGGCTGGTGCCAGGGCTATTGGCCTTGTTGTTTAGGCCAGCGCTCTTTTTCACTTATGAGTGAGCCGTTATCCGTTCGGAGAAGTATACCCAGAGATGGCTTACACGGACGTCTCAGATTCTGTTCGCCTTCTCCGATCTCTTGCTCCATCTTCTTGCCCTGACTCTCGTATCTTTTTTCAACATACCTTATACCTTTCTTACTCCCCCTCCTCGTTTGGTTTACCTCTTGTACGCGTATGCTGGCATTCTTTCCTGGGGTTTGGTGAGGCCTACAATCACACCGACAAGTGTTCCTTAGCACGCGGACAAACAGATCTATGTTATTTTCTGGAACCGTGGATGGTCAGCAGATAGATGGTGATGGGAACCATGCGCTCACCGTTCGTGTCCAGCACAATATCTATGCTGTGGTCGTGGTGGTAAACCGAGAGTGAGATACTTCGAGTGGTGAGAGTAGTTTAGGAGGGACACCGGCGGCGCCCAAGTGGTTGAGTCAAGAGAGTGACCCAGTCATTTTTTCTCTCGCACCCTTTGACCCGAGCAACGATCTCGTCGCTAGTTGCCGTGATCCGTGACAATCGCGTGACGCTCCGACCCGGTTTATTTGGCAAAACCCTCGGAACCAAACAACCGTTCTCCTTTCCTGGTGATCTTCAGTTCAGCCACCTTCCCTCCACTTCGAGACCCAAGGCGATATGGAGGTGTGCCTCATCGAGGAGCAGCAAATCCCTTCCGGCTCAAGGACTCTCAAGCGTCCGAGAGTGGACGAAGACGGACTTGAGGTGCCGACGGATAGATGTAGGAAGCATCCGTCGCTTTACTTGGAGGATGGGAACGTCGTCTTGAGATGCGAGGAGTGAGTTCTACAAATCTGCTTCGCGATTGGGCTCGAGCTTAATAACACACGTTCGCGACCGGCAGTACCTTGTTCAGATTCTACATCGGTATCTTGTCTCGCAAGTCGGAAGTATTCCGGGATATGTTTGGACTGGCTCCACTCCAACCCACCGATTCAGAAAAGACGGTCGATGGCGTCCCGGTCGTTCGCCTCTACGATTCTGCTGAGGATTTCGCGTATCTTCTCTCTGCGCTCCTCGATTACGAGTGAGTTGCCCGATCGTCGCAATCGTAGCATCGATCTCACCATCTCACGTTCGACCTTCAATCTAGGTCGCTCTTCCTCCAGAGATACATTCAGTTTCCGCGATTCTCTGCTCTTCTCCGCTTGTCGATCAAGTACGAGATGGAAGGGGTCCGCAAGATCCTCGTACACAGTATCCAGAACCACTACCCCTTCGAATTGTCTGACTACGAACGAATCATGAACGACCACGGCACCGCCGCCACAGCTGCATTCGCGCTTCCCCCTCACGCTAATGAGGTCCTCAAACTCTTCTGGGAATGCGAAGTCAAGCAATGCCTCCCCGTCGCGTTCTACGAAGCTGTCGTTCGAGGCGTAAACTCTCTATCCTCCCCCTCGCCCAAAGTCTCCCTCCCACCCCAGATCCTCGGCCCCGCGATCAGGGCCCTCGGCTCGTTCCATAACAGACGCGCCGAGCACGTCCGCTACGCCCTAGACTCCGCCAGCGAATGCGAGAGATGCACGTACGGGAACCTCCCTTTCGTAGAACACCTGTTGCTCCCGGCCAAGAACGACCTCTCGATCTCACCTTTGAGAAGTGCGAGTTTGAAGCCCGACATTGCCAGGCTGTTTTGTGGGCCCTGCGCTGAGGCGGTTACCGACGAAAGTCGGGCTTTTAGGAGCATGTTTTGGGAGGAACTCCCGGCCCTGTGTGGTTTATCCGTTTGGAAAGAGTTGTTGAGATCTGTTGTCCTTAAGTAAGGTCGAATCGCGGCTTTCCTAGTGCACAACTCGCATCGTTTGTTGCCAGGCTGGTTCCAACTCTGTACGATACTAATTACATTATTCAGCCCCAAAGTGGGTTGACCTCGCAATGCCAACATCTTCGACACCTGCCAAGAACCCGAAGGTCGTGGTCAGCGCCCGCACGCAACACGTGTCGGAAGTCCAGGGGCCAGAGCGGAGTTGCCCGACGTGCGGACCGCCCTCCTGGGGTGAGCCCGCCGAGCGTGAAACCCAAATCGTTGGCGACCAAAGTACTTATCCCTCCCGCTATTTGGTAAGTAGCGACTGGCAGCCAAGTACGGTTCCGCAGGAATGATCGACCCCTGAGCGGGAAGTCGTGTCAGTGTGCACTGCAATGATTTTCATCTCCATTCCAACTTTCTTTTGGTCAGCCGAGTGCCCACAAAAAAATAGCCACGCGGCAAACTCGGATTACAGAACAAAAAAAAACCGACGGTCAGGCTGGGGTCGTGTTTCCCGACCGGAACTCTGGATCAACAAGCGCGAGGAGGTGACGTTCCGGAGACTTCCAGTTACGCCACGTTTTCGCCCCATGGGCAGGAAGAACGGCTAAGCGGATTCAGAAGGAGAACGTTTTGGCCCGAACATGAGGCCAACGCGTTGCGCACTTTTCCCTCGTTCCGCCGTGAACCCTTTCTTTCGGCCAACCCGCATTCTTTTTTACCTCCCCGGAAAAGTCTTCGAGAGAGGAGAGAGGGATCCGCTTTCCCCTTCCCCTCATTCTTCACCCCACTCCCTCTATACCACCGGTGACTTTTCGGGTTGTGGAATGTCGCCTTCCGGTTTGCGCAACGGGATAGTCGTGGCCGTCTCGCTCAATCCCGCAGCTTCAACTTCGTTCGTCGATCCGGGGCTGAACAAGTTGGCAAGCGAGATTGTGGTGAGGAAGTACGTCGCCATCCTTTCTGGAATTGTACGCCTGTCCTCCTTCTCTACTCTCTCGTTCCGCAACCTCCCTCGTTCACATTAACAAACGTGGCTGACACGCACAATTCTTCCTCTTCCTCCCCCCTCTAGAGCGTAGACCAGGATGGAAACACCTTGACGGACATCTATTTTATCGGCCCAGGAATGCCTCGACAAAACGACCAATACGACGAAAACGAGTCAATGTCTATTCCTATTCTACCCACGAAGAAACACCCGTCCGGTCGACGCCCTCTCCAACTGTCCAACCCTCTTCCCTGGCTGGAACAGGGCTGTTACGTCCGAACGCTTCTTACGGAACGTCAGGTTCGCATCTCCTCCGTGACGAGGAAGACCCCACCGACACCTCAAACCCCTAGGTCCGGTTCGAGCTCGTCCACCACCACACTCACCACCACGGCCGTGATGGTGCCCGAAACGCATTTACGGAACCTGATGACGCTATGCGACGCCGACCAACGGGTGGCCAGAGCTCCCGAGATCACCATGCCTCGGTCGGATTCGGATTCGGAACTCGCTCGTGCCCGGACGCGCGACTCTGCGGACCGTGATTCTTGGACTGAGGAAGTCGGATTTCATTCCCCGAATAGGCTTTTCTTGTCTTTTGACGTGTGGCTGGATCCCTACGTTTCCTCTGAACTTCCGGAACCTAACGGTTTGAGGAAAGAGCTCGAGCAGCTTTATATGTGCGTCACGTTTTAATTCCCGTTTGCTCCCGCGGGGATTTGGCGTGGTGGCTGATCGTCTGCGCTTTTCAGATTCCAGGAGAAAGACACTCGCAGGCAAGAGAGGCAATACCGGCGAGCGAGACGCGCTAACATGCGTTCAAGCGCAGAGCGCTCTCGCACGCTGAGATCAGACCGTGACCATCACCACGAGAAACGACAAGCAGGACACCGAAGTCAGTCGCAAGTTCTCTGTCTCCTGTCGTCCATAGCGCCGTGCTGAAACTTCCTTAGAACCTGGACTCTTATCCCGAATACTCAGGAGGTTACTCTGCCGTGGTCCCTGACGGCCACACGCGATCTCCTCCATCACCCCGGGCCGCCCACACCCCCACCACCTCGACTCACCCCAGAACACGAACCCATCATGCATCTAACGAACGAAAGCGACCAACACCCGTTGCTCGTCCTTACGTATATGTGAAATGTCGAAGCAACCCTTCAAATATCTATCCGAACGTTATCTTAACTTCGCATCCCATTTGTTCTCTCAGCCCACTTCCATCAGCTGTCACATAGAGTTTTTGTTTTTGTTTCACACATTTCTTCACG
>Ga0307516_10006377_pt1 | contig 13828 bp, 12 predicted proteins | sample 19_EM_MG_FD_203310 | JGI IMG/M metagenome (GOLD analysis project Ga0307516, IMG submission 203310) | Populus trichocarpa ectomycorrhiza microbial communities from riparian zone in the Pacific Northwest, United States - 19_EM | ecosystem: Host-associated > Plants > Roots > Unclassified | place... | reverse complement strand
TTGCCAATCGAGGATGCAGGAGATCTTCTCTGGGTCCATCCGGATTCCATCGGTACCAATGATAAAGCCCAGATATTTCACCTCCTGCTTGTGAAATTGACACTTTTCTGGCTTTAAGTGCAATCCTGCATCCGACAAAGCGTTCAACACCTTGTCGACTTGTTCCTTGCGCTCCTTCAAGGTGTTGCTGTAGATCATGATGTCGTCGATATAAGCGGTACAGAAATCATCCAGGTATGCACGGAGCACATCGTTGATCAGTGCCTGGAAATTGGAAGGTGCATTTGTCAATCCAAATGGCATTACCAAAGACTCGTACAATCCGTATCGAGTTCTAAATGCAGTTTTCCACTCCTCTCCTTCTGCTATTCGTACCAAATTGTACGCTCCACATATGTCGAGGCAGGTGAAGTACTTCGCTTTGGAAAGCCGCATCAATGTTTCCTGTAAAAGGGGAAGCGGATATCGGTACTTGATAGTCCCTTCGTTGAGACCTCGGTAATCAACGCATAGCCGTCGTGTCCCATCATTCTTTTTGACGAAAAGAATTGGTGAGGCTGCAGACGAAGATGACGCTCGGATGAATCCCTTGCTGAAATTCTCCTCCAACCATTCCTTCAGTGTTTCGAGTTCGGTTTTTGACAAAGGATATAGTGGGCCAAAGGGGGGTGTGAATTCTTCATGGAGTGGAATTTTGTGGTCGTAGCTTCGATGCGGTGGTAGGTTTTTTGCTACTGCCTCGGAGAATAAAGGCAGAAAATCGTGGTATTCTTTTGGTACATATTCTTCAAGGACCAGTTTCTTCTTGGGTTTTTCTTCCGGTGGTTGAAGCGCCAAGTTGATTTCGTGTAAGGATATCGAGAAAACAGTGAGTTTCTGTTTGTGCGCCACTCGTCGAAATGAATGGCCACCGAGTGCGGCAATCTGTATTGGTTTCGAGGAGCTTGATTTCTAAACATTGTCAATGTTTATCTTATCAGGATTTCGGTGAGATGTAGATAACCGGGCCTCGATCTCGCCAGCCCCCGCGCTTTCCGCTGGCTCATATCTATGAGCTACTTTTGATGTGAGGTTCAATACCTGACTGCTGCTGCCACTGTCTGATTTCTGTGGCAAGCAGTGGGTGGAGCAATACTGGGATCCAAAAGTCACAGTGCGGGAGTGAAATCGGATGTTGATATCGTGGAGGTCCATCCAAGAAATACCGAGTACGATTGGATAGTGACCAAGTTGGGTGACAAACATGGGTAACTCTTCCTGGTGTTCGTTGATGAGGAGGTTAACAGTAGTAGTGTGAGTGATATCGCCAGATGATATTGGGCGACCATCAATGACTTCGAGGGATCTGGGGTTCGAAAGGGGTACGAGTGGGAGTTGGTGATAGCGAGCAAATCTTTATCGATATATGCAATTCCTGTTGCTCCACTGTCAAAGCGTGAGTAGCAATGATCTGGCCATTAACATAGAGAATACATGACACAACCAGGTGTTCTCCTTCCATTGCTATCTCCGACACTGACAAACTTGACAACTTGAAAACATTTGAAAGTACAGGAAACGAAAAAAACTTGCTCGGTCTCTGACCAGCAGCAATGCCATCCTGTGGCTGCTGGTCTAGGCATTTCCCGCCTGGTTTCCCATATCAGGCTGAAGTCCACCCGTGCCCGTAGCAGCCTGCATGGCAGTAGCATGGACAGGCTTATTCGGACACTGCGCGACCCTGGGGCCCAGCTCACCACAGTAGTAGCTACGATTCTCATGCTGGCGAGCCGCTCTCTCTTGTGCCGAAACCCGTTGTGTCCCGCTTAAGTCCATTGGCTCTGGAGCAGCGGCAGGTGGCATTGGTGTAGTGGGCTGTGTAGAAGGTGGGTTTCGCGGCTGATGGGCATGTGGTTGCTGGTAACCCTGCTTCCCTTCGGTCATCAGCATGGCATGCATCTCCGAGTCCAGCTCCTGACAGAGAGCTACCAACTGGTCATAGGTAAGGTCCCTTGACTTTCCTATCAGTTGGCGGTGCAATTCGATGGAGAGGCCTTCCTTCAGTGCATCGGGCTTTGCACGCTCCTTCCAATCCAATTTGGAAATGAGGGTTTGAAGTTCAGCAAAGTAGTTTGTGAATTCCTTCTTGCCTTGCTTCAACTGGTGTAGCTTGGATCTTGCAGTCGCCAGAGGATCCGGGTCACCGAAAGCATTGTTGAGAACGTGAATAATATCCTCAACATCGGAATGGGAGAAGGTGGCGCCGGCTTGGATATATGGAAGAATCTGGGCCTGCGCGCAGCCCACAAGTTGGTTGAATGCATAGGCCATCCGCAAAGCTGGTGTCGGGAACAGTGTTGGGTCACTGAACAACTTAAGACGAAGCTGAGCAATAAATCCTTCGATCTTCTCTCGATTTCCATCGAACACAGGGGGATCCGGGATTTTGCCACTGCAGTGTGCGGGCAGCGTGGCAGGCGTACCAGTACCGGTAGACATATCGGTAGTGGTGGGTGTATTGGTCGTGGTCGGCTTGTTTCCATTCAATATGGCCTTAGCCAACGTGTGCAGCTGCTCATAAGCCGTCTCGAGTGTAGCCTCAGGGGCAAAGGAGTCGTTGCACACGATTGACTCCAGCTGTGCAATGAGGTCAGTGGGAATCTCCTGCAAGATATGTTGGTTGTTTTCGGACATGGCGTAACTGCTCGCTAGGTGGAGGGATGTGTGACGACGCAACCAAGTATAACGGGCATCGCTCTCTGACTCCAGATAGTGAACCGGGACTATGGACGAAGTCGTGGGGGCGGGGACAGATACGGACAAGACATGGGGAAAATGGGCAAGGCAAGGACATGGAATGGGCAAAGGCAGGGACATGGAGTTGAGGCAGAACAATTGCTAGTAGTCAAGGCCGGCTATGGCTGACAACAACAAGTTGTTGCGTGAAGAAGAAACATACAAGATAGACAACAGCGTGCCCTTATATGCAATCAGTGCGCTCCTCCACATCCAGATCCTTCTTCACACCGTAAAGCCAGACCCAGCATAACCTTTCCCCACCGCGCAGCCAGAAACCCAAAACCTCCTCGTGCCGCGCAACCAGAATCCAGAATCCAAGACCTCCTTGCGCCGTGCAATCAGAATCCAGAACCCAGAACGTTCCAGACCCTAGTCATTCGGTGGCGGCGTGCTATTACACAAAGCCTACATTGTCTGTCGAGCCGAACGGTGTAGTTGAAGCAGTATGTTGACACTGGATTGCGTCTCCCCCATCGACACCTGACGTAGCGAGACCAAGGATACAGTATAGGTCCCAGACGAAAGTACTGATGACATCCTCAACCTCCAGGAATTTTAGGAAGTGACCGACGATCAACAAGCCCCAAGTCCCGTGACCCTGGAACCACGATCGAGATCCCAGACACCCAAGTCACCAGAACAGACCAGAAGAGTGAGCGAAGGGACAGGAACGGGGGGGGCTGGACCCCACCTCCTCACCACGGAAATGTTACGCGAAATTCTCTCCCCAAGAGATCTGTCCCAGAGTAGTCACCTGAAGCTCTAAGACCCAGAACCATTTGATGGAGAAAGAACAAAGCTCAAAACGTACCTAGCCCAGTGCGAACTAAAGTTTCGAACAGAGGGAGTCATGTTCGATACCACAAGGAAAAAACGGGATTCGCCGCTGCACTACAGAGAGGAGTGGCATGGCACTGGGTGGAAACCTTCCTCAACCAGGCGGGAGGGTTGAACCTCACCTGGGAAGAACTGAAAGATAATATGGGAAGAGCATTTGGGCAAGTCGACACTGAAGAAGTAGCATTAAAGAAATTCCAGGAAATCCAGCAAGGAAACCAGACGGCAGCAGCCTATTGAGCGAAATTCCAGCGAATCAAGGCGGACCTGCCTTACGATGGTAACGCGTGTATTGCCCGATTTCGAGATGAACTACACCATGAAGTCCGCCGACACCTGGTGATGAGCGAAGCACCAGCTACCGTACTAGTAGATTACGCCACAAATGCCATCAAGACAGATAGCTGTCTATGCAACCTGGGAGTAATAACTCGACAAGCCACCACTAAACCTGAGGATTGGGTCTATGCCCATCTTTGGGAAACCATACCAGTAGGAGACCCTATGGAACTAGAGGCTATCAGGTACTACTGGTTCGCCAGACGAACCACACCACCGTGATACCCACCGCGTCCGACCTCTGATAAATGCTACAACTGCGGCCAAAAAGGGCATTTCCCTCAAGAATGCCCCCAGCCAAAGCAAAAACGTACATCATGGAAAAAGCCGTACTGAGCTGCAGAAGCTATGTTCGAAGAAGAAACCACGGACTTGGAGGAACAACCGTCAGAAAACGATGGCCCTCAGGAATAAGCCCTAGCAACAGCGACCCGGGGAAGAAGCCAGTTGCAAAGGAAGAAGAACTACCCTACCGGATCCGAACAACACGATACAACCAAGAAGAAACAATTATGATCAAAGTACGGATCCTAGAAACTAAGGGGAAGAAACAAGCCACCACTGCTCTGGTGGACAGTGGGGTATCAGAGAACTTTATGGACGAAGCCTATGCTGAAGAAAACGGAATCCCAATCCAACAAAAAGCGACACCAAGATGGATCCTAACTGTGGACAGAAGCAAGGTCACTGGCAGACTGGTAACCCACGACGCCCAAGTCCACCTCATGATAAATCATCACGAGGAAGATATCCCGCTACACTGTATCATGATTGGGAACACACCGATCATTCTAGTACTCCGGTGGCTCAAGCTCCATGATCCAGTAATAGGATAGAAGAACCATATTGTGAACTTCCACTCGGACCACTGCGCCGAGAAATACTTACCTAGCTTACCAAGAGCCAACACGGTCACGGAGGAAAAAGCCACAGAGCAATACTACAGGAAAACACCGGAAGAAGAAGAGAACTGGAAGATCGGCAAAACAGACCCATGAAAAGTATGCCAGACCGTAATCGACAAAATTAAGAAAACCTCAAGGCCCAGCACAAATCCAATCCCACTGGAATATCACGAGTTTCTTGAAGTGTTCACCGAAAAGGAGTCTATGGTACCTCTGCCTCACTGTCCTCAGGATCACCATATCCCCCTAGAGGAAGATAAGACGCCCCTATATGAGCCCCTGCGACCTCTGAACGAAGAAAAAATGAAGGCTCTGAAAGAATACCTGGATGTCAACGAGATGCGGAGATGGATCCATGTATCCACCTTCCAGACTGGAGCACTGATACATTTCGTAAAAATGAAGGACGGAGGACTACGCCTGTGTGTGGATTACTGATAACTGAACGAAATCACGATCAAGGATCAGACTCCATTGCCACTAATCGGGGAATCCCTCGATCAATTATCCAGCGCCACCATTTACACCAAGCTTGACATCTGGGATGCCTATTACAACCTTAGGATCAGCGCCAGATACGAATGGAAAACAGAGTTCCGCACCCAATACGGACTATACAAGTACTGTTTCATGCCGTTCGGATTTACCAATACACCAGTCTCATTCCAACGATGGAAGAAAGAAATCCGGAGCGAATACCTCGATATCTTCTGTGTGGCATATTTGGACGATTTCCTCATCTTTTCGCAAAGCCTGGAGGACCACGGGAAACACGTCCGAGCAATATTGAGGCAAGTCAAAGTAACTGGACTGACCCTGAAAGCCTCCAAATGCGAATTCCACACCACGGAAATAGAATACCTGGGATACATGATATCCCCACAAGGCTTGCATATGGACGAAGAGAAAATCAGAACAATCAAGGAATGGAAGGAACCGACGAATATCAAGGGAATTCAGAGCTTCCTGAGATTTACCAACTTTTACCGACAGTTTATACAGGATTATAGCCGGATCAGAACGCCCCTCACCCGCCTGACAAGGAAAGAAGTGGACTGGGAATGGGGCAATGAGCAACAGGCGGCCTTCGAGACACTCAAAACAGCAATGGTGACAGAACCGATACTACAACACTTCGACTTGGAGCGACCCGTCCCAATTGAGACAGACGCCTCAGACTATGCCATCAGAGCCATTTGCTCACAACCTGACGATAACGGAATTCTGCACCCAGTAGCCTACTACTCATGAAAACTGAAAGATCCAGAGCGCAACTACAAGATTCATGACAAGGAACTACTAGCGATCGTAGACACACTATGAAAATGGGATACCAATTGCAAAACAACAGGACCGAAAATCACGATCCTTACAGACCACAAAAACCTTGAATATTGGAAGACAAAGAAAGACCTCAACCTAGGGCATGCCCAGTGGGGTGAGCGATTAGCCAATCATGACTTCACAATCAAATACTGACCTGGGAAACCGGCTGGCAAACCAGACAACCTCTCTAGAGAGTCAGGAGACTCTTCCTGGGAAGGGGATATAAAGCATCGGCAGAACCATGGCCAAATTCTTTTACCCGGAAAAGCGTTCCAGGTACTCCAGGCCAATATAACAGAAACCATCAATCTTGAGACAGACAAAGAGCTCCTGAATGAAATCCGGACACTGAGCGCTGCAGATAAAGAAATCCAAGGAATTCGGAGGGAAAAGGTGAGTGGGACCACCTGCGACAGGAAGATCGCGCTAGGACTATAAGAGGAAACAGCGGCTTGCTAATCTACAGTACCTCATCAAAAGTCTTTGTGATTGGCCAGATTGTGTCTCAGTTTAGCCGCATTGACAGGGGTCCCCCCCCCACTTTCTCCTCCTCCCAAGCGCTATAAAACAAGTACTGAAATGCAGAACATTAAAGAGAGACAGAAAAGGGAGTGAAGAAATCCAGAGGAATGATTCCGTGCAGTAACTAGTAGCATGTGTACCAGCCCTTCGCATCAATGACTGCCTGTATCCGCGAAGGCATCGACCTCCAGAGCGTCTCGAACTGCTTGGGTGGGATTTTCTCCCAGCAGAGTGAAAGAACTTCTGCCAGCTTCGCCTTCACTTTATTGGGGCCTCCTGGGTAGTTGATAAGGTCAGGATAATCCACTTGGAGCTGTTGCTTGAGCAAGGTCCAGACATGCTCGATTAATTCAGGTCAGGGGAGTAGGCTGGATGAAACTCGAGTGGAACAGAGTAACGTTTAAAGAACGATAGCATGAGTTTGGCAGTGTGTATCTTGGCATTATCCTGTTGGAAAAGTGAATTTCTGAGGGCTGCCCATACGTCCTCGAGAACTGGAAGCATCCAGCAATGTAGTAGGTCTTGGTACACCTGTGTATTGACGGAGCCAGTCTTCAATGGTACTAGTGGGCCACGCTGCTTGCCCCGGAAGCAACCCCACACTATCAACTTCACCTGATGATACTTCACAGGATTGACAGAGTCGACGTGCCACCTCTCCTCTCCCGGCGTGCTGAAGACCCATCTCTGCTGTCCTGCAGACTGCTGCTCCACACTACACTCGTCACTGTAGATCACCCGCTGGAAGTCCTCCGCAGTTCAATCCTTGCCTGTGATAGCCTATTGCAGCTGGGCCTTTGCTTGTTCCACCTTTAGCCTTGGTCACTTTTTTGTTAGCCACTTCTTTATATTGTGCTGTCGGAGGAGGCGATTGAAGGTGGGCAGCGAAATATGGGGGGCATACATCCGACAAATTTGCACACGTGTATACTGTCAGTGTTTCCGTATGGCACGTAGAGTTGTTCACTTGTCTGGTTTGCCTAGGACCTCAGACCGACCGGATCGTGAGAGGTTATCCATTGTACCGCGTTTATAGTACCACTGGAGGAAACTCTTCACAGTCAACCAGGGATGGCCGACAAGGAGGGATACTGTCAAGATAGTACCGCAGATGACGAAGAATGCAATAATCATACCCTTCTTGACGTTGCTCAACTCACTTCGTTTCCTGTCGGAATTCTTTCGATATTTCGGAACCTTCACCATCTGAGGCTTCAACTTTCTGCGGGATTTCTTTGGAGTGGGAATCATGATGTTTGCTGTGGTGGTGGAGAGAAATCACAGCAGAAGACAAAGAGAAGGAGGGGTAGTATCCCTGCTGAATGCGGCTAAACTGAGACACGATCTGGCCAATCACAAAGACTTTTGATGAGGTACTGTACGACGGCATCATATGGATCCCTAACAACAACAACCTGCGACTCCGCATATTAAGAGACCATCATGATGCACAATCCATGGAACCCCCGGGCCAGGCAAGAACCCTGGAACTAGTTGGCCGAAATTTCTATTGGCCAGGGCAACGGAACTACGTGCAAAGGTACATCGACCACTGCAATAACTGCCATCGCATCAAGCCAATCCGACACACCCCATTCGGATTCCTCAAACCACTGGAACTCCTACACCGACCTTGGGACATGATATCAATGGACTTCATCACAGCGGTACCCACAAGCAATGGAAAAGACGCACTATGTAATAATCAACTGACTAACAAAAATGAGACACTTTGTTGCATACCAGGGCACCATGAATCCCAAGGACCTAGCAAACCAGTTCCTCCAACAGATAGTCAGACCTCACGGACTGCCGAGCAATATTGTATCAGTCAGAGGGTCTCTGTTCACCTCAGACTTTTGGAAGAAAGTAACGGAAGCTCTCGGGATATCATGCAACCTCAGTACAGCCTTCCACCCATAAACAGATGGACAGACAGAACGAGCCAACGCCATCCTAGAGCAATACCTCTGGGTATACTGCAACTATCAGCAGGATGACTGGGAAAAACTCCTGCCAATTGCTGAGTTCTGCTACAACAACACCCAAACCAGAATGACAAAAATAACCCTTTTTTTGCCAACTATGGATATCACCCTCGGTTTATACCAGACCTTAGCACACGAAACAACGAGACATCGGAAGTATCAGAATATGTTGGGGCATTGAGAAAGCTCCACGAAGAACTGGGAGCAGAGATCAAGGAAGCACAAATAGCTCAAGCAGAGTAAGCCAACAAAACACAACACCCAGATCCGGTGCTGAAATTTGGTGATAAGGTCTGGCTCCGGCGAAAGAATATCCGAACAACCCAGCCCTCGAACAAGCTGGATCACAAGCAGATAGGTCTGTAGACCATCCTCGAGAAAGTTGGCTCACATGCATATAAACTGGACCTACCGGCCACAGTTAAAATCCACACAGTCTTCCACATCAGCCTCCTCGAACCCACAGCCAGCACCGAACCTATCCCAGGACATTGCCAACCACCACCACCACCTGTAGTCATCTATGAACAGCAAGAGTGGGAAGTAGAGAAAATCCTCGACTTCCAATGATATAGAAATCAGATCAAGTATCAAGTCAAGTGGACTGGTTTCTATGACCCCGATCGAATCTGCTACCCAGCCTGCAATTTCGAAAATTCACTCGACCTTGTCCACCAAATCCTTGAGTAATATCCGGAGAAGCCAGCACCTGAAAACTAGAACCCATAGAATGTGTGCTCCACAATCCATGGCTGCCACGATCGACACCAACGAAGGCTAGACTTTCGCAAAAAATGAACAGGATAACACCGGAAACAACGACTGGGACACCATTGCCCACACTACTAATAATGACGGATGGAACGTTCCACCTACACCCTCACCGCCATTGTCAGCTGTAGGACATCCCCACCTTGACGACCACGCATCCCTTCACTGGACGGCCTACTATGACGACTACTGCAGCACCCACCGTCAGAGTAAGAACTACAACTACTACCGCTGCCAGAGCCGCTGCCGCTGCCAGGTACAGATCTGCGACTGCCCGCTCCCACACCCCGATAAACTACTCGAAGTAACCTGCGAACAACGCCTCAACCACATCAAGGCCTACGTGGACTGGATGTCACGAACCTGGCGCGACAGACTCCTAGGCGCCGCCGCGGGTGCCGCGCTCACCCTCGCCACACTATGGCTGATCCTTGTCTCCGCCGCCACAGCCACCGTCATTCTACGCACCTAGCCGCAGTACTCAAGCCCCTGCCAATATCGCGCTGGTAGCGATATTAATCAGAACCTGGTCGCAGGCCGCCCAGGATTTTCCCCGCTTGTTTCCTTACTGTCTGCATATCTGCCCCGCTTTACTCTGTGTTATGTTTATTGCTTACCACGTTGCGCTTGACGTTTCCTTACTGTCTGTGTGTCTGCCTCGCTTTACTCTGTGTTATGTTTATTGCTTACCTTGTTGTTTCCCTACGGTTGTGTGTGTCTGCCTTGCGTATTGCGGGAGGATGAAGGGCCGAGTAGGATCGTGTGTTTCCTTGGGCACAGCGATTGAGTCATGATGAGCTAGGGAGGAACTATGTCGGTCTTGCGGGCAAGCTGTGATTCCACAGAGGAAAGGAAAGGTATAAAAGGAAGGGTGCAGTAGCTAGTCTGGAGATTCTTCTCGATGCAATATATTATCTATACACCTGGACCTACCTTTACCCATCTCTGAGCGGCGTGACGAAACCAGCGCCAGGATCTCGGATCACTTGCGCCGATGACCACAGGATCATCCAGCAGCGCGACGAAGTGACCCGGGATCGCCTACGACGAATGACATCGAGATACGATTATCTATCTACCTTGACGTGCCTTCACACATCTCTGAGCGGCGTGACGAGAGCAGCCTCAGGATCTCAGATCACTCGAGCCGATGATCACGGGGTCATCCGGCAGCACGACGAGTGATCCGGGACCAGCTATGACGGACCCACAACACCGCCGCGCATACCGGGCCGCGCCAGACAGAATGGAACACTGCCACATATGCCGCACCGGGCGGAACGGGAGACCGCCATGCATGTCACCCCGAGCGGAACGGAAGAACGCAGCACACGCCGTGCCGAGCAGAACGGAAGAACACCGGGCGTGCCGCGCAAGCCAGAACGGAGGACCGCCGCGCACACCGGGTCGTGCCAGACAGAACGGAACACCGCCGCTCATGCCGCACCGGGTGGACCGGGACACCGCCACACATGCCACGCAGAGCAGAATGGAAGAACGCCGCGCGTGCCATGTTGGGCAGAATGGAGGACCGCCGCGTACACCAGGCCGCACCAGACAGAACAGAACACCTATGCTGCGCCGGGCAGAACGGAACACCGCCGCGCACACCGGGCCGCGCCAGGCAGAACAGAACACTGCCACATATACCGGGCCACGCCAGACAGAACGGAAGACCTCTGCGTATGCTGCACCGGGCGGAACGGAAGACCGCCGCGCATGCCGCCCTGGGTGGAAAGGAAGAACGCCGTGCATGCCGAGCCGAGCAGAACGGAAGACTGCCGCGCATACCGCGCCGGGCAGAACAGAAGACCGCTGCACATACCGAAGGCTGCACCGGACAGGACGGAAGACCGCCACGTATGAGGGAAGTCTGCCACGTATACCGCAGGCCACGGCGGGCAGGAAGGAAGACGACAACGACGATGCAACGCCGGGCAGCAAGGAAGACGGCAATGACGATGCCACGCCAGGCATGAAGTAAGACGACAAACACGATGCCATGCCGGGCATGAAGGAGGACGAGCACGACGAGTGAGTGGGAATCACTTGTGCCAAATGACACCGAGATACGAGTAGTGGTCTGAGATCGCTCAAGAACAACGAGAGAATGATACCGTGCTACAGTAAAGACCACTGGGTGGCAGTAGACGAAGACCGCGTAAGACCTAGCACGGCCGCACGGAAGGCTGGGAGCACGACACCTCGCCAGTGAGAAAGGCACGCCGAGGAGCTACGTTGCCTGTCGAGCCCAAGACAGAGAATGGAAGTCGGTGTCAGGTTTTTGACACTGGAACTGGGGAAAGCCGGTCTGTCCCCACTGCCGGTTCCTCGTAAACATGGAGAACCACCATCTCCGCTGTGGCGTTGCAGTTCTATGTAAACCCCTAGACAACATCATACCACCACAGGAAAACCAGGAGGCCACGAACTCCGCTGATCCGGCCGCAGCCACCACGATGACTGCCGCAGCCACCACGATGACTGCCGCAGCCACCACGATGACTGCCGCAGCCACCACGATGACTGCCGCAGCCACCACGATGACTGCCGCACGACAGGACGAACAACTCACCCTCCTGGGAGAATTTGTCACCATAATACACCAAACCACCACCCGGAACGTCCGCTGCAATCATGTGGTGCAGCAAACACTTGCCCAGTGTATGAACGACTTGTGTGACACAGACCAACAGCAACTCCAGAGAATGACGCACACCCTGGAAACTATCATCACTGAGCAACAGCGAAGGAATGAACAACTCCAAGCCCGGCAGCAGGCTAGCTGACCAGTCTGCATCTACCGAACCCCCTCCACTGCTGCACCACCGCTATCCATTCTGACCTCGCTGGAGCTTCCGTCTGGGCAGGGGGTGTACTGTCACGAACCTGACATGACAGGCTTAGTGGCGCCAGCACCGGAGCCGCACTCACCCTTGCCACCCTATGGCTTGTCCTTGTTTCTGATGCTGCAGCCGCGACCATCCTCCATGCCTAGGCACCTCGCTGATCACATCGCTCCAGTAGCGATATCCCTCGATCCCGTCCCCAACTGCTGGCCGGTCTAGGTCCTTTCTCCTTCATCTGTGATATGTTGTGTGTGCGTTTTTCTCATGTATACTGTTTCCCATTGATTGTGCTTGCACATCCTTCTCCTGTCAATCGTGACGTATATCGTTTCCCTTTGATTATGCTTGCACGTTCTTCTTCTCTTTCCATACTTTTATTGCTTGCGCGTCCTTTCTCCTGTTGCCGCGAGTAGAGTGTTGGCCGCACGGTGGCCGAGTACGATCATGTGTTATCCTTGGGTACAGGGGTTGAGTCATAATGGGGAGGAACAGTTACAGTCTTGCGGGCAAGCTGTGATTCTACAGAAGGAAGGAAAAGTATAAAGGAGGGGTGCAGTAGCTAGTCTGGAGATTCTTTCTCCACGCAATCTATTATCTCCCTCCACAGACCTACCTCTTTACCTGTGACTGGCGCTGCAAACACCAAACCCCACGAGACAAACGACGAGCCCATGCAAGGCGTGTGAGAAGACCGCAACGTGACCAGGCCAGGAGTGATGAATACCGTGAGAACAATAAGCCCACGCAAGGCGTGTGAGAACACCGTGACAAGACCATGCCAGGCGTGATGGATACCGCGAGAACAATAAGCCCACGCAAGGCATGTGAGAAGACCTTGACGAGACCACGCCAAGTGTGACAGATACCGCAAGAACAACGAACCCACGCAAGGCATGTGAGAAGACCACTACAAGATCACGCCAGGCGTGAAGGATACTGTGAGAACAATGCACAGCGTGGGAGTACACTGGAAGCGTGAGTACGCTGCAAGTCGGAATACGTCAGAAGTGTGAGTACGCCGGAAGTATGAGTAGGAGTGCCCGCTCCGAAGACCAAAGCCTACATTACCTGTCGAGCCGAATGGAGTAGTCAAGGCAGGATCTCGACAGTGCGAGATGGAATGGTGGGAGAAAGCCGAGATGTCAGGCCAGCGATGAGGAGAAGTGCTTTTTCGGAAGAGCTGCGAGGAGAAAGTGCTTCGTGGGAAGCGCTGTGAGGAGAAGTGCTTCTTTCTGAGGTGCTGTGCAGCATTGGTGTGGGAGGGCCGAGAGGTCAGCCTGGAGACTAGGAGAAAGTGCTTTTGGCTTCTTCACCTGTGGGGGCAGCGGAAGATGGGTTGGTATGGAAGGGCCAAGAGGTCAGGCTGGAGATGAGGAGAAGTGAGAATGTGACACTGGGGTTGTATCGTAACCGGAGTGTAGGAGAATCAGAGGTAATCAGGCTACTTTCGATAATTCACAGCGGAATAATCTTAGATCTTGTATGTGGGTTTGGGGGTAGTGTTGGTGAGGAT
>Ga0307516_10006376_pt1 | contig 13830 bp, 18 predicted proteins | sample 19_EM_MG_FD_203310 | JGI IMG/M metagenome (GOLD analysis project Ga0307516, IMG submission 203310) | Populus trichocarpa ectomycorrhiza microbial communities from riparian zone in the Pacific Northwest, United States - 19_EM | ecosystem: Host-associated > Plants > Roots > Unclassified | place... | reverse complement strand
CCCCCCCCCTGCATCCATTCCCCATGATTGAACCAAAGTATGTATCCCGGGCCATCATCGGAGGCGTCAATCAGGGTCTCTCGAGAGTCGAGACTCCATCACTGGTCGAAGAAGCCTGAAGGATTTGGGGGCGCATACTTGTGAGGTGTCGTATGATCAATGCCAGCGTTTTTCCCGAAGGCGCTCCGTAGATTCATTCGAATAGCACATCCCCAACCCAGTTGCTTACAGTCGCTCTGTCAACATCAAACGCGACAGATTTGTACCGTCGTGGGCCTCAACAGATATCACGTAAGACCCGAGTTTCGGGAAATGAGTGACGTCGGAGATCCAGGAGCAGGGGGCCCATGAGAAAATAGGTGGTGAGGTCAGCTGGCCCATCCGAACGAAATTTGGCCCAGATTTTACCAAGGTCAGTCGGGGCCCGAACGAATTTGGGCCCGGACTTTACCCATGTCTGTTGAGGGTCCGAACGAGTTTGGGCCTGGCCAGGCCGCCACTTTTTCGGGCGCCTAACCGGTTTGGCCCAACGGGCCGGGAAAAAAATTCGAATTTTACGATCCGTCCGAACAAATATCCGTCCTTCCTGGGGAGGTCGGTTCCCATCCGAACTTTTCTTCCGGGGCACCCCATTTCGCGTCCGAACTTTTGGCCCGGCCTACCCAACAGACTCCCCACCCATTTTCGGGGGTCCTGGAGTAGGGGTTTGAAATCCATTGGTCGTCGTCGCACGAGGGCACGCCACACGTCAATCACTGGGGGTCAGAGATCCCATTCGTGAACCTACTATTACAACGGTATTATGCTGGAGTACTCGTGTGGCGTACATAAAACGGCACTGGTAACGATACAATGAAACAACTGGGCCTCAACCCGATTTCGCATCCATAACCCACCCCTGTGGTACCGGGAGGTGGGTAACACCAACCTGGACGGGTGGGAATGTGTCCTCGAAGGAGTTGTGAGATTGAGTTGTGAGAGGAGTGGGCATAGCGATCATAACGGAGACAGTGAGAGTCGTATCACGCGGCGGGTTGGGAGCCTCAAGTGGGTGAGCAGACGAAGGCGGGGTGGAAGCACGGGGCGATGGACGGAGTTGGGGAGCCAGACGAAAAAGGAGGGATGGAGGGGGTTCTGTTGGCGCGGGCGACCGCACTACTGGCGGAGGTGAGGACATAGGTTTTTTGAGCACCACGGAGAGCGGCTGAGCGATAGGGTGTCCGGTGAATATTCATTGGTCAGGAGGAGCCGAGGAAGGTAGACGTACCTTGAGACCACCCCAAGCAAGGAATCCGTCATCTGCCGGAGATTTGCCGGGGATACCATGCACAGTGGTGTAGATGTCAAAGAGTTTGGGTTTCTCCCCCAACTTGACGACCGGTCTCCCGGCTTGTGGAAGCCACGTTCCGTTCCGAATTGCTTCTTCGATCATCCGACGAGCTCGTCGCCTAATGATAACGGAGCGTCCAACGATAACCACCGAGATGGCGAGCAAGAGAAGCAATGTGGCTGGAAACGGGTGGTCAGCGAGAGTTGTAAGAGGAGATATACCGGGATTTTCTCTGGACGGACTAACCGAGGAACGTGTACAGATAGAGATTTGACGTCTGGTTGCCTAAAGGGAGGGAGTTAGAGTTACAGCAGATGGGTGGGGGATCCTCGTGCTTACCTCCTCCTCCTCCTCCTCCACCACCACCACCACCACCACCTCCTCCTCCTCCTCCAGGGAAATTGGACTGGTCGGGCGTTGAGGTGTGGCCAAAAGTGGGCGTCGGATCGAAGGAGGACATGATGATGAGAGTCGGTTAGGGGAGTCCGGGCCTCTAAGCAATGATGGAGGTGAAAGATGAAGGGGAACGGTGCGGATTACTCAGATGGCAACGCTTAGACACCGAGGCCAGGGGGCGATGGGCACCGGGGAGAGAAGGATCAAATCACTCCTCTCGACTTATGTAAACATTCCAGATACGCAGCAGGCTCGCTCCGTCGGGCACCTCGGCCATCCCCGGCTTATTCCCGGCACAGGCCAAGTATAAATCGTCCAAATCAATCCCCAGCTTCTCAACGTCCCGCCATGTCGCGACCAGCAGCCCTCGCTCTCCACGCGACCGCAGCGTATGTCATGTACTGGGGCTTTTTCGCACTCAACGAAACCGTGGCCGGTGAATGGATTCGCGCCCAGAAAGGCCAGCACTTTCAATTCCTAACGACTCAAGGGTGAGAATCGAAAGCAGCCCGTCCCCGCAAAGCTCAACGATCTCAAGGCTTGGGGTCGCGTGGCTCACCATGGTCGTTTCCCTCGTGGCCGATATCTTCCCACCGTCGAGAATCGGTGTGTCAATCCCTGGCGGTTTTCCTCTGATGTGGCTGATTTGCATGGCCGCAGCTCTCGCGGGCGTCAAACGAGGGTTGTTGATGATATCGATGCCTGTATAGTCATGCCATTCCGTTAGCCATCGCGAAAACTGACTGGTTGCGAGAGTTAGAGGTCATTATTTCGTCCATTTACTGGACTTTGATCATCTTGTTCCCTCACCTCATCCTCATGGATAAGGCAACGATAACGGGACCGACGTCCTGGTCCGTGCCCCTCATATTACCACTTGGAGTCGACCTCGCTCTACATGCCGCACCAGCGGTCGCGCTTGTGCTTGACTTTTTCCTCTTTGAGAGGAAGTACACCAGGTACCAGGCTACCCGTGTCGCACCATTGACCGCCATTGTTTTCGGACTCTGGTACGTGAGCTGGGTCGAGTATTGTGCAAGTCACAATGGAAGATGTACGCCGTCTGTTCTCATGCCTGGTTTGCCGCCGCTGATCACAGACGCAGTCCCATACCCGTTCTTGGAATACCCATTTTACATCCGCGCCTTGGTCTACATCGGGGCAGTGGTACAGGCGGTTTTGTCGTTCAGATTTCTCAACTTGCTTCACCCGTGACCTGGGACTTGGAGCGGTATTGCCTGTTTCGAGCTCTGTCCGCATGCGCGTACCATAGAGGTGGATATCCAATCATTAGATGCAGTATGTAGGCTTGTGAGATCATTTCGATCGCCCGACTTTGATCATCCGCCGCTCCTTGGTCTTGAACACATTGGCAACCCCTAGGGTCAAACCGCCACCTCACCACAGAGACGTCGACGGGAAACCATCCAATCGCTTCCGGACTCCGTCACTCGCCCACGATGATGCGAACCGTCGGTTATCACAGCACCAACCAAATGCCGCAGCTTCCAGCTCGTTCGTCTCAACAACCTTCAACTCAGTCTATCAGAGCCTCCGTCGCCCAGTTACTCTCCCAAGCCCACAACCTACCGTGTTCAAAGGCCGCACAGGCGTTCACCCAGCTGTTACCCCACATCTCCAGGTTCCAACTCGCCCTCGACGCGCTCTTGCCATCACTAGACGAAGGGAACGAGGTGTGTGGTTCCTCGCACCGCTCCTCCTCCGCTCTCCCACTTAGCCGTGTCCCAGGCCGCCGATAGGATCCTTTCGTGTTATATCCTATACTCCATGTACGCTCCCCACCCTATATCTATCAACCCATTCGCCACCGTCCTACACGCCATTTTCGTACGAGAGACCAACAAGGCACTCGAGATGGAGAAGGATGGCGGTTTCGCAGGGAACGACCAATTTGTCTACGTACTTTGGAAGATCCTCAAAGGTGATGGAAAGGACGTGAGTGACCGGAATACCTCCCATGCCCAACCGAACCGCTGAATATCGGTGGGTCCCAGATCGGACCGTTCTCCCCTCAACACATCTTGAAGCACCCTATCCCTCCTGAATTACGCGCAGTGGTATTAGTGAAAGATGCCAACACCCGCAGCTGGCAATTCAACCTGTATGATCTCCTTTCGGTCCGATCAACCCCTCGTTCATGTGCTCAACGCAGAACTGGCGAGGACCCTACTACAGAAGACGGGTCCATCACTGACCTCGCGAGCGGCTTGGGCGTTTCACCCACAGAATTCACATCACGACCAAAGATCGCACCTGGCGAGGACCGCGAAATGGTAGAGACGTCTCGTGGCACGTCACTGCTGCTCACCGCTCGTGAGAGAGTCTTGTCACTCTCTGAACAAAGGGCACGTGTGCCAATTATCGTGACACGCGTTGATGCAAGGCAATTGACTGGGCATCCTTTTCTCAGGTCCTCAAACCTCTATTGCCCAGGCTTGTAAACCCGCCTGTCGTAACGTCCGAAGATATACTCCCGATCATAACGAAAAACCCCTCAATCGGCACACCCCTATTGACCGCTTTGCTGACCTCCTCCAACTCTTCCTCTTTGCGCGCGCAACCGATGTGCTTCGATGCTCTGATTCACCTCCCACCTACCTTGAACTCTTTTGATGTCATCGGAAGCCTTCTGCGCGACAAGACCCCGATCACGCTAGGGACCAATGGGGTCCCTACGACGGTGGGGGATGCCGTCAAATCGGAGACCCTCGGCTACTTTCTGCACGAGTGTATCTCCTGGTTGGACAGGGCCGAAGTAGAAGAACGTGAGGGTTTGGTCAGCGAAGACATATTTGCCAAGGGCGTGCAAAACGTACAAATCCCTCTCCCTTCCGACCTATAGCATCACTAAACCCTTCGCGTTTACAGCTGTGCCGGTTTTATTACTCGTTGATCAAGTTATCCATTCTCGATCCCGCAGCCCCCGACGGAATCGACACCATCGAGATGATCCATTTCACGCTTCGCAACTCTCGGTTCGAAGACGCGACCGCGCTATATAGGATCTTGGTCACAGGCTGCTTTTGACGTTGGCCTCACCCTAGTTTTCGACAGTTGGTCCGCCTATAGTCCTACCTGGAGTTACATTTCCCGGTCGGTCGTTATGTATTTTTATGTTGATGGGGCGTCACACGTCGTTCGCCATGTACGCGCTCCTTGTTTTGTGGATCCTCCTCCCAGTGTGCGCACCCCGAAGCCCACCATATTTCTCTCGTCGGGGTTCGTACGTAGGCTCAACCATCGTGTATCACTTGTCGTGCGAGTAGGGCAGAGGAGGCGCGAGCGTTGGGAGGTCGCCTCTCTCAAAGCCCGTTTAAAATCGAGCCTCAGCGGGGTGAAACTGGGGAGGAGTTAGGTGCAGTTAAACGAGAACCAACGTGAACAGTGTAGTTCGAACGCGTAAGAACGCGTGCTGAGGAGACGTGTCCACCACGTGCGCGGGCGCAGTGTCCTAGGGTCACTGGGGATCCTTTTCCACCATCATGCCAGCCGAACAACTCAGCAACAACTGGGCTCACCCTGCCCCCTGTGGTTACCTTTATAAAGTCGCCGTGAGGTATAGGAACACCTGACTGGACAGCCCTTCGACTCGAACCGCAGCCGAAGGGACAGTTTTGGAGAAGCGACTGGGTAACGTTGACTGTTGGCCCCACTGATGTTGCGCTCGTACACATCGTGAAGGTGCCCTTGACTAGCCCACAAGATGTCCACGATGCGGTGAACAATTGGAGAGGATTCAATGACCACCCTTCCTCCGTCCCTGTAAGTTGCTGCTTTCCCGTGGTTTCGCCCAGTAACTGGCTCTGAAAACTTCCTAGTTCGTGGTCAAAGTCCCTGCTCCCTGGGTCCCCTACCGCTCGCGGCCATCATACAACACCACTCTCGCGGACGTGGTGGGAACCACCGGGAATTATTCTACGAAGAGTTGTTCGGAGGTTAAGAAGAGAGTTCCGGTCTCCACTCTCTTACATCCTCTTCGAATCGTTTGTCCCCAGGCCCTCGCTAGTGGTGCAATCGACCCCACTCCTGGAGTGAATGTGAAGGGCTTCAAGAAAGGGCGGCACCACGGGGGACGGGGTTACAGTAGTAAAAACGGAGTGCACCCACATCTTTTCAGAGTCCACATATGTTTGGAATGCGTGACTCGAAGGTATGATTACACTTTCTCCAGTCCCCCGCTGATTTACCCTGTCCTTAGATTGGATATACCTGGAACGCCTGAGTGATAACCTCTGAATTTCTAACGAACCGGTGGGTGAAAACGGTAACATCTGTAGGCTGCAGAAGGTGACGATCCTCGATCGCTCCCTCCGCGGTTTGTTCGACGGGTTGGAAGTCTGGTTTGAGGCAACCGTAAGCTCGTCCTGACATTTCCTCCTTCCATGAACCACGAGTGCGCGTTTTCTGGGTCCAGTCGAATACTATGCCGTATGAAAGGTCGCTTCCGAGCCAAGGTGATTCCCATTAGCGAAGTCCGGACTGGGTTGGGAGTTCTCCGCATCGCGAACGCTTGCAGCGCGGTTATGTAGTAGGTGGTTAGTGTCCACAGCTCTTGATTACGTAACAAGCCGGTCCGCTCATCTCTCGCCACGACGTGACGATCACAATGCGAAACGTCGGGGAAGCCTTGGGTTTCGTGGTTGGCGAATTGTCCGACCAGAACTACTCACAATCGCTCGAATTCTATCGCTTTTGGTTGGGAACAGGACAAACGCATATCCAGATTCCCTCTGACCAACTCTTCGATGCGATCTGGAAAAACAGAGTGGGGGAGTTGACGAGCCCAGGATACGGTCAACTTATCCACTCGACTGCTCATTTGATCTCCCGTTTTGCGAGCGACGCGGAGTCCGATTACATTCTTGCCCCGTACAACTCCGAGCTGCAAAGTCGTCTCAGCAAAAGGACCCTCCAAGAATTCTCCACCAATAATCTGATGGTCGCACGATATGGCCGAGACACCATGGCCGAGTTCTATGCAGACGCCAATCTCATCGCACACTGGGCCAATCTGGGATTCGTGGAGGAGGCTGCGATCCGCAATCACATCCTGCAGTCGCTTATTTCCCACCCGAGGCTGTACGATCACCAGGCGGACGCACTCATCATCTTGTTCAAAATAGCGGGTGCCACGTTTGAGGCGTACGCTGACCCATCGGTGGTTGACCGTTGCTTCGAGCTTCTCAAAGGCCACAGCTACAACGCGCCATACTTCAATCAGGGCGACAGCACGCATTACCTTCGGGTGAAAAAGGAGTTGGTACAGGTGCGTCCGGGCGGTTAGTGAAAGGTGGCGACCGGACTGAGAGAAATTTTCAGGGGGTAGTTACGTTACGGGAGCGTGGCTGGGAGGGCCTCCCTCCCCCGCCTGTGCTCACGTCTGGGAAGCCAAAACCGACTGGTACAAGGCAGGAAGACCCCTCCGCAACACCAGTTGTCACGTCCCTCGGACTTCCCAACAGAGATCTCGAATCTCAGGACCCTCTGCCCCCTCCACTCGAACCGGTCGCCACCTTGGAGACGGGCACAATTCACGAACCTCCCGTCACTTCCGTCATTCAGTCTCCGTCCACCAGCATCGCCACCCTTTCCGACTTCACGGTTGCAGATGCTTCTGATGACGAGTCTCCCACCAGCCCCACCTTCGCGGACACTTCCGACGACGAGCCACTCGTCGACCCCATGGCTATAGTTCAACATGAGACCTTCTACCTCGACGACGGGAACGTGGAGGTGTTGTGCGGGAACACGCTCTTTCGTGTCCACGTCAGCACTCTGTCCTTCCACTCTCCCACCCTTCGTCAGGTGTTTGCTCAGACCATCCTGGCTACTGCAGAATCACCCAACGGTTGTCCTCGTTTTCCGTCGTCAGACGCGGCCAAAGATTTCGCTACCCTTCTCAAGATTATATACCTTCCGGGGTTGGTTGCCCTGTTCGCACCCCGTCAGATCGATCCACTGAAAATCCGTCTATCTGCAGATTCCCCGAACGGAATAAAGTGCCGGATTTCTCCACATTCTCGTCCCTCCTCCGGATCACGGCAAAGTACGAGATGCCCGTTGTCCGATCTCAGATACTGTAGTCTGCGATGCGTACCCAGAGACATTCGAAGGGCTCTCTCCTTCCAAGCCGCTCGGAGAGAAGGTCTTCAGCGGACGGACTCCTCACTCGAACGAGGTCCTCAACCTCTTCGTCCAGCAGAGACTTGCATCTGCGTTACCAATGGCATACTACATGACAGCCCGAAGGGGTCCGAATTCGTTGATGGACGGAGATCTACCACGACGCGCCACGCTTTCCCCTGTGATCCTTCGGTCCGCGATCAGAGGACTCATGACACTCCGCCAAGTAGAGCTCAACGAGACCCACCGTTTGATTTTTGGACCGAAAGGCTCTCACCCCTGCTCCGCAGTCGATTGTCCCTCACGCACTCCGGGTGACGTAGCAGCGCTGGGGGCATACCAGAGCGTTTTCGACCACGTTGTGGATTCCTCTCAGTTGGGGACGAAAGTGCTGGAGGTTCCCGAGTTCTGTGAGGATCGCGGGGGTGATCTCCGGTGCGTTGGCCCCGGTATCTGCAGTAGCTGTGTGGAGAGGTGGGAGTCTGGACATGCGGAGTTGAGAAAGAAGGCTTGGGCGACGTTGCCAGACGTTTTTGGGTTGGGGTAATGCCAGGAGTCGGCATCGGGTCCCGTTGTATGGTCGCTTGCGTATAAGACCAAGCACATTTTGTAGAATTAATAGGTCACGGTGAACCGGTTGTGAAACTCACGTCGAATGTTGTCCTCCGGCGGCATCATTACCGTGGGTTCCCACACTGGTCACTGTCTCTTTACCTCGTAACGCAGCAGCCGTACGGTTCAACTAGTACGAAGCCGACGTTGTGGTATAATCGTTTGGTAGTGCCAGGAGGTGTTGACCAGCGCAGTCGTCTTACCGTCACCGTCACCCTCTGTAAGCTAGCCGCCGCTCGGCCACTTCATTCCTCTCTCAACCCATAGTCTCAGGACGTTTTGTGTTCTTCCACTAACTCGGCTCCTCCCGAATCGCGTGGAACAGTGGGCGTATTAGTACTTCAACGGCCTATTCAAATTATCGGCACAACTGGGCAAAAAGAGCAGCCAAAATAACGCGGGTTCATGGTTTCGGGATGCTGTTTTCATATGCCCGTGTCATCGTCGACATCGGAAGGAATATTGGCGTAATGGGTCTTATGCGAAGATCCAGTGTAGTCAACGGTTCCATCAAATCGAGCGATTTTCCGGAGTTCAAAAGGCCCACAGGTGGCGGGGAGTGCTGTTCAGGAAGTACAAAATCCCCGATGGGCTGCATGCCGGTTTGTATGCCCTGATTTTCATTTACGTAACCAGCCGGTCCACTCTCCTCTTGCCATGATCACGATGAAGACCATCGGGGAAGCCTTGGGCATCATCGTCGACGAGTTATCCGACCAGAACTACGCCCAATCACTTGAGTTCTATCGCTTTTGGTTGAATACAGGACGGACTTACACCCAAATTCCGTCTGACCAGATCTTCTATGCGGTCTGGAACAACAGAGCAGCGAGGGGTTCGATAGACCCCAACTCCGATGGCCAAGTCATCCATCAGAATGCTCACTTGACCCTTCGCTTCGCGGGTGATGCAGAGTCGGACCACGTCCCTGCCCCATACAACTCCAGACTGCGAAACCGTCTCAGCAGAAGGTCCCTCCAAGAAATTTCCAACAACAGTCTGATGGCAGCACGATATGGGCAAAATACCGTGGTGGAGTTCTACGCAGACGCCAATCTCGTCGCACATTGGGCCAACCTGTGCCAAGATATCTGAGGATCCACGTGGCTTGTCGTCGTGTTACACGTCTGGTTCGGCCGGGTAAGCAGTACCTTGATTTGGGTGAGGACGACCAGTTGTTCGAACCTTGATCCTGTTGGATCCGATTTTTCGGTCGTGCTGCATGCTCGCTTCCCTGGGCTAGTGGCAGGTCACGACCACTGTCGCTGGGGGAGTCTAGCTTGCCGCCTGGTAGATAACTCCAGCGCCCACTGGATCTCTCAGGTGCGGACTGAACCAGCACCAGATCAACGCGGAACGGAGCTGGACTTGGATCACACCATGGGACCCACCGTTACCAGGTGTCCTAGTTGCGTATGTGGTCCATAAGGTCATACGCGGTTGGAATCTACGGACAGTCCTCAATCCCAATACATGCGCCTAGGATCGCGCGTAATAGAGCGGAGTGACTCTCAGGGTTGCTCGGGTGGAGGTCCGTGGCGGGACGTTGTGTATTGGGTGGGTAATACGGCGTGAAAACAACACTGGAAAATAGGAGGAAGGAGGATATGGGACTCGGTCGAGATAAATACGCGATGAACGTCACATAAAATGATCATAACAAAGGGGAACGCGGTAGTTGCGGGCCCTACGGTTGCTTTGTCTTGAACCGCAACAATGGTGCCAGGCCGGCAGGAGTGCACGCCTTCTTCAAGAACTCGTGCTGAAGCCGCCAACAGCAGGGGTTAGCACCCTAATAACATGGGAAGAAAAAGCGAGACGCGAACCTGCAGGAGTTCCGCCGCGGTCGCCCGGCTCTTGACATCTACACAAAGACAGACACTCAAGAAGCTCTTAAGTTCGCGACTCAGGGCTTCAGGCTTCTTCAATGTCGGGGTTCCGTTGGTGGCGATCAGGTACAGCGCCTTGAGAGGTTCTTCGTCAAGATATGGAGGTTCGTTCTCAATCATCTCGATGGCCATGATTCCCAAGGACCAAATGTCAACCTTCGCACCGTATTCTTTCTGTTTAACGACCTCGGGGGCCATCCAGTATGGGGTGCCGACCATGGTCGCTCGCTTAGATTTCTGATCGGTGAGCTTCGCGCAGAAACCGAAATCCGCTGCAGAGATCAGGGGTCAAACCGAGAGGAATGAGGAATTGGGGCCGAAGGAATGCTTACTGATCTTGACGCGACCTTGAGCGTCCAGTAACACATTGTCCGATTTGATATCTCGATGAATGATGGATTGGCTATGCAGGTGGCCAAGTCCCTTGCACGTCTAGGGAGTACCCCGTTAGAGGACAGAGTCGGCGTCAGGGGGGGCGGACAGACCTCCATAGAAATACTCGATATTTGGTCTTCCTCCAAGGTGTTGTTCTCGATTATGTCGGTCAAAGCACCGCCTTCCATATATTCCATAACAACCCAAAGTTCGTTGCCCTTGACCAAATACGAATCGAGGAAGTTCACGATGTTGGGGTGTTGCGATTCCTTCATAACCAAGATTTCGTTGACGATGAGTTCCTTGCGTGGCTGGTTCGAGAGGTCCATCTCTTTGATAGCGACCTTCTTCCCAGTGGCGAGGGTCTTGGCGACATAAACGTGCCCGGAAGCGCTGTAATTGCAAATAAATCACAGTGGGAACCCCCAACGAAGGAAGACGTACCCTTGTCCAACCTTTCGGATCTTGCTGTAGAGCAATTTTGGATCGTCCTGGCTTACGACAGACCTGAGCTTCTCCATAATTTGTGCCTCTGTCATAGTGCTGATCCTCTTCTCCTTCTCCTTTGGTTTCTCGCTCTGCTTCTCGAGGGCAGCCGCGGCGGCTTCAACCCCCCCATCTTCTTCAGGCTGGGTGACCGTGACAGCAGGTGTTGTGGTTTTCTTGACTGGTTGCAGAGGTTTGACGGGAGGGGGGCCGGTAACGGAGCCGGCTGGTCCAAGAATAGGAGAGGTAACGGGATTTGTCGTGGCGGGTGATGACTTGGATGTAGCAATCTGGGGTCGTTTCTCTTTCTCTCTGCGCTCGCGTTCCAGATCTCTCTCCCGCTCTCGTTCCCTCTCCCTCTCTCGTAGATTGCGCTCGCGGTCTCTCTCGCTCAAGGACTCCTTACGGACTGGAGGAGGTTCAGTGCCTAGGCCAGGAGGCTTCGGTGAGTGATCGATCGAAGGTCCCAGGGCCTTAGTCCTGGCGCGAAGGTCTGCGGAGGATGGCGTATAATCTAGGAGGGGTGTCTTCTGCCCGGGGGCGGGAGGGGCGGGGCGGTTTGCTGTGAGAAGGGGCCGCGACGGTGCGGGCCTATTGGCTTGGAGGTTGGAGGTCCCACCGGTCACGGGGGAAATTGTAGGTGGCAGCTGAGGCAGGGCGGGTCGAACGTTGGAGGTATTTCCAGAAATGGTGGCGTGTTGAATGTGTGCTCCGTTGACGAGTTCGGCTGCTCTGGCTAAGGCAAGGTTCTGAGGCAAGGCGAGTTGCGTACCTCCTCTCTGGTCCGGATCACTGTTCATTATTCCTGGCGCAGAATCCAGCCTTCTTATCTGGGGTCGCGAGTCCAGGGGGGTATTCCCGATCCCACCGAGACCCGTCCCAGCGTTGAATCTTGGAGCACTGGAAGTCTGCGGGTAGGGTGACAGCGTTGAAGGGGAAAGGGTGTTGCCAGATGTGCCCGGGCGGGAGTTGGGGTAAAGGCCGAGCTCTTCCATCTCGCGTTTCTGGTGATCAGTGTAAAATTCTAGAACATCTAGGACCGCTTGCGGGTCTTTAGCGTAGTCCTCCCGGGTGATCGCGGATTTTGTCAAGAGTTTTTGCCATGTCTCGGGCATACCCTACGTATGAAACGGGTGCAACTCGGTCAAAACGCGTGGAGGAAAAGAGGGCAGGATGTACCGTGAAGGCGCCGGTGACGGGGTCAAAGCCTACGTGTACTTGATGAACAAAGTTGGTAGGATTGCTGACACCCATGAGAGGGCTGCGGGAGTAGATATCATCTTGCCAGCCGTATAGTTCCTCGTCGTTCTTGAGAGACAGGTGGAACCGCTTGTCCTTCGTCTCGAGAAGAAGACAGTAGGGCTTGAGGTCGATCCGCTCTATGTTGGTAATATCCCGGAGGTTGATGGTTCCAGACGCGGAGCTAGTCTAGAGAGAGTGAAAATGTGGGTGAGTCGTGACGGGGGATTGTGATACGGGGGAGAAGTTTTGGGCGATAGAGTAGACGCACCTCGCTCTTATGTATCGACAGCGTCTGTTCTTTGAGTACCAGCCACTTTGGCCGCCATAACCAACTCGTCGCAAAGCCGTCCTCCTTGATACTGACGGTCCCGCTCCGGACGACGTGAGTGTTCATGATGTTTTCTGAGTTTCGGTTCGGGGATCCGCCGATACCAGAGTAGGAGGAGCCAGATGAGGATGGCAGCGAGAACGCAGGGTTGTAGGTTGCACCGGGACCTGCTCGTTGGGGGGCGGGGGGAGCGGGTCGCGAGGGAGTTAAGGACGTTGAAGATACCTGATTGAACGCCATCGTCAACCGTCAATCCAATCGCGGTTGTGATGAGGAAGCCTCGCAGAGGGCGTCGGTCGTGGCGCTCGTTAGGGTCGTAGGATCTTTGTCGCCGTCGCTGCCGTCGTCGTTGGCGGTATCGCGCGGACGGGCGCTAATGACCCGTCTCTTGGGCGGAACAAAGAAAAAAAAAGATTCCCCCTATTCCCGCCACTGTCCGGCTCGGTTTACCTCGACCTAAGTCTGTGCTTGATGGATTTGTCTCCCTCCGGCAGCGCGTTCGCCCTGGCCGGCTTGCTTGTTTCCCAGCCTGAAGCTTGAAGCTTGAAGGTCCGGTCCTGATCCTGCCCCACTGTGCGAACTCGGTTGCTCACCCTACTAGGACCACCGAAGGCTTATGTGGAACGGGCGACTACACCAAAGGCAGGGAAAGGCGGACCGTTCGCAGGCGTGGATATCCCAGGTCTCGGATAATATATCAACGCCCCTTCGGTTAGGGTGGGGGACGAGCTAGGTACGTCCAAGCCTAGTACCCAGCGCTCAGCGCTTACACACATGCTACTGCTTGCCAGACCGGATGGACTTCTCGCTTTGTCCCCACACCGATGATCACTGTGGTCCGACCATCGCACAAACCGTCGCTGCTTTCCCCCACCGCCCACGATGGGGACCGGCGCGCGACCAACGAAGGATGCCCCAATTTCGCCTTGGATAGCCTACAAGTAGGCATCGTCCTGCTGATCCTTGGCTAATTTGAGAGTGTCCAGTGTCGGAATCGATGGCGAAGGGCACTCTGACTGCCCGGTGGG
>Ga0307516_10006375_pt1 | contig 13831 bp, 15 predicted proteins | sample 19_EM_MG_FD_203310 | JGI IMG/M metagenome (GOLD analysis project Ga0307516, IMG submission 203310) | Populus trichocarpa ectomycorrhiza microbial communities from riparian zone in the Pacific Northwest, United States - 19_EM | ecosystem: Host-associated > Plants > Roots > Unclassified | place... | reverse complement strand
CCCTCAAGGCAGAGAGTGTTACACAGGCTCTTCTATCAAAGGTTTGGATTCGCAATGGATTGCTTGACATTAATCCTCCTCAGCCTCCACGGAAAAGGCATGGCACTCGGCGCACTGCGCTTTAGTTCGACTGACCTATAACAACTATATATTTAACTATATATATATAGTAAATAAACGTTTAAAATCTATATATGTATATTTACGCCGTCGGGAGTATACGTATAGTATATGGTTGGAGCCTTAGCACTGCAGAGGGGACTGTCCAAGGAAGTACAACTACTGCTTGGATTGAAGCATTTCCGGGAAACTTACCACTGGCAAAGGTACATAAAAAACGGCTCTATCTGGGCGCCGCAAGATTAGCTCAAACCCGAACAGCCAGGCTTTGGGCGGTCAAAGCCTCGAGCCGAGCTCAAGCCCAGGGTTACCCTCGATACTCAGCGCTGAAAAGCGATGACAGCAGTCCTGCATAATCTCCGCCTGTTCCTGGCACCTGTGAGTGCCTGGGGTGCCGGGGAGCTAATCACGGAAATGCCGGCCTGTGTGGACGTGGGCGGGAGCGTCATCTCCCAAGGAAGAGTCGGTGCGGGGACAGAGGAAAGGAAGGTGGTGGCAGTAGCACCGCTGAGGCGCCGTGGCCTCAAATGGTTGGAGAAGTGAGCGCTGGAGAGTGGTGTGGTTGTTTATCGCTGTTCTCGAGCTGAGGTGGTACCTTAAGCTTGGTTGTGAAGGTCCAGCGTGTAAGAAGTATGCAAGCGGCGGAAACGTTCCCGGCCCCCAGGCGAGTACTTGTGCACTTGTCCGAAATCTCGTAAAATCGATATGGCGTGTAGCATGAACTTCGAACTGTGAGTTGATCCCAGAATTCGTGCCAAGTGAACGGGAGTCATAGACGTCTTAGGGTTTCCCGCACGGAAGGGCAGCCGCAGTCCATCACCGATCTTCAAAAAGTCGGGTAAGTTGTAGACGGGTGTGGCCTGGAAAGTTTCAACTTTGGTCAAGGGATGCATGGTTGAGTGCTTGCATATCCATCATATAATACAGATCTACAGAAATGTATAGAACCGTCCTGTCAACTCTAGCCGTCGCATACGTGTGTCCGTAAGAACAAAGCCAAGTACGGAAAGTATGGGGACCTACTGGGCAGAAAAAAAAGGGAAAAAAGAAAAGGTGATGAGACGAGGATGAATTAACGTGAACAGCCTTCAAAGTCGAATTCATCTTGTTCAAAGGGATCATAACCGTAGCTGGCGAGAACACTCGTGAACGGCGTGGTCATTTTTTGGAATCCTTCCAAATTAGATGGCGTCGGTGATCTATCATGCTGCGTCTGATAGGATGTCAACAGGACAACATCAAGGAGAATCGCATTTACGCTAAAGGTGTACGAGAGGCGTCAATACACAAAGGTTGGTGACAGGAAGTTTGACTCACGGCTGGGGATTGATAACATTCCCATAGTGCGGGGCAGAAATCTCAGAAAGGACAACGTCAACGAGTCCCGCCTGCCTAAGTGATGCTTCGATTTCCAGTGCGTCTTCGTACGCGACGTCGTCCTGACAATGAATGAGTCGGATCGGGCATTTTATCTGTCATAAACTGCCGTCAGCCTCATACGGAAAACGTAGAAGAAAAAGGTACCTTTGATAGGACCGCGACAGACAGCGGTCGCCGATTCATAAAAATCCCAACCGAGAGGTGGTAAGATAATTTCAGTTTTTCGGGGGTCCCGGCTCGATTTTGTATTGCTGCCTTCAAGGAAACCTTGGTCAGGCTATCAAGTTTCTTGTCGTCAACCCATTTATGCAGTCATTACAAAATAGCGACATACGCTTCTGTCAGTGTGTTCCGCTCGTTATTGAAGCAGAGCTGCTGAGCACCGAGCACAAGGTCGTTGAGGATTGATTGATCGTCTGGTACAGCGGTCGGACAAGTGCCGTCGTGATTGAATGCGTTCACCCAGCACTCAAACACTTCAAGTCGGCCTGCCAAGATGTCCTCGGGCTAGGGCCGGGAACGTGTGAGGGATATGAATTGATAATAGATGATGGACATACCTCGGTAGCCGGCAGCGGGGAGCAAAGAGTAAGCGAGAGGACGAGATGCGGGTGTGCCGCTGCAAACTCCAAGGCAATGGAAGCCCCAATTGAGAGGCCAAAGACGTGTACAGCTCCAAGATCAAGTGCTGTCTATTGAGAATTGCGGTGATGACACCCACGAAGCATCAAAGATACTCACGATGAACCAATAGACGTCGTCCGCTGCATCAGCTGGAGTGTAAATCTCCTGGTCTATCATACCCTTGGTAGTGCCGTACCCCCGCATATCGATTACGATGAGATTGAACTGCGTCCGTAGGCGCGGATCCTCGAACTGGGCTTTAAAAGCGGGCGGTAGTGTCGGGATAGAGAGTGAAGAAGGAAAGGGATAACTCACTTTCAAAGACCTCCTTCCCAATCCATCCCGCGTGTAGGAACAGAATGCAGGGCAGGTGGGCATCGACTTGACCACTGGACGGTGTCGAGGGTGTCGCGATGCTGTACTCTAGCTCGATGTTACCAGTTGGGGTGTCGAATTTGACGTGAGGCATATATGCGACCCTTTACTGATCAGACAGGAAGTGTGCAGATGATGAGTAGTCCGGTGTAAGTGGTGTTATCTATGATTCATGAGGAAGTTCTTGTCGTTTACTGCCTAGTTTGGACAGCCACGTATGACTCGAATGCAGTGCTGATTTACCGCCGAGAGTAAGATGAAAGGCCCGGGTAGGTTCCTTGTGGATATCGGATGAGAAGTTTCCTGTAGAGCCTATGACCCCGGTAAGTTGATACAGTTGAACAAGATGGAAACTAGATATGGCAAGAGTGCATAGCACTGTCACTGCCTCGCCGCGGGACGTACGTATACCCGGCGCCAAGAACCCTGTTGCCAAGACTTGAATAGATCTTGCCACCGGACAACACGAGTATGGTGTCATCGTATGAGCGCTGGTCGATTGCCACGAGGTTAAAGTGGTCTCTGAGTTGAGGGTAGAACGCACCTTCGAACATCTCTTGAGAGAGATATTCCGCGTGAAAGAAAAGGATACACGGTAGAGCCGACTCGATCTTGAGGCTTGAATGACATGGGGGAGCCCTAATATTGTAATGTAGGCCAACTGTGTCCGTCGGTGTCTTAAGGTTGATACGAGGCATCCCCGAGCTGTATGTCTGAAAAGACCTCATAAGCGCAATGAAATCATTCAAGAAATGCTATGTGTTTTTTTTCTGTCTCCTGCAACTCCCGAGGCACACCGCACGTAAACGAGATCGACTCGGGAAGAGTTGGGCAAAGAGTGCCAAGAATGAAGAGTTCGCCCAGATAGGAAGGTCTAGAAACCAAAATTTGAAAAAGGTGTTCCTCCGCGTCGGCAAAATGGATCCCAAGGGCCAAATTCCAAGAGTCCTGCGAGCTCGACCGTGATTCATGACAATTCAGCGAGTGTCCAAGGGCGGAAACGTTGATTTTTTCTTGGCCACCGCCAAACTTATCCGAAATCCCGTAGAATTTGCAAAGGCGTGTAGCATGATCGTCGAATTGCGCATCCAAAGCCAAAGCCTCGCGAGGTCAATCGCGATTCATAAGGGTCCACGCATTCAGCGAGTGTCCAACCGGTGGAAAAGTTGATTTCTTCCTGGCCATCAGGCGAGCACTTGTCCACTTATCCGGACGGGAGTCGTAAGCGGCTTGCTTTCCCCGCACGGAAGGGCAACCGCAGTCCATCGATCTCAAACGGGTGTAGCCGGGAGGGGTAAGGCAGGACGCCCACAATGAACATAAACACCTTTAGATCAGCACATCAATTTCACTCCCGTCACCGTTCTCTTCCGTCTAGAAAGTTGACCTTACAAGGATACCGAAATCAGCCGAAAGAGGATATAGGCATGCCAATAATCACCTGAAAAAAAAGTCATTCCAATCTCAACGAGATATGGTTGCATAGTCAAGTAATTGCGATTCCATCATATGATACAGACATACAGAGACGTATATGTAGAACTGTCCTGTGAATTCTAGCCGCCGCGGTGTGTCCGTAAGAACGAAGCCAAGTACGGGAAGAATGAGGACCTGCTGGGTGAAACACGGAAAAAAAGTCGATGAGACGAGGATGAATCAACTTGAACAATCTTCAAAGTCGAATTCATCTTGTTCAAATGGATCGTAGCCGTAGTCGGCGAGAGCGTTTGTGAATGGTGTGGTCATCTTTTGGAATCCTTCCATATTAGATGGCGTCGGTGATCTATCATGCTGCATCCGATAGGACGTCGACAGGGCAACTTCAAGGAGAATCGCATTTACTCTAAAGGATAGGAAAGGCATCAATACACAAGGGTTGCTGACGGGAAAGATTGACTCACGCTTGTGGATTGATAACATTCCCATAATGTGAGGCAGAAATCTCATGAAGGACAACGTCATTAAGTCCCGCATTCCTAAATGATGCTTCGATCTCCAGCGCGTCTTGGAGTGCATACGCGACGTCATCCTGACAATAAATGATTCGGATCGGGCATCTTATCTGTCATAAATTGCCGTCAGCCTCATACGGCAAACATAGAAGAGAAGGGTACCTTTGATAGGACTACGACAGACAGCGGTTGTCGATTCATGAAAATCCCGACCGAGAGATGATAAGACAATTTCAGTTTCTCTCGGGTCCCAGCCCGATTTTGTATCGCTGCCTTCAAAGAGAGATGGGTCAGGCTATCAAGTTTCGGGTCGTCAACCCACTTGTTCAGTCATTACGAAATGACGACATACGCTTCTGTCAGTGTATTGCGCTCGTTATTGAAGCAGAGCTGCTGAGCACCGAGCACAAGGTCGTTGAGGAATGATTGATCGTCTGGTACAGCGGTCGGACAAGTGCCGTCGTGATTGAATGCGTTCACCCAGCACTCAAACACTTCAAGTCGGCCTGCCAAGATGTCTTCGGGCTAAGTCGAGGAACGTGTGAACGATATGAATTGATAATAGACGATGGACATACCTCGGTAGCCGGCAGCGGGGAGCAAAGAGTAAGCGAGAGGACGAGATGCGGGTGTGCCGCTACAAACTCCAAGGCAATGGAAGCCCCAATTGAGAGGCCAAATACGTGTACAGCTCCAAGATCAAGTGCTGTCTGTGGAGAGTTAGAATGGCGACACCCACAAAGGTTCAAAGACACTCACGATGAACCGGTAGACGTCGTCCGCTGCGTCAGCTGGGGTGTAAATCTCCTGGTCTATCATACCCTTGGTCGTGCCGTACCCCCGCATATCGATTGCGATGAGATTGAACAGCGTGCGTAAGCACGGATCCTCGAACTGGGCTTTGGTAGTGTCGTGTTAGAGACGTGAAGGGGAAGGGAAAGGGATAGCTCACTTTCGAAGACCTCCTTCCCGACCCACCCCGAGTGAAGGAAGAGAATGCATGGCAGGTGGGGATCGACGTGATCACTGGAAGGGGTCGAGGGTGTCGCGATGCTGTATTCTAGCTCGATGTCACCAGTGGGGGTGTTGAGCTTTACGTGAGGCATATGGGTCTAGTGTGCAGGTGGGTGGTCGAGCACAAGTGGCGTTATCCGTGACCTCACGAGAAAGGAGGGAAGTGGTGCGGTGTATGATTACCGCCGAGAGCAGGATGAAAAGTCCGATCCGAGTCATAAGGCCCCTTGATATCGGGCGCGTGTTTCTACAGAGCCCGTGACCCCGGTCAGTTGATACGATGGAAGCTAGATATGGCTGTCTCCACGTCCCCACGGAACCTTGAAGGACCTCTTGGAACGTGGGATAGATGTTGCCGGTGCCACGAGCCCAGGTCAGCACGAGCAGTTCGTGTGAGCCCAGCCCTATCTTGCTCGAATGCATGAAAGATCTGCGGTGCCTTGTTTTGGAGACCTCTGGGACTCGAATGAGCAGGAACCAATTAATCGTGACTGGCCCCAGGTCGCCATAGGGCAGTAAGAACAGTGCAGTAACTTGAAGTGTTCCGACGGAACTGCCTCCGGGGACAGTTGACGATGGAACAAAATAGAGATGCAGCGCGAAACGAGAAACGACACTTACAGCACGCCCGAAAATGGCAGCCCAATTTCCAACACGAGGAAGAGAGGTGGAGAAAGTCCAGGATGTACATAGAGTACTACGAGTCTCTCGAAAACAAGATAGATACTACTTAAAAAAGCCAATAAATCAATTGTCCAACCCCACACTCCGTCTATCCAGCACAACCACCATATCCACCATCCGATCCCTCGCATCCTCCAACGCACCCCACGCCTCAAACACCCTGTTCCCCAACACCCTCCTCAACACCTGCAAATCCTCAGCGATCCCCACCTTCCTGCCGCCCTCAGGCGCTACAAACACCTGGTGGTACAGCACCAGCGCCTTCAACAACGCCCCAATATCCCCCTCCACCCCGCCCTCCTCCCGCTCATCATCCTTCCACACCTCGCGGCCCGAAGGGATCCTCCACACCCTTTCAAGTCTCCTTCCAAGCTCCGCGGCGCGTCCTCCAAGCTCCTTCGCAGCCTCAATGGTCCCCTCCCTCTCCTGCTCTTCACACTTGGCACTTTCCTCTCCCTCCCCCTCCCCCCCTCCCCCTCCGCACACAACGCCGACAAACAACGACCCAAGGTGCTTCCTCAACCTCTCCTTCACAACCGCGCATCCCAGGACCTGCGTCAACCCATCACATTCTTCCTCCAAATCCATTTCCACATCAACAGACCCAAGCCGCTCAAACGCTTCATCCACACTCATCTCTTCAAATATGAGCCTCTCACACACCGCCCTCGTATGCGACCGCGCACGGAGACGGGACTTTGCACACGCCCACACCATCCTCGCTTTGGCTCTCGCAAGTCCACCCAAGACGCCCGGGACGCCATACATCGTCAACGCAGCCGTCGCTATCGAGTCGGCACTGGGAACGGCCCAAGTCATGAGGTGGTGGTATATCTGTAACCGAGTACCTATCGAAACGTGTCGTTTTGATCCTTCATGCATGTTCAGAGGGCAGGACTCATTCAATATAAACAAAAAACTCACCAGCCAAAACACACTCTTCGCCCAACTTGAGCCACTCAGCTCGAGACCGCTTCTCTTTCTTAGACGTCCTGATCAAACCCATCAAGGACCCAGTCGTGCCCCCGAATCCCAGCCAGCTGGACACCAAACTGAGCAGCACAAGAAGCGAAACGAGGAGGTGAAACATGTGAATGTACTCTGCCAATCCCCAAGGCTGTGGCCCCCCAGGATAGGCGGGGGCATTCAACACCGTTCCAGCGTGCTCTGTTGCATGGTGCGATGATGACGTCGAAGTCAGAGGAGAGTTGAAGAACGAAAAGAGCGCAAACGTCGCGAGGAGGTATTGCTGCGGTGCTTGCCCTGAGGTGTTTTGCGAAACTTCCATCACTTCGGCTTGTACTGGCGGAACAACAGGCACGAGCTTCCTCGGCCGACCCCGCTTCCTCTTTTCTAGAACATCCCCGTTCGCTTCTGGTGTAACCTTCTTCGGCTTGGGGACAGGTGCAGTTACCGGAGGTGACACCTTCCCCCTCTTTCTCTTCCTGCCATTCTCCACCTCATCGTCCTGCTCCTCATCAGACTCCTCGTCATCCATATCAGCGTCCATCTCACCATCCACCTCATCCTTCTCCTCCCCTCCAAACCTTTCCCTCCACTCCCGCTCCCACTCCTTCAAGAGCGCCGGCCCCCCGACCAGCCCGGCGATCAACGCCTTCAACCCAGCCTGCTCCCCCTTGAGGCGCATCTCCCGCTTCTTCAACACACGGATATACTCCACCGCCTTCCCAAGGACATTCGCCTTGCTGCACTTCCGCGCGACCTTGACGCCGTCCACGAACCCACGCTCGTCCACAACGTCGATGATGCCGCCAAAGCCGACGACGTTCTCGCCCTCGAACCGTGTGGGGTCGCCGGAGACGAGGACCTTGTTCGGGGCTTTCTTCTTGCCGTCGCGGTCCTCGACGACGCGGAGGGCGGGGACGGCCATGCGCAGGCTTTGGATGCGCGCGTTGAGGTTGGTGCGGTAGCGCCGCTCGATGGTGGTGTGACTTGTTTTGGTGCGGGGGGGTGGGACTTGGGCAGTGGGGAGTGCTTGGGCGGGAGGAGGGGAAGGCGTGGATGGAGGAGGGGTTGAGGCGGCGGAGGACACGGTTGAGTGTGATTTGACGGATTGGGGAGAGGGACGGGGGAGTCGTGGGATGGGGAGTTTTGAGGTGGGTGTGAGTGTGGAATAAGCTGCGAAGATGAGAAATTAGTGGACATGTCTGGGAGGTGCTTGAGGATGGTGTACCTGAGGGGGTTGCTTGACTTGTCTGGAGGGCTTGGAGGTGTCCATTGATTGGAAGGGCAACCGTAATTCCTGCGGACTGGCGAACCCGCTCTGCAAGCTCTGCAGCAGGCTCATTGGCGTATTTTGGTTGGATATCTGCGGGTAGAGCCAGGGCAAGGTCCGGGTCATGCTTGAGGAGGGCCGCCTGGGCTGGCTCCGATAACGAGGCACTGGAGGAAGATTCGGAAGAAGTTACGCTGAGTCTCCGTTGACTTTGCACAGTTGTGTCGGAGGGGTTGTGGAAGGAGAAGGCGAAGTGGGCGGCCAGGAGGTCGTTGTAAGAAGGTAATGGGGATTCGTAGGTGTAGCTGGGGTTGAAGCTATATTTCATGGGGTCGAGATGGAGAGCACTGGGGTCTATGGCGATGGAGGGGTTGAAATCAATGTCCATAGACAGCGCAGAAATGTCGCTAAAATCGAGGATGTCTGCGTATGGCTTCTGCTGCACCACAGCGTCGTCTGGCCAGAGTTCTGAAAGTCGAGACCAATCTGGCGGGCTGCCGCCCTCTGGGGACGACTCGTCCATGGATGAATGGCCGCTCGCCGAGTTGTGGAGAAGGAGGTTGAGGGGGTCAGATGGATCCAGGCCAAGGTCCATTGCGCCATGGCGGGGTGAGTAGGGTGGGTTGCTCGACATCGTCGGCGATGAGGAGGGGGTCGGAATAGAGGATCGGGTTAGCTCTATTCACGCCGAATGTGGTCTGATTATTTGGATCACATGACCCGGCGTAATGTATCATTTCGACCAAGTGTTCAGTCACGCATCACGGCCAAAAAATCGCTCACCCATTTCTTTTGATTTTTCCGATTTCTTTCGGATTTTTTTTGATCAAAATTTACCAAATGTGTGAACACTTGGTCGAAATGATACAAGTCTTAGTTAAATAAACTTAAAGTAGCAGCTGCAGGCATCCTCATCGCCTCCTGTAAATTAATACCGTTAAATGCGAGCTCTGATCTTGTCCTCGGTACTTGTTTTGCGGCTATACGACTGCGTACCGTGCAGTGATGAAGCTGCTGCTTATGTAAACCGTGTCTCGATCACGTCTTGACCGTCATGAGTATCGGTGAACCGCACACCCTTCGTTCACAGAACATCACTGATACTCGAGTTTCCAGATTTCAGTCTGTTCGGTGGAGCAGACTCACTCAGCGAAGGGAAACGGTCCCCCCGACGCACCTTTCCTCCCCATGACGAACAGAATGTCGACATATACCCAGCTGCTCCCCAGGACCCTTCAGACTTTCTGTGGCTCATGACAGAAGAGCCACATCGCACCCGCAGAACGGCCATCATGAAGGCTCACCCAGAGGTCCGTCTTGCCACATATATCTTCCATGTTTCGCGCCTAACACGCGTTCGGTAGGTGACAAAGTTAATGGGACACGAACCATTGACCAAATACGTCGTTCTATTCGTTGTCGCCCTTCAAGTTGGCATCGCGATCTACCTCCGCCACACCCCGACCCTGTCCCCACTATTCCTCCTGTGTGCTTATGCCATCGGAGGGACCGCTAACCATAATCTCTTCCTTGCCATCCACGAAATCACCCATAATCTTGCCTTTAGAGCTGTCGCTCCAAATAAACTTTTGGCTATATTTGCAAACCTTCCCATTGGCATTCCGTATTCCGCTGCCTTCAAAGTGGGCCCTGTTTCCTGCATCCCACTTAACGATCTAACAAAGCAATACAGGGATACCACATAGAACATCATAAATTCCTTGGACAAGATGGTATCGACACCGACCTTCCCACACGCATCGAGCTTTTGTGCCTCAACAACGTCCTCGGAAAGGTTTTCTTTGCGTTAGTGTGCAACCCTTGTGTCCATCCGCATCCTTGACAGACACACTTTTACAGAACGTTCCAGATACTCTTTTACGCCCTCAGACCCACCTTTGTCCGCACCCAGCGCTTGACGCGCTGGCATCTCCTCAACATCCTGGCCCAGCTCATCTTCAACTACGCCCTCGTCCGCAGCTTTGGCGCCAAACCTCTCATCTACCTCATCGCTAGCAGCTTCTTCGCCGGAAGCCTCCACCCATGCGCGGGCCACTTCATCGCCGAACATTATCTTTGGGACGGGATGGACCAGGAGACGTATAGCTACTACGGCCCGCTCAACGTTTTGGCTTATAACGTGCGTTTTTCTCCCAAAAACCGTACGCCGGAAAACGGGGAATACATCTGACGAGCTTCTTTCCTCAAGGTGGGGTACCATAACGAGCACCACGACTTTCCTTCGATCCCGTGGACACGCCTCCCCGCACTCCGAGCGCTGGCGCCAGAGTTTTACGACACCCTCCCTTCGCATCCATCCTGGCCGATGGTCATCGTCAATTTCATACGAGACAGGGAAGTCGGGATATTCGCGCGGGCGAAAAGGTTGAGTAAGCTGAACGCAGCTACTGTAGATGTCGCTGAGGGGAAGGGTTTGGATGTGCAGCTCGAGTTTGACAAGAGTGATTAGGTTGGAATGCGGCGCATTCAACTTTGCCTTTTTTTTTTTCGAGGAAAAAATACTTTATGCGTTATTTAATTTTAGAATGGAGGCGTAGGCAATTGGTTCTATATTTTGCAAGAGCTCAGCGTGACGACTGACGATCTGGAAATCAAACCCCTCCGATGACAGTCCATCGTGACCACATCCCGATTGTGAACCGCAATTATGAGGACTTTCGTTACAAACCCAGAGTATTCACATTTCAAGGGATACTACCGTCCTACGCAAGTCTACAGGCTCCGTATTCAAAGTTTGATTAGAAGATCGAATACCAAGCTCAAACACCTCCGTGTCGACCGTCCGATTGAGAACACCGCGTACATGTAACAAGATCCGCGTCGATATGATGCTGTGCAAGACTCTCTGCCAACTGGAGGTTGAAAACAGTGCCATTATTTTCCCAGACATCTCAAGAATTGAAAGGCATTCGTACGTACGCATTGAAGAGATCCGCAAGTTCCCGCTGCAAGTACAAGAGTCGGTTATAACTTATCAAGTATATCACCGTTCTTTTTTCGTAGACTCGGACGTACCGGTCCCATCCTGACCATGACCAAATTTCCCGATGTAAGGACTATGGCGGCGGCCGTGGCCGGTCAATGGAACAGCCCCTGACGCCGACGGAAACGACTCACGAACGACGCAAAAGTAATATATCACCCCGTCCCTGTACATGACTTGCACGAGTCGACCAGGTGACCGTAGCAGTTCATGTTTGATGCCTACCCAGAGCGTGAAACCCAATAGTACTGTTCAGAAAAGAGAAAGTCTGATTGAGTGCGAGCCCAAGCCTTGGAGGATAAGGGATGGAAAGCTGACCTGTTTCAACAATCAAAAGCAGCACGATGTCACCAACGATAATGCTGCTGGCGTATACCGGAAAGCAGCCCACGTTGTTTGACCAAGGAGCGTCGCCGTCTACATTGGAAAACAGGGTGACGGTGGTAAGAGAGGAGAATGAATGTATCCAACTTGAGCCTTACAACGTAAAGACCGCACGAATAACACGCTTATAGCGATAGCGACAACGGTGCCTCCCTGGAGAACAGTCCTTATCAGTGTTGGAGAAACTTGACAACGAACGTTCGCATCATACGATATACAGAGTGAACAAGAACCCAACGACTTTGCGGTTATTGTGCCACAAAGCACACGTCCGAAGCACGAGGATAACTACAAGGGAGGGACATCACCCTTGGTGTTGAGTACTTGGGCAATCCACGTCATCCAAGAGCTCGAACCTTCCGCTACCCCGACTCCGAGCAATGTGGATCCTGCGCGTGATAAATACAAGAGACGATGGTTTCGAATCATAAGAACCGCTCACCGAACACGACAACAGATAACTGGTTGCAGGTCTTGACAACTCAATCCCCGAGGCCAGTCAAGATCGGGATTGGGGCAACTCACTTTAATAGAAATCTTCGGCACGCATGAGTCTGTCTCGCTCGAGAGGTGAATAACGAATTTGAGCTGGAATTCTCTACGCACAATACACGACCACGACCAAATTCACCACTGTAGGGTACCTCGCCAGGAGAAAAAGAATCTTCCCCGAATCCCCCTCGCCCTGCCAAATGAGGTTAACCTGGGGAAGTAAAAGTGAGCTGAAAGCTGCTTTTTAGCTTGACAGGGAAGGTGTACTTCGAGGTCGAGAGTCACGAAGTAGTCATATATCTGTTGTTCAACTGTTATATGTCCGAGACAGGTCTAACAGAACTCAAGGAGGCGTACCCAGAGTGCGCAGCTGGCCACTGACGACGCAAGGGAAGACAAGGTGTCACGGCCTGTTTCAAACAATTCGAGGGGAATTGCCCACCGTTAGTATACTAGCGGCATTTCGCGTCAGTGACCAACATTCGGGGGGAAAAAGGATATTATACATACATGAACGGTCTGCACCAGTCTGGCAGAAGTGGCTAAAGAAGCCTCCAGGCTCATGGGGACGTGGGTTCGTTTTAGGGTTCGTTCTGCTAGGAAATCTCTATATAAGACCCGCATGATCCCCGTCAGGGATGCCGTCATTGCACCCGTGCCTCGGCCTCGAACCCTGCAACTATTTGCAATTGATCGCTCCCCTGAGGGCTGTTGCAACTCACTGAAGAGATGCCCCCGTGAAGTCACTCCAGAGAGGTCTTGCAATTGGTAGCCTTGCCCCACAGGCGCTGCCATTGCGTCAAGAAGGATTGGTCCGTCGACGCACTTTGTGACTGTTCTCGGTACTGTGCCCGACCCTCAACTCGGCCAGACTAGGAACCTCTAGGAACTCGGCCACTCGCTTCTGTAGCCAGCCACAACATGAATAGATGACGAGGCTCTGGCTCACACCTACTACAGTCGACTCTGTCATAACCCATACCCCTCGGTGGACCCCTGGGACCCGCCTCCTTGACTTCTTACCACGACGTGGCACAGCCACCGAGTTTGAGCCTGTATCACCTGGAAACTTGACGACGCTCTAGCTCGTGCACAAGCCTTCAGATCCTCAATCAGCGAAGAGAATCACTTTGGTCTTTTCTGGTCCAATGGTCCGTAAACGACGAAACAACCCAAAGACTGACAGATCTTTCGAGATCAACCACTCCAACGACGAGATGGCCCAGGGAACCCTGCCCTCCGGGGACCTTGGATGTATTCCCAAGCCCTCTCAACACTATGAGGCAACCCCTGCCCCTTCCCCACTGCCAACAACCAGCCACCAGCCTTCCCCTGGGAGGGGTTCTAACCCCAGAAGCGCAAACCGCACATGGAGACGGTCTCCGGACCTTATATATAATGCACCATCGGGTATATGGATGGAGAAACCTTCTCTCCCTACTGTTAGAGCAACACCAAAACCAGCAAGCTCAATGGCACACTCAACAGTGACCAGAGCACTAGCATTGTGGGCTCACACATAGAATCAAACAATAAAGGAGTGGAATGAGATGGTATTGACATTAG
>Ga0307516_10006374_pt1 | contig 13831 bp, 23 predicted proteins | sample 19_EM_MG_FD_203310 | JGI IMG/M metagenome (GOLD analysis project Ga0307516, IMG submission 203310) | Populus trichocarpa ectomycorrhiza microbial communities from riparian zone in the Pacific Northwest, United States - 19_EM | ecosystem: Host-associated > Plants > Roots > Unclassified | place... | reverse complement strand
CGATTCAGAAGACCATGCACGATTCGTTCATTGCTCAAGACCATCTCCTCCTCGCCCTTATCAAGGACCCCAGCATCCAGCCCATCATAAAGGAGGTCGGTCTCACCGAAGCCGCTCTCAAAACGGCCATCGACCAGATTCGTGGAAACCGTCGGGTTGACACCAAAAATGCCGAGCAAGGCTTTGATGCCCTGTCGAAATACGCTGTCGATCTGACGGCTCTTGCTGCGGACGGAAAGGTCGACCCGGTTATCGGTCGCGACCACGAAATCCGTCGGGTCATTCGCATTCTCTGCAGAAGGACGAAGAACAACCCCGTTCTTATTGGAGAACCTGGTGTGGGAAAGACGGCTGTGGTCGAGGTATGGCAACGTGTCTGTTTTTTTTTGTATAATCCATTCAGTCACTGATTGATTCTTCCCAGGGACTGGCCCAACGAATCGTGAATCGTGATGTGCCCGCATCATTGTTGGGTCGATTGTTCTCCCTTGGTACGTGAAGGACATCTGTATTCTGACGTGTAAACATTGATTCTGACTTACCGCGTTTAGACATGGGAGCGCTCATGGCTGGCGCAAAGTACAAGGGAGAGTATGAAGAACGCATCAAGTCCGTTTTGAACGAGATCGAGAAGGCGTCCGAGGAGGGCGTTGGCGTCATCTTGTTCATCGATGAGCTCCATTTGATCATGGCGGGGTCTGACTCCTCGAGTGGGGGTATGGACGCAGCCAACCTCCTCAAGCCCATGCTCGCTCGCGGGAAGTTGCGATGTATAGGAGCGACCACGTTAGGGTAAGTCTTGTGCGCCACAACCCACTCTTTGTGATTTCTGACCTAAAGCCCAGTGAATATCGCAAGTACATTGAGAAGGACGCTGCCTTCGAGCGCCGATTCGCCCAAGTCTTAGTCAACGAGCCTTCCGTTCCAGAGACGATCAACGTCCTCCGTGGCATCCGTGAGAAGTACGAAGTCCATCATGGGGTCCGGATATTGGACGGCGCTTTAATCTCCGCCGCAACGCTTGCCCACCGATACTTGACATCACGACGACTTCCTGATTCTGCTATTGATTTGGTTGACGAGGCTTGCGCCAGGTATGGTTTTACGTTATCGTCGTTGTCGAGCGTTGCACTAACCGTCGCTCCAGCGTTCGCGTTACGCGAGAAACCTCTCCAGAGGCCATTGATAAACTTCAGCGGCGTAAACTTGAGTTGGAAGTGGAAATCCATGCCCTCGAGCGCGAGAAAGATCAAGCTTCAAAGGAACGACTTGCCACCGCTCGAAAGGCCATTGCAGATGTCGAGGATCAGCTCCGACCGCTGCTCCTGGCCTACGAAAACGAGAAGAAACGTGGTGACGAGATCAACCAAGTTCGCAAGAAGATCGGCGAACTCAAGGTCAAGGCCGACGACGCCGAGCGGAAATACGACCTTTCAACCGCTTCGGATCTGCGCTACTACGCCCTTCCAGATCTCCAGAACCGACTCAAAGCCTTGGAACAGAAGAAGGTCGCAGCAGACGCCGAGGGTACAGGAAGCGACACAGTTACATCCGAGCAGATCGCCGAGATCGTCGGTCGCTGGACATCGATTCCCGTCACCCGGTTGATGTCCAGCGAAAAGGAGAAGCTGCTTCGCCTCGAGAAGATTCTCGCGGAGAACGTTGTCGGCCAGCCTGAGGCGGTCAAGGCGGTTGCCAATGCGGTCCGATTGTCCAGGAGTGGTCTTCGAAACCCTGACCGTCCCATCGCCTCGTTCCTTATGGCTGGTCCTTCTGGCACCGGAAAAACCCTCCTCTCAAAGACTCTTGCGACGGTGTTGTTCGATTCACCCGACACCATGATCAGGATCGATTCTTCGGAATACTCCGAAAAGCATTCCATTTCTCGCCTCATTGGCGCACCTCCAGGTTATGTGGGTCACGATTCTGGAGGTGGGTTTCTCTCAACTCAACCCGCGCTTCTTTCCACGAGATTCTGACGCACCGGTTTTATAGGTCAATTGACGGAATATGTTCGCCGAAAGCCCTACTGCATAGTGCTGATAGATGAGATCGAGAAGGCTTGTAGGGAGTTTGTTACGCTATTCCTACAAGTTCTCGATGATGGGCGACTCACGGATGGCCAGGGTCGAGTGGTAGACTTCCGAAACACCGTCATTATCATGACGAGCAACCTCGGCGCAGCCTATCTCAGTGACATGGGGGAAGGCCGAGTGAAACCACAGACCAAGGATCTGGTGATGGGAACGATCCGCGGCCATTTCCCACCTGAGTTCATCAACCGAATCGACGAGATCATCATCTTCGTGAGTGCCCACTTTCTTCGATGAATTGCGGATCTCCTTTGGGGCTAGGTCGCTGACTCTTCTTCCTCTAGCGCACCCTCTCAATGAGGAACGTGAAGAAAATCGTGGACATCCGGCTGAAGGAGGTTCAGGACCGGTTGGCAGAGAGGAAGATGACCCTTGCAATCGACGAGGATGCGAAGAACTTCCTCTGCGCCTCCGGTTACTCACCTATTTACGGGGCCCGTCCTCTCAACCGCGCGATCCAGGGCGATCTGCTCAATCCCTTGTCTGTTATGATCCTCTCCGATCGGGTTCGCGATGGAGAGACGATCAGGGTTACCTTCGACGGCCCTCATAACAGACTGGCGATCATACCAAACCACGAGGGCACCAACATGGATGTCGACATGGACGACGACTGTGTTGATGATATTGAGGTAGAAGAGATGGACTAGAACTGGTGCTCCAAAGCTCGGACTTCGTGCTAGGATCTGCAGTATTACAACCACCCCGTACCATTACTGCGCGTTATAATACTGTACACATTAGGTGGGGTCGCTTCAATCATAATGAGTTGACGAATTCGATCTTGAGGTCTGAGAGCTGGTCCTTCTGCCTGTTGGGCTCCGGGGGTTCTGCAAGCTCAATGTGTGTAAGGGCCTAAAAAAGCGGGGCTCTTTAGAAGAGGGATTGCGAAAGGTGGGTGCCTTGAACGAGATACCTCAGATGGTCCTCTACTACAACGAAGTCCCCAGGACTCCAAGTGCTTCACCCGATGGTCTTCTACCATCGTCTTGAAGGTTAACCGTACCCACGGATCGCTTAACGACCAATCTTGGAGGCGCAGTTTCGCCGCCGTCTGACCGTCCAACATCGCAAGGTTTTCGTTGGTCAAGTTCAACAAATCGATGTTGTATTGGCATTTCTCGATCTCGCACCACCAGTGGAAATCGTCCGGGACTCTAGGTGCAAAGCAGAACGCCACAGGAATACGCGCCGTGATGTAAGGGTTGGATAAGGGTGGGGATGGCGAACGTTCCGGGCTAGACCCACGTTCGGAGTCATCCTCGAAGAATTGGTCTTCTGAGGCGTACTCGAGGGAGGACTTGGAACCAACGCTCCGTGACTACAAGTATGAAAGTGTTAGGTAGGTGGTGCGCTTGCGGTTGGCAGGATATCCTACCCGTTTGCGCCTCGGGGAAGGGGTGGGGGCTACTGGGATGATGGGGATGGTGCGGACCAGGCGCCGGTACTCAAGTTCATCCGTTTCAGCATCCCACCTCTCGTCCACGTCGAGGACCTTGTTCGCGGCGAACTCTTTCCAGGATTGAACGTCCACGTATCGTTTGGCGTCTTCGGCCAACCACGTAGCATATTTCAACATCTTTCTGACAATGGCGTCCTTGCTAACAGGTATGCCAGCTTTTTTGTGGTGGTCCATGAACGCGCTGAAGAACTGTTCTGGTGTCGGCTTCTGTATTTGGGGACGACACAGATCTGATAGCAAACGGACGAAGCGATAGGTGGCGATATACTCCTGGCTCTTGGAGAAACAGGTTTGGCCGAGTGTGGCGATTCTGAGCCTCCTTGTGCTTGGGGGGCTATATGCATGAGATATCAGTGAGGGACGTGGTTTGTACTCGTACCTCATGCCAGTTGTAAGGGAGAACAGGATCATATCAAGGTTATGATTCTTGTCTGGGTCACCTCGTAAAATCCCTGGCGAAGGCAGCGAGGTATCCGTCCGCACGTACCTGTCAAGTAAGTCAGGCTTAAGTGCCGAACGGTGATACCGATCTTGACCGTAAGTCCATCAGTTGGCCTGTCGGGTCCATATATGGACTCTACGGTATGTCAGAAGATGGCGCGATAGTTTGAGACCGGGGCGAGGTTTGATTACCCAGGGTGAGCTTGACTCCATGACGTCTCATGTCATCCTTAATGAGACCTTTTCCGCCTGGGGAAATCCAGTTGAGGTCCTCGATGTAGAGTATTCCGAAGTATCTGACTTTTCCTGCGTGTTTCTTGCTGATAGAAGGTTCTGACTCGTCGAGGCTGTCGGATGCAGGATACCATGAGATCCGGGGATTTCATAAAGGATGCTGAAAGGGTGTGGTTACCCAGATGGTCGGTCGTTTACCATCACTTCGAGCTTGTGCAAGTCTACCGACACGTTCTTTTTGTGGGTAACGTATTCGTCGAGAACGTCGTTGGCATCGAACGGCCCGAACACGTTCTCCTCTAGCGCACGGCGGAGAGACATCAGGAGGTATGGCGAGCGAGCTTGATCGACATGGTCAAGGCAGGGCCAGGGGTTGGCTTCCAGATTGGGCACGCTCGATCGTTAATGGCCACCCTCCACCACCGCCTCCACCCTACCACCACGAGGACATGAAGAGCGTTCTAATGCACCCTCTAACCTTCAGCCTGGACGGCCCAAAGATCTCCATTGCAGCAGGAATCGTCGTCGGGCTCCTGGCATCGTTCGTTCAGTCACTAGGGTTGACCGTCCAGCGCAAGAGCCACATCCAGAATCAGGCCCTTCCGGAGCACGAGCAGAAGAATGAGTACCGCCGCCCGTGAGTGCCTTCCGGCGCACACCTTCCTACCGAAGATCGCTGACATTCTCGCCCTCGTTAGGCTCTGGTTGCTCGGTTTCGGTCAGCCCATCATTCCTCGCACCCCCAAGACCCGGTTCGCTGAACACCATCCCCTATAGGCGTTTTTATATCTTCAAACATCTTAGGTTCGCTATTCCAGATAGCTTCACTACCCGTCGTCATCCTCGCCCCGCTCGGCGCTGTGTCGCTGCTATGGAACGCCTTCTTTGCCCGCCTACTACTTGGAGATGTGTTTAGCGCCTGGATGCTCCTCGGTACCATCCTCATCGCCGGTGGCGCAGTGCTAATAGCAGTGTTCGGGATCGTCCCGGAACCGACACACTCCCTGGAAGACCTCCTCGTTTTGTTCAATAGGCCTGCGTTCATCGTATATTTCTCGCTTCTTGGTTTTTTCGTCGCGGTCGCCCTTATAATCGTGAGTGGCCCGAGTTACGGTCCGTGTGGACTAATCTCACGTGTAACAATTCGATCAGACCCACATATCCGAATGGACCTATTCACGGCGCATGGGAACACCTCCTTATTCCCCACCGTTGACCCCCGCCTTGCTGCCGCCCACGGCGAACCCTATCACCACGACCAGTCATATCATGACAGAGACCACACCTCTGATAGTAAGGAAAGCGACCTCCAGATCACCTTCCATTGCCGCATCCTCCACCTTTGCATTATCAAGCGGACCCAAGTCCCGGGTCCCGTTGGTCTTGGCGGTTTCCTACGCCTCTGCCTCGGGAACTCTGTCTGGGATGTGCTTGTTGTTTGCGAAGAGTGGTGTGGAGCTACTGCTGCTCACCCTCGGTGGGAAGAACCAGTTCTGGCGATGGGAGACATGGCTTCTAATCCTGGGATTGGGCGTGTTCGCCTTGCTGCAACTGTGGTACCTTCACAAGGCGCTCATCTTAGCTGATCCAACATTAGTTTGCCCACGTGCGTTCCGTTTCTCTTTGGCTTGGACGTTTCAATGTTGATGCATGGTTTAGTGGCGTTCTGTTTTTATAATCTGTCTTCCATTGTGAATGGCCTGGTCTACTACGACCAGCTGTCACTTATACCCTGGAACCACCTCGCGCTGGTTGGATTGGGTATCGTCATATTACTGGGGGGCGTTTGGGTCGTGTCGTTCAACAGCGGGGGCGGTGGGGTCAACGTGGGGACGTGGAGAGATGAAGACAGTGACGAGTCTGAGGGTGATGGCTCGGAGGCATGTGAAGGAGCGTCGCCTGACACACGGGGCAGGCCAGAACTGGACGACATTATTCTCGAGCGATCTGCGATCTCAGAGTCCGATGCCGCCAGCTATTTCACACACGACGTGAACCCACGGACGGGGTCTCCGGGCCCAACGCGACGCGTCCAGGACTACATGTCGCTCTCGCACGGTGCTGGTGACCGACCCAACCTGAGCATCCGAACTGGGGCGCAGCGACGTCGACGGGCAGACGAACTGCGCTCTCCCGTTCAGCAACACCATCACCACGGCACCCTCCCGCCCCAGCTGCCTGTCGCTCTCGGAAGTGGGTTCTCGATTGGCATCTCACCAGCCAGCCCCGGCTTTGTTGTTGTTCCCCGAGAACGGCGGAGGAGGGTGAGCGGGATGTCGATGGAATCACAGTTGAGGAGATCACACAGTGAGGGAGACGCCTTCCCGATCTCCAGCCCTGTTGATGAGGTGGTAGAGCGCGCTGCACCTGAGGGTGAAGAGTTGCATCATCCGCCACAGAGGCCGAGGTGGAGATGGTTGCGACGTGTATTTGTGAGGGGGAACAAGAGCAGCTAGCCTATGCGGTAGCGGATGTATTGTATGACGATTTAATGATGGATTGTTTGCATTTGTTTGGACGTCCGAAGCGGCTGTCCCCGTCGGTTTCGCCCCCGTGGTTTCATCACACCAAGACGGGCTGTGGGACCTCGACCAGGCTTTGCAGATAACAAACACCGTCTCTTCCTCTCCTCCATCTTCACCCCCGCCCCGGCCATGAACACCCCCAATGGCCCCGCCCAGGTAAAGAAGCAGGAGGATTCCGACGACTCTCCCCAAAAATCTGGCTCAAAGCTCGACGCGAAGCCTGCCTCAAGGACCCTCAACAGAGTCCCTCGTACGTACACTTTGCTAACCCATTCTCTCTCGCGTTCGCGATCTCACACCCCTCGCAGGTGCTTGCGTGTGTAAATCTGACCTCCCCGAACGGTATTTGTCTGACCCTCCATTTGCTTCCGTAGAATGCTTGTCGGAAGCAAAAGATGAGATGCGAAGGCGCCGAAAACCCGCCATGCCGACGATGCAGACACGCCGGCCTCGAGTGTCTGTTCGAGAAACCCACAAGGGAGGCGAGTCTCACCGGGGAGGCTGGTTTGGAGTGCGTGTCGTTCGCTCGCATCCCCCTTCATCCACTGACTCGCCCACTCCTTCAGGCGGATTCGAAGCCTTGAAGCTCACGTTGCAGACATTCGCCAGTCCCAAGTCGCAATACAGAGCACCCTTACGGAGATCGTCTCCCATCTTAGGAACGGCCTGGGCCCCACCCACCGTTCACCTTCAATTTACCAACCCCCACCATTCACACCAGACCTACAGTCACAAGACTCCCCCGCTACTGCCACTGCTTCGACTCCCACCAATGCCCCGCACTCCCACCCGCCCCAGCTCATGGTCGACACTCACGGTCCGCATCAACAGCAGATGGTTACACCTGGCCATCAACCACAATCGTCGGTTATGACCCCTCCAGGCCCTCGGCCTCCGCTCTCGGCGCAATCTTCAGGCTCGTTCCACCCGATAATGGGGGGCCCAGGACACAGACCTCCCCCGCATGCGGGTGAGTTTCTTCATTTTTCAGTCCGCTCCTCCCCGGTCCGCCGATCCCTTCGCTCCCCGCAGCTCAACATCAGAATATCACTGCCGGACATCATCACGGACCAGTCTTGCCGCCCTTCTCCAGCATTGATGCCCCTGGCTCTTCGCGCTCTAATGTGTCTTCCGTGAGATATCAGGAGGAGCCCCGGCAAGGTGGTTTCAGGGCACCCGACCCCGCTATCGGCAGCAAGAGGCCCATGCCACAGTCCACCGTTACGAGCGCAGACTCAACTGACAACGAGGAGGAGGACAACGGGGAACTTCCCGCCTCTGGGTTGGTCGCGCCGTGGGAAGTCCTCAGAGGACTTGCCGATGTCGCCGTTGAGCGCGCCTCACTTGAAAACGGCGACGACAGTCAACCAGTCAGCCGAGCGCGAACTCCGGATGGAGATGGCCGTCGGTCAAGGCCGACAAAGCGACGGAAGGTACAACACAAACCGCCGAGGATGGTTTTCCAGGATGGTACGGCCCCGCTTCACCGAGGATAACCTGCCCTGCTCATAAGCCTCGTAGTTGTTACAAAAGGCATCATCTCCGAGCACGAAGCGAGGCAACTTTTCCAAATGTAGGTGGCCCTGGTAAACCTCCGCGTACGCGCCCTGATCGCCATCAGTTTCTACCACGGCTGCTCGACATTCCTTCCTATCTTTGATGCTAACGTGGACACCTACGATTCCCTCCGAGAGCGTTCCCCGTTCGCTGTCACCGTCATCTGTATGGTTGCCGCAAAAGTGCGCGACGGCGGGGGCTCGGCGAGTGATGTGTATTTGAAGTGTCTGGAAGAGGTACAGACCATCTCGTGCGCTACATTGTTCTCCCCAGTTTCGCGTCAGGAAGCTGTACAAGCTATGAGTAAGTAAACCGAATATGTCACGCCATGATTCACACTGATTACGCACACCAGTCCTCGTTTCCGGATGGTCCGACAACGGTTGGCTCAGTGGTGGTCACGCTGTACGGATGGCTATGGAACTCTGTACGTACACGATACATCGGTTTGAAATGGCACCCTGACGGCATTTCTAGCCATGCACAAGGCCTGGCCCGATCTCTACAAGCGAATGAAGGCCGGAAAAATCGGAACAACGTCAAAAGATCGCGAGCTCGTTGTCTCTTCCCGGACCTGGTTCTGTCTCTACCTCTTCGAGCATCAGTATGTGACCTCCTCTTGGTGTACTTCACCTTACTAAATCCGGTTCCCCGATCAAGAATGTCATACGGTACCGGGAGACCTTCTATCCTAAAGGACGATGAGAGCATCTACGGATGCAGACTGCTCCTACAACACCCATTGGCCATCGAAGACGACATGCGACTGGTTTCGACTGTCGAACTCATGGCCCTCAGGGAGCGTGTCAACAATAACCTGCAACCAATTGATCGACCTGTGGATGATCACACCTTCAACGTTCTTCGTGAAGCAGATAACGAGTTTAGTTCGTGGTACTCGACTTGGGATAGGGCGTTCTCCCAGAAGTATGAGAATGCCGGTAAGTTTCCGATATGATCACGAGATGGCCCTCTGGCCTTTTTTTTGCAATCTCTGATTGAACGGTTGTAGCATTCTACCGCCAGAGTTTGCAGATGCAGCATATCCATGCCGAGTTGTATCACAATGCGACTGCGTTGAGGGGGATCAACGGTCCCACGGACGTCCAGCAGATGCCGGATGCTCAACGGCAGCTGGCCGTTAGATCGATTCACGTAGCTCGCAAGTGCCTGGATATCACTCTCACTTCCCCCGCTTACAGGGAGGGGATGAAATACGGTAGCGTCCCTTGAATCCCTTATTTATCGCCACACAAGTTTGACCGGGCTTTATCCAGCCGTTCATTACACTCATGCTACTGCAACGTTCTCTGCGTCGCTGCTACTCCGACTCACAAGGCTATTCCCCGAACAATGCAACCTCGAAGAAGTAAGGATTCAGGTCGAAAAGCTCGCCAGCCTGTTGTCTGAGATTCCTGGCAAACGATACGCGGTCACTCTCCAGCTCATGTTGAAGAGGGCCAAAAAACGTAGCCGCGTTTCTCAATCTCGTTCTCCCACCCTTTCCCGGGGAGAAAACCGCCACCACAGGACGAACTCGATGGAGTATGCCTCCGATCATAATGGGGTGGGGGGTAACGCACCTTCAGACCAGCAAGGACAAGGAGCTCCACCTTCCTCTCATGAACCTGTCTCGCCCGCGTATGACTTCAACAACCATGCTGCGATGACAGCGCAAATGCACATGATGCACGACCAACAGGCGGGTGTTGCATTCACTCCCAACGTCGACAACATCTGGAGAGGGTTCGAAGCAACGTCCAACGAACAGCTACCGGTTTGGCTGTCCGATCAAACGCTGGGCGGTAATTCCTTCCAGCAGAATGGAATGGATGCGTTCTTGTTACCACACGAGTTCTTCCCCCCCGCCCCCCAGATTTGGTAGATCTCCGTGTCCGTTTGTAGCCTTCTCGCTTGGCCAGGCCCTGCTATCCCATATGTGTTTTTATGGAACCCTTCCACACTGTCCCCCCTACCTATGTATGCTTGTTTTCTCATGTCCAAACGGACGCCTAATCAGGTTCCCCCTCCCCTACTCGGCTTGCCCTGGTAAATTTATCGAACCTCAATGTCTTTGTTCTACCCACAACCCTTGTACGCGCACTTGTGCCTGTTGTTTTTTCTCTTGCTGCTATGCTTGTGCTATGCCCAACTAGCCCATGCCTGGGGTGTTCAAGTAGCGGCCTCCCCTCCTGTTGTGCTCCTGTAGTTATTATTATTGCCTGTACCACTTCACTTTCACTCCCCCCCCTACGACTCTTATTTCTCTCTCTGGGCCTCTATTCTTCCCCAATTGGGATACGGCTCTATCTGAAATGCCTAAAATTGATCGACCCCTTGTTCTGCACTGAGACACGAAGAACGCATCAGTTGAAGATGCTGAAGTGGTTGCGAACGGAAGGGAATAAGTTACGAATAAATGCAATGTTAGCATCTATGTGGGGTGTACATGGTTCGTCAAGCAAGGAAGAAACGATCTTGAGCTCGTTCAAGCGGGTGTGAAAAGGGAAATCCTGCACTTGCACTGGCTCGGAAGCCAAATTAATGGGCAAGCCCAGGCGCTCAAGGTTTGGCCAACCCTTCGCAACGGAGCGCAAACACCCTACGGTTAGCTTGGGGGTCCATGGGGCGGTTTTCTCCTTGCACTCCCAATAAGGCGAAATCGCCAAGTCTAATATTTCGAGAGCAGGCCACCACTTCGTCAGCTCCTCGATATCCTTGTCCACGAAATCTACGGGAGTGTTGCTCTCCAACGTAAACGCACGGAGGGTGGTGAGCTTCGAAAGGGTGCCAAGTTTCTTGATCGTGAATGGGTGGTCATTAATTGTGTCGGGGTTATCGTCCGTGGGCTCGTCTAGGTCTATGTGGTGGTCTATGTGAATGGTTTGTGCGGTGGTGGGTATAACTGAATAAAGGTGTGCCCAAGCGGAGTCGTCCCCCTGGGTGACCTCGATGGAGATCCGGGTGAAGGTAGCGGATTGGATGTGTTCCACGATAACTGCGGCAACTTCCACGGAGGAGCGGATATCCAGGGTCCGTAGGTTTGGGAAGGCCGGGGGAGAAAAAGAGGCGATGGACTCTCTCAAAGAACCAGCATCGACGCGGTCCGCATGAACACACAGTTCCTCCAAGGACGGGAATTTTGCGATATTAATAACGGTCGTGGTCGATAACGAAGTGCCGACTTTCAAAGAGAGTGATTTGAGTGTGGACAGGCCGGACACGGCCTGGTTCAACTGCTCGCAGGCGAACCCACGGACGTTGAGTTTCTGGATAGGGATGAAGGAGGATCGAAGGGTAGAAAGGTACGCGGCGATGTTTCCGCTTCTCTCCACTCCTGTCGCCCGACCAGTGCTGACGCCGATGTCGATGGTGACGGAAGTTAACATCGGGGAAAGCAAAAGGTGAACAACAGGAGCGGCGCATCCATCCATTAGGACCGCTACATTCTGCAGGTTTGGGAAGAGAGGGGTGGTGCCGTGGAACAAGGATTCGAGCGCGACGTCCTTCTCCACTTTGGTTCCGAGCCTGACGTGCTTAACCATGCGCGCGTAGTTATCGAGTTCCTCTGGGAAGACACCATCCGTGGTCTAAACCGAGGTCAGTGGAACGTGCTGCGAGGTTCTGGGACAACAACACTTACGACGAGTTTTATCAAGGGAGTGACACAGGGGAGGGTTTCCCATGCCTTTTGAAGAGCAGGTTCCTTCCAGGCCTGGCAGCACCTTGCCAACTGTACAAGCGTCTTTCTGTATCCGCCGTCTAGACAGCAATGGTCGAAAACCTCTCGCAGGAGTTCGTCGACGAGGAGGGCGGGATGCATGTTGTACCGAGCCGAAATTGGGGTGGCAAGGTGCTGCCCAGGTGAATAAGGACCGATAAGGTCAATGAGGACCTTCGTGGTCAGGTCCAGAAGAAAAATGCGGCCGAATTCTCACGGTTGCTCGTCCTCCCTCCGATCTCGGCGGGATGGACTGAATTTGTCAGGTTGGTTCACGGGTCAAATATTTGTTGGTACAGGGCAACGTAAATATAGCAGAAAAAACCGATCTCCCGGGTAAGTAAATGTACGCGCGCGTGCGGCGAGGATGAGCCAGTCGCTAGCCACCAAACCTCATATCTGCGTATCGTATGGCAGTTCAGAGAAAAAGAAGTCGCTGGTCGGCGGGGGCGGTCCAGCAATCAAACCGCTTGGTATCTCGACCCTCTCTCCAGCAAGGTCTGTCCCAGGTGTCAGTAACCGACCCGAGGAAAAAAACCAGCACCTACCCAATAGCTTGATCTTCAACCCAATCTCTGTCAGCGCTTGGACGAATCCGGCCGTCTCCCCGGAAGCGACGTGCCCGCCATCTCTCCTCAACATATTCAATCCATCAGTCCAATCAGCCCAGCGTTGGACATCCGGTGCGATCTGGTCTGCCAAAGACCCATCGTTTGCGGTGATCAGGGAGAACGACAGCGGGGAGGGCATCAATGGCGAGCGTTGCGGGACATCGTCGTCGCGTAGGGCATGGAGCGGAGGAGCACACGTCCCCGTTGCAACTTCGGTGATCTGGGAGATTTCAAAACGTTCCGGGAGGTCTTCCAGGCCAGCCCGAACCGGGAACTTCACAGGACTATCCACGTAGTGCATATACTTTAGTCCAGCGTCCTGCATTCCACAAGAACGTCTCAGTAGCCGATCGCAAAGGCCATCTTTAATCACGCACCAATCTCAAAAATCTCCAAGGGCGGGCAGGACGCCGGACACCTTCGCGATGGTTCACGGTTGTCAGCGGGATGGCGTTCATAAACCAGGTTCCTTGGGTGAGACAGTGGATTCGTTGTTGTCGAACAAATTCATAAGACTCCTTGTAGAGTTTCGCGCGCAAATTCCTATGAGAAGGTCAGCGATGGGCGAGTCAGCATCGACAAACGCCAACCAACCTGACGGGGACCTTGCTCAACAGGTCATCCTCTTCCTCCAGCTCCTTCATTTGGCGCTCCCGTACGGCCTGGTAATCCGATTCGAGGAAGTCCTGTTCCACCTCATGCCACGGGCGTACGTTCTCCCGCCGGAGCGCGACGCCAACCCTATAAAGCGGTGAGTTATGCTGACAAGGTAGCGATGTGTGAACGTACTGGCTGCGGGTCAGGGCAACAATACGAGTAAAGTCGACGACCGAAGAACCGCTTTCATTCCACATCCTCAGGAAGAACTGCATTGCCAGAGAATGCACTTTGTGGTAATCGAGGAAGAAAGGTTGGAAAGTTGTGAGTGTGGAATCTGGATGTGAGAGTCAGTTCGCGAGGTATTTCAATGCGCCATATTCTACCAACATCCGGGAGCAAATATTGCCCAGTGCTCCGACAGAAGCTCTACGATTTCGTTCGAAGCGCGGGCAATTGGACACCGTCTTTCAGGCGGACGACTGATCTGCTCAGTCACAACCGTGGCAAAGTAATCAGGATCCCTGCACGCGAAATGTTTCTGAACGCAATCAGCCAACCTCCACGACCAGGAAACCGAGGGGGGGGGG
>Ga0307516_10006372_pt1 | contig 13837 bp, 8 predicted proteins | sample 19_EM_MG_FD_203310 | JGI IMG/M metagenome (GOLD analysis project Ga0307516, IMG submission 203310) | Populus trichocarpa ectomycorrhiza microbial communities from riparian zone in the Pacific Northwest, United States - 19_EM | ecosystem: Host-associated > Plants > Roots > Unclassified | place... | reverse complement strand
CGTCAGGCCCGGGGCGCGGAAGGTGTCGCCGATATAGCGGATGGCGGTGCCTTCGGGCAGGCCGAGTTCGACGAGCCGGGCCGGACCGATGACGTACTCGGCCACGCCCGCAATCGCGTTGGCGATCATCAACCAGGCCATGATCGTGACCAGCCGGGACAGCTCTCGGGCGGTCAGAGCGACCATGACGAGCAGTAGGATCAGCGGCTGCGCCGTGAGCCGGACCCCGACCAGGGTCTGGACGATGCCGTGATGCGCGAACCCGACCAGCACCCACACGCCGGACAAGACCACGGCGGCCCCCCCGGCCAGCACCTGCCGCCACGACGGCGGCCGGCGGATCAGGGTCACGATCAGCAGGCTCCAGGCGACGGCCGACGAGCTCAGGCTGAGCGCGTAGTCACGGCCGCCGAAGGCGTCGCCGACCGCTGCTCTGACGCCGATCATCCAGAGACCCAGCGGCGCGCAGAAGACGATCGCCACGTACACCGTGCCGGGGAACGGCCGCACCGCGACGAACAACAGGAACGCCATCAGAAACGGCAGCAGCGGCGATTTCCCGGCGAGCAGGCAGGTCACCACCGCGAGGACCATCACCGCCGAGCCGTTGGCGACGATCGACCGGCGTGCTCCCGGCGTCTGCACGCGCCACCACGCCGCTGTCGACGGCGCCCGCAGAAGGCCGATCACGCTGGTCATTCGCTGGTGCCCGTCGGTCCGGCCGTCGCTGTACGGCGGGCTCGCACCGATCGGTACGCCGCGAGGATCGCGTCCACGTGGCGGTCCCAGTCCAGCAGTTCACCGTCCGAGAGCGCGGCGGAGGTCATCGCCGCGTACTGCGAGTCGGGCAGTGCGGCCGCCTGCTCCAGCCGCGGGCCGAGCTCGTCCGGTCCGTCGAACAGCAGGTACGACGAGGGGGACGCCATCACGGGCTCGGCGATCCGGCTCGCGAGGATCGGCCGGCCGGCCACAAGCGCCTCGGCGCAGACCAGACCGTACGTCTCGGGCCATCGGCTGGGGAAGACGAACCAGCCGGCCCGGCGCAGGGCGCTCTGTTTGCCGGTTTCGTCGAGGTAGCCGAGGTACTTCACCGACGGATTCGCGGTGGCAGCCGCCTCGATCTCGCCGCGCATCGGGCCGTCCCCGGCAATCATCAGCGTTCCTTGGTCTCGCAGGGAGCTCGACATCCAGCCGCGCAACAGGTCCCCCGGTCCCTTGTGGCCGTTGAGGGCGCCCATGTAAAGAAAGGTGGCCTTGTCCCCGGGCGGGAGGGCTCGCCGCTGCTGGGGCACCGGGGTGGAGAGCAGCACCACGCGCTGGTCGAGGTGCCGGGCGGCGGGCACGTGCCGGAGCAAGGTCGCCCTGGTCCGCTCGGACGGGAACAGCAGCAGCACCGCGCGCAGCCCGCGCACCAGCACCGCCGAGCGCGCCGCCAGCAGGGTGTCGACGACTTTGGCCCGGCCGAGGTTGCCCAGCGCGTTGTTGGGGTCGGCCACGGCGAAGTCGTGCACGGAGTGACACGTCGGATACTCCTCGGCCAGCCGCGCGAACGGCCGCATGCCGAGCCCTTGCCAATTGTGCACGTGCACCACGTCGGGGGCGAACGCCGCGAGGTCGCGCAGGCTCAGGCCGGTCGGGTCGGCCACGTCGCCGAGGTGCGTGAACACCTTGCGCAGCGGCCCGGTCCTGGCGCCGAGCCGGTCGCTCACTCGGCGGTGCACAGCCTGGTCCTCCGGCGCGCCGTGCTGCGAGGGACGACTGAACACACGGACCTTGTGGCCCTGGGCGGTCAGCGCCCTGCTGAGGTCACGGACGTACTGCTCGGCCCCGCCGCGTACGGCGAAGGACGAGTGCACCATGGCGATTCGCACCACTGTGTCCCTACCGCGCCGGCGCCGAGGCAGGTACGTCGGCGAGAAGGGAGACCAGATGGTCGGCCGCCGCTCGCCAGGAGCGTCCGCCCAGTTCAGCGGTCGCCGCCGGAACCTGACCACTTTCCACCTGCCGCAGGGCGCGCACCATGGCGTCACCGGTCCAGCTGTCCATCCGGACGGCGGCGCCCCCGGTCGCTTCGAGCAACGCGGGGTCCGGCGAGATCACCGTCGGGGTGCCCAACCGGAGCGCCTCGGCCGCCGGCAGGCCGTAGCCCTCGAAGTGACTCGGCATCAGGAAGGCGGCCGCGCCGGCCACGGTCGCGGCGTACTCGGCGTCGGAGAGCCTGTCGACGAAGAGCACGCGTCCCGCAGCAGGCGATTCCGCCGCGACGCGGCGGAATTCCTCGACCGGGTTCCCACCAGTCAGCACCACCAGATGGTACGCGGGCAGCTGCGCGACGGCTTCGACGGCGAGCTCGACGCCTTTGTGCGGAGCATGGCCCGCGACCACCAGGTAGCGGTCGCCCCTGCCGTGCATCGCCGAGATCGGCGCGGGCAGGGTGCCCGGTGCCACGCTCAGGTCGCTGCCCGGATGCCACACCGAGGTCGTCGAGTACGGGACGCCGTAGATGCCAAGCAGGTCGTGCCGGGTGCGGGCGCTGACACAGATCAGCCGCCGCGACCGGCGGATCGCGGTGTTGTAGCTCAACCGGCGATATTGCCGCTGGGACGACGACAGGTCGTGCGGCCAGAGCTTGAACGCGAGATCGTGCACGACCGTGGTCACCGGCAGCCGGCTGCCGACGATGGCCAGCGACGGGCTCAGCGACAGCACCCGGGCATCGGTCCCCGAAACCCGCCCAGTGATCCGGCGCAACGTCTCGGTCGCCGCCGCGATGACGCCGGCCCGGCCGTGCTCCTGCGAGCTGACGATGTCGACCTCCGCGGCCCGATCGCCCGGCGGGTCCCAGCCGGCCGGGGCGGCGACGACCCGTAGTCCCTCGCCACCCGGCCAGTAGCGGACCAATTCGGACAGGACGCGGGTTATGCCGCCCGCCCCCACGCCGCTGCAGTCGAGGATCGTGGTCGTCACCGTCGTCCCCCGCCCCGGCGCCGCCGGCTAGCGGGCCGCATCGTCGATCCAGTGGGCCATCCGATCGGCAAACCGGTCGGCCGAGAAACCACCCGCGTGCCGGCGGATCCGGTCGCTCGACAGCTCACCCAGCCGGTGCACGGCCGCCGCGTACGGGCCGGGCTCGCGGGAGTCGAGCAAGAAGCCGGTCTCGCCGTCCACGACCGTCTCCTCCAGCCCGCCGCGCCGCAGCCCGAGCACCGGGGTGCCGCAGGCCTGGGCCTCGACGGGGATGATCCCGAAGTCCTCGTGGGCCGGGAAGAGCAGCGCTCGGGCACCCCAATACAGCTCCCGCAGGCGGCTGCGCTCCGGGCGTACTTCAAAGTGGATCGGCACCCGCGCCCCGGCGGCGAACCGGCGCAGCCGCTGCTCCTCCGGACCCGATCCGGCGACCATCAGCGGCAGGCCGGCAGCTTCGGCGATCGCGATCATCAGGTCGAAGTTCTTGTACGGAATCCAGCGTCCCACGCCCAGGAGGTAGTCACGGGACTGGTGCTGCTGCGCGGCCGGGGCGGCGGAGAAATAGTCCACGTCGACCGGCGGGTTGACCACCGTGGCGTCGCGTCCCCAGAACCGGTTGATCCGGCCCTGCACCTCACGCGAGTTCGCCGCGTACGCGTGCACGTGCCGGCTCAGCCGGATGTCCGCCCGCTGCAGCACCTTGCGAGGCACGCCGAGCATCGGGTTTGAGCCACGGCCGTCGAAATCCGGGCTCCAGACGTAGCGGGCCGGCGAGTGGATGTAGCTCAGGTGCCGGGTGTGTTCTGGATCGCCGAGTTTCACAGTGTGGGCGAAAGCATGGCTGGACGAGATGACGACGTCGAACCTCTGGTTCGTCAGGGTGCGCCACACCAGCGGCATGGCAGGCAGCGCGAGTGCCTTGCTGTGCCGCAGTGGCGTGCGCGCCAGCCACGACTGACGCAGGCGCAGCCGGTCGGTCGGCACTCCCTCGTCGGCCCAGAGAACGAAGCGCTCGGCGTGCGGCAGCAGCTCCCCGATGGCCAGGAAAACCGCCTCGGAACCACCGGTGGCTCCGAACCATTCATGCACCATGGCGACCGAACGGCCGGCGAGCAGCGGCGACCGCGCGGTCAAGTCGGGCACGGTCATGCCGCGACACGCTCGTCGGATCGCACTTCTATCCCCCGGAGGATGGCTGGCGAGGGCCCAGAAAGGCACCTCGCTGGATGGCCGCATCATTTAGTCGGCTCGGAGTGGAAGTTGTCAACCCACACCGAGGTGGTAGAGGACCGCGTCCGGGTTCTCTTCCCGGGTGATCCCCAAGCCGTCCACCGAGCCGGTGTAGTAGTGCTCAGGCGGCACCGAGCCTTCGGGCGGGGAGGGCAGTTGAGCGGCGATCGGCTGCCGCAGCACCACAACCGTCCGCACGCCGAGTTCCCGCAGGTACTGCACGCTGGCAGCGTCCGGGAACGAGCTGGTGACCTCGCGCATCCTCACGCTGCCCGGCGGGATGAAGCCGCTCTGCCCGTTGACCAGGCGCGGGAAGCCATCGGTCGACCAGTGCATCATCAGCTGGTCGTCCATCCAGTTCGTGGGGAGGACGAGCACGGGATCCGCCGCCTGCGCGAACGCAGCCGGCGCCTGCGGCACAGGCGCCGACGGCACTGTCGCAATGCCTTCGAGCAGCCCCAATCCGATCGGTACGACCATGCCGAGGGCCAGTAGCGGCCGACCGATCGCTGGTCGCCGACGCAACCACGGCGCGACTCGGTCCCCGATCGCGGTGACGGCACCGGCCGCCAGCACGCCGAGGAGGAGTGTGGCGAAGACGACGAGCCGTCCGGGAACCCGAACACCGGCCCAACCCGGCAGGTGCGCCCACATCTCGCGGTAGGGAAAGGTGATCGGTGCCCGGAGGCCCATCGCTACCCAGAGAACGCCCGCGAGCACGGTGGCGAGGAGAAGCCGGCGCCGCCACGGCCACGGGGACAGGAACAGTCCGACCGCGGCCAGGGCGTACAAGGTAAAGCCGGGAAGCAGGATCGATTCCCAGCCGCCGCTTTGCATGAAGGTCTGTCGCAGCGGCTCCTGCATGTCGCCCCACAGCCAGCTCATCGGCGGGGCGGCGAAGAAGCCGCGTAGCGGCGGCGAGTAAAGCATGATCTCTTCTAGAGCCCGGCCCTTGGAGTTGTAGAGCGCAAGGACCTTGAAGTACGGGTAAGCCATCAGGCCGACGACGGCGGCGAACGCCACCATGCCCGCGAGGTCGAAGATCAGCAGCCGGCGGCCGAACGGCGGCCGGCGGCGCAGCCAGCCCGCGGCCGAGATCAGCACAATCAGCCCGACCAGGTAGCCGAACGGCATGCCGAGTCCGAAACCGAGGCTCACCTGCCAGGCCGCGACCAGCCAGCCGGCCAGAGCCCAGCCTGGCCGGGCCAGCTTCGGCTGGTAGCCGTGCCGCAGGGAGTAGCCGTGCCCGCGGGCCAGCATCGCCAGGCTCAGAGCGATGCCGCCGATCGACAGGATGTTCAAGTGCGCGCCCTGGGTCCAATGCCACGGCGCGTAGGCGAAGGCGGCGCCGGCCAGAGCCGCGCCGGGCACCCGTGAGCCGAGCTGGCGGGAGAGCACGTAGGCGCCGAAGAAGGCCAGCGCGAAGGCGAGCAGATAGAGGATGTTGTATCGCACGACGGCGGCCTGCGGCCCCGACCCGATCAGGCCGGCGGGAAGGTAGCCGAGCAGCGTGTCGGAGTACGCGAGGGCGTAGCGGTCGGTGAGGAAGGCGTTCGTGTCCCACAGCCGGTGAATGTCGTGCGTGGCGGACCAGCCGATCCAGGACACCTGCCAACTCTGCAGCGAAGGATCCCAGATGTCGAACGGGAAGTTGTGCAGATTTCTCGCCGCCGGCCAGGTCATCGCGACCGATGTCAGAACCGCGAACAGCGCGACAAGCGTCCACTCGTGAGTCAGGAACCGGCGGGCCCGCCCGGCCCGCTTCGACAAGGTGCCGGAGGCGACGCCGGAGTCCGGTTGCCGGAGCCGATCCTCCGCAAATGCCTGATCTGTCAATGTCTTCCGTTCTCTGACGCCCACTCCGGAACGTTCCGCGCAGCTCCGGGCCGCAGTGTCGTCGGCGCGGCCCGAGCGTGGATCATACGGCCGGCGGCGGCGCCCAGATGCCCCGCTGGGCGGGAGTCATTATTCGCTGGCGAGGACCTTGATCGCACCGTTCGAGAATTGGACGCACAACTGGGTCGCACCACCGACGGTCCGGGCGAAGACCCGGAGCGAGTCGTCGCCCGGCCGCCCGAGGACCTCCTGCGGCCGCATCTCGAATGCAGGACTGACAACGAGGTTCTTGGCCGGATCCGCGACACCTTCGACGATCTCAACGCGCGTGGTTGGGTGCGGCGAACCGATCCACCCTGCCCCCGTGCCTGCGACATGCTGGCCGTCGACGTTCACACCCGGCTGGGTGAGGGAGGCCCGGACGACAGACCGTCCCGCGTCGGTGCCGAAGTCGACCGCGGCGGTCGCACAGTTCGTGATTTTGGTGTCGACCAGGCAACCACTCGGCTCACCGTCGGTCGGGCCGGGCACGAACTGCACACCGATCTCGCGGCGCGGGCCCGGGTTGTTGCCGCCGACCACGAATCCGCCGACCCAGCGGCAACCGTTGCGGGCGATCCGCACGCCCACGCCCCCGTTGAAGTCGGCATAGCAGTTCACGCAGCCCAGGGCGAGCGCCGCGAGATGGAACGGAACGGTCTGCCGGATCCCCCAGCCGTGGCAGTTGACCATTGAGGACCCATGACTGTCTCCAGCCATCCGAAAGCCGATGCCCTGATTCTCGAAGGACAGGCAGTTGACGAACATCGAATCATGCGGGCCGTTGAAGTTGAACCCGTCGCCCTCGTTGTCGTGCGACCGGACGGCGGTCAGGCGAGCTTCCATCTGATGCGACGGGTACGGCAGACCCGCCGACCCGCTCCACTCACTGTACAGACCGTCCTGCCGGCAGTTGAAGATGATGACCTCGGACAGCTCGTACCCGTACCCGTAGATCCGCAGGCCGAAGCCGCCGCCCGGATTCTCGGCCTTGTTGCCGTCGAGCGTGAGGTCGCGCACGCTGAAGTAACTGATCCCGCCGGTGTCGCCGGTGCCGGTGAGCTGGCCGAAGTCGGCCGACTCCAGGATCGCGCCGTTGGCGCCGGGGTGCAGACGGAGCGTCGTGGCGTCGCCACCAGCGCCGCGCAGATGCACCTTTGAGTGCAGCCGCAGACCACGGGTCAGGTAAACACCGGCGGGGATGAAGACGATGCCACCGGCGGCCGCGGCCGCGTCGACTGCGTTCTGCAGTGCCGCGGTGTCGTCGGCCCGGCCGTCGCCGGCTGCGCCGTGCCGGCGGACGTCGAAAACCGTCTCAGCCTCTGATGCTGGTCCGTCCGACGCGAGGTAGCCGGTGGCGGCGCCGGTGACCCCCGCACCAATGACAAGGGCCCCGCCGCCCGTGAGCATGGCACGCCGCGACGGCGACGGCGGAGTGTCACCGGGCAGCCGATCCCGCACCTGGCGGCGCCACCACCGGCGACCGGCGTCAAAGGTGGCTGTCCATGGAGTCACTCGAGGAAGGCTATAGGACAGGCCAGCGCCACCCGGCGGACCGCCTGTTCAGCTGTGACGTTGCCAGAGATCCCGGAGCGGTTCCCATTTCCCGCCCAGGTCCTCCTCGCAGTTCGCTTCGATCATCTCGGTCGCGAGGGAATCCGCATCGCGCTCCCAGGAGAGTCCGCACAGCGAACGCCCGTCCTTCTGCCGGAACGCGTACTCGATCACCTTGCCCGGCGATCCGGTGACGCCGCCGGTCGTCCGGGTCGGGTCATGCACGCCTGGGGCGACCTCGTCGGAGTTTAGGTTCAGCTGCTGCCGGTAGGTGCGTGCGGCGTTCCTCTGCTCCTCGCTCTTATAGACCACGAAGTGCACCCAGGCCGAGCCATACCGGCAGGTCACGTGCCGGGTCTCGTCCGGGTTCAGCGGCGGGGCGCCCTTGTCGACGTTGGACACACACGGGCCCATGGTCGAGGACAGCCACGGCGCCGCGAGACCGGCCAGCTCGAAGTCGAGCTTGGCCTTGTTCGACGCCGCCTGCGTCGCGTCGAAGAGCCCCAGCGCGGCCGACGACGGGGTCGGACTCGGCGCGGGTTTGTCGCCGCCGGTCGAGGCGCCGAGGAAATAACCGCCGGTGCCGGCGGCGAGCGCCGCCACCACGATGCCCACGATCAGCTGGACGACCGGTGTCCGCCGCTTCGGCGGCACCGGGGCGATGCGCGGCGGGTATTGCGGGCCAGGGTCGCCCGGGAACGACGGGTGTGCCGCCGCGCCCCACCCTGGCGATTGCGGCTCCGCCGACCAGCCCGGACCGGGCTGCGGGGACCCCGATATCGGTGCGGCGGACCAGGCGCCACCCGGCGCCGGCCAGCCGGCCTGATGGCCTCCCGACTGACCCTGGGTTGAATCTTCACTCACGAACGGCACGTTAGCAGCAGGCAGCGATGGCCATAAGCCCGAGATCAGCGGCGCTTGGGTGTCGCGTGAGCCGGGCAGTCCGTATGATCCCCTGGCTGTCCCGGCCGGTTCTCGCGCCAGGGAGCTGTTCGCACGGGGAGAACGGATTCAGTGAGTAACAAGGCGAGCGTCGGGGACACACTGGAGCATCCGGAGCAGGACGCCGAACCGGGTGTGCAACCGGCCACCGCCGGGTGGCGACGTCCGGCCCGGTGGCTGTCGCACGAGTGGCTACTCGCGGCGATCGGCTCGGTTGCCCTGGCGGTCGGCATGACGTGGCCGCTCATGAGGGACCCGTCCAGGACATTCGCCTCCGACTTCTGGGATCCGTCGCTGCAGGCCTGGCAGGTCGCGTGGAGCGCCTGGACCCTCGAGCACGACCCGGGCCGGATGTGGCAGACCAATGCGCACTTCGGCGAGGTTCTGTCGTTCGCCTACTCGGACTCGCTGCTGGGCTACCTCCCGGCCGGGCTGATCGGTTCCGGCCCTGTCGCCGCGGTGCTGCGTTACAACATCCTTTTCCTGCTGGCCTTCGCTCTCGCGTCGTTCGGGGCCTACGTGCTCGCCCGGCAGTTGGGTGCGGCTCGGACCGGCGCGCTGGTGTCGGGCGTCGGTTTCGCCTACGCGCCCTGGCGGTACGCCCACCTGTCCCACCTCAACATCCTCTCCATCGGGGGCATCGCACTGGCCCTGGCCATGCTGGCCCGCGGACACGGCTACTCGCTGCGGCACGGCTACCAGCCGAAGCTGGCCCGGCCGGGCTGGGCTCTGGCAGGCTGGCTGGTCTCCGTCTGGCAGGTCACGCTGGGTTTCGGCCTGGGCCTGCCCTTCGGGTACGTGCTGGGCACCCTCACGGTGGCCGGTGTGGTGTTTTGGCTGTGGCGGCGACCGCCGTTCGGCAAGCGGCTGTTCTGGTTCGACGTGGCCGGCGTTGTGATCTTCCTCGCGGTTACCCTGCTCATGGCCGTTCCGTACCTCAAGGTCGTCCAGGCGTACCCGGACAGCGTACGCACTCTCGACGAGATCAATTCGTTCTCCGGCGACTACCGGCAGTTCCTCACCGCGCCCTCCTTCGAGTGGCTGTGGGGGCGCGGCAATCTCGGCCTCCGGTCGGCGATGGCCGACCAGGGAGGCAACGAGTCCTGGAACCTGCCCGGCTTCTTCCTGGCGGGTCTGGCCCTGCTCGGCCTGCTGATCTCGGCGTGGCCGCGGCGTCACCGGGTGCTGATGCTGGTGGCCGTCGCCGGCTTCGCCTGGGTGGGCATGGGCATGCGGGCGCCGGAAAACTACCCGTACCAGATGCTGCACCACTTCCTTCCCGGCTGGAACGCGATCCGGACGCCGGGCCGGCTGATCCTCTGGGTCACCCTGCTGTTTTCCCTGCTCGCGGCGGGTCTGGTCACCGCGCTTGCTGAGCGGACAAGGGCCTGGACGGCGAACTCCCGGCGATTACTGCGGCCGGTGCTGGCCGTCGCCCTGCTGATTCCGACCGGACTAGTCCTTCTCGAGGGTGTGCAGATCGCCCCGTTCGTCGACGTGCCCGAGACGCCGGTCGCGCTCGCCTCGCTGGAGCAGCCGCTGCTGGTGCTGCCCGCCAACAAGCTCGACGACGAGCTGACCATGCTGTGGTCGACCGACGGTTTCCCGACGATCGCGAACGGCTCCAGCGGCATGATTCCGCTCGGACTCGAACAGTTGCGCGAGACGGTCAAGTCCTTCCCGGACGCGACCAGCGTGGAGTACCTCCGCGGCCGGGGAATCCGCACCGTCGTGGCGCTGCGCCAAGGACATAGCGAGCAGGTCGCTCCGGAAGTCTTCCGCAAGCCACTGAGCGGCCTCGGCGTCACCAGCGAAGAAAAGCCTGGCGTCGTGGTCTTCCACATCGAGCCGAGGTAAGGCGCCGTTTCCCATTTGCCCGGGAAGGCAGAATCGTACGGGTGGACATCGCGGTGCTCGGGCCGGTCGAGCTGCGTGCCGACGCCGGCGTGCCGGTGCCGGTCGCGGGCGCCCGCCTGCGTACGCTGCTGCTCCTGCTCGCCTTGGACGCGGGCCGCGTGGTCTCCGCGGACCGGCTCGCCGACGGGATCTGGGCCGATGATCCGCCCGCCGCGGCGGCGAACGCGTTGCAGGCGCTGGTGTCCCGGCTGCGCCGCACGGGCCTGGCCATCGAGTCCACTCTGGCGGGCTATCGCCTGCTGATCGACCCTGACCGGGTCGACGCGCACCGGTTCACCCGCCTGGCCTCCGGCGCCGCCGGGGACGTCGCCGTGCTGCGGGAGGCGCTCGCGCTGTGGCGTGGACCGCTGGAATTTGCCGATGTGGCGCGTGCCGCCGCGACGCGGCTCGAGCAGTTACGCCTGAGTGTCGTGCAGGAGCGGACCGCCGCCGAGTTGCGGTCGGGCGAGGCTATCGGGCTGGTCCCCGAGCTTGAGGAGCTGACCGCCGCGCATCCGCTGCACGAGCCGTTCGCCGTGCTGCTGATGCGAGCGCTGGCTGCCGCCGGGCGCCCCGGTCGCGCGCTGGAGGTGTACGAGCGCACCCGCCGGGATCTCGCGGAGTCGCTCGGGGCCGATCCCTCCGCCGCCCTCGCCGAGGTGCACCTGGAGCTGCTGCGCGCGGAGCGGCCGGCGGCCCGCCCGCGCGGCAACCTGCCCGCCGCGGTCAGCAGCTTCGTCGGGCGGGACGCCGATGTGCGCGCGGTACGCGAGCTGATCGCCGCGCACCGCCTGGTCACGCTGACCGGGCCCGGCGGCAGTGGCAAGACACGGCTCTCCGTCGAGGTGGGATCGGCGCTGGCCGGCGCCCAGACCGACGGCGTCTGGCGGGCGGAGCTGGCGCCCGTGACCGACGCCGCCGAGGTGCCGCAGACCATCCTGACGGCGCTCGGGTTGCGCAGCCAGGTGCTGCTGACCCGGCCCGGCAGGCCGCCGGTCATGGAGGCTGTGCAGCCGCTGCAGCGGCTGCAGGAAGCCCTTGCGGGCAAGCGGATGCTGATCATCCTCGACAACTGCGAGCACCTGATCGGCGCAGCGGCCCAGCTCGCTGATGCCCTGCTGCGTGCGGCGCCCGGGCTGCGCCTGCTCGCCACCAGCCGGGAGCCGCTCGGCATCCCCGGCGAGCAGCTGTGGCCGGTCGAGCCGCTCGCGCTGCCGCCGGGTGACGCCGACCCGGCCACCGCCGCAGGCTTTCCGGCCGTACGGCTGCTGGTCGACCGGGCCGCCGGCTTCACGCTGAACGCGGCCACGACCGGCCCGGCCGTACGGATCTGCCGTGCCCTGGACGGGATGCCGCTGGCCATCGAGCTCGCCGCCGCCCGGCTGCGCACCCTCCCGGTGGGCGTGCTCTCCGATCGCCTCGCCGACCGGTTCCGCCTGCTCACGGGTGGCAGCCGCACCGCGCTGCCCCGGCACCGGACCCTGCGGGCCGTCGTCGACTGGAGCTGGGATCTGCTCACCGGCCCGGAGCGCGAGTTGTGGCGGCGGTTCGCGGTCTTCCACGGCGGCGCGCAGGTGACCGCCGTGGAGCGGGTCTGCGGCGCCGACATCGATCTGCTCGGCGCGCTGGTCGACAAGTCCCTGCTGGTCCTCGGCGCCGACGGCCGCTACCGGATGCTGGAGACCATCCGCGAGTACGGCCTGGAAAGGCTCGCGGAGGCCGGCGAGACCGAGCGGCTGCGGGTGGCCCACGCCGTTTATCTGCTGGCCCTGGCCGACGAGGCCGAACCGCAGCTGCGCGGCCACGACCAGTTGCACTGGCTGAATCTGCTGACCGCCGAGCACGACAACCTGCATGCCGCTGTACGCGCCGCGATCGAGGCCGGCGACGCCAGGACCGCCATGGCGCTGACCGCGCGACTGAGCTGGTATTGGTGGCTTCGCGGGCACCGGGCCGAGGGTTCCAGGCTGGCCCGGGAGGTGCTCGCGATGCCCGGCGAGGCGTCCGACGGCGACCGCGCTGTGACGCACATGTTCGCTGCTCTGAACGGCCTCGAGGGCGCGTCGACGAAGGAGGATGTCAGGGAATCGTTCTACGCGGCCGAGCGGCTCGCGTCCAGCTCCGACAACTGGCATCCCGCGCTGCGGCTGGTGCCTCCGCTGGTGGCCGTTTTCAACTCGGGCGGCGAGGCGATCGGCGTCGAGATCATCGAGCCGCTGTACGAGGATCCGGACGCGTGGGTGCGCTCGATCGCCAAGATGTTGACCGCGCAGTTGCGGCTGAACCTCGGCCAGAGCCCCGAGCTGATTGAGGCCGAGATGCGCGAGGCGCTGGACGGTTTCCGGGCGCTCGGCGAGCGCTGGGGCATCGGCTTCGCGTTGAGTCTGCTCGGCGACCTGGCGGCGGCGCGCGGCGATCTCGAGGTCGCGGTGAGCTGGCAGCGGGAGGCGATCGCGCTGGTCCGGGAGGTGGGCATCCGGGAGGACCTGCCGCAGCTGGAGGTGAAGCTGGCGCACCTGCTGTGGCTGTCCGGCGACCGCGCCGAGGCCCGCCGGATGCTCAAGCAGGCCCGGCTGTCCGCCGAGGACGTGGGCCTGTCGGAGGTGATGGCCGCGGTGGAGTACGGCAACGCCATGATCGCGCGCGAGGAGGGCGCCCTTCAGGAGGCCCGCGAGCGATTGGAGGCCACGGCGGCGCTGGTGGTGCGGTCCACGTTCGCGCCGCAGTTCCATGCCCTGATCCAGTCGGCTCTGGGCCTGGTCACGGCGGCGTCCGGCGATCTGGCGCAGGCCCGGGAGTTTCACTTACGAGCGGTCGGGATCGCGGTGGACTCCAAGGACGCGCCGGTGGTGGCGACGACCATGGTCGGTGTCGCCGATCTCGCCCTGCGCTGCGGCGATCCGGCCCGCGCGGCCCGGCTGCTCGGCGCCGCCGACGGGATCCGCGGGTCGTCCGACCGTAGCGTTTCCGACGTGGACCGCATCGCCGCCGAAGCCCGCGCCGCTCTCGGCGACGCGGGCTTCTCCCGTGCGTATCAGGACGGCACGACGGTGACGACGGCGACGGCCTTCGCGGCCACGGGCCTCACACCCGCCGCCTGAACGCCCAACCAGAGCGTGCCTGTTCGCGCCGGGGCAATTCCGGTCTGCCGGCGGGTTCGCCGATCGGCAGCCAAGCGAGCAGCGCCAGGCTGAACCAGAAGTACAGGTTGCCGCCGATCAGTTCGAGCGGCGGGCGCGGGCGCTTCTCCCAGACCCAGAGCAGCCTGGAGGTCATCAACAGGTACGCGGCACCGCCGAGATAGAGCGGCCGCTTGTCGGTTCTGGACGACAGCCCGGCCTCTACGCAGCGGATGATCGCGGGCAGCAGCCAG
>Ga0307516_10006371_pt1 | contig 13838 bp, 10 predicted proteins | sample 19_EM_MG_FD_203310 | JGI IMG/M metagenome (GOLD analysis project Ga0307516, IMG submission 203310) | Populus trichocarpa ectomycorrhiza microbial communities from riparian zone in the Pacific Northwest, United States - 19_EM | ecosystem: Host-associated > Plants > Roots > Unclassified | place... | reverse complement strand
TTGTCGGCTTCAATGCGCTTGCCGGAAAACTTCAGCGTGTTGGCGGCCTGCGCGAGCTGGGCGCGTTCGCTCGCGCTGTCGGCCAGCTGGAAGGCCTCGAATTTGAAAGGTACGGTCACATTGCAGCCGCGCGCGCCGGTGGCGATCCAGCCGCGCAGCGTGTCGGTAAAACCATCGAGCGGCGCAAGCTGGCGGCTGTAGCTGATGGACTGGCCGGTGAGTTCGGCAAAACGCGCGTGGATGGCCGGTGACTTGCTGTGCGCAACCGGGTTGCCGAGGACGCAGTAGTGATCCATTGTTGGCGTCGCGCTCAGCGCTCGAGTTGTTTTGTCTCAAGCGTTTCGTCGCGCGTGAACTTGAAGCGCGACACCACCACGATCTGGTCGGCCTTGCGCCGCATCGCGTCACTGAACAGCCCGAAGGGGCCGGTGCTGCGCGCAATGCTCTGGGCGCGGCGGTCCAGGGTCAGGTTGCCCGAGGTTTCGGCCACCTCGGTGGACAGCACCCGCCCGTCGAAATTGATGGTGAGCACCATGGTCAACTCGCCATAGAGTTTTTTGCCGGCCATCTCCGGGAAGTTGACGGTGCCCTTTTCCTCGATCTTGCGGCGCAGCGCGTCGTAATACACGGCGTAGACCTCTTCGCGCGTCGCCGGGCTGATGTAGCGTTTTTTCGGCCTGGCGTTTTCTTCGTTGATGCGCCGCTCGATCTCGGCCAGGATCTTGATCAGCCGCTTGCGTTTTTCCTCGCGTTCGGCCTGGGCCGCGTCGCGCGTCGGCACCTTGGGGTCGGGCGGCGGCATGGCCGCGAGTTCTTTCTTGATTTGCGCCAGCAACAGGGTTTGCTGCTCCTGCATGGCGTCGATCTTGCGCTGCGCGTCCTCACTGGCATCGCCGAGCTCGGTCAGCGCCGAAGGCGGCAGCGGGCTCGTGGCCCGGCCCTTGTCGGCTTCACCGCCGCCAGCCAGCGAGGCCTGCGCAATCGCCTTGGCCACGTCCGGCCGCTCTTTGGATTTGGCGTTGACCAGGATCACTTCCAGCGGCGTGTCCTGGAACACGCGGTTGAAACGTTCCGGGTCGACAAAACGCACGGTCAGCAGCACTGCATGCAGGGCGACTGAAAAGCCCAGGGCGATGTGCAGAGTGCTGGGTGATTTCACAGGGAAGGATTATCGGGGCTAACCGCCGCCAGCAACAGGGGCGTTTTCCGCAGGCGCCTCGTTCAGATCGACGGCAATCGATATCGGACCGGCGGCGATTTCGGACTCGTTGTCTTCCTCCTCCACCTGCCCGGCGGCGGCCTCATCGACGACCGCGTCGAGGCGCTCGACCACCGTGCCACTGACGTCGAGCGTGATCTCGTCGATCTCCCCCAGACGGATGCGGAGCTTCGCGCCGCGCGGCAGGCCTTGCGCCCCCATGGCCGGCAGCACCAGCGGCAGGTCGTCGGCGCGCACCAGGTTGTCCTTGAAGGCTGTGGCCGTGAGTTCGGTGATGCCGTTTTGCTGCAAATACTTCAGGGTCCAGTAACGCTCGATGCCGGCCTGGAAACCGTTGTACGCGCTATAGGCCCCGTCAAAGCCGGAGATGATGGAAAACAGCTCGGCGTCCTTGGGCTTGAAAGGCGCGGCCAGCGCCGCAGTGCGGCCGTGTGTCACGCAGGCGATGATTTGCCACTGGTTGACCAGGTCGGTGTAGCGGCGCAGCGGTGAAGTCGCCCAGGCGTAACTCCTGACGCCGATGCCGGCATGCGGCAGGGCCTTGGTGCCCATGCGCACCTTCACGCCGGGCGCCAGGCTGGCCTGGCTGCGGTAGATGCCGGGCACGCCGTGTTCGGCCAGCCACTCGCCCCAGCTGCTGTTGGCCAGGATCATGGCCTCGGCCACGATCAGGTCCAGCGGCGCGCCGCGCTTGCGGATGCTGATGCTGACTTTCTCGTTGCCTTCAGGCTCCTGCCCCGGCGGGTTGTCCAGGTTGAAGTTGTAGTCCGGCCGGTTGAAATTTTCCGGCTTGCCGCGAACGATCTCGCGCTGGGCTTTCAGGTGCCGCGCCAGCCGGTGCAGAAAGGACAGCTCCCTGGCCCAGGGCACATCGGCCGGCGCCGCGCCGGTGTCGGCGCCCTCGAAAAACGCTTCGCTGAACACGTCGTCCAGCTTGTCGTGGCGCAGGTTGGCGGCAATCGGCACCTGTTCCAGCCGCGTCGCCGTGCCGCTGATGGCCAGCGTGGCTTCGTCCAGCGTGACGTAGAGCGACAGGGCCGGGCAGTTGCGACCTTCCTGCAGGGTGTAGCTTTGCACCACCTCGTCGGGCAGCATGGTCAGCTTGTAGCCCGGCATGTAGACGGTGGACAGGCGCGCGCGCGCCAGTGTATCGATGGGGCTGCCTGGCAGAACCGCCAGGCCGGGCGCGGCGATGTGGATGCCCAGCGTGACCGTGCCGCTGTCCAGGCCCTGCACCGACAGCGCGTCGTCGATCTCGGTGGTGCTGGAGTCGTCGATGGAAAACGCCCGAACCTCTGCCAGCGGCAAGGCGTCCTTGACGGGCGGCGCCTGCACGGCGGGAAAGCCGGTGCCCTTGGGAAAATTCTCGAACAGGAAGCGTTTCCAGTGGAACTGGTAGGGCGAGGCGATGGCGCCGGCCTGCTGCAGCAAATCCAGCGGCGCCTTGTGCGCGCTGCGCGAGGCCTCGACCACGGCCTTGTACTCGGGGCTGTTCTTGTCGGGCTTGAACAGGATTTTGTAAAGCTGTTCGCGCACCGGTCCCGGGCAACTGCCTTGCACCAGTTCCTCGGCCCAGGCCGCGATCTGCGCGATCACCTGTTTCTTTTTTTCGATGGCCAGCAGGGCCTGCTGCAGGATCTCGGCCGGGGCCTTGCGAAAACGCCCCTTGCCGGCGCGCCGGAAATAATGCGGCGCCTCGAACAGGCGAAAGAGGGCCGCCGCCTGCTGTTCGGTCGACGCCGGTTTGGCGGGGTCGGCGCTGAAATAGTCGCGCGCCAGGTCGGCAAAGCTGAACTCTTCCTCGCTGGCGAACTCCCAAGCAAGGTCCAGCTCGATCTCTTCGCTGATTTTTTGCCCGGCGGCCACCAGCTCGGCCGGCGCAGGTTTTTCAAACTTCAGCAGCGCGTTGGCGGCCTTGAGCTTGACCCGTTTGCCCGAGTCCAGCTCCACCTGCAGCGAGCTGTCAGCCTCGGACAAAATACGGCCGGCCAGGAACTTGCCGGCTTCTTCAAACAATACAAACAAAACGACATCCTTTGGTTACTCCGGCTAGTGTAATCAGCCGGCCTTGAGGCAGGTCCTCAGGCAAGGTTCAGGAAATCCATCATGTCCTGCAGGTGCGCGTCAAAGCCGCTGAGCGCGTGGTCGCCGCCTTCGAGCAGCTTGATGCGGGCGCCCGGATACCGTCCGGCCATCTCGCGCCAGTCCAGCACCTCGTCGCCCTTGGCGATCACCGCGAAGTAGTTGTCCGGGCGCGCGGCGGGGCCGTGGGTGAGCGCGCGAAATTCCTCGACAAACCGCGGCTCGAAGAAAAAGCGCTCGTTCGGGTCGTGCCAGGTGGTCTGTTCGCCGATGTATTTGGCGAGATCGCGCGCAGGGTTCACCGCGGGGTTGAGCAACACGGCCTTGCAGCCGAAAGTCTCGGCAAGGTGGGTCGCATAAAACCCGCCCAGCGAGGAACCGGCCACCGCCATCGAACCACGCGGCCAGGCGGCCATGCCCTGCACCAGCATGGCCATGGCCTCACGCGGCGAAGGCGGCAGCTGGGGGCACCACCAGCGCACCGCGGGGTGATGCTCCTGCACCCACGCGGCGACCTGTCGGGCCTTGGCCGACTGGGGGGAAGAGCGGAAGCCGTGAAGGTAGAGGAGGTGGGTGGTGAGCATGGCGGAGTGGTCGATGCGCAGGAAAATCGGAAGAAAAGTGGCCTCAGCCCACGCCCATTGGACATGTGATGCTACTTAATTAATAGCGAATCTGCTTTTTTGCCACGCCTGGCCACCGGGCAGGGCCTGGAACCGGCGGCTTTGCCATGCCGGACGCGTGCCTATAACTTGGGCATGCCCTTCATGCCGCCCATGCGTTTCATCATCTTCATCATGCCGCCGCCCTTCATTTTTTTCATCATGTCCTGCATCTGCTCGAACTCCTTGAGCATGCGGTTCACGTCCTGCACCTGCACCCCCGAGCCGGCGGCAATGCGGCGCTTTCGTGTGGCCTTGATCAGCTCGGGCTTGCGCCGCTCCAGCGGCGTCATGCTCTGAATGATGCCTTCCTTGCGGCGGATGTCCCTTTCGGCCTTGTCCATGTCGACCTGCCCGGCCTTGGCGGCCATCTGGGCCGGCAGTTTGTCGAGCAGGCTGGACAGGCCGCCCATGCTTTTCATCTGCTGCAGCTGGCTTAAGAAATCATTGAGGTCAAAGCCGCTGCCGGACTTCATCTTGGCGGCGAGTTTCTGCGCCGCTTCCATGTCCACGCCGGCCGTGACCTGCTCGACCAGCGCCACAATGTCGCCCATGCCCAAAATGCGCCCGGCGTGACGCTGGGCGTCAAAAACTTCGAGCCCGTCGATCTTTTCGCTGGTGCCGGAGAACTTGATGGGCGCGCCGGTGATCTGCCGCACGCTCAGCGCCGCGCCGCCGCGCGAGTCGCCATCGGTCTTGGTCAGGATGATGCCGGTCAGGGGCAGCGCTTCCTTGAAGGCTTTGGCGGTGTTTATCGCGTCCTGGCCCTGCATGGCGTCGACCACGAACAGGGTTTCGACCGGATTGAGCGCCGCATGCAGTGCCTTGATCTCGGCCATCAGGGCTTCGTCAATCGCCAGCCGGCCAGCCGTGTCGACCAGCAGCACATCGAAAAAATGCCGGCGCGCATGGTCCAGCGCCGCCAGCGCGATGTCCACCGGCTTCTGGTCTGCGGTGCTTGGGAACCACTCGGCGCCGGCCTGCTTCGTCACGGTCTTGAGCTGTTCGATGGCGGCGGGGCGGTACACGTCGCCGGAAACCGTGAGCACTTTCTTCTTGCGCTTCTCGATCAGGTGTTTGGCCAGCTTGGCAGTGGTTGTGGTTTTGCCGGCGCCCTGCAGGCCGGCCATCAGGATCACCGCCGGCGGCTGCACCGCCAGGTTGATGTCGCTGATACCTTCGCCCATGGTCGCCGCCAGTTCGCGGTTGACGATGCTGACCAGCACCTGTCCCGGCGACAGCGAACTCATCACTTCCTGGCCCAGCGCCTTGTCCTTGACGCGGGCGATGAAGTCGCGCACCACGGGCAGCGCGACGTCGGCCTCGAGCAGCGCCATGCGCACCTCGCGCAGCATGTCCTGCACATTGGATTCGGTGATGCGGGCCTGGCCTCGCATTTCCTTGACGAGGCGGGAAAGTTTGTCGGTGAGGGCAGAGGCCATGAGCAGGCTCCACAGCTGGAGCAAAAGGGGGTGAGGGAAGAAATACAGGCCTGCGTCGCAGGCAGCTACAGCTAAACTGTAGCCATGATTTTAACTTTGAGCGCTGGGTGGGGTCTGGCGACGGCGCTGGGCGCCGCGCTGGCCTACGCCGTGCTGGCGCTGGCCGCCCGACGCTTGAGCCAGCCCAGCGCCCGTGTGGTGCTGTTTCTGGCCTGGTTGCTGCATGCGCTCGCGCTGGCCGACGGCCTGCTCGGGGAGCCGCCGCGCTTTGGCTTTGCGCCCGCCCTGTCGATGACGGTGTGGCTGGTGCTCAGTGTGTACGCGATTGAAAGCCGACTCCTGCCGCAGCTCCAGGCGCGCTGGGCGCTGGCCGGGCTGGGCAGCGCCGCTGTGTTGCTGGCGCTTGTGTTTCCGGGCTCCAGCTACCACCGGATCGCCTCGCCCTGGTTGCCGCTGCACTGGGCGCTGGGCATCGCCTCCTACGGCCTGTTTGCCGCCGCCGTGGTGCACGGCTGGCTGATGGGCCGCTCCGAGCGCTTCATCCGTTCGGCCGCCCAGACCGACACCGGCGTGCCCCTGATGACACTGGAGCGCCTGACCTTCCGTTTTGTACAGGCCGGCTTTGCGCTGCTGACAGCCACGCTGGCGGTTGGCTGGATGTTTGCAGAAACCCTGTACGGCCCTGGCCTGGCCTGGCAATGGAACCACAAGACCATTTTTTCCGTGCTGGCCTGGCTGACCTTTGCCGGTTTGCTGGCCGGGCGGGCCCGCCTGGGCTGGCGCGGACGCCAGGCTGTGCGCCTGCTCTACCTGGGCTCCGGCCTGCTGCTGCTCGGTTATGCGGGTTCGCGTTTTGTGCTTGAAGTTGTCCTGAAACGCGTCTAGGCACATGAAATACCTGATCGTCCTTGTCGTGGTGCTGGTCGGCATCTGGTTCTGGCGCAACAACCGGCGTGCCGAACTCCGCAAGCCACCCCGGCAGCCGCCGGCCCCGCCAGTGGCCGGGCCAAAACAGGCCACGGAAGTCGTCGCCTGCGATGTCTGCGCGCTCCACCTTCCGCGCCCGGACGCGGTGCCCGGCAGGCAGGGCATGTACTGCAGCGAGGCCCATCGCCGCCAGGGCGAGGACTGACATGACAGGCGGCGCGGACTCGGGCAACTCCTGGTTCGGTCCAGCGCCCGGCGTGAGCGGCGCCTGGGACTCCGAGGCCAGCGGCGAATCGTTCGCGCGCCTGTGGCGGGCCTTCATGACGGCGCGCGTGACCATTGCCAGCGTGCTGGTCGCCCTGCAGGCCTCGATTTATGCGCTGGGCCAGCCAGTGCGCAAGGAAATGATTCTCCTGTGTGTGGTCTATTTCGCCGCCACGCTGGCGGTGCGCGCCTGGGCGCGCCCCAAACGACCGGGCAGCACCTTCGACGCCCAATGGCTGTACACCGTCGGAATCGACGTGCTGGCATTTTCGGCGCTGAATTTCCTTCAGCTCGGAGCGCTCAACTACACCGCGCTTTTTGCCCTGCCAGTGTTGCTGGCCTCCATCCTGGGGCCCATCCTGCTGGCACTGGGCACAGCGGCCAGCGTGACGCTGTTGTTGCTGACCGATGCCTGGTGGCTGTCGCTGCACGTGCAGTCCGAATCGACGGCGCGCTTTCTTCAGGCCGGCCTGAGCGGGTCAGGCTTCTTTGTGGTTGCCCTGCTGGCCAACCAGCTGGCGCTTCGTTTGTCGCGGGAAGAACAGCGCGCCTACACCAGCCAGTCTGCTGCGCGCATGCAGACCCAGGTCAACGAACTGGTGATCGACACCCTGGTGGATGGTGTGCTGGTGATCGACACCAATGGCGTCGTGCGCGCGGCCAACCCGGCTTCCAGGCGCTTGCTGACGGCCCAGGGTGAGGCGCGCGCCGCCCCCTTCATGCTGACCGCCGAACTGGCCTGGCAGCCGCTGGCTGAACTGGCGCAGCAAACCTTCAGGCAACGCACGCCCCAGCAGGCCGATGTGAGCCTGGAGCATGCCTCGCGCAACGCCCGGCGCCTGCAGGTGCGCACGCGGCTGGCCGCGTCGCGCGACGGCGTGCAGGAGGGCCTGTGTGTGATGTTCCTGGAGGATCTGAGGGAGATGGAGGCCAGGGTCCGCACCGAGAAAATGGCCGCCATGGGCCGCATGTCGGCAGCCGTTGCCCACGAAATTCGCAACCCGCTGGCCGCCATCACGCAGGCCAACGCCTTGCTCGAAGAAGACCTGCAGGATGCGGGGCACCGGCAACTGACGGGCATGGTTGCGCAAAATGCCCAGCGCCTGGCGCGTATCGTCGAGGAAATCCTCAACCTGTCGCGTGTTCAGGAGCAGGCGCCCCAGGTTCAGACGCGGGCCCTGCGGCTGGATGAAATGGTGCGGCGTATCAGCGCGGACTGGGCGCAGCAAAACGCCGCCGGCCACCGCTTGCGCGTGCAGGTGGGCACCGGGCAGGTCGCCATCCTGTTCGAGGCTGAACACCTGCGGCGCCTGATGGTCAACCTGCTGGACAATGCCCTGCGTTATGCCAGCCCTGCCGCAGATGCCATCCAGGTCGGGACCGATGCTTCTTCGGGACAGGTCCGGCTGCTGATCTGGAGCGACGGCCAGCCGCTTGAAAAGACCGTTCAGTCGCACCTGTTTGAACCTTTCTTCTCCTCTGAAAGCCGTTCCAGCGGATTGGGCCTGTACATCTGCCGGGAGTTGTGCGAACGGCACGGCGCCCTGGTGGCTTACCAGCGCGTGGCGCGCGGGCCAGTGGATGGAAACGAGTTTTCCGTCATTTTCAGGCCCGCGTCCGCAGAGATGGTCCTGCCGCCGGCTGCTGCCGACACCCTGTTCTGACCCGCTTCCGCCCTGACTGAAAGCACCCGCCACCATGAGCACTCCCCATCAGGCCCACATTCTGGTCATTGACGATGAGCCGGACCTGCGCACGCTGTACGAGTTGACCTTGTTGCGCGAAGGTTACCGGGTGGAGGCCGCCGCCGACTTGGCGCAGGCCCGCGTCCAGTTGCAGGAGCGTCGCTTTGACGCCGTGATCACCGACATGCGCCTGCCCGACGGCCTGGGCCTGGAGCTGCTGCGTGAAATGGTGGGCCAGCAGCGCACTGAACGCTGTGTCGTGATCACCGCACATGGATCCGCCGAAAATGCGGTGGAAGCGCTCAAGGCCGGGGCCTTCGACTATTTGACCAAGCCGGTGGATCTCAAGCAGTTCCGCAACGTGGTGGCCTCGGCCATCCAGGACCCGGCCAGCGCTGAAAAAAACAAGGCCGGCAGCGAGTCGGGCCCCCCCGCCTCCCGGCCGGGCAAACTGCAGGAAGGCGCGGCGACCCTGCAACGTCTGGTCGGCGAGTCGGCCCCGATGCGGGCGGTCAAGGCCCGCATCGTCAAGGTTGCCGGCAGCATGGCGCCGGTGCTGATCCAGGGCGAGTCCGGCACCGGCAAGGAACTCATTGCGCGCGCTGTACATGACTGCAGCCACCGCGCGGGCGGGCCGTTTGTGGCCGTCAATTGCGGCGCCATCCCCGAGAATCTGCTGGAGGCCGAGTTTTTCGGCGCTCGCAAGGGCGCCTACACCGGTTCGAACCAGGACCGCCAGGGCTACTTCCAGGCGGCCGCGGGCGGCACGCTGTTCCTCGACGAAATTGGCGATCTGCCGCTGGCCATGCAGTCCAAGCTGTTGCGCGCAATCCAGGAGCGCGTGGTCCGGCCGCTGGGTTCGGCGCAGGAAGACACCGTGGATGTGCGTATTGTCAGCGCCACCCACAAGGACCTGGGCGCCGCGGTGGCCTCCGGGCATTTCCGCCAGGACCTGTATTACCGGCTCAACGTCATCGAAATCCACGCCCCGGCCCTGCGTGATCGACGCGAGGACCTTCCGGCCCTGTGCAGGGATTTGATGGGGCGCATCTGCAGGGAGTCCGGCCTGGCCGCGCCCGACATTTCCGATCAGGTGCTGGCACAGCTCCAGGCGCACCCGTTCAATGGCAATGTGCGCGAACTGGAAAACCTGCTGCACCGCGCCGTCGCGCTGGGTGAAGGCAGTGACCTGCACCTGGAATCGCCGCCGGCCGCGCCGGTCGCGGTGCCGGAAAACCTGCAGGAATTTCTTGACGGGCAGGAGCGCGGCATCCTGTCCAGGGTGCTGCAGGAAACCGGCTTCAACCGCACGGCCGCCGCCGCCAAGCTGGGCATCAGCCTGCGCCAGATCCGCTACCGCATCGCCCGGCTGAACATCGTTACCCCCAACGGCGATGACGCCAGCGATGAGTCCTGAACACACGCCTGCCGGCCCGCCGCTCTGGGCCCAAGGCTGGTACCGCTATGCCCGTCAACTGGCCTCACCGAATTTCGGTCCGCGCCCCGACGGCGCCGTGGTGGACCTGATCGTGATTCATTCCATCAGCCTGCCGCCCGGACAGTTTGGGACCGGCCAGGTGCAAAAGCTGTTCAGCAACGAGCTGGACTGGGATGCGCATCCCTATTTCCAGAGCATACGGGGATTGCAGGTGTCCTCGCACTTCTTCATTGGCCGGGACGGGCAGCTCTGGCAGTTCGTCAGCGGCGACCAGCGTGCCTGGCACGCGGGGCAATCGAGTTACCGTGGCCGCAGCAACTGCAACGACGACTCCATCGGCATCGAGCTCGAGGGCCTGGAGGGCGGGTGTTTTGAAGCTGCCCAGTACGAAACGCTGGCCAGCATCTGCGCGGCATTGATGCGCCAGTACCCGATCGACCATCTTGCCGGCCACGAGCACATCGCCAGCGGCCGCAAGCAGGATCCGGGGCCGGGTTTTGACTGGCCGCAATTGCAGGATTCGCTGGGCTTGCCGGCTAAGTGTTTTCCCGCAAGCGCCTGAAACCGGGACCGCCTCCAGCGCGCCTCAAAGGGGTGCGGATCACACCAGGCATTCACTTTTCGCAGCGCTTTTGCGTGTGTCCGAAACAGTGGCAAAACCAATGCCGACGCGGCTCGCAGGCCGGTGGCCTGCCTGCCCTGGAACACTCCGCGCCAGGGGCGTCGCAAGCCTCGCACGCGCCAGGAATGTGCATTTTTTACCAGCGAAAAAAAGCTACATAAAGTAACGCCGACAAAAGCGCGCGATACACTACCTGTAGTGCTTGAAATCCCCCCAGACCCTAGGTATAGTGTCTGAGCCCTATATTCAATTTGATGCATTCGGGGCGCCGCAACCCAAGGAACCGCAGCCAAACGTGTCCGCCACCGGCAACCGTCAGCCCTCCCTTTTGCCCGACCCCTGAAGCCGTCAACTCACCAACAACAACACACAACGAGGAACCATGCAAACAGCCCAACATGCAACACCCGCCGCCGCCGGCATGCCTGCAGCCCCCCACTCCGTCAACGGCAGTGCGCAGCCCAACCCCCTGACCCATTACCAGATCATCCGCCGCAACGGCTCGGTGGTTCCCTTTGAGCCGAACAAGATCGCCGTCGCGATGATGAAGGCCTTCCTGGCGGTGCATGGCACGCAAGGCGCGGCCTCGGCCAGCGTGCGCGAAACCGTGGACGGCCTGACGCAGGCGGTGATGCGGGCGCTGATGCGCTCGCGTCCGGGCGGCGGCACCTTCCATATAGAAGACGTCCAGGACCAGGTCGAGCTGGGCCTGATGCGTGGTGGCCACCACGAGATCGCCCGCGCCTATGTCTTGTACCGCGAAAAGCGCACCCAGGAACGTGCGCGCCAGCCGCAAGCGCCCGTGTCCCAGGCGCCCCAGCTCACCGTATTGGACGGCGGCAAGAAGGTCACGCTGGACCTCGCCAGGTTGCAGTCCCTGATTGAAGCCTCCTGCGCCGGCCTGGGCGCCGAGATCAAGCCCGACCCCATCGTTCAGGAGACCATGCGCAACCTGTACGACGGCGTTCCCATCGACGAGGTCTACAAGGCGTCCATCCTGGCTGCCCGCACCCTGATCGAAAAGGACCCCGACTACACCTACGCGACGGCCCGCCTGCTGCTGCACACGATCCGCCGCGAAGTGCTGGGCGAGGAAGTCGTCCAGGAAGACATGGGAACCCGTTACGCCGAATACTTTCCCCAGTTCATCGCCAAGGGCGTGCAAAACGAATTGCTTGACGAAAAGCTGCTGCAGTTCGACCTGGAGCGCCTGGGCGCCGCGCTCAAGCCCGAGCGCGACCTGAAGTTCGACTACCTCGGCCTGCAGACCCTGTTCGACCGCTACTTCCTGCACGTGCGCAAGCAGCGCATCGAGCTGCCACAGGCCTTCTTCATGCGCGTGGCCATGGGCCTGTCCCTCGACGAGATCGACCGCGAGGCCCGCGCCATCGAGTTCTACGAGATCATGTCATCTTTCGACTTCATGTCGAGCACGCCCACGCTGTTCAACGCCGGCACGCTGCGCTCGCAGCTGTCGTCCTGCTACCTGACCACCGTCGCGGACGACCTGGGCGGCATCTACGACGCCATCAAGGAAAACGCGCTGTTGTCGAAATTCGCCGGCGGCCTGGGCAATGACTGGACCCCGGTGCGCGCTCTGGGCGCCCACATCAAGGGCACCAATGGCGAGTCGCAAGGTGTCGTGCCTTTCCTGAAGGTCGTCAACGACACGGCCGTCGCGGTCAACCAGGGCGGCAAGCGCAAGGGCGCGGTCTGCGCCTACCTGGAAACCTGGCACCTGGACATCGAGGAGTTCCTGGAGTTGCGCAAGAACACCGGCGACGACCGCCGCCGTACGCACGACATGAACACCGCGAACTGGATCCCCGACCTGTTCATGCGCCGCGTGATGGAAAAGGGCAGCTGGACGCTGTTCTCGCCCTCCGACACGCCTGACCTGCATGACAAGTTCGGCGAAGAGTTCGAAAAAGCCTACGTCGCCTACGAAGCCCGCGCCGAGCGCGGCGAGATCAAGCCCGCCCGCAAGCTGCAGGCCATCGACATGTGGCGCAAGATGCTGTCGATGCTGTTCGAAACCGGCCATCCCTGGATCACTTTCAAGGATGCCTGCAACGTGCGTTCGCCTCAGCAGCATGTTGGCGTCGTTCACTCGTCCAACCTGTGCACCGAAATCACGCTCAATACCAGCGACACCGAAACCGCGGTCTGCAACCTCGGCTCGGTCAACCTGGTCCAGCATCTGAAGGATGGCGCGGTAGACCACGAGAAGCTCAAGAAGACCATCACCACGGCCATGCGCATGCTGGACAACGTGATCGACATCAACTACTACGCCGTCAAGAAGGCGCGCGACTCCAACATGCGCCACCGCCCCGTCGGCCTGGGCATCATGGGTTTCCAGGATTGCCTGTACGAACTGCGCATTCCCTATGCCTCCGACGCGGCCGTCGAGTTTGCCGACAAGTCCATGGAAGCCGTCTGCTATCACGCTTACTGGGCGTCGACCGAGCTGGCCAAAGAGCGCGGCAAATACACCAGCTACAAGGGCTCGCTGTGGGACCAGGGCATCCTGCCGCTGGACACGCTGGACCTGCTGGTCAAGCAACGCGGCGGTTACCTGGAAGTGGACCGTTCGGCCACGCTGGACTGGGATGCCCTGCGCCAGAAGATCGCCAGGGACGGCATGCGCAATTCCAATTGCGTGGCCATCGCGCCGACCGCGACCATCTCCAACATCATCGGCGTGGACGCCTGTATCGAGCCCTGCTTCGGCAACCTCTCGGTCAAGTCCAACCTGTCCGGCGAATTCACCGTCATCAACCACTACCTGGTGCGTGACCTCAAGCGCCTGGGCCTGTGGGACGACGTGATGGTGGTGGACCTCAAGCACTTTGACGGGTCACTGCGCCCCATCGATCGCGTGCCGCAGGACATCAAGGCCCTGTACGCCACCGCCTTCGAGGTCGACGCCACCTGGCTGGTCGAGGCCGCATCGCGCCGCCAGAAGTGGATTGACCAGGCGCAGTCGCTCAACATCTACATGGCGGGCGCCTCGGGCAAGAAGCTCGACGACACCTACAAGCTTGCCTGGTTGCGCGGCCTGAAGACCACTTACTACCTGCGCACCATGAGCGCGACACACGCGGAAAAATCCACCGTGAAGGCCGGCAAGATGAATGCTGTTGCCTCGGGCAACACCGATGACACGGGCAGCATGAACGCACTCGATGCGGCAGCTGCCACCGCGCAGGCACAGATGGATGCATCACCTGCCACCGACATCAAGTTTTGCGCGATCGATGATCCGGGTTGCGAGGCTTGCCAATAACAAAAACGGATCGCGGCGCCGCGCACATCGGCGCCCGATTCGATGTAATTGAGCAACACTAATTTGCAGCGATGTGAATGAACACTTTTCATTTTGTATCGCTGCTTTCATAATCCAACTTATTGGAAACATCTATGTTGACCTGGGACGAAGAAGCTAAACCATCGTTGCAAAAATCTTTGAACAGCGGCTTGCCCGAAGGCCGCTC
>Ga0307516_10006370_pt1 | contig 13838 bp, 8 predicted proteins | sample 19_EM_MG_FD_203310 | JGI IMG/M metagenome (GOLD analysis project Ga0307516, IMG submission 203310) | Populus trichocarpa ectomycorrhiza microbial communities from riparian zone in the Pacific Northwest, United States - 19_EM | ecosystem: Host-associated > Plants > Roots > Unclassified | place... | reverse complement strand
ATGCCCCAGCGACCGATGAGCTCGAAGCGCCGTTTCCTGAGGAGGACGAAGCGCCCGCCGAACTCCAGCGCCATGGTCTTTGCCAGCGGTGCGCCGCAGACCGGACAGTCCGCCAACTGGCTGCGATGGCCACGCTGTGCCCAGCGGCAGGCGTCGCATTGCTGGATCAGAGAACCGCAATGATAGATCGGGTCGCGCAACGGATCGGTGATCGGCATAGGTGCTCCTCAAGATGCTGACGATCGGTCATTGCCCGTGGTCGGGCCGATGAAGGCGGCGCGGATGATGTCGCGCGCAGCGTGCAGCCATTCGGGCAGGTCGGCTTCCAGCACCAGTCGATACGCGGCCCTGAGGGGCTGCTCGAGCTCGTCCCGGTAGGCACGCAGCCGGCCTTCCGGCCATTCGATCTGCCGCAATGTGCGACGGATCAGATCGGCCGCATCGAGCACATCCAGATGCGCCGCGACGCCCATTGCAAGATGGAGATCGCCGGACTCGCGCGCCAGCTGCGACACCGTGACGCGTATGAAGCAGATCCTCGGCCAGTGCCGCTCATAGAATGCCGGCTCGAGTTCTTCGAGCAGCCGAAAGGGGTTCAAGGCGGCAAGTTCATCGGCAATGTCGTACTGCGGTTCCGACGCATTCGATCGGTCGCTCATATCGGTCTCCCTGTCTGAACGGATCAGGATGCAGCGCCGTGCACACGCCAGCACGCCTGCAGGGTGTGGTCGTGGATGTCGAGCACCCGGCGCAGCGGCTCCTGGTAGCCGCCGGCGAGGTTCCAGGCGATCGGCAGTCCGATGATGGCTGCCGCTTCGAAGACGTTGCGGTCGCGGCGCAGAAGCTGCGCCGTCGTCAGCCATCCGCCGAGCGGATCATCGATGTGCGGGTCGGCACCGGCCTGGTACAGCAGCACGTCGCAATCCTGGAAGTCACCCACGCGTCGTCCGATCGATTGCAGGAAAGGCTCGGCATGTTCGACGTCGAATTCGCGGGCACCCACGGTGTCGTGCCGGATGCAGGCGCCGAGGTCGAGCTGCCGGATGATGTCGTGCGTGCCGTCACCGTAGTGGTGATCGCAATCGAAGATCCCGACACGCCGGGCGATGCCTTCGTCGATGAGCGCCAGCGCGGCGACGACCAGTCCGTTGAAGGTGCAATACCCGCCGCCTTCACGATGGCGCGCGTGGTGGAAGCCCGATACCGGTGCGATCGCCACGCGCCGGTTGGCCATGGCACGACGTGCGGCAGCGAGCATCGCGCCCGAGGTGTACGGCAGGCTGGCGGCGACGTGCGCATTGCGATTGCCGAAGCCGTTCTCGATGCGCAGGGACAGCACGCCATCGACGTAGGCCGCGGCATGCGCGCGGTGCAACTGCGATCGCGTCACCGCAGCGGGGGCGCATACCTCGAGTGGAACGCCCAGGCGCCGCCAGCTATCGAGCACGCGTGCCGGCTTGGCCGCGCTTGGTGAGTAGGAATGCGCGTCGGCGACCATCGCGGGCGTGTAGTAGACCGGTAGCGCGGACAGGCGCGGCGTCGTCATGCGGTATTCCCCCGTCGGCCAGGCGGCCCTTGCGGCCGCCCTGCAGCGATCGGATGAGAACCGATCGACGTATCACCCGTCGCGACGGCGCGCCTCGGACGTCGCTGCGCCATGCAGGCCGTGGCCAACGGGCACACTGAAGCAACGGATGACCCGATCCGCGCAGCGTCGCGATGATCGCCTGATCGCCAGCGCAGCGGCCGAAGCATCAGTCGTCGCGCACCGCATCGCGATCACTGCTTGATGACCGTATCTTGAACTGTCCTGCAGCAACGAGGCCCCAGCGACAGCGATCGAACTCTATCTCAGCCATCGGCGGGCAACAACGCGATGCCATGGTCGAGGTGCGCCCGCGAGCACCTCGACTGCGACGCACTGCGCAGATCGTCGATCCGCGGAATATGGGTATGCCTCGAATGTGCTAATCGAACGATGCCGAAGACGTCATCATCGGCCAGGCACGCAGCATTCGCGTCCAGAAACCTCAAAAGAAATCGATCACACGGAGAGCCCCCATGAACCGTCATCCATCCGTCCTGTCCACGGCGATCGCCCTGGCCCTGGTTTCCTCGTCGGCGTTCGCGCAGGCTGACGACGAAGCATCCACGGCGCTTGAAACCGTCATCGTGACCGGCACGCGCGCCAGCGACCGCACCGTCGCCGAGTCCACTGCACCGATCGACATCATCACGCCCGAGACGCTCGCAGCCACCGGCACCACCGAGCTTGCCACGGCACTGGCGCGTGCCCTGCCCTCGCTGAACTTTCCGCGCCCGGCCATCTCCGATGGCACTGACGCGGTGCGTCCCGCGCAGTTGCGCGGTCTGGCGCCCGACCAGGTGCTGGTCCTGGTCAATGGCAAGCGGCGACACACCACGGCGCTGATCAACCTCAACGACAGCCAGGGACGCGGCTCATCGCCGGTGGATCTCAACGCGATTCCGATCAATGCGATCGAGCGGGTCGAGGTGCTGCGCGACGGTGCGTCGGCGCAGTACGGATCGGATGCCATCGCCGGCGTCGTCAACATCATGCTCAAGGGCAGTGGCAGTGGTGGCAGCCTCAATGCACGTTACGGGCAATTCAGCGCGGGCGACGGCGAGCAGACCCAGGTGGCGGCAGACAACGGTTTTGCGCTCGGCGATGCCGGCTTCGTCCATGTCGCTGCGCTGCTTGGACGCAGCGAGCAGACCGATCGCGCGCGGCCGTTCACCGGTCCGCCGACCGCGACCACGCCGCCGCTCGGCCAAGTGGTGCAGCGCTACGGCGATCCGGAGATCGACCAGGAAGGACTGAGTTACAACGGCGAGTACACCTTCGGCAGCGCATGGTCCGTGTATTCGTTCGGCACCTTCAGTGATCGCGACGTGCTGTCGAACGGGTTTTTCCGACCCGCCGCCGATCCCCGCAACATCCCGGCGATCTATCCGAACGGTTTCCTGCCGCTGATCCACAATGTTGCGAAGGATCGCGCCGCGGTGCTCGGCGTGCGCGGCACGCTCGGCGAAGACTGGGACATCGACCTCAGCTACAACTACGGCTACAACCACCTGAGCTTCGATATCGAGAACAGCCTCAACCGCAGCCTGGGCGCCAGCTCACCGACGGACTTCTACGCCGGCGCGCTCGAGGTCACCCAGAACGTGGTGAATCTCGACGTCAATCGCGCCTTCGATGTCGGCTGGCTCGACGATCCGCTGCTGTTCGCCTTCGGTGCCGAAGTGCGCGGCGAAAAATTCAACCAGAGCCCCGGTGAACTGGCGTCGTACGTCGACGGCGACGGGCCAGTGAACACGCCGCCGGGCGCACAGGTGTTTCCGGGCTTCCAGCCGGGCGATGCCGGCCATCGTGATCGCGACAGCTACTCGCTGTACGGCGATCTCGAGGCCGACTTCAGCGAGCGCTTGTCGGCGGCGGCCGCGTTGCGCTACGAGGACTACAGCGACTTCGGCACGACCACGTCCGGAAAGCTCTCCGCCCGCTATGCGTTCAACGAGGCGGTCGCGTTGCGCGGCACGGTGTCGAGCGGCTTCCGTGCGCCTTCGCTGCAGCAGCAGTACTTCCAGTCGACGGCCACCAACTTCATCGGCGGCGTGCCTTTCGATGTGCGCACTTTCGCGGTCGACAACCCGACCGCGATCGCACTCGGCGCCGAGCCCTTGCAGGCCGAGGAATCGACCAACTACGGCCTCGGCCTCGTGCTGCAGCCGATCGATGCGCTGTACCTGACCATCGATGCCTATCGCATCGACATCGACGACCGCATCATCCTGTCGGAAAACCTGATCGGCGCCGCAGTCACCAGTTTCCTGGAAACGCAGAACATCTTCGGCGTCACCGGCGGGCGCTACTTCACCAATGCCGTCGACACCAGAACGACGGGCGTCGATGCGATCGGCACGTACAGCTGGGCGCTGGACAACAGTGATGTCGAGTTCACGATCGGCTACAACCACAGCAAGACCTCCATCGAGCGCATCGCAGCCAATCCGCCCGAGCTGACCGCGGGCAACCTCAATCTGCAGCGTATCGGCCGTGTCGAACAAGGCCGCATCACGGTCGGCGCACCGAGCGACAAGTTCCTGCTCGGTGGCGTCTGGACCATCGGCAACTGGAGCCTGCGCAGCACGGCCACTCGCTATGGTGAATTCAGTGCGCTCAATGCGAATGCTGCGCTCGACCAGACGTTCGATGCGGAATGGACCCTCGACCTCGCCATTCGCTACACGCTGGACAACTGGAACTTCACGCTGGGCGGCGACAACGTGTTCGACGAGTATCCCGAGGAGTTCCTGTTCGCCACGTCCAACGGCGGACAGCTGCCCTATCCGCGCAATGGCCCGTTCGGATTCAACGGCAGCTACGTGTACGCCAACGTCGGCGTGAACTGGTAGCGCGGCACGCGGTGCCGATCGAAGCCCCGGCTTGCCGGGGCTCTTTTTGCATCTGGGCCGGCGACCGGGGTGCGGACGAGCTGCCCAGGCACCATGCGGGGGACGGCCCGGCAGGTGCGAAGACCGGGCGGATCTGCGCTTACTGATGAGCTTTTCCTTATATTACAACAAGCCGCGTGTATTGCAGTTGTTAACACTTGCGGTATCTTCGGCCTTCGGGTGGCGGCATGGGGCTTCCACCGCACGACAATAATTTCGAGGGTCACCGAGTCCATGATCGCCACATCCCGTTTGCTGGCCATGACATTGGCCATGAGTCTGCCGGCGCTCGCCGCCGCGCAGAACATAGCCCGTCCGGGCTATGTCGCCGACCACAGCGCACCGGCCGCCACGTCGGCCTTCGCCCCCACCGCGACGATCACCGAATCGTTCGATAGCGTCACCGGGGCGCCGCCCTGTCCGGCCGGCTGGACCTGCACCAACAACAGCTCGCCCTTGGGCACCTCGAACTGGTTCCAGGGCAACCCTGCGGTATTCCCCGCGCAGGCGGGCGCTACCAATGCGTACATCGGCGCCAACTTCAACAACACCGTCGGCGCGGCAACGATCAGCAACTGGCTGATCTCGCCGGTCGTGCAGTTCGGCAACGGTTCGCAACTGCGCTTCTGGGCGCGCGTGCCGACACCGGTCAACTTCGCCGATCGCCTGGAGATCCGCGCCAGCACGGGCGGCACCAACACCGGCGGCACCAACACCAGCACCGGTGACTTTTCCATCCTGCTCGGCACCATCAATCCGTCGCTCGTCACGGGTTCCGGCGCTTGTGCATCGCCCGCTGCCGCGCCTGGCGCCGGTGCCTTCCCCGATGCCTGGTGCGAATTCCTGATCACCAATACGCAGGGCATTCCCGCCACGGGCAGCGGTCGCATCGCGTTCCGTTATTTCGTGACCGATGGCGGACCCGATGGCGCCAACTCGAGCTATGTCGGCATCGACACCTTCAGCTTCGTCGAAGGCGTGGCGGGCGGCACGGCACCGATCTTCGCGTACACGCCGCCGTCGGGATCGTCGCTGCCGTTCACCGGCGGCACGACCATCGGCTCGACCGGCACCGCGACCATCACGGTGGCCGTGGGCACGCCGGGCTCGGGCACGGGCGCGACAGCGACCACGACCACGACCTGCACCGCGCCCACCGGGCCGTTCAGCGGCTTCGGTCAGACGGTCACCGCCGAAGGCAGCGGCGCGATCAGCGGCGCACCGCTGACGGGCACCTGCACGCTCGGCGCCGCACCGGCCACCCAGACACTCACCTGTTCGGAGAACCGCGGCGGTACACCGACCGCCGTGACCTATACCCTCGATTGCCCGGCCGGCACCGTGGGCGCCACCGCGCCGACCTTCAGCTATTCGCCGGCTGCGGGTTCGACGGTGAGCTTCACCGGCGGCACGACGGTCGGCTCGACGGCCAATGCATCGATCACTGCAACGGTCGCGACGCCGGGCAGCGGCACGGGCGCCGCGGCGACCACGACGATGACCTGCACCGCGCCGACGGGTGCGTTCTCCGGCTTCGGCCAGACGGTGACCGCCGAAGGGACCGGCGCGATCAGCGGCAGTCCGCTGACGGGCACCTGCCTCGTAGGGGCCGCGCCGGTCACGCAGACCTTGACCTGCTCGGAGAACCGCGGCGGCACGCCGACACCGGTGACATTCAATCTCGAATGCCCCGCCGGCAGCGTCGTGACGCCGCTCACTTCGACGCCGATCTCGGGCAGCACGGTGACCTTGCCGACGCAGACCATGGGCGGTGCAGCCACGACGACGACGATCAGTTTCCAGAACCCGGGCAAGGGTGCGGCAACGGTCACCTGCACGGCGCCGACGGCCACCGAGTTCACGGTGTCGCCGCTGACCATCCCCGTTCCGGGCGGTGGCACGGGATCGACCACGGTCACTTTCAACAGTCTCGCGGTCGGTACCTTCACCGGTGTGCTCAACTGCACCGCCGGTGCGCAGACCTTCACCTTCAACCTGTCCGGCACCACCGGCACGGCCGGTGGTGCAAGCATCGCCATCCCGGTCGGCGGCACGATCGCAGGTACCTTGCTCGTGCTGATGACGCTGGCGCTGGGACTGGTCACGCTGGGCTGGTACAGCCGCCGCTGATCGCCGGACCTTCGTGCGGATCGAGAGGCGCCTGCGGGCGCCTCTCTTCGTTTGCGGCAGGCGATTGATGAAGCGCCTGCGCCGTGCGCGTGACAAACCCGGGCCCGGCCCTGCGTACTACCGGAGGAAGTCGAACTCTTCCGGAGAAAACCATGCGTGCTCTTGTTGCTGCCCGACATCCTGCCCTGGTGCTGCTGGCCTTGCTCGCCACTGCATCGCCATCGAACGCACAACCGGTCAACGGGCGCATCCTCGCGCCGGGACCGCCGGTGATGGAACCCAACGCCTTCCTGCGTGATCCGTTCCTGGTCGGCGACAGCAGCCAGATCCTGTTCACCACATCGGCAACGAACGTGTCGCCCGAATTCAGCGGCGCTGCCAATGTGTACGCCTATCACCTGGGCACGCGCGCGATCAGCCTGATCAGTCGCAATGCCGGCAGTCATGCGCCGGGCGATGGCAACTGCTTCTTCCCGGTGGGCTCGAGCGACGGGCGCTTCGTCGCGTTCGAGAGTCTCGCGACCAATCTCGGCCCGATGAACAACAGCGTCAACATCTTCCACATCGATCGCCAGAGCGGCACCGTGCGCGTCGCCAGCAGCAGTCCCGGCGGCACCAACGGCAACGACCAGTCGCGATTCCCGTCGATCTCCGCCGACGGCCGGTCGGTCGTGTTCCAGTCGTTCGCGAGCAACCTGGTGGCGCTGGACGGCAACAACCGCGCGGATATTTTCCTCAAGGACATCGATACCGGTGCGGTCGAGTTGATCAGTCGCGATGCCAGCGGCGCGTTCGGCAGCGACAATGCCGCCGCGCTGAGCACCCAGGCGATCTCGGCCGATGGCCGCTACGTGGCCTTCGCCAGCCTGGCGGCGAACATGGTGCCGGGCCTTGCCGGCGGCACCCAGCAGATCTATGTCCGCGATCGCAGCAGCGCGAGCACGAGCCTGATCAGCCAGTCGGCGAGCGGCGTGCCCGGAGGCAGCGTCTCGGACCAGGCGGCGATCTCGTCGAACGGCCGCTACGTGGCGTTCCGATCGTTCGCCGCCAATCTCGTGGTCGGCGCGAGCAGCCGCTTGTTCCTGCGCGATCGCCAGGCCAACACGATCACGGCGGTGCCGCTGCCGCTGGGCAGTGCCGTCACGCCCGCGCTCGGTAGTGACGCCAGCGCCTGCCGCGCACCGCGGGTCAGTGACGGCGGCGACGTGCTGATGGTCTGCGACATGGTCGCGCCCGCGGCGGCCCAGGTGTACCTCTGGCAACGCAATCCCACACCGCGGCTGCTGCTGATCAGCCGCGATGCGGGCAACGCCTCGGTGATCGGCAATGCGCTGTCCGGCGCGATTTCCAGCATGAACGCGGCCGGCACCGACCTGGTGTTCGAATCGCAGGCCAGCAATCTGGTGAGCGGCGATGTCGCCGGCAATCCCGACATCTTCTTCCGCGTCGATCCGGCGCTGCTCGACACCCTGTTCCGCAACGGCTTCGAATGAACCGCCCACCGGCACGACCAGGAGAGATCCGATGAACACCCTTCCCTTGCGTGCGCTGGCGACTGTGTTCGCCGTGCTGACGTGCACTGCGTTCTCGTGCACTGCGCAGAGTATCTTCGTGACCACGCCCGCCGATTCGGGCGCAGGTTCGCTGCGCGCGGCGATCGTCGCCGCCAATGGCAATCCCGATCGCAGCACGATCGACTTTGCCATCGACCCGATGATGTCCGGTCCCGGGCCGTGGACGATCAATCTCGCCTCCGAGCTGCCCGAACTGAACACACCGGTTTTGATCCGCGGCTATTCGCAGCCCGGCGCGCGATCGGCAACCACGCCGCTCGACGCGCGCCTGATGATCGAAATCGATGACTCCGCCGTGCCATCGGGCGTCGATGATCACCACGCCATCCTGGCCTTCGTGCGCGGCGCGGAAAACAGCGTGGTGAATGGCCTGAGCCTGGTCGGTACACGTCCGGGCGGCGGCAGTGCGGCGCTGTTGCTGATGGCCAATGGGGTGCGCGCCAGCAGCAACTGGATCGGCGTGCGGGCCAATGGCAGTGTCGCCCGCTACGGTGGCGCGGCGATCGTGGCCATCTGTGCCGACGGCATGATCATCGGAGGCAGCAAGCCCGCCGACGGCAACCTGGTCGGCGGCAGCGACCTCGCCGCTGTGCACCTCACCGGCGGTAATCACATCGTGCGGCACAACTGGATCGGCTTCGATCGCTTCGGCGCATCGACCTTCGGCAACTTCATCAATGGCCAGGGCATCATCGGCGCGCGCATCGGCTATTCGCCGCCGCCGCGACTGCAGAACATGTATGCGCCTGCGGTCCAGCAGGCGTTCTTCGGACTGCGTGATGCCCTCATCGCCGACAACCGGATCTCCTCGACGCGCGGCTCGGCCATCAATCTCACCGGCCAGCCGAACGCCACGTCCGGCAACAGCGTGCTGCGCAATGTACTTGGCCGCGATCTGTACGCCGGCGCCGCTGCAATGATCGACACCGGTGTGCGGCTCGACGAAGGCGCACGCAACAACCTGGTCGCCGACAACCTGATCGGTCGCGCCAATTCCGGCATCGTGCTCGGCAATGACCGCAATCCGGTCACCACGTATGCTGGCGAAGGCAATGAACTGCGCCGCAACCTGGTGTTCGACGTGGCCGACCGCGCCATCGCACTGAATCCCGACAGTCACTTCGCGCCGCTCGTCGACGATCCGCTCGATGCCGACAGTGGCGGCAATGGCCTGCAGAACAAGCCATCGATCGACCTTGCCAGCACGGCGGGCGGTATCTCGGGCAGCCTGCATGCCCAGGCGATGAGCACGTACGCGATCGATCTGTTCCTGTCGGGCAGCTGCCATCCGGGGGGATTCGATCGTGCCGAATTCCTGCTCGGTGCCGCGACGGTCACCACCGATGGCAACGGCAATGCGCGCTTCGATACCGCTGCGACCCAGCGTCCATGGAGTGGCCTGAAACCGGGTGACGTGGTCACCGCCTCGGCCACCGACATCGGCAGCGGCAGCACTTCGGAGCTTTCCGCGTGCGTCGCATTGCAGACGGCGCCGGCACCGGTCCTGGTGCTCAGCGGCCTCTCGTCGCCGGTGCCGGCGATGGATCCCATCGTCCAGCCGAAAGTCACTGTGCAGAGTCTTGGCCCGCGCACCGCGACGGGCGAGATCGCCTTCGTTGTCGAGACCGCGACCGAACGCCGTGAACTCGGCCGTGTGACGATCAGCAATGGCCAGGCCAGTTTGCCGGTGGTGGCCAGCGGCTGGCTGCCCCATGCCGGGCGCTATCGGATCCATGCCGAATATGCCGGCGACGCGTACAACAGCCCGGCACGTTCCGCCAGCGAAACCGTCGTGGTCTTCCGTCCGCCGACGGCCCTGCTCGACCCCGGGTTTTCCTCACCCGTGCGCCGCAACCTGGCCAGCGGGGATCGCGAGTTCTATTTCACGCCGATGCAGACCTGGCGACTGCTGGCCACCGCCGCAGGCACGACCTATGTGGATGCCGACCGCTTCAATGGCAGCCTGCTCGATCGGGTGTTCGTCGACAAGGCCGGGCAATTCGCGATGGTCGATGGCGCTGGCACCATGACGGCACTGTATTCCGCCCAGCTCGGCAATACCGATGTCCTCGACCTGCTGCACCTGGATGGCGACCTGCGTGTCGATGCCGTGGTGCGTGAACGGCAAGCTGCGCGTTACCGCGTGGTGCTATGCGTGTTCATGATCGACAACTGCGAGAAGTCATATCCGCTGGACGTCAATCCGGAGTTCGTGTTCCGGTTCAGTGGCGACTTCAACGGGGACGGCCACGCCGACCTGGCCTTCCGCAATCCGGCTTCAGGCGAGCTGCAGATACTGACGATGATCGGTGCGCAGGTTCAGACCGCGAGCAGGTACCGCGCCAGTTCCAGCCAGCAGGCGGCCACCAGTGCCGATGTCAACGGCGATGGCTACGACGATCTCATCCTGATCGATGCTGCGGCACGCACGCTGGAGGCCTGGCTGTTCGATGCCGGCCGTCCCAGTGCCCGGGCGACCGCCGCGCTTTCGTCAAGCACCTGGGCAACGCCCGGAGCGGTGTATGTCGGCAAGCCCGGCGATGCCGACCATGGCGTCGCGCAACTCGTGCTGCGCGACAGCGCCACCGGGGAAGTGGTGGTCTGGCGCAAGCCGACGATCGCGGGCGGCGTGTTGAGTGCCAGTCCGGTATCCCTGTACTTCGATCCCGCGCTGACGGTGGAGCGTACGCGCTAGGACGTGCAATGCGATGAACCGGGGCGCGTCGAGCGGCGACGCGCCTGCCACGGCTAGGGCATGCACTCCACCAGCATCGACGTGCTGGACGTCAGTCCGACCGGCGTGCGCACGGTGAGCAGCACCATGCCGAAGGATTCGACGCCCGGCTCGCACATGAAGTCCGCGGTCGGACTGTCGGTGAACTCCGGGCTTCCGCCCTCGATGTTGCGCCTGCCCGTCCATCGATAGGTGATCGGATTGTCGGCATTCGCGGTACGCGGCCAGGCCTCGCAGTACACGTGCCCATGGTCGTAGTAGCAGCTCAATTGCGCCTCGACGGCGCTGTTGGGCAGGATGCAGCTCTTGTCGCAGTCATCGCCTTCCTTCGGCGGCACGACGACCGGGTACAGCGGATTCCGGCAAAGGACGATGCTGTCGCAGCTCTCAGGCGGTTCTTCCGCCAGGACAGAACAGGCCAGGCCGGCCGTAAGGAGCAGAGCGGTCCAGCGGGCGCATGCGTTCATGGGCATTCTCTCTTTCAGTGGATGGATATTCGAAGCATCGATGATCAGGAGCAGCAGACGATTGCGCTGTGCCCGGTGTCCTGTGCGGTGGACTCGATGGGGCTTACTGCGGCGCGCAAGCGACCCGCATCGACGTGCTGGACTGCAGCCCGACCGGCGACTGCACCGTCAAGGTCACCGTGACAGACGGGTTTCTCATCGGCAGGCAGCTGAACCGTGCGTGCGGATCATCGGTGAACGGGCGGTTTTCGTCCGCGACACCGAGGTCGGTACTCCACCGATACGTGATCGGCATCTTGGGCACATTGCTCCGCGGCCAGGCTTCGCAGTCGACGTGACCATTGTCGTACGCACACCACAGGCGGGGACGCAACGCGGTGTCGATCGGTACGCAGTTCTCGTCCTGGCAGTCGTCACCCATGGTGAGGATGGGCGCGTCCGGCGCTTCGCACCAGATGACCGACTCGCAGGATTCCGGTGGATCCTCGGCCACGGCCGAGACTGCCCATCCGGCAGCCAATAGCATCAGGATCCGGCGCGCGTGTGCGTACATGGGAGCATTCCTCTACGGTTGGCAAGTGTGTGCAATATCGGTGACCGGGCGCAAGCAATCCCTGCTCCGCCCTCATTCGGAGTTCAGCGCAGAACCGGACCAGCCGGCGCGGCAGCGCCGTTGCCCTGGGCCTGCAGCAGTCCCAGCGCGCGACGACAGGCCTGGTCGGGCGCGTCCGCCGTGCAGGCGGCAGCGACCGCCTTGGCGAGCTCTTCGAGATATTCCTTGCGCACGTCCGCGCTGCCCAGCAATCGGGTCTGCGCGCCTTCGTCCGCCAGCACTGCCACCGCCTGTGCGGCGCGTCCGCGTCGCAGGAGATGCCTGGCGTACCGGCTGCGGTAGAACATCGTGCCGCCGCCGGTACGGCGGGCCAGGGCTTCGCCGCGATCGATGACGGCGTCATATTCGCGGCTGGCTTCGTCGATGGCCGTGTCGATCCGGCTGAGCGCCTGCGCGCGATTGAACTGTGTGCGAACGGTGTTGCTGTGTTCGATGCCGACCGTCGCGACGAACACGGCATGTGCGCGCGCGTAATGGGCCTCGGCATCGGCAAATCGCCCCATGTCCATCAGGATCGAACCGAGCGCGTCATGGGCAGTGGCGGCGAACAGGCTCTGCGCCCCGTAGCTGGCCTCGACGCTGGCGACGATCTCCTGCGCCTCCGGCAGGGCGGCTTCGGGACCCGTGCGCCTGAGCAGGCCGAGCCTGAACAGCCGGGTGCGCAGCAGAGCTTCCGGGTTGGAAGTGGTGCGCCTGAGCCAGTCGAGCGTTCGATCGGTTTCGGCCAGCGCCTCGGGATAACGTGCCAGCGCCCTGAGGATGTCGGCGTGCAGGAGACGGATCTGCAGCACGATCGCTTCCTCCTGCGGCTCGGTCGATAGCGCGGCGATCGCGGCAAGGATCGATCGCTCGGCCTCGGCATGCCGGTTGGTGTTGCGTTCGAGTCGCGCCTGCACGGCGTACCACAACGCACCCGCGGCATCGCCTTTGCGATGCGCCTGGGCCACCGTGCGCGCGGCGGCCTCGAATTCGCCAGCGCCGACCTGCGCCCACGCGCTGCGCGCGTAGAGCCGATCGATGTCCTGCGGCGGTGCGCCGGCGCGCGTCGCCGCCTGCGCGGCACGCACAAACAGCTCGACCGCTTCCTCCTGGATGCCGAGCCCGAGTTGTACCTCGCCGATGGTCTCCGCGAGCTGTGCATAAGTGGCCGGTTGCCGCGTGTACAACCCGTCGAGCCGGGCGCGGGCGGCGGCCAGCACATCCCTCGCGCGCACATCACCTGCGGTTGCCTGCACCGGATCGGCGGCAAGGAAGGCATCGCGCATGATCGCTACCGCGTGCCTGGCCCGCTCGCTTTCCACCTCGGCCAGATCGCGTTCGCGGCGCAGTTGCCGCGCCTGGAGGCTGAGCGCCACCAGGGCCGCGGTGACGGTGATCACCAGCGCCGCGGTGACGACGCTCAGCATCCGGTGCCGCCGCAGGAACTTGCCGAGTCGATAGGCGCGGCCGCTGCCGCGTGCCAGGACCGGTTCGCCGCGACGCCAGCGCTCTAGGTCGTCGCTCAGTTGCGACACCGATCCGTAGCGTTCGCCCGGCTCCTTGCGCAAGCCCTGCAGGACGATGCGGTCGAGATCGCCTTGCAGCACCGCGGCCAATGCCGGCGCACTGGGAAGTCCTCGCGCCCGCGCGGCCAGAAGCGCCGCCTGAGGCTCGGCGCGGATGCGCGTGCTCGGGGCAGCCGGTACCTGGTGGCGCACGCGCATTTCGAATGCTGCGGCACCGTCCTCTCCGCGCGGCAGGGGCACCGCCCCGCACAGCAGCTCATACAGCATCGCGCACAGCGAATACACATCGGTCTGCAGGGACAGCGTCGCGGTCGGCGTATACATCTCCGGCGCCGA